>Ga0184637_10000233_pt1 | contig 40591 bp, 41 predicted proteins | sample PLM3_127_b2_FD_133143 | JGI IMG/M metagenome (GOLD analysis project Ga0184637, IMG submission 133143) | Groundwater sediment microbial communities from an aquifer in East River, Colorado, USA - PLM3_127_b2 | ecosystem: Environmental > Terrestrial > Soil > Riparian zone | place: USA: East River... | reverse complement strand
TTTGCCCTCGCCGCTCTTCCGCTAATGGTGTCGGCTTTCCTCGTTTCGTCCCCATGTCCCGGCCTCCTTGGTTACCAACATGATAGTCAAATCAGTGTCCAAAGAAACCGGGTCCGATATAGCCCGACTTTGCTGATCTGAGAGAACCCCTCTTCGTAGAGATGAAGTACGCGAAATCAAAAGCCGGCCTTCGTCGAATCACGACTGAAATGACCAGCCGAATCCTTATCTACCGTCACCAAGGCGCATTCGTCCTGTTCGTGATCTATGATCCCAAGCATGTAATTGGTGACGATGAGGCATTCTCACACGATCTTGAGCAACACGGTGGGGTGTGGGTTGCCTCTTCACGCTGAGTCTATTTCCACTAGGAATTCTCGATGTGAGTAACGGGAAAGAGGGAAAGAACTACGCCAAGGGGCATCGCGCAAGACTGCGGACGCGCTATCGGCGAAACGGTGAGGCGGCCCTTCAGGATTACGAGTTGCTGGAGCTGCTCCTCACGTTTGCCATCTCCAGGCGTGACACGAAGCTGCTCGCCAAGAAGCTTTTGGAGCGGTTCGGCACGCTGGCCCGGGTCTTCGAAGCCGAGCCGGCGACCCTGGAGGAAGTAGACGGGATCGGGCCTCAGGCGGCCACCCTGATCTCCCTGATCCGACCCCTCGCCGCGCGCTTTCTCACCGCCGCTCCCGGTGCGAAAACTGTGCTCAGGTCCACCGGTGATGCCAGCGCGTATTTCCAGGCCAAGCTGAAGGGTCTGCCGGAGGAGGAGGTTCACGTGGCGTTCGTGAACACGAAGAACGCGATTACAGCCACGGAATGCCTTCAACGCGGCACGGTGGATCAATCGGTTGTGTACGTCCGAAAAGTGATCGAACGCGCCTTGGTCCACAAAGCCAGTGGCTTCGTTGTCGTCCACAATCACCCGAGTGGCGACCCCACTCCCTCGAACCATGACCGGGACGTGACCCGGGCGCTGAAATCAGCCGCGGCAACCGTGGGTGTGCGATTCCTTGATCATCTGATCATCGGCGACGCCGCTCCCTTCAGCTTCAAGGCAAACGGCCTTTTGTAAGGCGGGCGAATAACGCGCGTGACAAGGGACAAAACGGTCGGTGCCGGGGCCATTCCGCTGCACGTTAACGGTTACAGGAACCGCGAGTTGACGCGTCAGAGCCCATGGTAAAATGCGTTATGCCTGAGATCTTTACCCCCGAGGAAGCCGCCCTCCTCGCCCCGTATGTCACCAACCTCGACCGCTCGATCTTCTGCCTGAAGAATCTCCCCGAGGAGGTCATCGCAGTCCTCTTTGCCTACTACAGCCGGAGTCGGGAGAGTCTCCGCCGGAACCTTCTCAAGCTGATTCAGGACCAGGACCTCGACCTGGAGGAGCGCCTCCGCTATACGGGCATGGAGGAGGCGGAGCTGGCCAAAGCCAAGCAGAAGGCCAAGGAGTTCCACGAGAAGTGGGTCGTGGGCTACGGGCATTCAAGCGTCGCCGAGCACGCCATGGCCCACCTGGCGGTGGAGGATGTCTCCATCATCGCCTCCAAGATCGTCGAGGACATGCGCCTGGCGGCGTACACGGAGAAGTCGACGCGCTATGTGGTCTTCGAGCCGGAGAAGTACTACGCCGATCCGGCGATCCTGGCCTCGCCCCACGCCGAGCGCTACGAAGCGATCGTCCGCGGCCTTCTTCAGGCGTATATCGAGCTGACGAATCCGGTGATTGAGGCCATCAAGGCGGAGACGCCGCGGGGGGAGAAGCAGACCGAAGGGGCCTACAACGCGGCCTGCCGCGCAAAAGCATGCGACCTTCTGCGTTATCTCCTCCCCGCCGCCACCCTGACCAACATCGGCGTCACGATCAACGGCCGCGCCCTGGAGTACCACCTGACCAAGCTGTTCTCGCATCCTCTGGCCGAGGTGCGAGAGATCGGCCGGGTGATCAAGGAAGAGGCCATCAAAGTGATCCCGACCCTCATCAAGTACGCCAACGAGAACGCCTACGTGGTTGAGACGCGGGAGGCGATGGAGCGGCTGTCAGACGAGGTCTTCAAAGGAGAGACCGCCCCCACGGAGCACGGGGTCCGGCTCATGAGCTATCCCGAGGACGCCGAGGCCCAGCTCGTCGCCGCCATCCTCTACGGCTACACGCGGCTCCCGATGGCGACGCTCAGCGAGCGAGTCAAGCGGCTCACGCCCGAGGAGCGGGCCCGCGTGGTTGACGAATACCTCTCGCGGCGCGGCCCGCACGATCAACCCCTCCGCGCCTTGGAGCACCTCCACTACACTTACGAGATCACCGTGGATTACGGCGCCTACCGCGATCTCCAGCGTCACCGGATGGCTACCCAGATCCTCCAGCCCTTCTCCCCTGACCTCGGCTACGCCACGCCCCCTGAGCTAGAAACCTACGGCCACGGGCGGCTCTACCACGAGTGGATGGCCCGCGCGGCCGAGGCGTATCGCGTGATTGTCCGCGATTTTCCCCGCGAGGCCGCCTACGTCCTTCCACTGGCTTACCGGATCCGCGTCCTCTTCACCTGGAACCTCCGGGAGATCCACCACTTCGTCGCCCTCCGCTCCGCCCATCAGGGACACATCTCCTACCGGCGTGTCGCCCAGGACGTCTATCGAGAGCTGGAGCGGGTCCACCCCCAGCTTGCCCGCTACATTCGGGTAGATCTCTCGGACTACGCCTTCGCCCGCCTCTAACCACGAGTCGCTACGGATTGGGCTCGTAGCGGTCAGCCAGGGCGAGGAAGTCTGTCACGCCGATGAGGTCGTTGAACTCCGCGAAGGGGATCAGTCGGTCGTCGAGCGTGGCGGGATCGTCGGTGGCCTTGAGGGCTTGGAGATAGTCGGCCATAGCGCGGGTCGCGGCGAAGAGCGTCTGGACGGGGAGGATGATGATGGCGTAGCCCAGAGCGCGGAGCCGGGAGAGGGGCAGGAGGGGACTCCGGCCGCCGGGGGCGTAGTTGAAGAGGCAAGGGCGCTCAAGAGCCTTGGGGATGGCCTCGACCTCGGCCACGGTGGTTGGCGCCTCGACAAAGAGGATATCGGCACCGGCCTTGGCGTACGCCTCCGCCCTCCGAAGCGCGTCGTCGAAGCCGCTCAGGGCCAACGCATCGGTCCGGGCGATGATCAAGAGGTCCGGGTCCTGGCGGGCCTCGACCGCGGCGCGAATCTTCTGGGCCATCTCGTCGGTCGGGATAACCCGTTTGCCGGCCAGATGGCCACATCGCTTGGGCCAGACCTGATCCTCAATGTGAAGGGCCGCGACCCCGGCGACCTCGTACGCCTGAACGGTGCGACGGACATGAAGAGGGTTGCCATAGCCCGTGTCGGCGTCGGCGATCAGCGGGATCGGGACGCTCGCCACCATCTGCCTGACGTTCTCGACCATTTCGGTGAGGCCGGCGAAGCCCAGGTCGGGAAGCCCCAGGCGAGACGCTGAGGTACCGTAGCCGGTCATGTAGACCGCGGGGAAGCCGGCGCGGGCTACGAGCTTGGCCGAGACGCCATCGTAGGCCCCCGGCACGACCAGACCATCCCGCCGCTCCACCCACTCCCTCAATGCCCGTCGACGGTTCATCGCCCCCTCCTGACCAAATGTAAGACCGGACCTATCTTAGTGCACCCGCCTCCATCCTGAAAACCAGGGCGAAAATTCCGCTTGACAAACATTAGGGTACCCTAATATTCTTCGTTAACAAACCTTAAGAAGTCGCGCGGGGTTCCAAGGGGCGGGCTGCCGATGTTCGCGGGCCCCGGAGAAGGGGCCACGGCGAGATCAGGACATAGGAGGAGAAACGGATGAGGCGTTTGCTTGAAGGCATGATTCTCACGGTGGTCTTGGGGTTGCTTTCTCTCGAAGGCCTCCCTCCCCGACCGCTTCTCGCCCAAGAACGTGTGGTCATTGCGATTCAGCCCACCCTCGCCACCGACGAGATGTTGGCCAAGGTCAAACCGCTCAAGAATTTTCTGGAGCAAGGGCTGGGCGGCAAAGTGAACGTCGAGATCTATGTCCCAAGCAGCTACGCGGCAGTGGTCGAGTCCCTGCGCTTTGGTCACGCGCATGTCGCGTTCATGTCCGCTTGGCCCGCCCAATTAGCTGTGCAGTTAGGAGGAGCCGAGGTAGTCTTGGCTGAGATGCGTCAGGTGCTTCACGGGAAGGAGAAAGTGGAGGCCCCTTACTATTTCTCCTACTGGGTGGTGCCGCTAAATTCGCCATACCAGAATCTTCAGTCTCTGAAAGGCAAGAGCGCCTGTTTCCCCAGCCCAATCTCCACTTCAGGGTATGTCGCCCCCATTGGCCGTTTGACAGAGTTGAACCTTCTGCAGACGGCCGAAGGGAAGGAGGCCGATCCTAAAGCTTTCTTCAAGGAAGTCCTCTTCGGTGGTGGATACGGACAATGCTGGCAGGCCCTCAAACAAGGGCAGGTTGACGTGACGATCATCGCCGGCGATGTTCCAGAGAAACTTTATAAGGAGGTGCTGACCTCCACCCGCGTGCTTGAACAGCAGGGGCCCATCCCCTCCCATGCTGTGGTTCTCAGCAAAGAGCTCAAGGAGCCGCTCCGGTCTGAAGTTGTCCAGGGCATTATGAGATTGAGTAATCCTGAACACAGAGACTTGATGCGTTCCTTCATCTCGAGCATTTTTGTCGGGTTCAAGCCGACGACGGCTGCCGAACATTTAGGATCGCTGACACGCTACCTCAAGCTGGCGGGGCTCAAATACACCGAGCGCCTGTAACCGAAATGGACAGCGCGGACATAGCGCTGCGGGCGGACGGGATCTGTTTTGCCTACCGGGATGGAGAATGGGTTTTGAAAGACATTTCTCTATCCCTCCCCCGGGGGAAAGCCACGATGATCATGGGGCCCTCGGGCTCCGGAAAAACGACCCTCCTGAAGGTCCTGGCGGGTATCCTCTGCCCCCAGCGTGGCCGGGTGGAAGTCCTGGGTCATGAAATCGAGAAGCAAGCCCAGCGAAGTCTTCATTCCCTCATTGGCTATATCCCTCAACAGTTAGGACTCGTACGGAACTTGACCTCCTTGGAGAACGTGCTGATGGGCGCCCTGGGCCGGTGCGGTCACGGGAAGGTGATGCTCGGGATCTTCCCTCGCCATGAAGTCAAGCAAGCGCAGGCCGCACTGGATCTTATGGGCATCAGCGACAAGAGTTCCGAGAAGGTTTTCCGCCTGAGTGGAGGGCAACGCCAGCGCGTTGCCATTGCCCGCACCCTTTTGCAACGCCCGCGTGTTGTCCTGGCCGATGAGTTTGTCTCTGACCTCGATCTGACCTTGGCTTCGGAAATACTAAGGTTTATGCGCCAGGCTGCCGACCACGAGCAAATTACCTTCCTCGTGACCATGCACGAGCCACAGCTAGTTCGGGAGTTTGCCGACCAAGTCTTGATCCTTGATCGCGGACAAATCGTGCGCCGGCTCCGGACTGATGGGCCCCAGGAGCGCTCCGCTTTTGAGGTATTGCAGTGAGAACCGACCTTTTCGTTATGGCATTGGTTGCCGTTCTTCTCAGCATCGTGCTGGGTCAGTTAGGTTTCTTTGATGCGGCTCGGCTAACGAAGGGGCTACGGAATCTGGGGACCTTGACCTTAGAGATGTCGCCTCCGGACGCCAGTGTTCTTCCCGTCGCGGGGGAAGCTCTTTGGGAAACTGTCCAGATGTCATTTGCCGGGACCGTGCTAGGCTTCCTTGTGTCCCTTCCTTTGAGCATTCTGGGTACGAGACACCTGTTTTCCGCACCCGTTTCAAACCTGTCTCGCCTCATAGCCGCTGGAATCCGGACCGTCCCGGTCCTGTTATGGGCGATTCTATTCGTCATCTTGGTCGGCCTCGGCCCCTTAGCGGGAACACTGGGCGTTGCGGCATATACCGTGGGCTACCTGGCCAAAATCTACCCCGAACTCTTCGAGGGAACCGACCCGGAGATCATGGAAGCGGTGCGAAGCACCGGCGCTTCCAGGTTCCATTTGGTGCGCTTCGTGGTCCTCCCCGAGGGAGCCAACGCGATTCTGACCCAGCTCCTCTTCATGCTGGAATATAATATCCGGGCTTCTTCAATCCTTGGCTTCGTGGGTGCGGGAGGCATCGGCTTCATCATGCAGGTCTACCTCCAAACCCTGGAATACAGACGTTTAGCAACCGTCCTCTTGCTCATTCTCTTGGTCGTTCTCGTCATGGATGGGCTCAGCGCCTGGTTAAGGAAGCGATTCCTCCTCGTGCCGCAATTGTAGTGAACGCTAGGCCGCAGGAGACCAATCCGAAGCCTTCTTAGCGCGGTCTCGCCTTTGAGTCCCCCTACTTCAAGCGGCCGCAGGGGTGCCGAAACCTCGATCCGTTCACGTAGCAGAGCCGTCACGGCATCGGCTATAATCACCATCGATTCCGGGAGGGCCGTTATCCATTTTGCGAAGGTGATGCAGGACGTCCTAAGGAGGCCGTGGCATGGCGAACCAGGGCGCGTTCGAGCGGGGTGACCGGGTCATCGTCCGCCGGGACGGCGTCAGGTTGGGGGGGCGAGTCTCCCGCATCGTCTCTCCCTGGCGCTACCGGGTCGTGACCGATCAGAACCGGCGCCTCGAAGTCCCAAGGCGGCAACTCACCCGCGGCCGCGACGATGTCCTGATTTTGGAAACGCGCCTCGATCCCGGTCTCCATTCGCCCCGCCACTCGGGGACGTTCCTCCGGGAATTCCTTAGCACTTACGGGGTTTCCGCCCTCTACGAACGGGTCCACACCAAACGGGATCTGGAGCACTTTCTGTCGCACGCAAAACGCACTCCGAACATCCCCTATATTCACTTCGTGGCGCATGGAAGCGTGACGGGCCGGTCCCGGCTCCGCCTGACCTTCGAGGATCTGGACCTCAGCCGAGAAGCGGGGATCTTCCGGGGCCTTCACGGCAAGATCCTGATCTTCTCCTCGTGCGACATTGGGGCAGACCGGGCGGCCATGGAGCGCATCCTCGAATTCAGCCACGCGCGGGCGATCATCGGCTACACCAAAGAGATTGACGACGCCTACTCTTACCTGGCCGAGTCGTTGATGTATGGGCTGATCTTCGACACCGCGCTCTCCCCTCTGGAGATCGTGAGAAGGGTCCGTCTCGCCCTTCGCCAGATCAAGCTCCGTCGGACCGCGACGGCCCGCGAGTTTCACTCGCCGCTCATCTGCTTTCAACGCTAGGATCTCTATCAGGCGCCCCCCAATCCTCATTCGCTTGAAACCTGGGCACCCCGGATGATCGTCCAGGGGATCGATTTCAACGACTTCATGATGACCAGCGCTCGCATTCGGGTCTGGGGCGACTGGTGCCGTGAGTGGTGTGCGACAGCCGCCACGCACGAAGAGAGGGCACGAAAGACCGAAGCCGAGGGCTCGACGGCCAGGGCGACCGAGGCCTACATGAGAGGGGTTTGACGTGCCGGGCTACCCCTGTCAGTATCCTCCCGGTGCAGCCACGATGCGGGTGGCCACGAACCTCAGCCGGCCGGGAGGGGACGGACGGGCTGCCCGTTTTGACCCAGGGGGGGGACCCCCTGGGCTCGCACCGCGCGTGGGGACCCCCCAGGGAACCGTCGTCACGTTGACAGCGTCCCCCGAGGGTGTCAGCCAAGCACCAGGGGGGGCGCCACCGGGTCTATGGGGAACCCTTACTTTTCTCATCCAGGAATAGAGTTAATCTCTTTTTTCCTTCTCTGAAGGACCTGGCATAGCCTATGCTGTCTACGGCGACTGGATGGCCGGTACAAACTCTAAAAAAACCCAGGGAGGGATGACTATGGCGTGGGGGATGACCAGAGGCATTCTTGTGTTCTTAGGGGTGTTGACTCTTGCTGTGGGGTGCGCGACGAAGGGATTTGTTCGGGAGGAGCTGCAGAAGTCTGAAGGAAAAGTCGGGGAGCAGCTCACCCAACAGCAGCAGGCGATCGTGACGGTGGAGAAGCAGGTAGGGGCAGAGCGCGAGCGGATCGGCCAGGCGACATCGAGGATTGACGGAATCGGGGTCCAGGTTCGGGTGCTCGAGGGGACGATCTCCGAGACGAGGGAGACCGCGACCCAAGCGAAGGGGACAGCCGACCAGGCCATGACTCGCGCCCAAGAGGTGGATAATCGGCTGACCCGCCTTTGGTCCAATCGGCAGAAGCGGAACCTCGCAGATACGATTTCTGTCTACTTTGGATTTGACAAGGCGAATCTGGATGATCGCGCCGAGACCGCTCTCCTCGACTGGACCAAGCAGATGAAGGAGAACCCTTCGCTGGTGGTGGAGCTTGAGGGCTACACCGACTCCTCGGGCCCCCGCGATTACAATCTGGGGCTTTCTCAGCGGCGAGTGGAGTCAGTCCGCCGGTTCCTCGTTGAGAAGGGGGTTGACCTCTCCCGGATCCATTTTATCGGCCTTGGCGTTGCCAAGGAGGGCAACGGGTCGGCGGAGGACCGAGCGAAGAATCGTCGAGTGACCGTCAAGCTTTTCACGCCTCAGGAGTAACGAGGTCATCTGGCGCGGCCGCCTCCGGTTGCCGGGGGCGCGCCGCGCTGGGGGGACTCTCACGCGTTACACCTCGGCACGGTAGCTCGCCCGCGTCCAGCCCGATCAGGGAGAACGCCGTAGGCGAGGTCCCACCAGGAACTCCCGGAGGGCCTTCCCCGTATACGAGGCGTCGACCAGGGCCACGTGCTCCGGTGTGCCCTCCGCCACGATCTCCCCGCCCGCGTCCCCGCCTTCCGGGCCGAGGTCGATGACCCAATCTGCCGTCTTGATGACATCTAAATGGTGTTCCACCACGAGAACCGTATTCCCTGCATCGACCAGTCGGTTTAAGACGATGAGGAGCTTCTTGACATCGTCCAAATGGAGCCCAGTCGTGGGCTCATCCAGAATATAGAGGACATCCGTCATCAGGCGCGTTCCTAGTTCGGCCGCGATCTTCAAACGCTGGGCCTCGCCGCCGGAGAGGGTCGTGGCGGGCTGGCCGAGGCGGAGATAGCCCAGTCCGACGTCCTGGAGCACCTTGAGGCGGCGGACCAGAGTCGGATGGGCAGCGAAGTGCTCCACGGCCTCGTCCACGGTCATCTGAAGGACCTGGCTGACGTCTCGCCCCCGGTAGGTCACGCGGAGAACGTCGGGGCGGTACCTCCTCCCTCCACAGGCCTCACAGGTGACATAGACGTCTTCGAAGAAGTACATCTCGAGCTTCTGAAACCCCTCTCCCTCGCAGCTGTCACACCGCCCACCGGGGACATTGAAAGAGAAGTGGCCGGGGGTGAGACCCAGCGTCTTGGCTCGGGGGAGCCTCGCGTAGAGTTTGCGGATCTCGTCGAAGCCCTTGATGTACGTGACCGGGTTACTACGAGGAGTGCGGCCGATGGGCTCTTGATCAATGAGTTTCGCCCCTTTCAGGTACTCGATTCCAGTGAGGGCGTCGTGAACCCCTGGCGCTTCCCACTCGACCTTGAAGGTCCGGGCCAGGGCTCGATAGAGCGTGTCGTAGACGAGAGTAGACTTTCCTGAGCCCGAGACGCCGGTAATACACGTGAACGTGTGGAGCGGGATCCGTACGGTGAGGCCCTTGAGGTTGTGTTCCCGGGCTCCCACCAGGGTGACGTGACGACCGCTGCCCTCCCGCCGAACGATCGGAAGCCCGATCCCATCCCGCCCCGACAGGTAGCGGGCGGTGAGGGAGCGGGGGTCTTTGAGAAACTCCTCTCGCGGCCCAGCGAACACGACCTCGCCCCCCTTGTCACCGGAGCCGGGTCCAAGCTCCACGAGCCAGTCCGCAGCCTCCATGAAGCTCCGGTCGTGCTCGACCACGACCACGGTATTTCCAGTTCGGGCCAACTCTCCCAGAAGTTCGATGAGCCTTCCGGTGTCCCTGGCGTGGAGGCCGATAGACGGCTCGTCGAGGACATAGAGGGTTCCGACGAGCTGGGAACCCAGTTGATTGGCAAGGGTAATTCGTTGGGCCTCACCGCCTGAGAGTGTGCGGGTCTGGCGGTCGAGAGTGAGGTATCCCAAACCCACCCGAAGGAGAAAGGAAAGCTTCGTCCGGATCTGGCGAAGGAGCTCGGCTGTCACCCTGGCGTCCCAGGCGCTCAGGGGAACACCATTGAAGAGGCGAGAGAGCTCTTCCACCGTGCGCGCGGTCAGATCAGCGATGCTGAGGCCGACGACCGTCACTCCGAGGGCCTGGGGCTTCAAGCGCGCGCCGCGGCAGGCCGGGCAGAGGACCTGGCTCCGATAGCGGGAGAGAAAGACCCTGACGTGGAGTTTATAGCGGTATTCCTCCACGTGCTCGAAGAAACCCTTGATCCCCGAAAATTCCTCGTCACCCTCATAGACCCAGCGGCGCTCCGCCTCGGTGAGCTCCGCCCAGGGCCTGGTCACGTCAATCTTCCGCCTTCGGGCAAGGCGAAGCAGTTCCCGCTGGTGCCATCGCGCGATCCGGGTTTGCCACGGCTCGACCGCTCCATCCGCCAGGCTCTTTTCCGGATCAGGGACGACCCGCGCAGGATCGTAGCGAAGGAGGTTGCCGAACCCCCGGCACTCCGGACAGGCGCCCAGAGGGTGGTTGAACGAGAAGAGCAGGGGATGCGGGCGCTCCAGGGGAAGCTGACACGCATGGCAGCGAAAGGCCTCGCCGAAGCGCCGGACCCCGCCGTCAAGAAGATCTACGACGGCGTGCCCCCCCCCTCTCGAAACGCGGCCTCCAAAGACTCGGTAAGACGGGCCCGACGGTCAGCAGTGATCGTAATCCGATCCGAGACGACAAGAAGCTCCTTCTCTCCCGATGGAAGCTCGAGCCCATGGTCAAGCTCGACAATCTTTTCCCCGAGCTTGGCCCGGATGAATCCCCGGTGGAGGAGACGGGGGATCAGTTCAGCCGGACTCGTGCCGGAGGGAAGGGGAACGGGGAAGCAGATCAGGGCCCGGGCGCCGGAGGCCTCGCGAAGGAGTTCGTCGGTCACCACGTCGGGGGAATCGCTCCGAGCCTCTCGGCCGCATCGCGGGCAGTGGACCCGCCCGATTTTGGCATAGAGGAGACGAAGAGCGTCCAAACGACAGGGAAGATTTCCCCGACCCCGAAACCCCGGTAATCACCGTGAGGCGATCATGCGGGAGCGCTAAGGTCACGTTTTTCAGGTTGTTTTGGCGGGCCCCCACGATCCGGAGCCACAGGGGCTGGGCCATTCGAAAGAACCTCCTGAGGTGGGATTATAGCCCGGCGCTTGGGCAGAACAAGGCACCTTTCTTGCTTGACAAGTTTTAGGAACAATTGTATAAATAAATCCAATAAAATGAAACAATCAGAGAATACCCAAAAGCTAAAAGAACTGAAAAAACCTTCGAGTCCGGCTTATCTGACGACAGGCCAGGCGGCTCGCCACTGCCAGGTCTCAATCCCCGCTCTCAAAGGGTGGATCCGCAGTGGACGGCTCACAGCGTTCAAGACTCCCGGAGGGCACAGCCGAATTGAACTGGGGGAGTTTCGGCGGTTTCTTCAGAAGCACGGAATGCCGACCTATCCCGTGGCCTCGCCGACTTCCCGCATCCTCATTGTGGATGACGAGCCGTTGATCGTGGATCTGTTTGTAGAATTGCTCACCCGCGACCCGAGAGGATTTACCCTCGAAACCGCCACGAATGGATACGACGCCCTCATCAAGGTCGGGTCCTTCAAGCCGTCCGTCCTGATCCTCGACGTGGTGATGCCGGAGCTGGACGGGGTCGAGGTCTGCCGTCGTCTCAAAGAAGATCCGGAAACTCGAAGGATCAAAATCCTCGGAGTCACCGGCTACCCGGACTCGGTCCCAGACCTGATCGCAGCAGGCGCAGATGCGTGCCTCACGAAGCCCCTGAATCTCCGCACAATGGAGCCGGAGCTGGAACGCCTCCTGAGCGTTTGAGGGGCGCGTCAGGGCGGAGGAAAGCAAAGCAAGATGGCGATCCGAATCCTTGCGGTTGATGACGAACCGGATCTCCGACAGCTCGTCCGACACGCCCTGACGCAACGGGGCCACGAGGTCAGGACGGCGGGGAACGGGAAGGAGGCCATGGCCCTCTTAGGGCAGGAGGAGTTCGACGTCGTCCTCTTGGACCTCCGAATGCCCGAGATGGGTGGGATTCAACTCCTCCGCTGGGCCAGAGAGATGGGGATCGAGGCGGAGATCATCATCCTGACGGGCCACGCCGATGTGGACACCGCCATCGAGGCCATGCGCCTTGGGGCCTACGATTATCTCTCCAAGCCCTTCCGCCTCCAGGAGGTGGAGCAGATCGTCGTCAAGGCGGCGGAAAAGCGGGAGCTCAGGAAAGAAAACGTGGTCCTCCGCCATGTCCTGGCCCGCCGCGAGGGTCTCCCTCTCCTGATCGGGCAGAGTCCGGCCATGACGAATGCGCTCCAGACGGTGGATAAAGTGGCCCCCACCGATTCGCCGGTTCTGATCCAGGGGGAGAGTGGGACCGGCAAGGAGCTGATCGCCCGAACGATTCACCTCAAGAGCCCCAGGGCTCAGAAGCCCTTCGTGGCTATCAACTGCGGAGCCTTTCAGGACCAACTGCTTGAATCCGAGTTGTTCGGTCACGAGCGGGGTGCCTTCACCGGAGCCGTGGCGACGAAGCACGGCCTCTTCGAGGTCTCCGACGGGGGGACGCTCTTTCTTGACGAGATCGGGGAGATGAGTCAGGCCATGCAGGTCCGCCTCCTCCGGGCGCTGGACTCGGGAGAGATACGACGTGTGGGGAGCCACCGAAACTTCAAAGTCAGCGTCCGCATCGTCGCGGCCACCACTAAGGATCTCGTCCAGGAAGTGGGGGAGCGGCGGTTCCGTGAAGACCTGTTTTTCCGGGTCAGCACCATCGTGTTGAAGCTTCCTCCGCTCAGGGAGCGAGAGGGAGATATTCCGTCCCTCGTCGAGCACTTTCTTCAGAGTGCCCAAGGTCGCCGGCGCCTCGGGATCACCCCAGATGCCCTGGGGATTCTCGAGAAGTATTCCTGGCCAGGGAATATTCGCGAGCTCAGGAATACCGTCGAGCGGCTCCTCATCCTCGTGGACCACGCGGTGATTGTCCCGGGTGACCTCCCCGACAACATTCTTCAGATCCCGAAGGCCTACAGCGAGGACGAGCTGGCCAAGTTTTCGCTCTCCGAGGTTGAGCGGCTCCACATCCTCCGGGTGTTGGCCCGGACGAACTTCAACAAGAGTCAAGCCGCTCGGATCCTGCAGATCGATGTAAAAACGCTGGCAAACAAGATGAAGGCCTATAAGCTCCCGTAGACGGCGTCCGTGGCGATGATCTCCGCGTCTTTCCGGTGTTTCTCTGCTCCCCCAGGGGAGAACCTCGATTCGTGGACCAGATTAACCCGCTAATGCTATGAGGCGGTTTTCGTTTCTCTCCTGGGCATTGCTCTCGCTGTCGTTAGGCACCAGACAGGCGATGGAATACAAAGCGATGAGGGCGTGGTGAACGTGACCCTGGAGAGCTCCATCCTTCAATTGGTTGTCTTCCTGGTCGACGACCAACGCTATGCGCTCCCGGTCCTTTCGGTGGATCGAGTCCTTCCGATGGTTGCCGTGACGCCTCTCCCGAAGCTGCCGGCTGCAGCCCTCGGAGTCATCAACGTCCACGGACAGGTCATTCCGATCCTCGATATCCGGCATCGGCTCGGGTTCCCGCCGAAGGCATACGGCCTGGAGACTCACCTCCTCGTCGCTCGAACGACTCGGCGGACCGTGGCCCTTCCGGTCGATGAGGTCCTGGGGGTCCGGGAGATCCAGGCAGAGGACGTCACCTCGCCGGAGGCCGTTCTTCCCGGGATCAATCACGTGGCGGGGATCGTACCCCTCTCGGATGGCCTTCTCTTTATTCATGACTTGAACACCTTCTTCTCCCTAGATGAGGAGCAACAGGTGGGGAGCGCTCTCGAGGAGATGGCCCGGTGAGGTTACCAGACGCAGTATGCGAGCAGGCGCGAGACCTGGTCGCGAGCCGCTTGGGTCTTGACTTTCCAGACCGCCGTCGGGCGGACCTGGAGCGGGGACTAGCTCGCGCCCTTCGGTCCTCTCCGGTCGTGGATCCAAAGGCCTATCTCACCTGGATGACCACGTTGTCGGACGACAGCCCCGAATGGAGACAGCTGGCCGGCTTCCTCACGGTTGGCGAGACCTACTTCTTCCGCGCCCAATCGAGCTTCGAGGCGCTAGAGGAGAAGGTGCTCCCCCCCCTCATTACGGCCCGACGATTAGAGGGCGTCCTCCGTCTCCGACTCTGGAGCGCGGGATGCGCGACCGGGGAAGAACCCTACTCCCTCGCCATGCTGTTGGATCGCCTGCTCCCGGACGCCTCCGAATGGTCCCTCACGATCCTGGCTACGGACATCAACCGGACAGCCCTGGAATCGGCTCGACGGGGGATCTACCGCGAGTGGTCCCTTCGTGGAACCCCACCCTGGGTTCGAGATCGGTACTTCCACCGCCGGGGACGAGACACCTTCGAAGTAGACCCGCGGATTCGTCGGTTGGTGACCTTTGCCCCGCTTAACCTGGCCGATGGCTTTCCGGCCGCAATGACGAACACGAGCGCCATGGATCTGATCCTCTGCCAGAACGTGATCATGTACTTCACCCGGGAGGCCCAGCGAGCCACTGTCGGCCGGCTCCAGCGGGCGCTCGTGACCGGAGGATGGCTGATCGTGAGTCCGGCTGAGGCCTCTGCCGAACTCTTTCGCCCCCTGATGCCCGTCAACGTCCCTGGCGCCATCTTCTATCAGAAGGAGTCGGAGAAGGAGATCATGTCGGCGCCCTCGCCCCTCACGCCAAGCTGGCAGGTCGAGCCGGTCCTTCCCGACTTCCCGGCTTCCTCGCTCCCTATTGAAACGCCCGTCAGTCCGGTCAAGTCACCGGTGAAGGAGCGGCCCGCATCCCGGCCCGATCGGGATTCCTATCTCGGCCGTGCGCGGATTCTGGCGGACCAGGGAAACTTGGAGGAAGCCCGCCGCTTGTGCGAGGCCGCGCTCTCGGGGGATCGACTCGATCCTGAAGCCCAACTCCTCTTTGCCGCGATCTTACAGGAGCGCGGCGAGATCCAGGCGGCACTGGAGGCCCTCCGCCGGGCCATCTATTTGGCCCCGGACTCGGCCTCGGCCCACTTCCTCCAGGGTAGCCTCCTCATCAGGGAGGGGAAGCGCCGGCGGGGACGGCAATCGATGGAGACGGTCGTGCGTCTTTTGAGCTCGGTTCCTCGCGATCAGCCAGTGCCGGGCGGCGAGGGGCTTACCGCGGGTCGGCTCGTGGAGACCGCGCGGGCTTATCTGGAGTCGCGTGGATGAACGCAGCGGGACGATTCGACGGGGATCCGGCAAGAGGGGTGGGTTTGGTGGACACGGATGGAAGAGGGCGGGAGACGCGATCAGGCATCAACTGGCAGGAGATATACGCCCGGCTCGAGCAGCAGCGCAAGGCCCTCGAAGCCGGTGGCCCTCCACCCGAAGAGGTGAAGCGGATCCTGACTGCACGGGCGAAGGCGTTAGCTGGGGTCCGGGAACAGAGCCAGACTCCCGCCGACGTGCTAGAGCTTCTTGTCTTCTCTGTTGACAGAGAGCACTACGGAGTTGAGCCGACTCATGTTGCGGATGTGTCCGCCCTCCGACGATTTGCGCCAATCCCTGGCACACCGTCGTTTGTCCTTGGGGTCATGAACCACCGGAGCGGGCTTCGTGCGGTCCTGGATTTGCGACGACTGCTCGACCACGGCGGGGAAGGGCGCACTGAAGCGAAATGGGTCGTGGGGGTGGAGGCCGGGGAGACGATGTTCGGCATCGCGTGCGACGCGGTCGCGGGGATTGTTCGGATCGGGGCTCACGAACTGGCCCCCCCTCCGGCGGCGTTGAGTGCTGGGCGCCGAGCCTTCGTCCGAGGGGTAACCGCAGACATGGTCACGGTGTTGGACCTCGAAGCCCTGGCTCGGGATCCGCGGATCGTAGTGAACGACGAGATGGGGTGAGCCCCGATTCAGCCGTGACGGGCCAGCCGGATTCGGACGCACGGAGGAGGTAGCGATGAAATTGAGTATCGGTCAGCGCATGGCCATCGGATTTGTGGTCCTCATCATCTTGTATATGGTGGTGGCCGCGATCGGAGGGGTGACGCGAACCCGCACCAACGATATCTACGAGAATACGATCCGCCAGCAGCAGTCGCTGGTGGACGCCCAGGAGGCGGAATCCGCGATCAACTTGGCGTCTGCCGAGTTCCTTCGCTACCTCGTCACGTCGGATGAGAAGGTACTGAATAGGTGGGAGAAAGGGATTTCGGCGGCCCGCCAGGCATTGACGGGTCTCCGGGACTCGGCTGCCACTCCGGATATCAAAGCGGGTTGGGCGGAGATCCTCAACTTCGTGAACACCTACGAGGACGCAACCAGGGCGGTCCTCGCGGCGAAGAGGGCCGGGCAGGAGCCCCAGGTGATTCGTCTCCGGGAAGAGCGCGTCCAGCCGCTTCGTGAGCAACTGGTCGCCCAGATCAATCGTCTCGTTGAGGCCGAGCGCACGCGGACCAAAGAGTTGAAGCAATCAGCGGTAGCCGAAGGGAGCGTGGCGTCGTGGGTCATGACCATCCTCGGGGCGTTTTCGGCCATCTTCGGTATTGTCATCGCTTGGGTCGTGACCCGGTCGATTACCGCGCCCTTGCGCGGTACGATCGGGACCCTCGCCTCTGCGTCCTCCGAGATCCTGGCCGCTACGACGCAACAGGCCTCCAGGACAGCGGAGGAGGCGGCGGGAGTCCAGCAGGCCTCCACGACCGTGGATGAAGTGAAGCAGACCGCGCAGGTGTCGGCCCAGAAGGCGCGGGCCGTGGCGGAGGGGGCGCAGCAAACCGCCCAGATCTCCCAGGAGGGACGGCGGGAGGTGGACGAGAGCATCAAGGCGATGCACGAGGCCAAAGCGCGGATGGAAGCCCTCGCCGAACGGATCCTCGCGCTGAGCGAGCAAGCCATGGCGATCAGCGAGGTCATGGCCACGGTGAACGACCTTGCGGAGCAATCGAACCTCTTGGCGGTGAACGCCGCCATCGAGGCCGCCAAGGCCGGGGAGGCCGGGAGAGGCTTTGCCGTGGTCGCGAACGAGGTGAAGGCCCTGGCAGAGCAATCCAAGCAGGCCACGGCTCAGGTGCGCGGCATCCTGAATGAGATCCAGCGAGTGACGCAGGCGGCTGTGATGGCCGCTGAGCAGGGGGTCAAGGCCTTTGAGGCAGGGGAAGGCGTGGCCAGGCGAGCCGGGGAGGCCATTCGGCTCCTGGCCGAGAGCCTGATCGAATCGGCCCAAGCGGCGCAACAGATCTTGGTCTCCGCTCAACAGCAAGTTGTGGGGATGGATCAGATCGTCCTCGCGATGCACAACATCCAGCAGGCCTCGACGCAGAATATGGTTTCGACGCGCCAGGTCGAGCGGGCCGCAGAGGATCTGAACGAGCTGGCGCGACGGCTCAAGACCCTTGTCGCAGTGCCGGTGGCGGACGGGGCGGGCCGGTAGGGGGCGAAGGACGCGTGAAGCTTCGAGTGGTACCCGCCAGGTCGTGAGCCATGGCGACGAAGAGTGACGACATCAGGGCCCGGCTCCTCTCCATCTTCCGGGTAGAGGCCGAGGAGCATCTTCAAGCCATCACGGCCAATCTCCTTGCCCTTGACCGGGGACTCCCTCCGGCCGAGGTCCGCCAAGTCGTGGAGGCCACGTTCCGGGCGGTGCACACGCTGAAAGGGGCGGCCCGCTCGGTCAGTCTGATGGACGCTGAGGCGCTCTGCCAGGCGCTAGAGTCTATCCTGAGCCGGATCACACGGGGCCACCTCGCGGTCACCCGCCCGATCCTGAATTACCTCCACGAAGGGGTGGATGGCCTGGCCCGCGTCCTCGGCGGGGGAGAAACCTCGACGGTGGTCCGTGAACTGATCAGCCGCCTCGATCGCGCGACGAGCGAGCCGGTGGCGGAGGTCTCGGAGCCCGTCCATCCACCTCACTCCGTCCAACCGCAGCCCCAACCCGCGGAGGCCCCGCCCGCGGAGGGGCCAGCGGCCCCGGTGGCTTCCGGGCTCCTGCCTGAGGAAACGATCCGCGTCTCCGCGACGAAGCTGGATGCCGTCTTCCTTCAAGCGGAACAGCTTCTCCTCCCCAAGCTCTACTTGGCGCAGGCGGTGCGAGACACCAAGGAGATCGTGGATGCCCTGTCGCGCTGCCGGGGGGAACTGGATCGGGCCTGGGCTACTTCTTCTCGACTCTCCCACCGTAATGGGCACGGCGAGACGCTTCCGGCGAATGTGGACTCGGAATTGCGGGGGTTGGAGAGCCAGGCCCGTCAGTTCCATCAGACTCTCGTTCGCAGGAGCCAGGCCGCCTCGCGCGCCGTAGACGGTCTCCAGGAGGAGATGCGCAGCCTACGACTGATGCCCGCCTCGACCATCCTGGACTTTTTCCCCCGGATGGTCCGGGACCTGGCCCGCCAGCAAGGGAAAGACGTCGAGTGGCTGGTGCAGGGGGCCACGCTGGAAGTGGATCGAAGGGTCCTGGAAGGAATCAAGGATCCGTTGATCCATCTGGTGCGAAATGCCATTGACCACGGAATTGAGGCGCCGGCAGTCCGGACTCAAGCTGGCAAGTCTCCGAAGGGGAAAGTCGGGGTGAGCGTCGCCTCCTTGGAGGGGGGGCGCATCGAGATCCGGGTCGCCGACGACGGCGGGGGGATCGACCAGGCCCGGCTCCGGGCGGCGGCGGTCCGGGCTCGGGTGCTCACCCCCGAGGCCGCTGAGAGCCTTCCGGACGAGGCTGCCCTGGAGCTCATGTATCGCTCCGGGGTCAGTACCAATCCTGTTATCACGGACGTTTCGGGTCATGGCCTGGGCTTGGCCATCGTGAAGGAACGGATCGAGCGCCTCAAGGGCGAGATTCACGTCGAGACGCGGTCGGGGGCGGGGACAACGGTGCGGATGATCCTGCCGGCCACCATCGCTACCTTTCACGGCCTCCTGGTCCGGGCGGGCGGGCAGATGTTTCTCATCCCCACCGAGGCGATCGAGCGAGCCATCCGGATTCGCCGAAGTGAGGTGGAGAGTGTGGAGGGGCGGGAGGCGATCCGCTGGGATGGCCGGCCCCTCCCTGCCGCCAAGCTCAGCGCGCTGGTCGGAATTCCTGAGAGGGAGGAGAAAATCGAGGCGGGGAGCCATCAGTTTTGCGTCGTCATTCGATCCGCCGAGGAGCAGCTGGGTCTCCTGGTCGAAGAAGTTGTGGGAGACCGCGAGGTATTGGTCCGCGAGCTTCCACCCCCTCTCGTGAGGGTCCGCCATATCGCGGCTGCAGGCTTTCTGGGGATCGGCCAGATCGTTATGATCCTCCGACCGACAGATCTCTTCAAGCCGGTCCACCGGACACCGAGAGCGACAGTGGCCCGCCCGGCGCCGGAAGATCGTGGCCGTCAGCCCTCGATTCTCGTGGTGGATGATTCCATCACGACCCGGACGATGGAAAAAAACCTGCTGGAGGCGGCCGGATTCCAGGTCCGGGTAGCGGTGGACGGGGTCGAGGCGTGGACGTTGCTCAAGAGCGAGTCGTTCGATCTCGTCTTATCGGACGTTGATATGCCCCGCATGGATGGGTTCGAGCTAACCGCCCGGATCCGGGCTGATCGAAAGCTCGGTGACCTCCCTGTAGTCCTCGTTACCGCCATGGAATCCCGGGAAAACAAGGAGCGGGGGATTGAGATGGGCGCCAACGCCTACATCATCAAGTCCAGCTTCGACCAGTCAAACCTGCTGGAAATCATTCGCCGGCTCGTATGATGGCCGGCGCGACGCAGCGCGTGATTCGGGTGCTGATTGTCGAAGACTCCGCGGTGACGCGGGAGTTTCTCCTCCACTTGCTCAGTCGCGACCGCGTGTTTCAGGTTGTGGGCATGGCGCGGAACGGGCTCGAGGGGGTGGAGCAGGCCGAGCGCCTGAGGCCCGATGTCATCCTCATGGACGTGTATATGCCGAGGATGAACGGTTACGAGGCGACCCGTCAGATCATGGAGCGCGTCCCCTCACCCATCGTGATGGTCAGCGCCAACTTCAACCGGGACGAGGTCGCAATGACCTTTGAGGCCCTCAAGGCCGGGGCCCTCGCGGTCGTGGAGAAGCCCGGCGGCCCTGATCATCCTAAACACGGGGAGACCACCCGACTGCTCCTCCAGACCGTCAGGCTCATGGCCGAGGTCAAGGTGATCCGGCGGTGGCCCAAGCACAAGCACCCGGTCCCGCCGACCCCCGTCCCCGCGAAGTCTGACCAGCGGATCCGGCTCGTCGCGATCGGTGCGTCCACCGGCGGCCCCGGAGTCGTGGCGGAGATTCTGGCCGGGCTTCCAGCGGCTCCCCCCATCCTCCTCGTCCAACACATTGCCCCGGGATTCACCACGGGGCTGGCGGAGTGGCTGAACCGGGGGACTCGGCTCGAGGTCAAGCCGGCCAAGTCGGGGGAGGCCGTCCGGCCGGGGACGGTCTACCTCGCACCCGAGGGCCTACAGATGGGAATCACGAAGGATGCTCGGATCCGACTGACGCGCGAGCCGGCGGAGGATGGCTTCTGCCCGTCGGTCACCCACCTGTTCCATTCTGTGGCGGAGAGTTACGGTCGCTCTGCGATCGGCATCCTCTTAACCGGAATGGGGCGAGACGGGGCGTCAGGCCTTCAACGGCTCCGGGACGCGGGTGGGGTCACGATGGTTCAGGACGAGGAGTCGAGCGTGGTCTTCGGGATGCCGGCAGAGGCCATCCGCCTTGGCGCTGCGGAGTATGTGCTCTCCCCGGAGCAAATCTCGGGGACGATCCGCTCTCTTGTGTCACACGGGAAGAGCTGACCATGGCCCGAAGGATTCTGGTTGCGGAAGACAGTCGGACCCAAGCGATGCGTGTGCAGATCTTGCTGGAGGGCGAGGGCTACGAGGTCACCGTGGCCGCGGATGGCCGCGAGGGGCTCCGCTGTGTCCAGGCCGCGCCGCCTGACCTCATCATCTCCGACATCGTGATGCCTGAGATGGACGGCTATGCCTTCTGCCAGGCGGTGAAGTCTGATGAGGCAAGAAGGCGCATCCCTTTCGTGCTCCTCACGGGGCAGAACACCGCTGAGGATATCCTTCGAGGGCTGGAGTACGGCGCCGATAACTTCATCCCCAAGCCCTTCGAGGACGACTATCTCCTGGAGCGGGTCCGGCGGATCTTCGAACACCTCGATCTCCGCCACGAGGGGGGCCAGCTGGAGGTCAAGATCCCCATGCGGGTGGGGGATCGGGACATCTTCATCTCCGCCGGCAACCTGCAGATCATCGAGCTTCTCTTCTCCACCTTCGAGGAGCTCGCCCGGGTGAACGCCCGACTGGTGGAGTCCCAACGGATCGTGGAGGAATACGCCAAGAGTCTGGAGGTCAAAGTCCAGGAGCGCACCGAGCAACTCCTTCAAGCGGAGAAGCTGGCCGCGATGGGCCAACTCCTCGCCAGCATGGCCCACGAGCTGAATAATCCCCTCTCCGTCGTCAATGGCCATACCTTCCTCCTTCGGAAGGCGGCGAAGGACGGACCCTTGGCGGAACGCGCCGCAAAGATCGGCGAGGCCGCGGAGCGGTGCACGCGCATCGTGAACAACTTTCTCGGACTCGCCCGCCGGCGTCCACCCGAGCGGCAGATGGTCAAGATCAACGAGGTCATTGAGGAGGCCGTCGAGCTCTTGTCCTACGAGCTTCGGGTAGAGAACGTAGAAGTGATCTTGACCCTGGCGACGGATCTCCCGAGCCTCTGGGCTGATCCTCACCAGCTCCACCAGGTGGTGGTCAATCTCGTCTCCAACGCCCACCATGCCATGCGCCAGACGCCCCCGCCGCGGCGGATTACCCTGACTTCTCGATTCGACTCCGCCAAGGAACGGGTTTCGCTTGAAGTGGCGGACACAGGCCCGGGGATTCCGCCTGAGATCCGGTCGCGGATCTTTCAAGCCTTCTTCACGACCAAGCCCCCAGGGCAAGGGACCGGCCTGGGGCTCTCCCTCTGCCAGGGGATCATCGAGAATCACGGGGGGACGATTGCGGTCGAGAGCGAACATGGTCACGGGGCAATCTTCAGAATTGATCTCCCCGTTGAGCCCGCACCCCAGGCCGCGGCGGGTGAAGTCGCCCCCCCCCCGGCGCTGCCGCCACTCAGAGGGAAGACGATCCTGGTCGTGGACGATGAGCCCGAGATCGTCGCGGTCCTCACCGAGATGCTTTCCACTGATGGCCAGCTCGTGGAGACGGCCGCCAATGGGGCCCGGGCGCTGGACAAGCTCCGGGGGCGATCATACGATTTGATTGTCACCGACATCAAAATGCCTGAGCTTGACGGACTCGGCCTGTGGCGAGAATTGGAGCGGCGCGACTCGGGTCTTCTCCGTCGAATCATCTTCGTGACCGGAGACACCCTGGGGTCAGAAACCAAAGAGTTTCTGAAGGAAACCGGAGTCCCCTGCCTGACCAAGCCTTTTGTCGAAGACGAGGTCCTCGCGGCTGTCCAGCGAGCCTTACGGGCGGAGTGACATGGCAACCACTCGCGGAGATCCAAGGGGACGGGAGTGTAACCAAGGCGCCTCAGGTATCGAGATCGAGTAAGTGATGGCGATGTTGCCAAGATTCCTACGTCAACTGACAGTCAATTCACTGCACGCGACTGACCGCGCGTACCGGCGTATTCGGCTAATCGTTGTGCTGTCCCTCACCCTCCCAGTGATCCTGTTCGCCTTGTTGAGCTATCTGAGGGCGGATCGAGACCTGACCAATCTCACACTGTCTCGCAGGGAATCCGTAGCGTATCTTGGAGCGAGCATGTTGGCGGAGAAGCTCGACCGCTTGGTAGATATTGGCACGTCTCTGGCTACACGACGGCAATTTCGCGTATTGATTGCCAAAGGAAGGTGGAGTGAGGCCGTTGGCATTTTAGAGGGTGTCCCAAAGGATTTTCCGTTCATCGAGCGCGTCTTCTTAGCGGACGCCGGTGGGACGCTCATGGCGGACATACCGGCGCTTCCCGGCGTGAGGGGAAAGAATTTTGCCTTTCGAGATTGGTATCAAGGCGTCAGTCGCAGATGGGAGCCATACGTTTCAGATGTCTACAAGAGGGCTGCGCCCCCACAATATAACGTTGTAGCCATCGTAGTCCCGATTCGATCCGAAACTGAAACCATCATCGGGATACTGGGGCTACAGGTGCGTCTGGAGACCTTGACCGAATGGACGAAGCACATTGAGCTTGGTCCAACCGGGTTCTTGTACGTCGTAGATAGAAAGGGGAATCTCGCTGTTCACCCGAAGTTTTCTCCTGAGGGGGACCTTGTTGATTTTTCACGTGTTCCGACTGTTCAGAAAGTGCTTCGAGGGGAGCGCGGCGTCGAAATTCTGTTCAATCCCGTCGAAAACGAGAAGAGGCTGTCGGCCTATGCCCCGGTTCCCAGGTATGGGTGGGGGCTCGTTGCGCTGGAGGCGACCGAGACGGCTTTTGAACTGAGGAACAAGGGTTTGACTTTTCTTCTCGCGGTCTTCATCATGATGTTTCTCTTGAGCTGTTTTCTGAGTTACGTGATCATCCGGGCGTTCGCCGAGCGAAGGCGGTCTGAAGGAGAGATCAAGAAGCTCAATGAAGACCTGAGGCATCGAGCAACGGAACTGGAGACCGCCAACAAGGAGCTCGATGCGTTCAGCTATTCCGTCTCGCACGATTTGCGTGCACCGCTGCGTCATATCGACGGCTACGCGGAGCTATTGAGAAAGCATGTGGCCGCCGGCCTCGATGCCAAAGGTCAGCGCTACATGGAGACGATTTCTGACTCAGCAAAACAGATGGGACGCCTGATCGACGACCTTTTGGTGTTCTCACGAATGGGACGAGCGGAAATGAACGTGTCAGGGGTGAGTATGCAGGGGCTCGTCGATGAAGCGCTCGGCAGGTTGCGGTCACAAACGGCGGGCCGGGACATTGACTGGAAGATCGGGAACCTCCCCCAGGTCCAAGGCGATCCCGCCATGTTTCGACAGGTGTGGCTGAATCTGATCGATAATGCGGTGAAGTACACCCGGACGCGGGAGCGGGCCGAAATCGAGATCAGGAGCATTTTCAATGGGGATGAGTCGGTGTTTTTTGTTCGGGATAACGGGGTGGGGTTCGATCCTCGGTACGCGGGCAAGCTCTTCGGCGTCTTTGAGCGCCTTCACCGGTCGGATGAATTCGAAGGCACTGGCATCGGACTTGCGAATGTTCGACGCATTATTCTACGTCACGGCGGAAGAACGTGGGCGGAGGGACAGGTCGAGGGCGGTGCGACTTTTTACTTCTCGCTTCCCAAGGCCAAAGGAGGCGCCGCATGAGCGATTTAAAAGGCATCCTGCTGGCCGAGGACAACGTCAGGGATGTGGAACTCACCTTGGACGCGCTGGCGGAACACAACCTCGCGAACGAAGTGGTCGTGGTACACGACGGGGCTGAGGCACTCGACTACCTCTACCGTCGAGGCCGATTCAAAATGCGCGGCGATGAAAATCCCGCAGTCGTTCTCCTGGACCTCAAGATGCCAAAAGTTGACGGCCTGGAGGTCCTCCGGACAATCAAGAACGACGAGACACTGAAAATGATTCCCGTGGTGATGGTGACCTCTTCGCAGGAGGAGCAAGACCTCGTGGAGAGCTACAAGCTGGGTGTCAACGCGTACGTTGTCAAACCGGTGAACTTTCACGACTTCGTGGAGGCCGTGAAGCAGCTTGGTGCCTTTTGGGCGGTCCTCAATGAGCCACCGCCGGGGAGTGTGAAAAAGAGAGGATAGAGATGGGCCTCCCGTTGCGCATTCTCCACCTGGAAGATGACCCACGCGACGCAGAACTCGTCGGTGAGGCGCTCGCCGAAGCCGGGCTCGACACCGAGATCCGACTTATTGGGACACGCGAAGAATACGTGGCCGCTCTTGAGCGGGGGGACTTCGACGTCATCATCTCGGACAACAGGCTTCCGTCTTTCGACGGTCAGACCGCGCTGACCCTGGCGCGGGAGCGACACGCGGACGTCCCCTTCATCGTCGTATCGGGAACCATCGGTGAGGAATTGGCCGTCCAGTTTGTGAAGGGCGGCGCTACGGACTACGTCCTGAAGGGGAACCTGATCCGGCTGCCGGTCTCTTTACGCTCGGCCGTACAGCAAGCCGAGGAACGGGGTCAGCGCAAGGAGGCCGAGGAGTCGCTCCGGGCCAGCGAGGAGCGATATCGGAGCCTCTTTGAGGGGGTCCCAATAGGGCTCTTCCGTTCCACGCCCGAGGGGCAGATCCTGGACGCCAACTCGGCCCTTCTCCACATGCTGGGCTACGCGGACCGAGAGGCTTTCCTCGCGACAAACGCGCTCGATCTGTATGTGAATCCTGAGGATCGCGAGCGCTGGCGGAGCGCAGTCGAGCGCGACGGCGTCATGCGGGCCTTCGAAGGACAAATGCGGTGTCTCGACGGGACGACAATCTGGCTGCGGTACAACGCGAAAGTCGTTCGTGACCGGGACGGGCGCATTCTGCACTACGAGGGGGCGGTCGAGGATATCACCGAGCTGAAACGGGCGGAAGAGGGCCGACGCGCGAGCGAGGAACAGTATCGTCGCATCGTTGAAACGGCGACGGAGGGGATCTGGCTCGTTGACGACCAGGGGAAGACTATTTTTGCCAACCAATGGATGGCCGAAATGCTTGGCAGCACCGTGGAAGGACTGTTCGGCGCATCCCTCTTCGATTTCTTGGATGACGAGGAGAGAGAGACGATTATCGCGAACATCGAATGGCGCCGAATCGGGAGCCCGGTACAGCGCGAGGTCAGGTTTCGTCGCAGAGATGGGACGCGCTTCTGGACACTCCTTTCGGCGAGCCAGGTTAATGACGAGAAGGGGCTCTATGTGGGCGTTCTCGTCATGATCGCGGACATCACCAAGCGCAAACTGGCGGAGGAAGCGCTCCGTCAAGCCGAAGAGCGATACCGGGCATTGATGGAGCACGCGAGCGACGGCATTCTGATCCTGAACGTGCAAGGGCGAATTCTGGAAGCCAATCGGCAAATGGAGGCCCTCCTGGGGCTCCCGCGCACGGAGATCATCGGCCGCCACCCTTGGGACTTCCAGCCGCCGGATGATGAGGGAGACCAGAGCCAGCGGTTCAAGGAGTTTCTGACTCGCGGATCCATACATTTGACCCGTCCGATGCGGAGAGGGGATGGGACGGTGGTTTCCGTCGAAATCTCAGGTGCCCTTGTCGAAGTCGGAGGTGAACAGATTGTGATTGCCATCCACCGCGACATCACGGAGCGACTCCGAGTAGAGGAAACGGTGCGCCAGACGGAGAAGCTGGCGGCCATGGGAACGCTTGTGGCGGGAGTGGCGCACGAACTGAACAATCCGTTGTCAGTCGTCATCGGCCAGGCGTTCCTCCTCCGCCAAGCGGCGGAGGGCGGTCCATTGGGAGTGCGGGCCGAGAAGATCACCCAGGCCGCGGAGCGGTCCGCGCGCATCGTGAGAAACTTTCTTGCCCTGGCTCGCCAGTATCCTCCGGAGCGCCAGCAGGTCAAATTGAACCAGATCGTCCAGGAGGCCGTAGAGCTTCTGGCCTATCCACTTCGGGTAGATGACGTTGAGGTGAAATTGGATTTGGTCCCGGACCTTCCTGTGCTTTGGGCCGATCCTCACCAGCTCCAACAGATACTCGTCAACCTCATCACGAATGCCCATCACGCAATGCGCGAGACCCCGCCACCGCGCCGCCTGACTTTGACCACCCGGTTCGAGTCTGCCGAGGGGCGGGTTTCGCTGGAGGTGGCTGATACCGGCCCCGGGATCCCGCCCCCGGTCCGAGCGCGGATCTTCGAGCCGTTCTTCACCACCAAGCCCGCGGGGCAGGGGACGGGCTTAGGACTCTCTCTCTGCCTGGGGATCATCCAGGAGCACAGAGGGACTCTCCAGCTGGCAGAGACCCCGCCCGGCGGCGGGACCACGTTCCGAATCGAGCTCCCGGTAGACCCGCGCACGGCCGCCCCAGAGGCCCTGGAGGCCGAAGCGCTCCCTCCCGTCCGAGGCAAGTCCATCCTGGTGGTGGATGACGAGGCAGAGATTGCGGAAACCTTACGGGATATGCTTGCCACCGATGGGCATCAGGTCGAGACGGCCGTCAACGGCGTCATTGCCTTGAACAAGCTGCGAGAGAGAAACTACGACCTCATTCTGAGTGACCTCAAGATGCCCGAGTTGGACGGTCCGGGCCTCTATCGCGAGATCGAGCGGAATTACCCCCGGCTCCGCCGGCGCGTCATCTTTATCACGGGGGATGCGTTGAGCCCGGAGACCCGGGAGTTTCTTGCGAAGACCGAAGTCCGCAGCGTTGGAAAGCCCTTCGCCCTGGACGAGGTCCGGCGGGTAATTCTCCAGGCCCTACAGAGCGCATAACGCCTGAACGACAAGCTCCTCGCCTGCGACCGGGGACGACATGTCTTCGGGCTCCTGGCCCTGGACGCTCTGGGGAATTCTCCCGCCAGGTGAGGAGAATCGTCGGGTATGAGGAACGGCAGTTAGGCCAGTCCATTCATCCAACTATTCGATTTTATTAATGTATTGTGCTTCCTAAGCTTGGCATCCCTCTTGCTGTGCTCGAGGGTGTGAAGCCAATGGAGCTTGCTCGTCCTGGGAAATCTCTCTCCGCAACCCTCCTGCTCGGAACCGGCGATCCCGAGATCGAAGCGACCTTTCGGACGTCCCTCTCCTCGCTTGAGTTCAGGATGGATATCGTGGGGCGCGGGGGGCAACTCGTCCGCTTGCTCCTCTCGAGCCGCTACGATCTCGTAGCCCTGGATTTGGCGTTGCCTGGCCTTCCGGGAGTCGCCCTCTTCGAGGTGGTCCGCCGAATCGCCCCCGACACTCTTCTCGTGGTGATGGTCCCCGAGGAGAGTCTGGAACTGGAGACGTGGGTTCGGGAAGGTGGGGCATTCTACTTTCTTGTCAAGCCCGTGGAGGAGCAGGAGGTCGCCCTGGTCCTCCGCGATGCGCTTTCTTTTCTTTGCCGGGAGAAGCAAGCATGATCGCGAGAGTCGCGCCGGAAATGGTCCGGTACGAACTCGGCCCGCTTCTGGCCATGGCCCGAACCTTCGGGAGGAGCCCGTCCCGAGATCCTCACGCGCCAGATTCGGGACCTGACCGCCAGCCACAGTGATCCGCCCTGAGACATCTCGGGCGTAATTAAATCATTCCACCCTGCTTGACACACGGTGGTCCATCGGCTAACATTTCGATAGTTGTAGAAATATAAATCAATAGGAGGTCAAGGTCATGGACCAAGGTGAGACTCTCCGAGAGGCAGTGCGAGCCCATTACTCGGCAAAGGCAGAAGCTCCCTCGGCGTGTTGCGAAACTGACCTGTGTCACAAAGGCTATCAGCCTGAGGCGCTGGCGGCCCTGCCCGAGGGGATCGAAATGGGGCTCGGGTGCGGAAGCCCCACGGCTTGGGCCCAGCTTCGCCCGGGGGAGATCGTGGTGGATCTGGGCTCCGGCGGCGGGCTCGACGTCTTCTTAGCTGCCCAGCGCGTAGGACCCGCCGGGCGCGTCATCGGTGTGGATATGACCAAGGCCATGCTCGCCCGGGCCCAAACCTCGGCGGACCGGCTCGGCCTCAAAAACGTCGAATTTCGCCACGGACTCATTGAAGCGCTGCCGCTCGATGACGCGTCGGCTGATGTGATCTTGTCCAATTGCGTCGTCAACCTCGCTCCAGACAAGGGGGCGGTCTTCAGGGAGGCTCTCCGGGTGTTGAAGCCCGGAGGCCAGCTTGTCATCTCTGACATGGTGACCCTGGCCGAGCTTCCGAAGGAAATCCGGCAAGACCCCGAGATGTGGGTCTCGTGCATCGGGGGCGCCATTCCGGAGAAGGACTATCTCGAAGCGATCCGGATCGCTGGATTTGCCGGGGTTGAAATTCTCGAGCGAAATGGGCTCGAGCGAGGACCGGTGTACAGCGTCACGGTGCGGGCCACAAAGCCCCGCTAGCGCCGTGGCGATAAGCGTCGCATCCCGGCGTTCTCGGTCGTCGCCAATCCTCACGTACACACCACGTACGCTCCGGCTGGCTCCTCCCTCGAGCCTTGGGCTGCTCGCTTCTCACCACGGCATGACTGTATGTCTCGGGGTGAGTAATCCAGTGATGCGCGGCTAGCGGAAGAGGAGGGCGAGGAGGACCGCGAAAACCAGCGCGGGGAGATAGTTCGCGACGCGGAGACGCTTGAGATCAAGCAGGATGAGGCCGATCCCGAGGATCATGACTCCTCCGGTCCCGATCAGCTCGTTGAGGATCCGCTCCTCAAGGAGAAAGGCGAGCTGTGAGCCGAGCAGCGTGAGCGCCCCCTGGAAGAGGAGGACTGTGACGGCCGAAAAGGCCACGCCGAGGCCCAGGCTCGAGGCGAAGGCGACGGAGGCGGCGCCGTCCAACATCGCCTTGGCATACAGGACATCGGCCCGACCGTTCATTCCCTCCTGAATCGAGCCGACGATGGTCATGGGGCCGACGCAGTAGACAAGGCTCGCCGTCACAAACCCGGTCACGAAGTTCCCCTGCGTCGAACCCACCTTCGCCCTGAGATAATCGCCAAATGCCTCGAGCGTTCCCTCCAGGTCCAGAAGCTCGCCGACAATCCCGCCGGCGATCATGCTGGCGATGACGATCAGAATATTCTCGCTCTTGAGGGCCATTCGCAAGCCGATGACAAAGGTGACGAGGCCCAGGGCTGAGACAATGATGGTCTTGATCCGTTCGGGCAAGCGGGGACCAACCGCCAGGCCGATGGCCGAGCCCACCAGCACGGTCGCGACGTTGACGAGGGTTCCTTTCATGCGCCGCTCCGACTATACCCCCGGGGCTCGGGCGAAGCAACGGGTGAACTTTCCCCTTGACGAAGCCGTATGGACCTGGTAAATAGTAATAAGAATCATTCCTGAATATGAAGGCTCCCTCTGACTTCCAGCTCCAGGCAGACCTTCGGCGGCCGGGCCGGCGGGTGACCAACCAGCGGCGGCGCATCCTGGAAGTGGTCCGGGGGACCGACTCGCACCCCACCGCCGAGTGGGTGTATCAGAAGGTGCGCCGGCGGCTCCCCCAGATCAGCCTTGGGACGGTCTACCGGAACCTGAAGCTGCTCACGGAGGAGGGACTGATCCAGGAGCTGGACGACCGGGGATTCGGCCGCTATGACGGCAACACCGGCCGGCACGATCACTTCACCTGTCAGCGGTGTGGTCGCATCTTCGACCTGGAAGCACGGCTGGATCCGTCCTTGGGGCGCCGGATCCGGGCTCGGACGGGCTTTGCCATCACCCACCATCGCATCGAATTCTACGGGCTGTGCTCATCGTGCGTCGTCGCGGCGGGCCGTGCCAAAGGAGGTGAGGCAAACAAGCGAGCGCGCCATCGCCCCTGATATCGAAGAACCAAGACGTCGCCTCTGATGAGAGGCGTTTTGTAGACGTTCCCACGATCCACCGTAAAGGAGGAATCTATGGCAAAGAGTCTCAGGGGGACCAAGAGCGAAAAGAATCTCAAGGAAGCGTTTGCCGGCGAATCCCAGGCGAATCGGCGGTACCAGTACTTCGCCCGGGCGGCGGACATCGAAGGCTTCCCGGACATGGCCGGCCTGTTCAAGGACACGGCAGACGCGGAGACTGGTCATGCCTTCGGCCACCTTGATTTCTTGAAGGAAGTCGGCGATCCGGTCACTGGAGTTCCGATCGGGAAGACCGAGGCCAATCTCCGGTCCGCCGTCGAGGGAGAGACCTACGAGTACACGCAGATGTACCCGGGTATGGCTAAGACCGCCCGGGAAGAGGGATTCAACGAGCTGGCCGAGTGGTTTGAAACGCTCGCCAAAGCGGAGAAGTCTCATGCCGGCCGCTTCACGAAGGGGTTGAATCAGATCGCCGGGAAGGAGCCGGCAGAGGCGATCTAGCTCATGCGGCAAACCCTTTGCGGGCAGGGGTGCCTCGCCGAGTGGGAGGCGCCCCTGGCCCGTGAGACCCGGTGGGTGATCGATGGCCACGTTTGACGTGACCTCGACCGAATTTTGGGACCGGCAGGCCCTGGACGCGGAACAGCGCCGGGTCTTCGACATCTGCAATGGCTGCCGGCGCTGCGCCCTTCTTTGTCCGTCGTTTAAGGACCTACTCCAGAGCCTGGATCGGGACGAGGTTGACGGCGAGGCCGAACGGCTCACCGCCGCCGACCTCGGGCGGGTGGTGGATTTCTGTTACCAATGCAAGCTTTGCTACAATCACTGCCCCTACACGCCCCCTCACCGCTGGGCGGTGGACTTTCCTCGGCTCATGCTACGCGCTCGGGCGGTCCAGGCCAAGGAGAAGGGAGTCACGCGCCAGGATAGGTTCCTCGGAAACACCGCCTTGGTTGGAACATTGGGGAGCTTGACGGCTCCCCTTTCCAACTGGGCGAATGCGCTCCCAGTCCACCGCGCCTTCATGGAGGCCGTTGTAGGGATCCATAAGGATCGCAACCTCCCCCGCTTTCACCGCGAGACCTTTTCGAAGTGGTTCGCCAAGCATGCCGGCCGCGTGCCCGATCCCGTGACTCGGGTGGCCCTCTTCTCGACCTGCCCCGTCGAGTACAACAACCCCGCAGTCGGACGCGCCACGGTGCGTGTGCTGGAGAGGAATCGAATTGACGTGGCAATGCCCCCTCAGCGCTGTTGCGGGATGCCGTATCTCGACGGCGGCGCCGTGGACGAGGCGCGAGCCCAGATCGATGACAACGTTCGAACCCTGACCGCGGCCGTGCGAGAGGGACGGGAGATTGTGGTTCCCGGTCCCACCTGCAGCTACATGCTGAAGCATGAGTACCCGTGGCTGGCCTCTGACACGGAGGGCGCCAAACTGGTGGCGTTGAACACGCGAGATCTTTTCGAATACCTGGCGCGACTCCACGCTGAGGGAAGGCTCGACACCACCTTTCAGAAGAATCCCGGCAAGATCGCCTATCACCTTCCCTGCCACCTGAAGGCCCAGAACATGGGGACCAAGTCGGCGGACCTCCTTCGGTTGATTCCCGGAGCGCAGGTGGAAGTCATCGAGCGGTGCTCCGGCGTGGATGGCACCTGGGGATTCAAGAAAGAATACTATGAATTGTCCTTGAAGGTGGCCAAGCCGCTTTTCGACGATATCGAGGCCGCCCGGCCGGATCGGATCGCCAGCGACTGCCCGCTGGCAGCGCTTCAGATCGCCCAGGGGACAGGCGAGAAGCCCCATCACCCGATCCAGATTCTCGCTGAGGCCTATGGCCTCGACGAGGGGAAAGACCGATGAAGAAGATCACCCTCGCGGAAGTCAAGAACCTCTACGAGTATGAAAGGATCAGGGATCGGTTTCGGCAAGAGATCATCGACCTCAAGAAACGGCGGCGGGTCGCTCTCGGGGACACGATCACGCTGGTCTTTGAAAACCGGGAAACCGCCCTGTTTCAGATCCAGGAGATGATCCGTGCTGAACGGATCGTGGCCGACGAGAGGGTTCAGGACGAAATCGATGTCTACAATGAGCTTGTCCCCGAACCTGGGCAACTGTCCGCTACGCTTCTGATCGAGATCGAAGATCAGGAGCGCGTCAAAGAGGAACTTGATCGGTTCTTCGGCATCGACGAGGGGGAGTGTCTGTACCTCCAGATCGGCAAACAGCACGCCGTCGCAGGGCGCTTCGAGTCAGGCCACTCCAAGGAGGACAAGATCTCGGCGGTCCATTTCGTCCGCTTCACCTTTGGCGCGACCGAGATCGTCGCCTTCCGGAATGAAGACGTAGCCCTCGTGGTGGACCATCCAAGATACCGGGCGCGCGTCACACTGACTCCGGAAATCAAAGCTTCTCTTCTGGAGGATTTGAACGGGTGAAGAGGGCTTTTCTCCGTTAGACTGTAGCCTCGCGTCATCCGAGTCTCGGCCCGCCGCCCAGGGCCAATGGCTGTGGGTTTGGCGCTGTCTTGAATCCGGACAGAGAGTTGACAAGGTCACGCCTGAAGTGTCATGATCGCACCGACCGATGCCGGTGAGGGCGCGTCCCTCACCAAATCGGGCGTGTCCCCTACGTTCGCCTCTGGGTACTAGTGAAAGTCGTGAACCGTTCGAGCCCCGTGCCCGTCCGAGTGCGGGCCCTTGGGAAGGGAGGAGTCTATGGCGCTGATGAGTATGGAGGGCTGGCTCTTTCTCTTGCGGTGGATTCACTTCCTTGCCGGCATCACCTGGATCGGACTTCTCTATTACTTCAACTTTGTACAGACCCCGTTCTTTGCCGAGACCGATCCTCCGGTCCGAAGCGGGGCGGTCCAAAAGCTGGTGCCTCGGGCGCTGTGGTGGTTTCGCTGGGGCGCGATGTTCACGTTTCTGGCCGGATGGCTCATCTATCTCCACAAGCTCGGCCCCGCGGGATGGAGCAATTTCTTTAACACCTCTTATGGGTGGACGATCACCCTCGGTGGGATCCTTGGCACGATAATGTGGGCCAACGTCTGGTTCGTCATTTGGCCAAATCAGAAGGTCGTGATCGCCAACGCCGTGCAGACGGCCCAGGGTGGTCAGGCAATCCCCGACGCGGCGGCGCGAGGACGGCGGGCCGCGCTCGCCTCTCGAACGAACGTCGTCTTCTCGATCCCGATGCTCTTCTACATGGCCGCGGCGAGCCACTTCACTCTCGGGGTCCCCGCCTCAGGTGCCGCCATGGCCTGGATCTGGGTCGTGATCATCGCCGCGATCGAGGTGAACGCCCTCGTCGGATCCAAGGGGGCAGCAAAGAAGCCCCTCGACACAGTCAGTGGCGCCCTGTGGTCAGGGTTCGTTTTGTCGGCGATCTTCTACCTGCTCTTCGAGCTCCTGAAGAAATAGGGTCGTCGCCGCCTCGAGTGGGGCCCCTCTGGGCTGCCGGCGACAGAGGGGCCTTTTGCTTTACGTCACCGGAGGAACGTGGCGAGATCGGGGATGTCCGACTCAAGGGTCGGCTGAGGCGGCATGAGCGTGGTAGACCGCTTCGGCGCGTAGCCCGGCGGATAGCTACCGCGCAGGATCCTTGCCTCTAAGAGTTCTCGAGAGGATCCCTTGACCGCGGGGCCAAGCGGCCCTTCCTTTGCCGGATCGCTCGCATGGCAGGCGGTGCATTGCGCTAAGTAGACTTGTTTCCCTCGGTTTGCGTCGCCCCCGCCGTCCCTCTTCGAAGGACTTGCTGCCTCCCCGCATGCGCCGACGAGAAGCGCAATGGCCAGAAGGAAAGATATCTGGAAGCCTCGCATCGTGTGTGCCTCTGGGTGGCCGGGGGGTTGGACGAGTTCCAACCCGGTGCCTCAACGTCTGAAGGGAAGTGAACTCACCGCGTTTGGAGGGATCGGTTATTCGTCCTCGTCCTCGTCGTGATCGTCCTCGATCTCATCAAAATCTTCTTCATCTTCGTCGTCGTCCTCGTCACCAAAGTCTTCTTCGTTTTCGTCGTCATCGTCGGAGTAGTGCGGATTGTCTTCGTCCTCGATCCACCGACGCTGCCTGAGCCACATAGCGACCTCCAGGCGACGACCCCTTGACTTCCTCCAGGGGTGTCACATAAAGTGTTTAGCGAATCCGGTTTGGATTATAACAAAAGGTTGAGAGGCGTCTACGAAATTTTCGGCGGTGTAGCTCAGCGGCAGAGCAGGGGTCTCATAAGCCCTTTGTCGGCGGTTCGAGTCCGCCCACCGCCACCAATAATCGAACGCCGCCCCGGGTCACACTGCCCCGCGGCGGTGTCACGACTACGGAACCCAGGATGAGGATGCGCATCGAAGCCGTGGACGAGTTAATGGCGGGACGACCACCAGAGGCGACGCTGGAGGAGGCCCTGGAGGTATTCGAGGTCTTCGCCAGCGGATCCTTGACGGACGAGGTGTATATTCTGGACGATGTTGGTGGCAAGCGTATTGCCATCGCCCCCACGGCGATCAAGGAGAAGTATCGCCGGCCAAGTGAGTGAATCGGCATGGCCCAGGAGAGTTACGAAGAGTTCGAAGCGTCAAGCCTTTTCTGCCCGCACTGCCGCCGGGCCCAACCTGTCAGGAAAAAACTCCTCCTTGTCCTCCCTACCGGGAATAAGTATGACTACGTTTGCCAAGGCTGTGGGCAACCGGTGGGGGGCAAGATTGACGATGATCGGCAGGCCTTCCGGCGACTGACCCCGCCGCCGCACCCCCCGAAGCAACCTTGATTCGTCCCACTCCAAGTGGTAGAGTGGTTCGGGCTCAGGCCCCGGCCCTTGGGAACTCCCAAGGGCCGTTTTGCTCATGAGTGAAGCAGGGCCCGTTGGAACGGCGCTCGGTGACATTCGCGTGGTGGATCTCACCTCTGCCCGCTCCGGTCCGATGTGCACCCGGATCCTGGCGGACTTCGGCGCCGATGTGATGTGGATCGAGCGTCCTGGTGAGCCGTCGGTTCTCCGCGAGTCCTTCGATGAGGTGGATCTTCACCGGGGGAAGAGGAGCGTGATCCTCGACTTGGGGCGACATGACGGAGTCGAGGTGCTCAAGCGTCTCGTCGCCGGCGCCGACATCGTGGTCGAAAACTACAGGCCCCGTGTGAAGAAACAACTCGGAATCGATTATGAAACCCTTGCGGCCCGGAACCCTCGGCTCATCTACGCCAGCATCTCCGGCTTTGGTCAATCGGGCCCGTACCAAAACCGTCCGGGCTATGACCAGATCATCCAGGGAATGTCCGGTCTTATGTCCCTCACGGGGACAGAGACCACTGGGCCTCTCCGGGTCGGAATCCCGATTGCTGACCTGCTTGCCGGTTACTTTGCGGCCCAGGGGATTCTCCTCGCGCTTCTGGAGCGAGAGCGCTCCGGGCGAGGCCAGTGGGTCGAGACATCACTTCTCACGGCGTTGGTGGGGAGCCTGTCCTTCCAAGGGGCAAAGTATCTGAGCACGGGAGAGACTCCCGGGCCAGTGGGGAACCACCACCCGCTGGTGGCCCCCATGGGCGTCTATCCCGCGAGGGACGGTCATCTGAATCTGGCCGTGGGGACTGAGGAGATGTGGAGACGCCTCTGCCGTGCCCTGGACCGATCAGACCTCGCCGAGGACGCGCGCTTTGGTGTTAATCAGGATCGGGTCCGGCACCGCGAGGCCCTGAACGTCGCCCTCGACGCAATCCTGATCACCCAGCCGGTGGCCCACTGGGTGTCGCTCCTCAATGGGGCTGGCGTGGCCTGCGGCCCCGTCTACCAACTCAATCAGGTGTTTGCCGACCCGCAGGTTCAATACGCCCGATTGGTTTCCCAGGTGGATCACCCAGTTTACGGTCCCACGAAGGTTCTCGGCGTGCCGGTGACCCTCCATCGAACCCCGGGGAAGATTGGCGGCCCTTCTCCGATTCGGGGAGAGCACACCCGCGAGGTGCTGGAAGGTCTCGGCTATGATCAGGACGCGATCGCTCGCCTCCTCTCTCGAGGAGTGGCGGCCGAGGCCCGGGGATGAACCCGGAGCTTGGTCTCGAGGTCGCTCAGGGAATCGCCACCATCACCTTTGACCGTCCCAGGCTCCGCAATGCGATCAATCTGGCCATGTGGGAGATGATGCCAGAGATCATGGCGACGGTGACCCGCGATTCTTCGGTCCGCGCCGTTGTCTTCCGTGGGGCAGGGGAGCGAGCCTTCGCCTCGGGGGCGGATATCTCGGAGTTCGAGCGGGTGAGAATGGACCCGGCCACTGTCCAGGCCTATAACAAGACCGTGGACGCCGCGATCGACGCGATCCTGGCCTGTCCGAAACCGACGGTGGCCATGATTTATGGTTATTGCGTTGGGGGCGGAATGGGCCTTGCCATGGCGATGGACCTCCGCTTCGCGGCCGATACTGCCCGCTTCGGCATCCCTGCCGCGCGCCTCGGGATCATCTACGGGCTTAAGGCAACCAGGATTTTGGTCCACCTGGTGGGACCGGCTCGGGCCAAGGAGATCCTCTTCTCCGGGCGGACGTTCGATGCCCAAGAGGCCGCGGAAATGGGATTTGTCAATCGAGTTCTCCCTGCCGGCGCCCTTGACGCGTACACCCTTGATGTTCTCAGGAAGATGACGGCCAACGCCCCGCTTTCGATTCGCGGGGCGAAGACAATCATTGATGGGGTTGTGAGCGGAGACTTTGAGACGGAGGAGATCCGCGAGCTGATTCTGGAGAGCTTTGACAGTCAGGATTATCGGGAAGGGGTCCGGGCGTTTTTGGAAAAACGTTCCCCGCGCTTTGAGGGGCGCTAGACCATGACCGAGGTGATGGCCCCGATGGATGGAAAGATCCTCCACGTGAAGGCGAAGGTAGGCGAACGGGTCCAGGAGGACCAGACGGTTGTCGTAATGGAGGCGATGAAAATGGAGATCCAGATCGTGGCCCCGGTGGCGGGGACCGTGGTTGAGATCAGGGTCGAGCCCGGCCAGGCTGTTGATCCCGATACCATCGTCGCCATCATTCAATAGTCGATGAACGACCTCGGCTTCGGCCTCGCCCTCCTCGTGGTCGGTATGGGGGGGACGCTTCTCTCTCTTTGGATCCTGAGCCTCCTTGTCCTTCTTCTCAAGCGCTTCTTCCCCTATGAAGAGGTGAAGAAGGCCGACGGCAGAGTCACTAAATGAATGAGGCGCTCTGGGCTGGCTTCGAAGGCCTGCTCCTTGGAGTTTCCCACCTCACGCTCGGGCATCTCGTCATGCTGGTCATCGGCGGCCTGCTCCTCTACCTCGGGATCCGTCACGGGTTCGAGCCCCTCCTCTTGGTTCCCATCGGCTTCGGTGCCCTCCTGGTGAATATTCCTCTGGCTGGCCTCATGGAGAAAGGCGGGATCCTGCGCACTTTCTACGACGCCGGCGTCCTCACCGAGATGTTCCCGCTCCTCATCTTCGTCGGGATCGGGGCGATGACGGACTTTACTCCGCTCCTCGAGAACCCCAAGATCCTCCTCCTGGGGGCGGCCGGCCAGTTCGGGATTTTCTCGACCCTCCTCCTCGCCCTGGCCCTTGGGTTCACCCGCCTGGAATCGGTTTCGATCGGGATCATTGGCGCGTGCGATGGCCCCACCGCGATTTACGTGACCTCCAGATTCGCCCCGCACCTCTTAGGCGCGGTCTCTGTTGCCGCGTACTCGTATATGTCTCTCGTGCCACTCATCCAGCCCCCGATCATGAAGCTCCTGACCACACAGCGCGAAAAGAACGTGGTCATGGCGCCGGTCCGGAAGTCGGTGTCTGGCAGGACGAAGATCCTCTTCCCGATCGTTGCGACCGTGCTGACGTCCATCATCGCCCCCTTGGGCACTCCTCTGATGGGGATGATCATGCTCGGGAACCTCCTCAAGGAGTCGGGCGTGGTCCCTCGCCTGAAGCAGGCCTCAGAGCAGGAGATCGCCAACGTTGTGACCCTCCTCCTCGGTCTTTCCATCGGGGCCACGATGCAGGCCGAAAGGTTTCTTAAGATCGAAACCCTCTTGATCATGGTTTTGGGTTTGGCGGCCATCACCTTCGATACCGTAATGGGACTCCTCTTCGGCAAGCTCATGTATCTCGCGACACGGGGCAAGATTAATCCCCTCATCGGGGCCGCGGGAATCTCGGCGTTCCCGATGGCCGCCCGGGTCGCCCAGGCGGAAGGCCAACGGTACAACAAGAAGAACTACCTCCTGATGCATGCCATGGGGGCCAACACCGGTGGCCAGATCGGCTCGGTCATGGCCGCTGCGATCATGCTATCGGTTCTTCGGAGGCTCGGCATCGGCTAGAGTGAGGGGAGGAATCATGCTTTCCCGGGACGAGATCGACAAGCGGCTCAGGGAGTTGGAGGAGAAAGTCATCCGCGGGGATCTCAGGGCGATTGCGAAGCAGCATGGGGAGGGGAAGCTGACCGCGCGCGAGCGGGTGGAAAAGCTCCTCGACCCGGGGAGCTTTGTCGAAGAGTTTATGCTGGCCGAGACCCAGGTCACGGACTTCGGGATGGCGGAGAAGCGCCAGCCGACGGACGGCGTGGTCACCGGCCACGGGACGATTAACGGCAGGCCGGTGTATGTCTATGCCCAGGATCGCACGGTGCTGGCCGGAGCGGTCGGGAGCACGCACGCCCAGAAGATTAGCTACATCATTGACACCGCCCGTAAGGTAGGAGTCCCGCTCGTTGGGCTCTTGGACTCGGTGGGGGCGCGGATCCAAGAGGGGCTGGATGTGACCCGGGCCGTCGGGATGATCTTCCGGAGCAACACCATGGCCTCGGGCGTGATCCCCCAGATCTCGGCGATCATGGGCCCCTGCATCGGCGTCGCGTCCTATTCCCCGGCCCTCACCGACTTCGTCCTCATGGTGAAGGGGACGAGCCAGATGTTCATTACCGGGCCCGCGGTGATCAAAGAGGTCCTGGGGGAAGAGATCACGATGGAAGAGCTGGGTGGGTGGAAGGTCCACGCCGAACAATCGGGTTGCTCCGACCTGACGGCAGAGAACGACGAGGCGTGCCTTCTGGAGATCCGACGACTCCTGTCCTACCTGCCCCAAAACGCCCGGGAGGCTCCGCCGAGAATTGAAGCGCGGGACGATCCCAACCGCTCACTCGATGATCTCGAGAGCCTCGTCCCGGATGATCTGCGAAAGCCCTACAACGTCCTGGAGGTGATCAGGCGAATCGTGGACGATAGCGAGTTCGTTGAGCTCAAGCCCCGGTGGGCGCGCAACATGGTCATTGGATTCGGGCGCCTCGATGGGCAGACCGTGGGGTGTGTCGCCAACCAGCCGATGTTTCTCGCGGGGAGCATTGATGTGGACGCGGCAGACAAGGCCTCGCGCTTCATCCGCTTTTGCGACGCCTTCAATATCCCGATCATCACCTTGGTGGATGTGCCCGGCTTCTACCCCGGAAAGCGGCAGGAGCAGATGGGGATCATCCGTCACGGGGCGAAGATGCTCTACGCGTACGCCGAGGCCACAGTGCCCCAAATCACCGTCTACCTGAGAAAGGGGTATGGCGGGGCCAAGCAGGCCATGTGCACCAGGGAGATGGGGGCGGATCAGGTGTTTGTTTGGCCTGGCGTAGAGCTGGCCGTCATGGGCGGCGGCGGAGCCGTAAATGTCCTCTACAAGCGCGAGATCGACTCAGCCCCGGATCCGGAGGCCGTCCGAAAGCAGAGGATGGCGGAGTACACGGAGCGTTTTAGCGGGCCGTTTGAGGCTCTTCAGAAGCAGTTTGCCCACGCCGTGATTCGACCGGCCGAGACACGCCGGCGGTTGATCCAAGCCTTGAGAATCCTCGCCGGGAAGCGAGAGAAGCCAGCGCCGCGGAAGCATGGGATCATGCCGGTGTAGCGCTTAGCAGGCTGATGAAAAAGGCCCATCTGCGGCGAAGGCTTTCCCTCGGAGGGGGCCTCGACGGCCCCCTTCCGAACCTCCCCCATGAGGTTGCGCCGGCGAAGCCGGCGCTCGAATCGCCGCCTTG
>Ga0184637_10000231_pt1 | contig 40763 bp, 30 predicted proteins | sample PLM3_127_b2_FD_133143 | JGI IMG/M metagenome (GOLD analysis project Ga0184637, IMG submission 133143) | Groundwater sediment microbial communities from an aquifer in East River, Colorado, USA - PLM3_127_b2 | ecosystem: Environmental > Terrestrial > Soil > Riparian zone | place: USA: East River... | reverse complement strand
GTACGAGAAGACTACGTCAAAGCTGCCGTCGGGGAACCGGAGGTCGCTGGCGCTCATCTCCAAGAGTTTGACGCCTGCTGCCCGCGCGCGTTCATCGAAGCCATCGGAGCGGATGTCGATGGCGGTCGGGGCCATGCCCCGGGCTTGCAGAGCCCAGCTCACCATGCCATCCCAGCAGCCGAGCTCGAGGAACCGGTTGCCGCGGTGCTCCGGAAGGAGCTTGAGCAGGCTCCGCGCCCGCTCCTCGCCGCGGCGGGCGAGGGAGGTGGATTCGTAGCTGTATGACGGAGGGACGGGATATCGTTGCTGGTAGACCTCAAGCCAGGCTTCGTCGAGCCAAACCGGCCCGGTGTCCGCCCGCTCGAAGGTGGCCCGCGCCCGCCGGCTCGCCAGCGTCGAAACCAAGCGAAGCGTCCCGTAGAGAATCGGGGCGGGGACGACCTGCTTGATGGCGGACTTGAATGCGAAGGTCAACGCCGGCGGCCCTCTCGGTTTCGCCCGTGTCCTGATCGGAAGAATCGCTGGGGCTGCGCCAGCGTCACGGCATGAAAACGATACCTCGATCCGGAGTGCCGAGCCAGGGTCCGTCGCTAGGAGAAGACCGCCGGGTGGCTTGCCCGGGAGGACCTCGTCGTCGACGAAGGCGTGCACGAGCGCCCGACCCGGAGGCAGCCCTGTTCCAGACCGAGACAATCCCGGCCCGGTTCGCCACCCGCTGCCCGGAGATCGCCCGCTCGGGCCCAGCCTGGGTCGGCCCTGGCCCGTGGCGGTGCTTGATTCCGGGATTCTCATGTGGTATGGTCATTTGTCGTAGCGCTAGCCTTCCTCGCCCGCTTTGGCGCCGCGACGCATGACCATCGCGTGCCCCCGTTCCCGGGGGCGGCTCCTTCCCTTGGCGAACCCACCCTTCACTGCTGCCGCCCAGGAGGCATCGATGGCGAAACGTGAGCGGGACCCCAAGCTGCAACTTCATCCCTTCCTGGTTGCCTTGGTCTTCGTCGTCCCGTCGCTCCTGAACACCCAGGCAGCTGCTTTCTTCAACGCCGACTTCGAGCAGCGGTACTTCGCCCATCCCGACCTGTTGATCACCGATCACTCGCTCATCCGCGAACAAGGGACCTATCACCTCTTCTACACCGTCGGGATCGTCGGCGAAGGTTGGCCCTATCCGAACAACATGGTGGACTTCGGCCACGCGACCTCGACCGATCTCATCCACTGGACCGACGAGCCGCGCCTGTTGAACACCATCCCGGGGACCTGGAAGGATCGGAACCTGTGGGCGCCACAAGTGATGGCTCTGCCACAGGGCGGCCACGCACTCTACTATTGTGGGGTGGATTCGTTCCTGGTGCAGGCCACGGGAGTGGCCTACGCTCCGGATCTCTCCAGTTGGACCGACTTGAACATTTCCGCGCCGGCCTACCACCCGGATACTTCTTGGGCGTCGTGGCAGCTCGGGCAATGGTCCAATGGGCGCGATCCGTTCGCCTTTCGGCTCGGGAATGGCCTTGGTCTCCTCTCGACCGCACTCGCCAGCGCCGAGTACACCGGTGCCGGCGACCGCGGCGCCATCAGCCTCGCCTCCTCGACTGACGGGGTGCACTTCGTCGACGCCGGTTTCCCGTTGTTTGTCAATGACACCATCCGGACGCTCGAGTCAACGAGCCTCCACCGGCGGCCGGACCGGTACTTCCTCTTCTTCGTGGAGTCGGGATACTCGGGCGTCCGGTACATGACGTCGCCCTGGTTGCTAACCGGCTGGGACAAGACCCAGACCCGGATACTCGACCCGGTGGCCTTTGCTCCCAGCGAGGTGGTCTCGACCGGAAACGGCACGATCCTGGGCCGCAACTACGACGCGGACTTCACCGGCACGATCCTCTACGGCGCCAAATTCGACAGTCTGGCTTGGGGGTTCGATTCGGTGTCCTTCCGCAGCATCAACACCCTGTCAGACGGCTGGACCGCAGTTGCCGGCAATGCCTTCGTCTACCAACCAACCTATGGGGACCGCCCCTTCGTCCGCGGCAACCTCGCCTCCGGCCACGAGGGCTTCTTCTGGATCAACACCGCCGAGACCTACACCGGGCCGATCTACCACAACGATCCAAACGCCCCGCCGGAGGTCGAGCGGACCGGCATCCTGCGCTCCAGGCCGTTCACCATCACCGGCGGACACCTGCGCTTTCTCATCGGTGGGGGTGACGATTTCGACAACCTGTACATAGCGCTCGTGGACGCCGGCTCGGGAACGACTTACCACCGCTCGACCGGATCGGGCTCGAATGTCCTGGTCGAACAGTTCTGGGATCTGATGGCTCTCGAGGGCGTCGCCTGCGCCATCGAGATCGTGGACAACCGCGACTCGGGCGATGACGGCTTCATCGCCGTCGACGGGATCCGCGAGGGCGAGGGACCACCGCCGGTGTCGGCGGTGGAGTTGGATCTGGCGCCCGGGGCGACGATCTTCCTGGGCGCCGCCTATCCGAGTCCGACGCGCGCCGCGGCCTCGATCCCGTTCCACCTCGAGCGGGCAAGCCATGTGCGGCTCATGATCTACGATGTGGCCGGTCGCCTGCGCCGCCTCGTCCTCGACCGGGAGCTCGCCGCCGGGGGCCATTCGACGCGCTGGGACGGCCGCGACGCCGACGGATCACGGGTCCCGGCCGGAGTCTACTTCCTCCGCCTGGAGAGCGAGAGCGGAGCAACCTCCCGCTCGCTTTCAGTCGTTCGCTAACGGTCGCCAAGGGCCGCGGCGAAGATCCACGAATATCCGAACCGTCTATCCGCGAGCCCCACCCATCATCCGCCGGTAGTCCTCTTCCTGCCAGACGCCCTCGACCCAGCGGAAGAGGGTCACGCGATGCGAGAACTCGTTTTCGGCGTAGACGAACTCCTCGGTGGTCTGGCCGCCGGCGCGTTTCGAGTAATGGGCGCGGCGCTCGAGGACCACCGGGCGGGTGACCCGCTCGAGACGCATGCGGCCCCCGGTCCCCTCGAACTCCACCACCTGTACCCGTCCCGGCCCATGGGGCGGCGGATGCTCCTCTTCGTGGGTCACCGTGAACTTGGTGCGGATCTGCTCGATCAGGTCGTACCAGCGCTCGTCATTCACTGGCTCGCTTCCTCCTGACGCCTATCACCCACGCTCCCTGGCCGCGCTTTCCCGGGCTCCTGGCGCCGGCTGTCTGCCGCCGCTCGGCGGCCGTTCAAGAGTACCTGATCCACGTCTCGAAGGCGGACAAATCGAATTGACGAACCCCTTGCGGAATGGTATCTTATGCCGCTGTCAACGGGTTGATGTGCCCCAGACCGACGCTGTTCGAAGCCCTTTGCGCGGCGGCCACCGATGACGGAGCTCGGGGGGGTCTCGCCAGAGGTGGGAGAGCCCATTGGAGTTCCGGCCGGGGTCGCCCATGGCCACCACCATCCTATCGATCCCATCTGGGGAGAGTCGCGCGCTCGCGGGGGCCGGTCCCCGTGTTTCTACGGCCCGTGACCGCAGAGAAACGGTCAAGGGCGACGCCGCCGGGTCAAGCCGCCTGAGCCAAACCTTATTGGTCGGGGGGCTATGCCTCATGGTGGCTGCGGCACCGCTCACGGTCAACGCCTTCGGGAGCGGCTTCCGGGCTGCCTTCCATGTGCTTGCCCTTGGCCTGGGCCTGGTCGCTCTCTCCGACCCGCGGCGGGTCGCGTTGCTTTTCGACGCCCAGGCGAGGAAGTGGCTCTTGCCGCTCCTTGCACTCTGGATCTACTTGCTCGCCCGCGCCCCCGCTTCCCTGGATCGGCCGGCGGCGTTGCTGCAGGTGCTCGATTACAGCGCTCTCGTGGTGGTCATGGTCATCCTGGCCTCGGGAATGCTCGGCCACGCCAACCGCTGGGTTGCCATCGCCGGGGTCGGTGGGATGGCCGTGATCGCCGGCTGGGGAATTGCCCAGCGGTTCGGCATTCATCCATTTCTCGATCCGTCGATATGGGAGCCCAGCCGGCCGACCCGGCCGCTCGGCACCCATAACCTCATGGGCGGTTATCTGGCCGCATGGGTCCCGGTCGCAGCGGCGGGCGCGCTCGAAGCGGGGGGCTGGCGCCGCGCGGCATGGAGCGGGGCGGCGCTCCTCGGGCTTGCGTGCTTTTTGCTCAGCGAGTCGCGAGGCGCATGGCTTGCGGCCGGAGTCGCGGCCATCATTTTTGTGCCGTGGCTCGCGAGCGGGGGTGCGCGGCGGATTGCCGCGGTGGCAAGGCGGGACCCCGCGGGGTTCCGGCTGTTGGCCGTGGCGGGGCTCGCCGTCGTGGTCGCCAGCGCGGGCACGGTGGTTTCACGGCTCGCCACCCACGAGCGTTCGGGAGTGTTGGCGTCGCAGACCGAGGGCGCCGGCCGTTCGGGCGCCGGCGATGCGACCCGCGGGAGCGACGCGAGCCCGGGCACGGGGCCGGCGCCGAGCGCGCTTACCAGCTTCGAGCGGCGGGCGCTCATCGGCCAGACCGCGCTTGACCTGGTGCGGAGCCGCCCGCTGTGGGGGAGAGGGCCCGGGAGTTTCCGGTTGGCCTTCTACAGCGCAGCGCCTCCGGCGATGCAGCGGCTCGAGACCGAGACCGGCGAGACCGCCGTGCACGCGCATTGGGACGCGCTCGAGTTGGCCGCCGAGCTGGGTCTCGTGGGATTCGTGCTCGCCGCCGTGTGGCTCTTGGCGGTGGCAAGCATCGCATTTCGAACCCTCCGGTCGGCCGATGTCGGGCTCATGGAGGTGGGGACCATCGCCGGCGGACTGGCGCTCGGGGTCCATGCTTTGGTCGATTTCAGCCTCCACGAGGTGCCGACGGCGCTGACTGGCGCGGTCCTGGTTGGGTTGATGATCGGGGGATCGAGCAGGCCGTCACCGATCATGAACCGCAAGGATTGGCGCCCGACGTTCACGCTGACCTTGGTGCAGGCGGTGGCGATGGCCGCACTGGTCGCCGGGATCGCCGGTGCCTTCGCCGTCGCCTTCGCCGAGTCGGCGCACCGGAGAGCCTACGACGTTCTCCGCACCGGCGACCTCGAGGGCAGCGAGGCCGGGCTCATGCGCTCCATTCGCCTTGGCCCCGATCGGGCCCGCGACTGGGTAGCCCTGGCCGAGGTGGCGGGCCACCGAGCGCGGTTGGCCGAAACGACCGAAGACCGCCGAACGGCGCTGGCGCAGGCGGCGGAGCGGTTCGAGATGGCAGCACGGCTGGAGCCGCAGATCGCGCGGCGCTGGATCCGGGCCGCTGACGCCTCCGAACTGGCGCGAACGGCGGGAGTGACGGTTCCCCCCGAGGACATTGCGGGGAAGCTTGAACGGGCGCGGGCCGCCAACCCGTATGAGGTGCAAGCGCAGGCGCGGCTGGCGGCGCTGGCCCGGATGCGCGGAGATCTCGACCGGGCCGCCGAGGAGCTGGCGGCCGCCGAGAAGTGGGCCCCGGGAGATCCGCGGATTCAAGTTGAGCGCGGGCGCCTCGCGTTGGCGCAGGGAGACCAGCGGGCGGCGGTGACGGCGTTCGCCGCGGCGGCTGAACATGGCCCGGCCGTGGCCGGAGGCGCTTTCGACGGGCTCGCGGCACTGGCCGCAACCGGCACCACGCACGGCGGCACAGCGCGCGGCGGCACAGCGCGCGGCGGCACACCGCGCGGCGGCACGGCGCACGGCGGCACCACGCACGGCGGCACGCCCGACGGTGGTGCCACCACGGGCGCCCAGGAAGCGCGCGAAGCCCTCCTGGAGCTGGCGAATGCGCGCGGGCCGGGAGCGGCCGAGGCCGCCCGCCGCCTCGCAGACCTTGCCCTCTGGGCCGCCGATCAGGAGGAAGCGAAGCGCTGGTACGACCATGCGGTGGCTTTGAGCGCCGCCCAGGGTCCGAGCGCCGAGCTCGAGCTCGGGCTCGGCAACCTCGCCTACGCCAGCGGTGCGTTCGCCGAGGCTGAGCGTCACTACCGGGCGGCCCTGACCGCGCGGCCCGACATGGCCGAAGCCATCCAGAACCTCGGCAACCTGGCGGTGGCGCGGGGCGACACCGCAACGGGGCGGCGCTTCTATGGCAGGGCGCTGATCCTGCAACCCGACAACGCTTCCCTACGCGCGTATATGGCCAGGCTCGGAGGCCCGAGGTAGCAACGGTTCGACCGCGAATTCTGAAAGAGGATCGATCCGCGGACGATGGAGGATCGAGGGATCGACAGCAGATGGACGGGTCGATGGATTGTCAGAAGATGGATCGATCGATGGATCGGCGAATCGACGGATCGATGGGTCAATGGATCGATCGGTCGGTGGATCGATGAGTGTTGGATCGATAGGTCGATGGATCGAACGGTCCGAGAGGATCTGACAGGGGCGCAGGCCGCGGCATAGGGCCAACCCCAGGAGGACGGTCACCATGCGTTCGCTTCGATTGCTGGCGGTTGCTCAGGGGGCGACGACGACCCGGAAGATGATCCTCGTCCGCTAGCCCGCGCCCGGTGCGAGCTTCCCCGGTTCCCGGAGGAAAGATGTCCGAGGCAGGACCCATCTGGAAGAGCGACGCCGAGAATGCGATTCGTCGCCTTCCGGGAGTGGTCGGAGCACACATTCGCATGCAAGGAAGCGAGATCGCCGCGATCTTCGTCCAGACCGACGGGAGCCGGGAGTCTCGCCGCTTCGTCCGCGATGTCGAGGCGATCCTCGCCACCACGGCGGGGATCGAGCTCGACTATCGTAAGGTGTCGGTGGCGGCCACCCCGCCCCTGGGCCCGCTGCTGGGAGCGACCTCGGCGGCGGGACCAGGCGCGACGGCGGCGGCGCGGCGGCTGGCGTTCGAGAACGTCCATCTCCGAACCGCGGGGCTCTCCACCGAGGCCCAGGTCGAGCTGTCGCTCGGGGGTGCTCGCGTCCTCGGTACGGTGAGCGGTCCGGCGACGCGGGGCGGCGGCCTGGAGCTGGTGGCGGGGGCGTGCCTGCGTGCCGCCAGCCAATTCGTCGACGACCCGGTCTCTTTCTCGTTGGGCGGGCTCGAGCAAGTTCGGGTCGGCCGCGATCAGGTGCTCGTGGTCCTGGTGCGCTTCATCCAGGGGAGGAGTGAGAGAGCCCTCACCGGGTCGAGTCCCTGCGATCAAGACGATATGCGCTCGGTCGCCTACGCCACCTTGGACGCGATCAATCGCACCTTCGCCAGCCTCCGCCATCGCGAGCCAGTCGAGTTTGTCTTGCGCGCCGAGGCTCCCTGATCCTTCATTTTTTGGGCGAGGCCGATGAAAGTCCGGGCAGATCTCAGGTTAAGGTGGAACATAAGTCGATATCGTGAACACATTATCCCAACTAATGTTGTGAGTCTGTAACTGACACCATGGAGACCCTGAAATGCGCATGGAAAGCCGGTGGCTTAGGGGCTCAAATCATGGTGCAAGAAAGCGCTTGACTGGTCTCAGCCTCCACTTGACAATCTCAGCGACCTGGGTCTTGACCTGGGTTGGTTGCCAGGTCGCAAATGGCGCCTGGTTCAAGGGCTGGCCGAAGTTCATAGGGCATGGATTCCCGTGGACTGAGAGCCGCACGGCATGGAGGCCGGTATGGCATGGAGGCCGTCCGCAATCGCTGAGCGGACCCACGCAAGCAAGCGGAGCGTCCTTCCCACCCACGGTCCCTGTTCCGTTTCTGCTTTAAGGAGGTACTGACTATGCTTGCCCTGTTCATTTGGGGCCAGCTGATCCTCATTCTCATGGGGGGACGCGCTGGCTGGTAGGGTTCTCTAGCCCTTGAGGTGAACAAGGCTTCAGCCCGGCCTTGTCCTCCTCGTTCCGGCAGGCAAGAGCCCTCACGCTCTGGCCGCCGTCAAAACCTCCCGCCATGCAGTGCCCCGGGGCGGGGCCATCGCGACTGCGACTCGCCCGCGGGGCACTCTGTTGTCTCTCGTTGCCTCGCCAGAGAGCGCCGTCGACGCGGGGTCGGCAATGCCCGAGTCACAGGTCGAGCGCTTGCGGCGCCTCGACGGGTTCCACAGCTTTCGCACGGCTGAGCTCTTCTTTCCCATCCTCGTCGCCACCGTGGCGGCGGTTCTTTTCCTGCGCGACACCTGGGGTTCTTCGGCGCTAGCCCTTCTCCTGCTGCCGGTTTTCCTACTTGGGCAGGCGTTCAAGCGAAACCGCGAGCGGCAAGAGGACATCGTCGATTTCTCGACCGCGCTGGCCGGGATGATCGAAGAGGTGGACCCCTACACGCGGCGGCACTCGATCCGGGTGGCTGCTTATGCCGAGCGCCTGGCGCGGGGGCTCGGATTGCCCGAAGGCAACGTGCGCCAGATCCGACTCGCCGGACTCCTCCATGACCTCGGCAAGGTGGGGCAGGAGCGGGCGGTGCTCCAGAAGCCCGGACCCCTGGATCCTATGGAGCGCCGGAGGATGGAGGCACACCCGGTGGCCGGGGCCGAAATCATCCGCCAGGTGCGGGGTCTCCAAGATGTGGCGGTGCTCGTCCGCCATCACCACGAGCGCCCGGACGGCGGCGGCTATCCCGCCCGACTCAAGGGGGACTCGATTCCGCTCGGATCCCGCGTGGTTCTGATCGCCGACGCCTTCGACGCCATGACCTCGGATCGCCCCTACCGGACCGGAATGCCGGGCGATCGCGCCGTGGCTGAGCTCCGCCGTCACGCCGGGAAGCAGTTCGACGCCCGGGTAGTCGAGACCCTGGCTCGCATGCGCGAGCATGGCGAGTTCGAGATCATCCAGCGCGAATCACACGACATCGCGCACGACCCTTCGCACGACCTCGATCGATAGCGGGCGACCTCCGGCCCCGCGGTCTCAAGTCCACCGTCTTGGATTTTCAGCGCGAGATCCCGGCGAGGAGGCCACCGTGAACGTCCCACTGGAAGCAACCGAAGCCGCTGCCCCCGAAGCACCCGCCGCAGAAGCGCCCGCCCGAGCGAACCGAATCCCCGGATCCACCCTGATCGGTCTGAGCCCGGCGATGGCCGAGGTGGTCGCCGCCTCCCACCGTGTCGCGGCCAGCGACGCCGCGGTCCTCATTGAAGGTGAGACCGGCACCGGCAAGGAGCTGGTGGCGGGCCTCATCCATGAAGTCAGTCGGCGCCGCGAGCGACCCTTCGTCTCCCACAACTGCGGTGCCACTCCGGACACTCTGATCGAGAATGAGCTCTTCGGTCATGCCCGCGGCGCCTTCACCGGCGCCCACCGCGACCAAGGCGGGCTGTTCGAGGCGGCCCATGGCGGCACCCTGTTCCTCGACGAGCTCGCCGACCTGAGCCCGATGATGCAGGCCAAGCTCCTGCGGGTGGTGCAGGAGGGCGAGTTCCGGCGAGTCGGAGAGACCCGGCCCCGGCGGGTCGATGTGCGGCTGGTGGCCGCGACCAACCGGCCGCTGGCCGGAGAGGTCGGCGCCGGCCGCTTCCGAGCCGACCTGTTCTACCGATTGCACGTGGTCCGGATCACCCTGCCGCCCCTGCGCGAACGTCCAGGCGACGTTTTACTACTCGCCGACCATTTCGCCCGCGCCGTCGCCGCGGCCGAGGCGTGCACCCCGATTCGTATGTCCGCGGAGGCCCGGGTGGCCCTCCAGCGCTACCGATGGCCGGGGAACGTGCGCGAGCTCGAGAACGAGATTCGCCGCCTATCGGCGTTGTGGGCCGGAGAGCGGGTCGGCGTGCCGGAGCTCTCCGAGTCGATTCGAGCCGCCCTCCTCGCCGAGGACGCTCGGCCGCTGGCGAACGGGCGCCGGGGCCTGCATGCCGCCGTCGCCGCTCTCGAGCGGCGGCTCATCGCTGACTGTCTCGTGCGCATGGGCGGCAACAAGTCGCGAGTGGCACGGGATCTCGGCCTCAGCCGTCAGGGGCTGGCGAAAAAGATGCGGCGCTACGGGATCGGCTGGGCGGATCCATCGGCTGATCTCGAGCGCGACCATCGCCCCGACCCGGTAGGGTGAAGGTTGCAAGCCATCCACGCTTCTCCTACCCTCGTGAGCGTGGCGCAGAAGCCGCTCCAGATCGGTCTCATCGGCCTCGGTTCGGTGGCGCAGGTGGCGCACATCCCGGCCTGGACTCGTCTCAAGTCCGAGGCCCAGCTCGCTGTTGCCTGCGACGAGGACAAGGCACGCCTGCACGCGGTGACGCGAAGATTTGGCATCCCGCAAGCCGTCACCGACTTCGAAGATGTCCTGCGCGACGACTCGATCGACGCGGTGGACATCTGCGCGCCCAACCACCTGCACGCACCGATGGCGATCGCTGCCTTGAGATCGGGGAAGGACGTGCTCTGCGAGCGCCCTCTGGCTCGCAACAGCCGCGAGGCCGAGTCGATGGTCAAGGCTGCCGAGAAGGCCGGGCGCATCCTCATGTGCGCGATGAACAACCGCTTCCGCTCGGATGCCCAGATCCTGCGCACCTTCATTCGCAAGCGCGAAATCGGGGACCTCTTCTACATCAAGACCGGCTGGCTCCGGCGCGGCACCACCTTTGGCTGGAAGGCGGAGCGGGCAATCTCCGGCGGCGGGGCCGTCCTCGACCTCGGAGTGCAGATGCTCGATCTCGCCCTGTGGATGGCCGGGGACCGCGAGGTGGCCACGGTGAGCGCCCAGGTGCATCGCCGCCACCCGGACGCGGTCGAGGACGCGGCGGTGGCCTTCCTCAAGCTCAAGGACGGCTCGGTGGTGATGCTCGAAGTGAGCTGGTCGCTCAATATCGAGCGCGACATCGCCTACCTTCACGCCTTCGGCACTCGGGGCGCGGGGGTCTTGAGTCCGCTTCGCATGCTCAAGGAGATGCACGGCAGTCTGGTCAACGTCACTCCCGCCATCGAGGCGCCGCGGAACGGCTACAAGCAGTCGTACGATCGCGAGATCGAGCACTTCGTCGCCTGTATCCGGCGCGGCGAGACCCAGGTCTCGCCGGGGGAGGATGGGCTGGCGATCATGCGCATCGCCGACGCCATCTACGCCTCGGCCAAGAGCGGCCGCGAGGTGGCCCTCGGTTAGCCGGGTGGGGAAGATCCCGGCTCGGAGGCCCGAATCGGAGATTGGCGCCGAAGGTCCTCAGGGCCCGGCGAGGCCGGACTTCTCCCGACTCCGGCGAGCGCTGGGCGTTCGCCTTCTGGCCTCGGCGGCGCTCATCGTCTTCGCCTTCCCGCCGTTCCACTGGGGCCCGGTGATCTTGATCGCCCTGGTGCCGCTCTTCGATGCCGTGCGGCTGGCGGAGGCCGCACCGGCTGGACAGCGCCGGCAGGCGAGTTGGCTCCTCTACCTGGGCGCGGTGCTCCATTTCGCGGTGCTGCTTTACTGGGTTCTCTTCCTGCCGCCGGAAGAGGTCACCGTCCCCGGCGTGATCATCCTCGGCTTCGCGCTCCTCTGCGGGTATCTCGGGCTCTTCGTGTTCGGGGCGATGGCCGCGTCGCGCCGCGGGTTAAGGATCGGGGTCCCGCTCTGGCTCGGGCTCCCCGTGGCCTGGACCGCCGGTGAGTACCTCCGAAGCGTGACCCAGCTCGCGTTTCCCTGGGCGCTCCTCGGTTACGGGTTGATCGAGACTCCGGTGCTTCTCCAATTTCTGAGCTTCACCGGGATCTTCGGCGGCAGCCTCCTCGTGTTGATCGTGAACGGACTCGTGCACGCCGCTCTCATCAGGCGAGGATGGCGGTGGTTGGCTCCGGCCGGAATGGCGGTCGCCTTGGCGGGCGCAGCCTGGGTCCACGGCCGCTGGGCGATCGAACGGCTGCCGCCAGCCCCGACGCTCGAGGTGTTGATCGTGCAGGGCAACATCGGGCGCGCGATCAAGTTCAAGCCCGAGTACCGCCGGCGGAACGTGGAGCGAATGATCGAGCTGAGCGAGCAGGGGCTGGCCCGGGGGGTTACCCTGCCCGCCCTGGTCATCTGGCCCGAAACCGCCGCCCCCTGCTATCTCAAGCTTGACGCCGAGTGCCGCACCCTCCTGGCCGAGTTCGTCGATGCGGCAGGGGTGCCGCTGCTCACCGGAGCCCCCGATCTCGAGTCGTATCCCGACGGAAGCGAGCGGCTTTCAAACTCCGCGTTCCTCATCGCCCCTAAGAGAGGCTTGGTGGCGCAGTACGACAAGGTCAACCTGGTGCCCTTCGGCGAGGCGATTCCGTATCAAGACAGGTGGCCCGCCCTTGCCGCGATCAACTTCGGCGAAGCTGACTTCCACCGCGGCCGCGGGTTCGTCCCGATTCGCTCCGGCGACCAGGCCTTCGGGGTGATGATCTGCTTCGAGTCGGTCTTTCACGCCGTCGGCCGGGCGTATGCTCGCGAGGGGGCGAGCTACTTCGTCAACATCACCAACGACGAGTGGTTCGGGCGGAGCGGCGGACCCTACCAGCATGCGGCGATGGCTGCCGCCCGGGCGATTGAGAACCGGCGTGGCCTGGCGCGTGCCGCCAACACCGGAGTGTCGTTCGTAGTGGATCGTGCCGGGCGGGTGTCGAGGGCGACTCCGCTCTTCACCGAGGCGGTGTTGCGCGCCCCGGTGGAGTTGGGGGCCGGCGCGACGGTCGCGATGCGCATCGGGGATCTCCTGCCCTGGCTCTGCCTCGCCTTGACCGGGGTCATGGCGGTGGCCGGCCATCGCCGGTCTCCGCCCCAAGGCGCACGGCCGGCCCGGGAGGTTTGACCTTCCCGAAAACCGGTGCTAGGTTTCCAGCTCCCCCCTGAACTCATTGGAACATCAATCATTACAGGCATTGTCGGGCGACCGGGAGCCCGGTGGGGGTTCAAGGTGGGACCCGCGGATGGTGGTTCTTGCCGCCCTTCTCGCCACCGCCTTGCTCCTCCTGCTCCGGCCCGTGGCTGCCGGCGGGCTTGCTCTCCTGGCTCTGGGGCTGGCGCTCCGGCGGGGCTCGGGCCTGCGGCTCCTCACGCTGGCCGCCGGAATTGCGGGCGTGACGCTGGTGCTCAATGCCGTCACCGAGCCCGGCCCTGCGCTTTACCGTTGGGGGCCGATCGCCGTGACCCGCGCCGGCCTGGTGGCCGGAGGGGAGAGGGCGGGACGGCTGGTCGGGCTCGTGGCGGTGGGATGGCTGGCTGCCCGCGCCCTCGGGCTCGAGCGCCTGGCGGACCTGGCCGCGCGCGCGACCTGGCCGCTCGAGCGGCGTACGCCCCGCCTGGCCGGCTTGGGTTTGGCGGTGGGTCTCGCCGTGCGCTTCCTGCCGGAGATCCAGCACGAGATCGCCCGCCTCCGGTTGGCGGCGGCGGCGCGCCCGGCGCCCGCGGCCTCCGGACGCCAGAGTGGGGGGCGGGGGAGGATCGCCGGACTCGAGCCCCTCTTTCTCCCGCTCCTCGCCGGCACCGTGCGGCGGGCCGAAGAGGTGGCGCGAACTCTGGACGCCCGTGGCTATGGGAGCGGCCCCCGCAGCCGGGCGGAAGCCGACTCCCTCGGACGGCGCGAGCGCGGGCTCGCTCTGGCGATGGTCGTCGGCGCGGCGCTCCTCGTGCTCGCCGACGTTCTCGCTCGTCATTGAGTGGATCGAGTTGAGCGGGATCGAGTTGAACGAGTGGATCGAGTTGAACGAGTGGATCGAGTTGAGCGGATCGGGCCGATTTCGGATTGGAGCGGGTGCGTTACCGGATTGACCTCGAGTACGACGGCACCGACTTCTGGGGCTGGCAGATTCAGCCCGGCTCGCGTACCGTCCAAGGCGAGGTGGAGGCAGTGCTCTCCCGGGTCCTGGGGGGGCCGGTGCCAGTGACCGGGGCGGGGCGCACCGACCGCGGTTGCCACGCCGCCGGCCAGGTGGCCCATTTCGATCACGATCGGCCGCGCCCGCTTAAGGACCTGGCGCGCGCGCTTGCCGCGCTCCTCCCGGAGGACATTCGGTTGCGCGCGCTCACGGAGGCTCCCGCCGGCTTTCACGCCCGATACAGCGCCACGCGGCGAGCCTACCGCTACCTCATCGCCCGGCGGCGGTCCGCCTTCACCCGGCGGCTCATGTGGCAGCTCGGGGAACGGCTCGATCTCAAGTCGTTGCGGGCGGCCAGCGCCTGTCTCGCCGGCGAGCACGACTTTCGCGGTTTCGCCGTGGCGCTGGAGGAGACAACCGGCTCGGGGCGATGCCGGGTCGAGCGCGCGGATTGGGACGCGGCCGGCGGTGGATATCGGTTCACCATCGTCGCCGATCGCTTCCTCACTCGCATGGTTCGGCTTCTGGTGGGGAGCTTGGTCGAAGTGGGAAGGGGACGCCTCGATCCGGCGGCGGTCGGCGAACGCTTGCGCCGGCCTTCCCACGACTCGCGCCCGGCGGCGGCGCCGGCGGTCGGTCTCTGCCTGGCCTGGGTGCGCTACGACGGGGTTAACGAGGTTAACGGAGGTTAATGACCGTGAAGATCTTTCTCGACACCGCCAGTATCGATGAGATTCGCCAGGCGGCGAGCCTGGGAGTGCTCGATGGCGTCACCACCAACCCCAGCCTGGTGGCCAAAGAAGGGCGGGACTTCCACGATATCCTGCTCGAGATCTGCGGCATCGTCGACGGGCCGGTGAGCGCCGAAGTGGTGGCGACCGAGACCGAGGGCATGCTCCGGGAAGGGCGAGAGCTGGCCAAGATCCACCCCAAGATCGTGGTCAAGATACCGATGCTGCCGACGGGGCTGCGCGCGATCCATCAGCTCAAGAAGGAAGGGATTCGCACCAACTGCACCCTCATCTTCAGCCCCAACCAGGCGCTGCTCGCCGCCAAGGCGGGAGCGGCGATGGTGAGCCCGTTCATCGGCCGCCTCGACGACGCCAGCATCACCGGCATGGATGTGATCCGCGACATCGCCGGCATCTTCGCCAACTACGACTTCGAGACCGAGATCCTGACCGCGAGCGTGCGCCATCCGGTGCACGTGATCGAGGCCGCGCTCGCAGGGAGCGACATCGCCACCATCCCATACAAGGTGCTCGAACAGATGTGCAAGCACCCGCTCACCGACATCGGCCTCGCCCGCTTCCTGGCCGACTGGGAGCAGGTCAAGGCCAAGGCCTTGAAGCCGGTGCGCGCCTAGCCGAGGTCTTGCGGAGAAGAGAAGCAATGAAGAGAAATATGGCCCTGGGTTCGGTGGCTCTCGTTGGCATCCTTGGGCTCCTTGGCCTGGCCGGCGGCGCTGCCGGCCAGTTGGTGGGCTCGATCGACGATTCGCGCCGCACCGCGATCGTGCGCGCCGCCGAGCTCGCCGGTCCAGGGGTGGTTTCCATTTCGACCGTCCGTACCCAGATCGTCCGCAGCCCGATGTATGCTCCGTTCCACGACCAGTGGTTCGAGCCGTTCTTCCGCGAGCTCTATCCGGCTCGGCGCTACGACATCCCCGGCCTCGGCTCGGGCTTCTTGGTCGATCCTCAGGGGTATGTAATCACCAACTCTCACGTGATCCAGGACGCCGAGTCGATCAAGGTCACGCTTCCCGATGGCCGCCAGTTCGAGGGCACGCCGGTCGGAGCCGATCCGAACTACGACATCGCGGTGATCAAGATCGAGGGCAAGAACCTCCTTCCGGTCTCCCTGGGCGATTCCGACCAGCTGCTGGTCGGCGAATGGGCCGTCGCCATCGGCAATCCTTTCGGCTTCCTGCTCAATGACACCCGGCCCTCGGTGACCGCCGGAGTGATCTCCGCCACTCATCGCGACGTCAAGTCCGAGAGCCGGACAGGAAGCGGCATCTACAAGGACATGATCCAGACCGACGCCGCGATCAATCCGGGCAATTCCGGCGGGCCGCTGGTGAATTCCAACGGTGAGGTGATCGGCATCAACACCGTCATCTTTTCCAGCTCGGGGGGGTCGCTGGGGATGGGGTTTGCCATCCCGATCAACACCGCCAAGCGGGTGGTGGACGAGATCATCCGCTACGGCGAGGTGCGCGACATCTGGATCGGCATCTCGGTGCAGGAGATCTCGCCGTTCTTGGCCGAGAGGCTGGCAATCGCCGACCGCAAGGGGCTCGTGGTCTCGGCCATCGACCGCGGCAGCCCGGCCTACCGCGCCGGCATCCGGGTCGGCGATGTGATTCGGGCGGTGAACGGGACGCCGGTGACCGGCACCCGGGACGCGCAGCGCATCATTTTCGGCACCGCGGTGGGCGACACGATCCGGCTCAAGGTCGAGCGCGAGGGGCAGGCGCGGGACGTGGTCGTGCGGGTGGAGGCGGCGCCGGCGGACGAGAAGCGGGAGGGGTAGGACGCGTGATCGAGCGCTACACCCGGCCGGCGATGGGGAAGATCTGGGCCGAGGAGGAGAAGCTCGCCCTCTGGCTCGAGGTGGAGCTCGCTCTGGTCGAGGTTTTGGAAGCGTTTGAGGTGGCGCCATTCGGGACCGCCGAGCGCATCCGGCGGGGCGCGCGCTACGACGTCGGGCGCATCGCCGAGCTGGAGACCACGCTCGGCCACGATGTCGTGGCTTTCCTCACCGCGGTGGCCGAAAACCTGGGCCCCGATTCGCGCTTCCTCCACTGGGGGATGACCTCCTACGACCTCGTCGATACCGCGCTCGCGCTGCGCTTGCGCCGGGGCGGCGACCTCTTGCTCGCTGGCATCGACCGGTTGCGGGAAGCGCTCAAGGCCAAGGCCCTCGCTCACAAGGACACGGTGGCGGTGGGGCGGACCCACGGGGTCCATGCCGAGCCCACGAGCCTGGGCCTCAAGTTTCTGCTCGCCTACGACGAGATGGGCCGCAACCGGGCGCGCCTTGCCCGGGCGCTCGAGGAAGCGGCGGTTGGCAAGCTCTCGGGAGCGGTGGGCACCTTCGCTCACCTCGAGCCGGCGGTTGAAGAGGCGGTGATGCGCCTGCTCCGCCTGCGCGCGGCGGCGGTCTCCACCCAGGTCGTGCCGCGCGATCATCACGCGTTCCTCCTCGCGGCGATCGCGGTGACCGGCGCTTCGCTCGAGCGCCTGGCGACCGAGATCCGCAATCTCCAGCGCACCGAGCTTCGGGAGGTCGAGGAGCCGTTCGGCCGCGGCCAGAAAGGTTCATCCGCCATGCCGCACAAGCGGAATCCGGTGGTCGCGGAGCGGGTCGCCGGGCTCGCCCGGGTGCTCCGGGGGAACGCGCTGGCGGCGCTCGAGAACGTCGCCCTGTGGCATGAGCGCGACATCACCCATTCGTCGGTCGAGCGGATCATCTTTCCCGACAGCTTCATTCTCCTTGACTACATGCTGGACCTCTCCGCTCGCATCATCGAAGGGCTCGTCGTCTATCCGGAGGCGATCGCCGCCAATCTGGCCCGCACCGGCGGCCTCATCTACTCGCAGCGCGTGCTCCTCGCTCTGGTCGAGCACGGTCTTACCCGCGAGGAGGCTTACGGTCTGGTTCAGCGCCATGCGATGGCGGCCTGGCGTGGCATGGGGTCCTTCCGCGAGCTTCTGCTCGCCGATCCGGAAATAACCGCCCATTTGAAGCCGGCGGATTTCGACCAGCTGTTCGATCCGGGCTACTACGTGCGGCACGTGGAAGCGATCTACCGGCGTGTGCTCGAGCCCACCGGGGTGCAGGCAGGCACCCCGGCATGAGCACCCAGGATGAGCGGCGCGGCATGAGCACCCTCGATGAGCGGCCTGGCATGAACCGCCCGGCATGAGTTCCATTCGCACCGCGGGCCGCGCGCCCGCGCGGCTCGATCTCGGCCTCCTCGACGACTCGGACTTGAAAGCCGCCCTCGCCAAACGGGGCCTTTCTCTCACCGTCAGCGAGGCTCGGCGACTGGTGGCCCTCATCGGGCGCGACCCGAGTCCCGTCGAGGCCCGGTTGTTCGACATCTTGTGGAGCGAGCACTGCTCCTACAAGTCGAGCCGGACCGTGCTCAAGCGCCTGCCGGCCGCGGGGTCCGAGGTGCTGATCGGGCCCGGTGAGGACGCCGGGGTGGTCCACCTCGGCACTCATGCAGGAGTGCGTTACGCGCTGGTCATCGGTCACGAGAGCCACAACCATCCCTCGCAGGTGCTGCCGGTCGAGGGGGCCGCCACCGGGATCGGCGGCATCGTGCGCGACGTCTTCTGCATGGGTGCGGAGGTGATGGGGGTGCTCGACGCGCTGCGCTTCGGGGACCCTCTCGGGCCGCAGGCGGTGCGGGTGCGGGACATCGCCCAGGGAGTGGTCCAGGGGGTCATGGAGTACGGCAACGCCCTCGGAGTCCCCAACCTGGGCGGCGATGTCTTCTTCGACCCCTCCTACGACGACAATTGTCTGGTGAATGTGGTGGCCTTGGGGGTGTGCCCCGAGTCTCGGATCGTGCGCAGTCGCGTCCCGGAGGCGGCACGCCGCGAGCCCTATGTGCTCATCCTGATCGGCAAGCCCACCGACCTGACCGGTTTCGGCGGGGCGAGCTTCGCCTCGGCGATTCTCGACGCCGAGCGCGCCCACGAGCAGAAGGCCGCGGTTCAGGTGCACGATCCCTTTCTCAAGCGCGTCCTGTTCGAAGCCACCGAGGCGGTGTTCGACCTCTGCGCGACGGCGGGGGTCGATATAGGGTTCAAGGATTTGGGTGCGGGAGGGCTCGCTTGCGCGGCGCTCGAGCTGGCCGCCGCCGGGGGGATGGGGATGGATGTGGACCTGTCGGCGGTGCCCGTCGACCGTCCCGGCCATTTGCCCGAGGTCATCGCCTGCGCCGAGACCCAGGAGCGCTTCGCGCTCGTGGCCCCCGCCCGGATGGCGCCGCAGATTCTTGCGATCTACAACCAGGATTTCGAGCTGCCCGCCCTCTATCCCGGAGCGGCGGCGGCGGTGGTCGGCAAGGTGCTCGGTGAAGATCGTTTCATCCTCCGCCATCACCGAGCCCGCGTCGCCGATCTTCCGGCGACGGTGGTGACTGCGGGCATCTCCCACGAGCGGGCGGCGGCCCCGCTCAAGCCTCCCCCCGCCGCGGTTCCGCCGCGTTCGCCTCGGCCTGATGGCAGTCCGGAGGCCCTGCTCCTCGCCCTCTTGGCGCGGCCCAATCTCGCCTCGCGCGAGTTCATCTTCCGCGGCTACGACACCGACGTGCGCGGCCGCGCCGTTGTGCGGCCGGGCGAGGGGGACGCCGGGGTGATCGCGCCGGTCGAGGGGGCGCTGTTCGGCCTCGCCGTGGCCGTGGGCGGCACGCCGGCCTACGGCGCCATCGACCCCCATCTCGCCGCCGTGCACGCCACCTGCGAGGCAATGCGCAACGTCGCCTGCGTGGGGGCCGAGCCGATCGCGCTCACCGACTGCCTGAACTACGGCAGCCCCGAGGACCCGGCGGTGTTTGCCGCCTTCGTCGCCGGTGTCGACGGCATCGCGGCAGCCGCACGCGGCATCGGCCGGCGCCACGACCCCGCGGCTCCCGTGCCGGTGGTGAGCGGGAACGTGAGTTTCTACAACCAGTCGGCTTCGGGACGGGCGATCGTTCCGTCGCCGATCGTGGCCTGCGCGGGGCGGCTCGCCGACTGGTCGCGCGCGGTGACTCTGCGGGTCAAAGCTCCGGGATCGAGGCTGGTGCTGGTCGGGGCGCGGCGCCCGGAGCTGGGCGGCTCGGAGCTGCTTGCCGCCCTCGACGGTGGGCTCGGTGACGGTGCGCCGCAAGAGGGTGCGCTACGCCTGAGAGCGCCGCTCCCGCTCCCACCCCTCGACCTTGGCGCGGAGCGCCGGGCGCTCTACACCGTGCTCGATCTCATCGATCGGGGGTTGGTGCGAGCCTGCCACGACATCGCCTCGGGCGGGCTCCTCATCGGCGTGGTTGAGATGCTCCTCGGGGTGACGGGCGCCCCCGCGATCGGAGCCGAGATCGAGGTTGGGCCGGTGGCGGGGGAGGACCTGCCGCATTTGCCGCTTCTCTTCGGCGAAGCGCCGGGGTACGTGCTGGAAGTGCCGGGTCCGCAAGCGCCCAAAGCGCTCGGACTCTTCGCGGCCCAAGGGGTGGCGGCGTGGGAGCTCGGAGCGACCACGGAGGGAACGCGCCTCAAGGTGCGCCGCGGCGGCGAAGAGCTCGTGGATATCGACCTCGCCCAACTCGCCGAGATCCACCGGAGCGCTCTCGCCGCGGTACTCGAGTGATGGGGAAATCACTCAAGATGTCCCGCGACACTCGCAACACTGGGGACACTCGCAACACTCGCGACACTCGCCACGACCGCGAGACTCGCGACACCCGCGCCTTTCGCATCGCCGTCCTCCAGCTTCCTGGAGTCAATTGCGAGCACGAGACGGTGCGGGCGCTCACCGCTGCCGGGCTCGCCGGGGAGGTGGTCCGTTGGACGCGGCACGACCTGGACGACTACGACGGGTTTGTCCTTCCCGGCGGATTCTCGTTCCAGGATCGCGTCCGCGCCGGAGCGGTGGCGGCGCGCCAGCGGTCGGTCGAGGCGGTGGTGGCCGCGGCTCACGACGGGCGTCCGGTGCTCGGCATCTGCAACGGCGCCCAGGTGTTGGTGGAGGCGGGGCTGGTGCCTGATCTAGGCGGGAGGGGGCGGATCGAGATGGGTCTCGCGCCGAACTCGATCCCCGGGCGGCGCGGTTACTACTGCGCCTGGACCTACGCGGCGCTGACCGCTGCCGGACGCAAATCCGCCTTCGGTCTCGCCGGCGCGGCGGACGAGGTGATGCCGGTCCTGGTCGCGCACGGCGAGGGGCGCTTCGTAACCCGCGATCCGGAAGTCGAGGAGGCGATGGCGAGCGGGGCGGTCGTCGCGTTCCGCTATGTCACCGCCGAGGGTGAGCCGGGGGATCGTTTTCCAGCCAATCCGAACGGTTCGTTCGCTGCAGCAGCCGGGATCGTGAATCCCCGCGGCAACGTCCTTGCCTTCATGCCCCACCCCGAGCGGGCGTCATGGCTCCGCCAGGTGGGATGGGAGGTGGCCGGGCCGTGGGGCGAACGGCGGCGCAGCGCCTGGGGAGACGCGGCGGAGCTCGGCGGGCCGGGGCCCGGGCTCTCGCTTTTCGTCTCGATGCGCCTCTACCTCGAGCGGCGGGCGGCCAAGTCGTGATCTCCGACCTCACCCTCACCGTGGCGCTCCGCGGGCCGGATCCGACCGCTCTCACCGCTTATTACGCGCTCACCCATCGACTCAACTACGCGGAGAAGCTGGCCGCACTCGAGCGTCGCGATGTCTGGCGACTCCAGGTCGAGGCTTCGGGGATCGCCGAAGCGCTGGCCCTCGCCGGCTCCTGGATCACCCGTTCGAACCGGTTCGTGAACCCCAACAAGCACGTCTACGAGCTCGCGGCCGGTCGCGGCGCCGGAACCGGGGTAGGAGCTGGGGGACGTGGGTCGGGAAGAGTGGCCTGGGTGGTGGCGTGGAGCGAGCCGGATATCGAGGGGGAATCGGCGGTGCGCCTGATCCACGCGCGGTTCGGCGGCAAGGAGCTCGCGAGCGTGCGCCGGGCGGAGGTGTGGATGCTGCGTTTCGGCGCCGGCGTCAACCCGGTGGAGGTCCTCCAACTCGGCGGCGAGATCGCCGTCGCCCGCTCGCGCATGCGCGGTCTCCTTACCAACCCGCACTTTCAGTCGGTGGCGGTGGTGCGCGCCGCGTCGCCGGCGGCGGCAGCGGCGGGTGCGTGGGATTGAGATCGCGCTTGGATAGAGGATATCCGCGGCGATGGGATTGAGATGGATGGAAACGTGGCAGCGATGGGGTAACGATGGGGGTCCAGACGCGCAGCGGTTGACTCCTCCCGGGCTGCGGGATAGATTGGCTCGCTTTCGACCTCGAGCATGGAGACGCAGGCAAGGAACCAGGCAGAGAAGCGTGCGAGCGCGCAACCTAGGGACGCGCGGTGTATCGCTGGGTACGACCCGATGAAGATCACCAACGACCTCGTGCGCAGCCGCTTCGAGAAGCTCGAGCACCTGGCGGCCATGGGGGTCGCGCCCTTCGCCTATTCGGCCGCGGTCACCCATCGCTCGGCCGAGATCCTCGCCCGCGCCGAGCCGTTGATCGCCAGCGGCGAGACCGTACGCCTGGCCGGCCGGCTCATGGCCAAGCGCGGTCACGGCAAGGCAAGCTTTGGCGTGCTTCTCGATGCCGACGGCCGCATCCAGCTCTACTTCAAGGAAGGCACTCTTGGCGCGGCGGCCTATGCCATCCTCAAGCTCCTCGACCTCGGGGACTGGATCGCCGTCACGGGGGCGGTTTTTCGCACCCGCACCGGGGAAGTGACGGTCGCGGTCAAGGAGCTCACGCTCCTCGCCAAAGCCCTGTTTCCGCCCCCGGCGAAATGGCACGGGCTAAAGGACGTCGAGACCCGCTACCGCCAGCGCTACGCCGATCTCATCATCAACGACGACGTGCGTCAGGTCTTCCGCCTCCGCACCCAGATCGTGAGTGCCATCCGGCGCTTCCTCGACGACCGTGGTTTCCTCGAGGTGGAGACTCCTATCCTCCAACCGCTCTACGGCGGCGCCTTCGCCCGGCCCTTCACCACCCACCACCAAGCGCTGGACCTGGATCTCTACCTCCGCATCTCGGACGAGCTGTACTTGAAACGGCTCATCGCCGGCGGGCTCGAGCGCGTGTACGAGATCGGCAAGGACTTCCGGAACGAGGGCATGGATCGCACCCACAGCCCCGAGTTCACCATGCTCGAGTTCTATCAAGCCTACGCCGACTACCTCGAAGTGCTGGAGACGACCGAGGCGATGATCGCGGCCGTTCGGGCGGAGATTGGGCAGTCGGGTGAGGGTTCTTACGATGGACAGGTGATCGACTGGTCGCGTCCGTTTCGCCGGGTCACCTTCTTGGGGGCCCTTGGCGAAGCGGCGGGCGAGGATCTGGCCACAGCGCCGCTCGAGCGCCTGGTCGCCGTCGCCCGCGCCCGCGAGCTGCCGGTGCCCCCGAGGCCAACCCGCGATGTTCTCTATGAGCTGCTCTTCGACCATCTGGTCCAGCCGACACTCGTGAACCCGACCTTCGTCCTCGACTATCCGCGGGAACTGTCGCCGCTCGCCAAGGCCAAGCGCGGCGACTCGCGCCTGGTCGAGCGCTTCGAGCTGTTCGTGGCCGGCACCGAGCTCGCGAACGCCTTCTCGGAGCAGAACGACCCCCTCGCCCAGGAGGAAGCGCTCCGCGCCCAGGAGGAACGGCGCGAGGCGGGGGCGGCCGAAGCTCAGACCCTCGACCTCGACTACATCCGCGCCCTCCTCTATGGAATGCCGCCCACGGGCGGCTTCGGGCTGGGGATCGATCGCCTGGTCATGCTTCTCTCCGGCGCTCGCTCGATCCGCGATGTGATCCTCTTCCCGCCCCTCCGTCCCGAGCCCGCCGATCAAGCCCTCGACGCCGAGGTGGCGTCCACCTAATGCCCGGCCCGAAGCTCGGCTTCTCACCCTTCGAGCTCTTCGTGGCTCGCCGCTACCTGTGGTCGCGCCCGCGCCAGAGCTTCATCGCCTTGATCTCGCTGATCTCGGTCTTCGGGGTGGTGGTCGGCGTCTGGGTGCTGACCACGACCTTGAGCGCGATGAACGGGTTCGAGCACGAGGTCCAGACGAAAATCATCGGCTCGAACGCCCATGTCGTGGTTCTGACCCGCGACCCGGTGGGAATGGCCGATCACCAAGCCCTGGCCGCCCGCCTGGCCGAGATGCCCGGGGTGGTGGGGGTCGCGCCCATGGTCTACACCAAGGCGATGCTGGCGGCTGAGGGCCGCGCCGACGGCGTGGTGTTGAAGGGAGTGAATATCGAGCTCGAGCGCCAGGTGACCGACATTGTGAATCACATCACGCCGGAGGTCACGGCCATCGACGAAGCGTCGCGCAGTGGGCTGCCCGGCATCGTCCTCGGTTTCGAAGTGGCGCTCCGCCTGGCGGTCGGGGTGGGCGACTCAGTGGCGCTCTCCTCACCGCTCCGGACCCTGCGCACGCCTCTCGGGCTGGTGCCGATCGTCAAGCGCTTCGAGGTGGTGGGGATTTTCCACAGCGGCATGTACGAATACGACTCGAGCTTCTGCTTCGTGTCGATCCCCGCCGCTCAGGCCTATCTGGGGCTCGGGGATCGCGTCACCGGGCTCGAGCTCAAGCTCGCCGACATGTTTGATGCCTCCAAAGTGGCCGCCGAGCTCGATCTCCTCCTCGGGCCGCCCTACGCCGCCAACAACTGGATCGATTTGAACCGCAACCTCTTCGTCTGGATGAAGATCGAGAAGTTCTTCATGTTTCTGATCCTGCTCCTGATCATCCTGGTGGCGGCCTTCAACATCGCCTCCATGCTGTTCATGGTGGTCATGGATAAGAAGCGGGATATCGGGGTGCTCAAGTCGATGGGCGCGACCAGCCGCTCGATCATGCGGGTCTTCATCCTTGAGGGGTTGATCGTCGCCACCGTGGGCACCGTGGCCGGGAGCCTGCTGGGAGTTCTGACTTCGTACGTCATCGGCCGCTACGAAATCGTCTCCTTGCCGGGAGATGTGTACTTCATCGACAAGCTGCCGATAAGAATGGAGGTGCTTGATTTCGCGGCGGTGGCCGGCGCGACCGTCCTGATCTGCTTCCTGGCCACCCTTTACCCCTCGTGGCGCGCGGGGCGCATGGTCCCGGTCGACGCCATTCGCTACGAATGAGGGCGGCGGTGGGGAGCGGGCCAGGCCAGGTCTTGCCGGAGCAGCGCCGGGAAGATCCACCTATAATGAGGGCGGTGGGGATCCAGAAGTCGTTCCGGACCCCACGCGGCAGTCTGGAAGTGCTTCGCGGCGTCGATCTGGACGTCCACCAAGGCGAAAGTGTGGCGATCGTCGGCGCCTCGGGAGTGGGCAAGTCCACGCTGCTGCACATCCTGGGGGCTCTTGACCGGCCGACCTGGGGACAGGTGGTCATCGATGGCCAGAACCTGTTCGACTTGGGGGACTCCGCGCTGGCGGTGTTCCGGAACCGGACAATCGGTTTCGTGTTTCAATTTCATCACTTGCTCTCCGAGTTCAGCGCCGTTGAAAACGTCATGATGCCTGGTCTAATCTTTGGTCAGAGCATTCCGAAAGCCCGCGAACGGGCTCTGGAACTCCTTGATGCTGTTGGTCTTGGGCGGTGGGCGGAGCATCGGCCGGGGGAGCTGTCGGGGGGTGAGCAACAGCGGGTGGCCGTGGCCCGGGCGCTGATGAACTCGCCGCGCCTGCTTTTGGCCGACGAACCGTCCGGCAACCTGGACGTCGAGTCAGCCGCCGAGCTCTACCGGCTGCTCGAGCGCTTGCGCACCGAGCAAGGCGTGAGTCTCGTCATGGTCACGCACGATCCTAATGTCGCAGAGCGGGCCGACCGGATACTCAGGCTGGCCGACGGGAAGGCGAGCCCGGCGCGCCCCTAGTCGAAGAGGCTTGGAGAAAGGCAGTGGCGGTGGCCAAGAAGTGTCAGAAATGCGGGCAGGCTCCGGCGAAGTACCACTTCAAGAAGTGGGAAAACAACGTCGAGACCGAGCTCTCGCTTTGCGAATCCTGCGCCGAGGAGAAGGGGTTTTCGCCGGCCGCGGGCAAGAAAACCGGCCTGGCCGAAACCCTAGGCGAGATGCTTGGCGGCTTGGAGGGCGTGGGCGAGGGAGCGGTGGGGAACGTGCAATGCCGGGTCTGCGGCCTCCTCTACTCGACCTTCCGCCAGACCGGACGGCTGGGTTGCCCGCAGTGCTACATCGCCTTCGAGAAGCAGCTCCGGCCGTTGCTCAGGCGCGTGCACGGGGCGGTGCGTCATACCGGCAAGGGGCCGGCAGCGGATGACGCGCATGCCTCCCGCCGCCAGGAGCTCCGGCGGCTGCAAGATGACATGGAGCGGGCGGTGATCCAGGAGGAGTTCGAGCGGGCAGCGACGCTCCGGGATCAGATTCGGTCGCTCAAGGCGGCCGCTCCGACGCCGGCCGGCGATGGGCAGCCGGCGCCGGCCAAGGAAAGCGGGGTGCGCGCAGGCGGGGCCAAGGCCGAGGGGGCAGGCGGCAAGTAGGTGGATCTGTGGGGACGACTGAGCGCCGCGACACGAGGACAGCTATGAGCTCTTCGGCAGTGGATGCGCTGGTGGGAAGACCGAGCCGGTGGCTGGTCGAGCAAGGGCCGGCGGCCGATCTCGTGCTTTCCACGCGCGTGCGGCTGGCCCGCAATCTCCGCGAGTTGCCGTTCACCCAGCGCGCGGCCGAGGAGCAGATGGGAGCGGTGGTCTCCCGGGTGGTGTCGGCTTGCGAGAGCTCGCCGAGCCTCGCCGGGGGCACCTTCCTGTCGATGGCCGAGCTGGGGGAGCTCGACCGCCAGTTCCTGGCCGAGCGGCACCTGATCAGCCGCGAGATGGTGACCGAGGTGCGGCCGTCGGGCCTCTATCTGGCGGCGGGCGAGAGCGCTGCGGTGATGGTCAATGAAGAGGACCATCTGCGGCTGACTGCGGTCGCCTCGGGCCTCGAGCTCGACGAAGCATGGAAGCAAGTGCAGGCGGTCGAAGAGGAGCTCGACAGCGGCCTCGAGTTCGCCTATTCGGAAGATTTGGGCTACTTGACCGCCTGCCCGACCAACGTGGGCACCGGGATGCGGGTGTCGGTGTTCATCCACCTGCCTTCCTTGGTGCTGACCAAGAAAGTGCGCCAAGTCTTGCGCGGGATCAACCAGGTCGGCCTGGCGGTGCGCGGGTTCTACGGCGAGGGGTCGGAGATTCTGGGCAACTTCTTTCAGATCTCCAACCAGAATACCCTGGGCCTCACCGAACGCGAGACCATCGACAACCTGGAGAAGGTCACCCGCCAGGTCATGGAGGCGGAGAGCCGGGCGCGCCGGGTGCTGCTCAAGGAGGCGCACCTGCAGATCGAGGACAAGGTCTTTCGGGCCTACGGCACCCTCACCAACGCTCGGGTGATGACCGCCCACGAAGTGATCAACTTGGTTTCGGCCGTGCGTTTCGGAGTCGCCCTCGGCATTGCAGTCGAGATCGATCTCGGAACCCTGAACGAGCTGCTGGTCCTCACCCAGCCCGCGCATCTGCAGAAGGTGGCCGGGCGGGAGATGACCGAATCGGAGCGCAACGTGGTTCGGGCCGACCTGGTTCGGGAGCGGCTGGCCGACGCGGGCCGCCGGCGAGGCTAGAGAGGAAACTTGGATGCACGATAAGTTCACCGAGCGCGTGCGGAAAGTCATGTTCCTGGCCCGTGAGGAAGCGGCCAGGCTCCAGCACGACTACATCGGGACCGAGCATCTCCTTCTCGGGATCTTGCGCGAGGGGGAGGGGATCGCAGCCACCGTCCTCAACAACCTGAATCTCGACCTGGATGCCATCCGCCAGGCGGTGGAGAACATGGTTTCCTCCTCCGGCGGAACGCTCACCATCGGCGAGATCCCGTTCACCCCGCGCGCCAAGCGGGTGCTGGAGTTGTCGGTGGACGAGGCCAGGCAGCTCGGGCACAACTATGTCGGCACCGAGCATCTCCTCCTCGGCCTCATCCGGGAGGGCGAGGGGATCGCCGCCCGGGTCCTGATCGAGCTTGGAGTCGACCGCAAGAAGGTGCGCGAGGAGACGCTCAAGCTGCTCGGCGGCACCCCGGCTCAGAACCGCGAGGAGCGCGAGGAGCGAGTCGAGACCCCGGCCCTGAACCAGTTCGGGCGCGACCTCACCCAGATGGCGCGCGAGGGCAAGCTCGATCCGGTGATCGGCCGGGAGAACGAGATCGAGCGGGTCATCCAGGTCCTCTGCCGGCGCAAGAAGAACAACCCGGTCTTGATCGGCGAGCCGGGAGTGGGGAAGACGGCGATTGCCGAGGGCCTGGCCCAGCGCATCTTCGAGAACAAGGCGCCCGAGCTCTTGCGTTCCAAGCGGATCGTCACCCTCGACCTCGCCTCGGTGGTGGCCGGGACCAAGTACCGCGGCCAGTTCGAGGAGCGCCTGAAGGCGGTGATGAACGAGATCCGCGAGTCCAAGGACACGATCATCTTCCTCGACGAGTTGCACACCATCGTCGGGGCGGGCGGCGCCGAGGGCGCCATCGACGCCTCGAACATGCTCAAGCCCGCTCTCGCCCGCGGCGAGCTCCAGTGCATCGGCGCCACCACCCTTGACGAGTACCGCAAGTACATCGAGAAGGACGGTGCGCTCGAGCGCCGGTTCCAGCCGATCTTGGTCGACCCGCCTTCGCCGGAGGAGACGATCGAGATCATCAAGGGCCTCCGCGACAAGTACGAGGCGCACCACGGGGTGAAGATCACCGACGAGGCGCTGAAGGCTGCGGTCTACTTCTCCGACCGCTACATCAGCGACCGTTTCCTGCCCGACAAGGCGATTGATGTCATCGACGAGGCCGGCTCGCGCGCCCGCTTGGCCCTGTCCACCGTCCCCGCGGAGATCACCGAGCTGGATCGTAAGATCGAGGAGATCTCCAAGGAGAAGGAGGCCTTCATCCAGGTGCAGGAGTTCGAGAAGGCGGCCAAGTGCCGGGACCGGGAGAAGGACCTCCGGGCCAAGCTGAAGGAGCTGCGCCGGGGCTGGAACGAGGCGCGGACCGACAAGGAAGGCCGGGTCGACGCCGAGGACATCTCCGAAGTCGTGTCCAAGATGACCGGAATCCCCGTGCACAAGTTCGAGGAGAAGGAGCAGGACAAGCTCCTGCGTATGGAGGAAGAGCTCAGGAAGCAGGTGGTCGGGCAGGACGAGGCGGTGGGGGCCATCGCCAAGGCCGTGCGCCGCAACCGCGCCGGCCTCCGCGATCCGCGGCGCCCGATCGGCTCCTTCGTCTTCCTCGGTCCGACCGGAGTAGGCAAGACCGAGCTCGCCCGGGTGCTCGCCCAGTACTTGTTCGACGACGACGACGCGCTCATTCGGATCGACATGTCGGAGTTCATGGAGAAGTTCGCTGTGTCGCGCCTGGTCGGAGCTCCTCCGGGCTATGTCGGCTACGAGGAAGGGGGGCAGTTGACCGAGAAAGTGCGCCGCAAGCCGTACTCGGTCGTTCTCCTCGACGAGATCGAGAAGGCGCACCCGGACGTGTACAACATCCTGCTGCAAGTGCTCGATGACGGCCAGCTCACCGACAGCTTCAAGCGCCGGGTGAACTTCAAGAACACGGTGCTGATCATGACCTCGAACCTGGGGGCCCGTGAGATTCGGGGCGGGAAGCACCTCGGCTTCGGCGCCCCGGGTGAGCATGCCGAATCCGACTACAAGACCATGCGAGCCAAGGTGCTCGAAGAGGTCAAGAAGACCTTCAATCCTGAGTTCCTGAATCGCATCGACGAACTCGTCGTGTTCCATGGGCTCGGCCGGCCCGAGATCGTCCAGATCATCAAGATCCTGCTCGATCAGGTTCGGGTCCGGCTCAAGGAGCACGACATCGAGCTCGATATGACGCCCGAGGCCGAGGACTTCCTGATCGAGAAGGGGTTCGACTCGGCCTTCGGCGCCCGGCCGCTCAAGCGCGCTATCCAGCGCTACATCGAGGACCCGCTGGCGGAGCATGTCCTGCGCGGCCATTTCCACGGCCCGAGCCGTTGCCTGGTCAAGCGGAACGGCGATGAGCTCACCTTCGATTCCTCCTCCACGCGCAAGCCGCGGAAGGAGAAGGAAGAGGAGGAAGCGGTCGGCGGGCCGGTCAAGAGCTAGCGAGCGGGCCGTCGGCCGGCTCTAGGTGGACCGGCCGGCTAGGTGGTTCGCGGGCGCGAAACCCTCTCCCGGGCGGGCGGGTAGAAGAAACAGCACCCGCCGCCCAACCTCCCCCTGCTACGGTCGGGCGCCGGGCATGCTCCTGGCTCGGGCGAGCTGTCTCTTGGCCCGCTCGAATCGGCTCGAGGTCTTCGTTGCAAGTCCCTTTCCACCGTTTTCTTAGCTCTCTCAGTTTCCTCCTCGCGATCTCCGTTGGGATCGGCTGGCCGGGCTCCGCCGGGGCGGAGAACCTCGGCTCTCTGGAAGCAATCGAGATCGAGGGCAACCGGGTGGCCGACGAGGAGCTCATCCGGAGCTCGCTCGGGTTTCAAGTCGGCCAGCCGCTCAGCCGCGACGACGTGAAGCGCGCGGTGCGCAAGCTGAACGGGCTCGGGTTGTTCGATGACGTCGATCTCTATGCCGAGGAGACGGCGCCAGGGAAGCTCAAGCTCATCGTGCGCGTGGAAGAGAAGCGGCGGGTCGCCGCCATCGCCTTCGAGGGTGAGAAGAAGGTCGATGAAGCCACCCTCCGCGAGAAGCTCACCGTCAAGGAGGGACAGATCTTCGACGACCGCCTCCTCGTCGACCAGATTCGCGCCGTCGAGAAGACCTACAAGGAGAAGGGCTATTCGCAGGTCAAGATCTCGACCACGGTGGCAGAGAGCGAGGCCGAGGGACCGGGCCGGGTCAAGGTGACCTTCCAGATTGAGGAGGGGCGGAAGGTGAAGATCCGGGCCGTGCGCCTGAGCGGCGCCGACGGTCTCGACCGCGACCAGGTGTTGAAGGGAGTCAAGACCAAGAAGAAGGGCTGGTTGTGGGGCGGTGACTTCAAGGAGGAAGTGCTCAAGGAGGACCTGGAGCGGATCGCCCAGAACCTCCGCAACTCGGGCTACAAGGACGCCCCCACCCCGGAGTACGTGCTCCACTTCGACCCCCGCGAGCCGCGGCTCGAGGTCGAGATCCAGGTCGAGCTCGGCCCGCTCTACACCATGGGTCCGGGCACCTGGGAAGGCGAGAAGGTGGTCACCGACGCCGAGCTCGCCGATCTCCTGGCCTGGGAGGTCGGGAGCCCCTATTCGGAGGAGAAGATCAACCAGACGGTCTCGGACGCCTATGGGCTCTATGCCGAACGCGGCTATATCTATGTGGGGATCGACCCGCGCAAGGTGACGAACGGGCGCACCGTCGCGATCCAGTTCCAGGTCACTGAAGGCGAGCCTTCGATGGTGCGACAGGTGCGGGTCTCGGGCAACACGCGCACCAAGGAGAAGGTGATCCGGCGGCAGCTGGTCCTCCGCCCGGGAGAGAAGTTCTCGCGCACGGCCCTCGTGCGCAGCCAGCGGGAGGTGTTTCAGCTCGGGTTCTTCGAGGACGTCAAAGTGGATTTCGAGCGGGCCGGCACCGGGTCTTCGGACATCGATATCGTGTTCGAGGTCAAGGAGAAACAAACCGGCACCCTCCAGGCCGGCGCCGGGTTTTCTTCCGACGGGGGGCTCACCGGCTTCATCGAGATGGGCCACAACAACCTGTTTGGCAACGGCCAGCAGATGAGCTTCAAGTGGGAGAACGGCTCGCGGCGCAACGATCAGGAGCTGAGCTTCACCGAGCCCTGGTTTCTCGACACGCCGACCTCCGCTGGCTTCGATCTGTTCAACACCACTCGAGTGCGCGACATCTATGATGATCGCCGGCGCGGCGGTGCGATTCGCCTCGGGCGGCCGCTGCCCTGGCCTGACTACACTCGCGCCTTCCTGAGCTACCGGATCGAGGAAGTCACGATCGAGAACGTCGATCCGGGAATCAGCCTGAGCACCTCCGGGTTTCCGCGCACCACCTCCTCGATCGCTCTCTCCCTGACCCGCAACTCGACCGACAATCCGTTCTATCCCACCACCGGCGCCCGGGCCACCTGGCGCACCGAGCTGGCCGGCGGGATCCTCGGGGGAAGCGTCGATTTCCACAAGCATGTCCTCGATGCGCGCACCTACGTTCCGACTCCGTGGCGGCCGGTGCTGATGCTTCGCGGGCGCACCGGAATCATCGACGGCTACGGGGACGCGTCGAGCGTCCCCGACTACGAGACTTTCCGTCTGGGCGGCACCACCGCCAACTACCTGCGCGGTTATCCGGACTACGACGTGGTTCCCCGCGGCAACGACCGCTTCCCCGGCGGGCGAGCCATGGTCACTTTCACCAGCGAGCTCCAGTTCCTGGTCGCCGAGCCGCTGCACGGGCTTCTGTTCTTCGACGCCGGCGACACCTGGAACTCGACCGATGACTTCCGACTCACCGACCTCCGCAAGGGAGCAGGAATCGGTATCCAGCTGGAGATTCCGCTCCTCGGCCAGATTGGCTTCAACTACGGCTACGGCTTCGATCGCGAGGGAGGCGGCCGCTGGGAGCCCCACTTCTTGATCGGCCCGCAGTTCTGAGGCGCCGGGGCCGGAACCCCGGAGCCCAAAAGGGCTTTGCCCTTAAACCCGAGGTGGGCTAAGCTCACCGCCGCTCTTTTGCGAGTCATCTATCATGTGGACCAGCGTTTTCTGCGGCCGCCGGCGCGCCGCAGCCGGCCTAGTGTCGGCGGCGGCAGCCCTGTTACTTCTCGTCCCCGGTGGAACGGCGTTCGGCCAGGGACTTCGCATCGCCTATCTCACCAGCTGGCGCATTATCGGTCCCGAAGCCGAGTTCCAGGGGAGCCGCGATGCCGAACAGGCGCTCAACCGTGATGTGGATGGTTGGAACCGCGAGCTCGAGGAGCGCAAGCAGGAGATCGTGACTCTCGAACGGGAGATTGAACAGAAGCGGCTGGTGGTCTCCGAGTCGAAGCGTCAGGAGCTTGAGCAACAGCGCAGCCAGAAGGCCGGCGAATACGAGCGCCGGGCCAAAGAGATCTATGGCGAAGGCGGTTTGATCGAGAAGCGCAATCTCGAGCTCACCAAGTCCATTCTCGACAAGGTCAAGGAGGCAGTGACCATCATTGCCCGCGAGGACGGATACGATTTCGTATTCGACGCGAGTGATGCGAATTTAGTGTGGGCCAACAAAGACTACGACATCACCGACCGGGTGCTGGCCAAGCTGGCCGAAGGTCTCACCTCGACGCCGGGCTCGAGCCCTCAGCAGCCCACCAGCCCGCCCATCGGCACGCCGCCCCTGGAGCCGCCGCGCGGCGAGCCGCCGCGAGGCGAGGGCGGCGAGTAGGTAGGCCACGGAAGGAGCTTGAGCGGGGTGCGACTCGGTGAGCTGGCACACAGACTTGGCGGTTGCCTGCACGGGGATCCCGAGGTGGAGATCACCGGGGTCGCCGGCATCCGCGAAGCCGGTGAGGGGGACCTGACTTTCCTCGCCAATCCCCGTTTCGAGCGTGAGGCCGAGCACACGCGGGCCGCGGCGATCCTGGTCGCCGCCAATCACCAGCGACTGAGTCGACCGGTGATCGAGCTCGCCAATCCCTACCTTGGCTTCCTCGAGGCGGTGAAGATGCTGCGCCCGGCCGTGCCGCCCATTCCGAGCGGCGTGCATCCCAGCGCCATCCTCGGGTTTGGAGTCAAGCTGGGAGCCTCGGTGTCGATCGGCGCTCACACCGTGATCGAGGCCGGAGTCTCGATCGGCGATCGGACGGTGATCTCGCCCCTGGTCTACGTCGGACGGGGGAGCCGGATTGGCGCCGACGGCTTGGTTTATCCTGGGGTGGTGATCCGGGAGGATTGCGCGCTCGGCGACCGGATCATTGTGCATTCGGGCAGCGTGATCGGCGCCGACGGGTTCGGTTTCCTTCCCGATGGCCAACAGCACGTGAAGATTCCACAAGTGGGCCGGGTGGTGGTTGAGGACGACGTCGAGATCGGCGCCTGCTGTGCGATCGACCGCGGGACGGTAGCCGAGACCCGAATCGGCCGCGGCACCAAGTTCGACAACCTGGTGCACATCGGCCACAACGTGCGTATCGGTGAAGGCTCGCTGTTGATCGCCCAGGTGGGCATCGGCGGCTCCACGGTCATCGGCCGCGGGGTGACGCTGGCCGGCCAGGTGGGGATCGTCGGCCACGTCGAGATCGGGGACGGGGCCCAGGTGGGAGCCCAGGCCGGGGTTATCAGCTCGGTGCCGGCGGGGAGCCGAGTTTGGTCGACCCCCGCCATGCCGCTGGCCCAGTCGAAGCGCGTGTCGGCTGCGATCAAACGGACTCCCGGTCTCCTGCGCGAGGTTGCTTCGCTCAAGCGCCGAGTGGCTGAACTCGAAGGCAGACTGGGGGTTGGGGGTGCCGACGGTGACAGCTCCGCCGCTGATGCCTCCGACGGCCACGCATCCGACGGCCACGCATCCGACGGCCAGGCCTCCGGCGCGGGTGCCTCCGCGGCCGATGCCCGCGCCGCGGATTCGGAATGACCAAGCAACGGACCATCGAGCGGTCGGTGTCCTACAAGGGTTTGGGCCTGCACAGCGGCAAGCCTTGCACGGTCACCTTTCATCCCGAGCCGGTGAATGCCGGCATCTCGTTCGTGCGAGGTGACCTTCCCGGGAAGGGGCTGATCCCGGTGAACCCGCAGACCGCGAAGTACGATCCCAGTCGGGGCCGGCGGACCATCCTTTCCAACGGCCAGGCTGAAGTGCACACGGTCGAGCACATCCTGGGCGCCATTCATGGCCTCGGCATCGACAACCTGCGGGTCGAGCTCGACGCCGAGGAGGCGGCCGAGCCCTCCGACGGGAGCGCGCTCCCGATCGTGCAGCTCCTCAAGTCGGGAGGATTGCGCGAGCAGAACGCCCCGCGCCGTTACCTGCGCCTGACCGCCCCGATCACCCTCGAGGACAACGGGGTGCAACTGCTGGCAGTGCCGCATGACGGGCTTCGCATCACCTTCACCATTGATTATCCGAACCGGGTCGTCGGCACCCAGAGTGCGAGCTATGAGGTCGATCCCGAGACTTTCGAGCGGGAGATCGCCCCCGCCCGGACGTTCGTGCTCATGAGTGACGTGAAGGAGCTCCAGCGGGCGGGAATGATCAAGGGCGGGAGCCTGGCCAATGCGGTAGTCGTCGAAGAGGATAAGCTCATGAACGACGAGCCGCTGCGCTTCCCCGACGAGTTCGTCCGACACAAGATTCTGGATCTCCTGGGCGACCTCTGCTTGGTCGGGGGGCCGCTTCGGGCCCATATCGTGGCTTTTCGCTCCGGGCACGAGTCGCACGTCAAGTTCGTGCGCAAGCTCTTCGAGGCCACGGCCTCGTCGGTGGCGGCGGCCCGCCCGACCTTGGCGCCCTCCGGTGAGCGCATCTGGAATATCGACGCCATCGAGCGCATCATGCCCCACCGCTACCCCATGCTGATGGTGGACCGAATCCTGGGGCTCACCGACGATCGGGTCATCGGGATCAAGAACGTCACCGCCAACGAGGCGTTCTTCGCCGGGCATTTCCCCGGGCATCCAGTGATGCCGGCGGTGCTCATCATCGAGGCAATGGCCCAGGTGGGAGGGTTCATGCTGCTCAATCGGGTCGAGGATCCCGATTCGAAGCTCGTCTATTTCATCGGCATCAACAACGCCAAGTTCCGGCGCCCGGTGATCCCGGGCGATCAACTTCGGTTCGAGCTCACCCTGCTGAAGCTGAAGGGGCGCATCTGCAAGATGCGCGGTGAGGCCTTCGTCGGGGAGAACCTGGTCGCCGAAGCGGAGCTGTTGTCGAGCCTCATCGATCGCTGAGACCGCTCGCCGGCGGGCCGAGCGGGAGAGGGTGTCATGATAGTCAAGACCGGCACGGAGGCCCCGCCGGACGAGAGGAGAAGGTCGATGGCCACCGCGATCGATTCGACCGCCGTGGTTTCGCCCCGGGCGGAGTTGGGCGCCGGGGTTCATGTCGGCCCCTACGCGATCATCGAGGACAATGTCGTCGTCGGTGACCGGACCGTGATCGGGCCTCATGCGATCCTCCAAGGCTGGACCGATATCGGTGAGGACTGCAAGATCTTCGCCGGGGCAGTGATCGGCGGTGAGCCTCAGGACCTCAAGTATGACGGGGCGACCAGTCGGGTCAGGATCGGGCGCCGAAACGTGATCCGCGAGTACGTCACCATCCACCGGGCGACCGAGGAAGGCGGGGTGACGGCGATCGGTGACGACAACCTGCTCATGGCCTATGTGCACGTGGCGCACAACTGTGTCATCGGGGACCATGTGATCCTGGCCAACGCCGTCAACCTGGCTGGACACGTGGAGATCGAGAACCATGCCATTCTCGGTGGGGTGACCCCGGTGCATCAGTTCGTTCGCATCGGGCGGCATGCCTTCATCGGCGGCAGCTCGCGGGTGTCCCAGGACATCCCGCCCTACCTGCGCTGCGCCGGCAATCCCCTGCGTATCGTGGGACTCAACTCGGTCGGCCTCATGCGCCGCGGTTTCCCCGCCGAGGTGGTGGTCGAGCTCAAGCGCGCCTACCGGCTCATCTACCGCTCGGACCTGAACGTGAGTCAAGCGGTCGAGCGGATCAGGAGCGAGCTCAAGCCGTTCCCGGAGATCTCGACGTTCTTGCAATTCATCGAGATCTCCGAGCGGGGAATCACCAAGTAGACGGGTGCCGGTCCGCCGATGAAACCGACGCGGCTCAAAGTCGGCGTGGTGGGGGTGGGGCACCTCGGGGCGCATCATGCCCGCATCTATGCCAGCTTGCCGGGGGTCGAGCTGGTTGGAGTCCACGACTGCGACCCGCGGCGGGCGCAAGCGGTGGCGGCGGCGCTGGATTGCCGGACTTTTGCCGGCGCCCGCGAGCTCGGGCATGCGGTCGAGGCGCTCTCGATCGCCGTCCCGGCGCGGGCGCACGCCGAAGTCGCCCTTCCCTGTCTCGAGCGCGGCGTGGCGGTGCTGATCGAAAAGCCGATGGCGGACTCGGTCGAGGCGGCGCGAGCCCTTCGTGACGCGGCGGCAGCCAGCGGTGCGCCACTCATGGTCGGGCATGTTGAGCGCTGGAACGGCGCCTTCCGCAAGCTGCGCGATCGAATCCACCGTCCCCGTTTCGTTGAGGGACATCGTCTCTCCTCGTTCGTCGGTCGCGGCCTGGATGTGGATGTCATCTTCGATCTCATGATCCACGATCTGGATTTGGTGGCTTCGTTCAGCACCGCCGAGCTCAGGCAGGTGGCGGCGATCGGAGTTCCGGTCCTGACGACGAGCGCCGACATCGCCAACGTGCGGCTCGAGTTCGCCGATGGGCTGGTCGCCAACCTGACGGCGAGCCGGGTCTCCCGCGAGCGACTGCGCAAGCTCCGGATCTTCCAGGAGGATGCCTACTTCTCGATCGACTTTGCGGCGCGAACCGCCGAGGTGGTGACCCGGAGCCCGGATGGGGATCTGGCGCTGGAGGAGCCGCCCGCGGGCGCCGATCCCGGCGGCCGTTTGCGGCACGAACTGATCGACGCGCGCGAAGAGCCCGAGCCGCTGGCGGCGGAGATCGAGGCTTTCGTCGAGGCCGTGCGCGGCGGGCGAACACCGGAGCCCGGCGCCGAGGAGGGACTGCGCGCCGTTGATCTCGCCGAGCGGGTGACGAAGGAGATGGCGGTGGCCGCCCAACGCTGGTCGGCGCCAGAGCTGGCGCGCGGCGCCTGATCGCCTCAAGAAATAAGGCTGCCGCGCCCGAGAGAGATGATCACCCCCTCAGGCCCCGGTCTGGCCGAGGAGCACCATCTCGCCGCTGGGCTGCGGCAAGCCGCCGGCTGGCTCGAGGGTGATGGCGAAGGCAGCGACCCGCGAGTCGGGCCTGATGTCGAGGAGCGGCACCAGGGCCGAGCCGTCGGCCGCCACCGAGAAGACGCCGGCGCTTACAGGCTTGCCCTCGATGATCGCCCAGAGCTGGTAGTCCTTCCCGGCAGGGTCCTGCGGCAGCGCGAGGACCCACAAATATCCATGGCCGGCCTTCGGATCCCAGAGGACGCGCCCCGAGGAGTTCGGCGCCGGCTTGAGCGAGGCGAGGGTCACGAGCCCCGAGCCGGGGCGGCGGAGGAGATCGATGAGCGCCGCCTGCTCGCCCGCCGTGGTGTTGAGGCGGGCGAGCTCGCCGGTCAGCCGCTCGACCTCGCTCTCGGCCACGCCCGCCCGCCGGCGCGCCTCGACCAACTCACCGCGCAGATCGAGCGTTCGCCACGAGACGATCGCGAGAAGAAGCGACGCCGCAAGCGCCAGCGCGACTGCGAGCGGCTCGCGTTTGCGGCTCGGGCGGCGGTCGCCGGGCTCGGCCTCGCGCCAGTGGCTCGTCGCCGGTTCGGAAACGCCGGCAGCGCGGAGGATCTCGGTACGAAGACCGGGCGGCGGCGTGACTGGAGGCACGGCAATGAGGAGCGCATTGGCCACCGCCTCAAGTTCCGGATGAAGGCGTGAGCACTGCTCGCAACCGGCGCTCACGTGGCGGCGGAACTCGGAGAGATCGGGCTCCGCAAGGGCGCCAAGGACGAATGCGCAGGCCATCTCCTCATAGATGTCGTGCCCGCGCTGAGGCTCGTGCTCGTGGCGATCGTTCACGACGGTGACTCCTCGGCGAGCGAGGACGCCATCGCCGCTCGCAGGCGCAGCATCCCCTGGCGCATCCGAGTCTTGACCGTACCGAGCGGCGTGTTCGTGCGAGCGGCGATCTCGGACTGCGAGAGCCCTTCAAAGTAGGCGATCTCGATCGGGTCCCGCTGCTCCTTCGGGAGCTGGTCGAGGGCCCGGCGCACGACCTCCCGGGCCTCCGCGACCGATAGCGCCCGGTCCGGGCCCGGCCGCATGGCCGGCAGATCGGCCAGCGTTTCGCGAGCCAGCACCTCGCGCCGGCGCTCAAGGCTCTGATGGTGGCGCAGCCGGTCGATGGCCCGGCTGCGGGCCTTGGTCCCGATCCAGGCGAGGAGCGATCCTCGCGTCGCGTCGAACAAACCCGCCTTCTCCCAGGCGTAGAGGAACACCTCCTGCGTCACTTCCTCCGCATCTCCCCTCGATCTCAGAATGCGGAGAGCAATGGAATAAACCACGCCGCCATAGAGGTCATAGAGCGCAGAGAGCGCCGAGCCGTCGCGGGCTTTGAGCCGCTCCGCCAGCATCTGGTCGCTCTCCACCGCCGGGACGGCGACCTGGGTTCCACGTCGCAAACGGGAGATCCCTCCTCGGATTGATTACGGAGCCGCCGCCGGGACGGATTGAGCGTGGCGGCTGGCCACCGAGATGGGGGATTGTCAGCCCGAAGGCGACGGAAGGCAATCCCGGCCTACGATCGCTCGGCCGGAAGAGACCGGAAGAGAAACGCACTGGGGCCCGCGGGAAATTCGCCCGAGAGGAAATCCACTCCTCTCGTAGCTCCGTACTCCATCGCGAGGCCGACGAGGTTCTGGGCAGCTCCGGCATGGGCTCTGAGACCGGCCGCCTGCGCTCCAAACGCACGATGGGTCTGGGCTCTCGCCCGGCTCCTGGCGAGCATCCATCCACAGGCAACGTTCTCCGGGCGCCTTGCGCCCGGGAGGAGAATTCGAAATGACTTGGAAAGACCTGCGCGCACCCGTCTTGAGCGCCGCCTGGGCGCTGGCAGTGGCCGCGGGGGCGGTGAGCGTCCCGGCGCCGCTGCTCGCCTCGAGCCACAGCGAGGCACCTGGCACCGCCAAGGATCGGCTCGCGGATGACACCGATCTCTATGCCTTCGTCAGCCGCGACGCCCCAACCACGGTGACCATCGTCGGCAATTGGATCCCGCTCCTCGAGCCGAACGGCGGACCCAACTTCTACAGCTTCGACGACCAAGCCTCCTATTACATCAACATCGACAACGTGGGCGACGCCCTGGATCATATCCGCTACGAGTTCGAGTTCACGACCACCCGCCGGAGCGGCGCCACGTTCCTTTACAATACGGGTGTTGTCACTTCGCTCTCCGATCCCGACTTGAACCTCTTCCAGACCGCCACCATCACTCGCTACGACGACGGCGTGCCCACGGTGCTCGCTGCCAGCGTCCCGGTGGCTCCAAATTTCGTCGGTCCAGTTTCGATGCCCGACTACGGGAGCCTGGCCGACGAGGCGATCACCACCCTCCCGGATGGCAGCAAAGTGTTCATCGGGCCGCGCGACGATCCTTTCTTCGTCGACCTGGCGGCGGTGTTCGACCTCCTCACCATCCGCCGGGTGCCGGGTGACAACGGAAAGGGTGTCGACGGGGTCGGCGGCTACAACTGCATGACCATCGCCCTCCAGGTGCCGATGACCCGACTCACCCGCGATGGCCGGCCGCCGCAGGCGGGCAATTCGATCATCGGTATCTACGACTCGGTCGAGCGCCTGATGACCCGTACCTTGAACGGCGACGGGACGGTGTCGGTCGGCGGGCCGGCCGTCCAGGTCTCGCGCCTGGGGCATCCACTGGTCAACGAGGTGGTCATCCCACTTCAAGATAAGGACCGCTTCAACGCCACGAAGCCGACCGGCGACGGCGCCTTCCTCGGCTATGTCACCAACCCCGAGCTGCCGGTGCTGCTCAACCTGATCTACGGGATCTCGGTGCCCCCGCCCCCGCGCAACGATCTCGTGACTGTCTTCCTGACCGGCGTGCCCGGCCTGAACCAACCCGCCAACGTCACGCCCTCGGAGATGCTGCGCCTCAACATGGCCATTCCGCCGAATGCCAGTCCGAATCGCTTCGGAGTGATCGCCGGCGACGTCGCCGGCTTCCCGAACGGCCGGCGGCTGGCCGACGACGTGGTGGATATCGAAGAGCGGGTGGTGGCGGGAGTGCTCGTGCCCGGCTTCAACTTAGCACCCAACAACCGGCTTGGCGACGGAATCGATGTGAACGACCGGCCTTTCCTGCCCAGGTTCCCGTATGTGGCACCGCCGCACAACCCGTTCGATCACTCGCACCACGCCGAACAGCACGGGGCGAGCCCCAACAGCGTCGGGCGCGAGGCGGCGCCGGGAGGTAAGGCCGCAGGAGTCGAACGGAAGGGGGAGGATGTGGGCTCGGTGGGAAAAGCGGCCTCGGGGCCGGCCCTCAAGCTCGCGAGCGGCCCGGGGCAGTTCGCGGCGATCGAGTACTCGGTCGACGAAGTTGCGCGGGTTTCGCTCAAGATCTATGACGTGCAGGGACGCCTCGTCCGCACGCTCGTGGACCAGGAAGCGGCCGCGGGCAACTTCCGCGCGGTGTGGGACGGGCGGAGTGACACCGGCTCGGAGTCCGGCGTCGGGATCTACTTCGCCCGCTTCCTGGCCGGCGGTCAGGTCGTGGACACGAAGAAGATCGTGCTCGAAT
>Ga0184637_10000230_pt1 | contig 40766 bp, 55 predicted proteins | sample PLM3_127_b2_FD_133143 | JGI IMG/M metagenome (GOLD analysis project Ga0184637, IMG submission 133143) | Groundwater sediment microbial communities from an aquifer in East River, Colorado, USA - PLM3_127_b2 | ecosystem: Environmental > Terrestrial > Soil > Riparian zone | place: USA: East River... | reverse complement strand
GGCAGCGGTGCACTTCGCGATCAAGGAGACGGGTGCCACGACGCACGAGGGCGCCGCGGTCCTGAGCGCGACGGCGGCAGCGGCCGCCACGGGCCAGATGACGGCCAACGCCGCTGCCGCCCTGAGCGCCACGGCGACGGTGGCCGCCACCCCCGACTTCACGGTCGCAGGAGCCGCTGCTCTCAGTGCGAGCGCGGCCCTGGCACCCGTGGGTATGGTCAACGCGAATGCGAGCGCCGCCCTGGCCGCAACGGCGACGGTCGGACCGGCAGGCATGGTCACTGCGAACGCGTCGGTAGCCCTTGCGGCATCGGCCACCGTCGCGCCATCCGCGACGGTGGAGGCCAACGCAGCGGCGGCCCTTCCAGCGAGCGCCACGGTGGCCGGCGACGCTCAACTCACCCGCACGGCTCAGGCGGCGCTGCCAGCGTCAGCCGCGATCGCCGCAGACGGAACGGTCCAGGCCGGTGCAATCCTGGGCGAAGCGGTTCTGGCCGCCGCGGCGACGCTCGCCCCGACTGGCCAGCTCACGGCCCAGGCCGCCGTCGCCCTCGTCGCCAGTGCCAATGTCAGCCCAGCGGCGCTGGTGGAGCGGCTGGCCATCGCGCTCCTGGCCTCAGATGCCCAGCTCGCGGCCAGTGGCCTGCTCCAGGTCAATGCGGCCGTCCAGCTCGCGGCTGCCGCCAGCCTGACCGGCAACGGACACCTTCTCCTCCAGGCCGCGGCCGCCCTTCTGGCGTCGGCGAGCCTCGCCGCCGGGGGCGACGTGGCGCCAGAATCGGCACCCCTTCCCGACCTCGGTGCGCCGATCACCACCGCCACCCTCGGTCGCGCGGGACGCCGCCCCCCTTGGTCCTGGGAACGCGAAGCCGGATTCGGCGCACGACTCGAGTTGGAGCAGGACTGACCGGTGGCACCGCTCGTCGACCATGCCGTCTCCCTCGTCTATCTGGGCGAAACGACGGACCCGAACGGAATCATCGCTCGGATGGGTGACGCCCTGAGCGCCACCATCCGCCGGATGACGCGGCGCGCCCTGGAGGGCACGGCGACGGTGTACGACGCGGTCTACCAGGTCGACAACGCGGCCGGCTTCACCCTGCCGCACGTCCCGATCGACACCGTCATCGCCGTGCGCCGCACCTACTTCGACGGGTCCGAAGACGCCGTTGCCACGCCGCGGGATGTCGCCGGTGGAGCGAGCACCACCCTGGCCGCCGCGGCGGCCATCGGCGCGACCAACCTCAAGCTCGTCTCGATGACCGGGCTCGCGGTTGGTGATCATCTGCGCGTCGGCTCGAGCACCGCCCAGGAGGTCGTCCGGGTCACCAGCGTGGGCACCGCTGGCGCCGGCGGCACCGGGGCAGGAGTCGAGCCGGCGCTGCGCTACGCCCACGCCCTGGCCGAGGCGGTGGTCGAGGTCTCCGGCTCCGAGTCGTGGCGGATCGCGTCGACTTCCCGAGGCCGGATCCAGGTCAACCTCACCGCCGACTACCTGCGCTTCACCTGGCGGGTCACCGGCGAGATCCCCGACGACGTCGAGCAGGGGTATCTCGACTGGCTGAAGCAGGGCTGGGAGCAGATCAAGGACAACCCGGTCTCAGCCCCCGAGCTGGCCAGCCAATCATCGGACTCGTGGAGCGAGAGCTACATCCAGAACGAGATCACGTCCATCACCCGCCGCCCCCCGCCGAGCGTGGTCCTGATGGTGGGCGGCAACTTTCATGCCAGCGGCGGCGGTCCCGTCTGATGAAGATAGTCAGCCACCGCGACGAGTTCCTGCGCCGGACCGAGGCAGCCTTCAAGGCAGCCGTCTACGACGTCCAGCTCGAGGCCATGAAGAACGCGCCGGTCGACACGGGCGATCTGCGCCGGCGGATCCATGCGAACTTCCTGGGACCGCTCCGAGCGGTCGTCGGTACCGATCACCCCGGCGGCAAGATGCGCGAGTTTGGCGGCACGATCCGGGCCCACAGCAAGCCATACCTGGTGTTCTTCTGGAAGCGGCGCGGACGCTGGGTCAAGGTCAAGCAGGTCACCCAGCGCCCCGGCGGCTACAGTCAGGGCTTCCGCCCGTGGCTGCGCCCGGCCGGCCGCAAGTTCGGCGAGTTCCTGACTCGCCACCTGCGGGCAGGGTGAGCGATGGCCGAGAGCCTGATCGACGTGTGCGACGCGATCCGCACCATCCTCGAGACCCCCACCACTGGGGCGCTGCTCAACGACGACTGCGCGCAGCCGTTCCTGTACGTGGACAACACCCTGTACGTCTGGGCCGGGCCACTCGACGAGCACCGCCAGCATGGTGACGGCGCCCAGGACGAGGAGCGGTTCACGATCATGGCCGGCTATGCCGTGACCGACGCGGGCGAGCGGACGACGAAGGACCGCAAGCGCTCGATCAGCGAAGCGCTCGATGCGAGGGCGCACCTGTACGCCGAGCGCATCCGCGCCAACCGGGCCCACCCTCCCGGCGTTCCGCAGGGCAGCCGGACCTGGGGCGACCTGACAGCGGTCATCAACCACAACGCCATCCGGACCGTCGGCAAGAACGCGGTCCGTGGCTTCACCGTGACCATCCGCGGATGGCGGCTGGTCGGGCCATAGAGGAGGACCTGATGAGCGAGGAGTTCGAGCCGCGTCCGGCGGCGAAGGGGACCGTGGTCACTGTCGTCGTGCACGACGAGGAGCGGACCCTCACGGCGAAGCATGGCAAGGGTGGCTGGGCGATCACCCCCACCGACGATGACGAGGCGCGAGCTCTCGCCGGGTTCAGTGACGACGCCCTCAATCCCCCGCCGCCATCCGAGGCGCCGGCCGAGGGAGACGAAGACAACCAGGAAGCCGCGGAGGGTGCCACCGACGAGGCCCCCACGTTCGCTGCCGCCAACGCTGAGGCCGACGACGGCCAGGAGGAGTCATGAGCATCCACGAACTGGCTTTCGCCAAGCAGAGCGCACGAGGAACGCCCGCCACTGCGGCCGCCTTCCGGATCCCACTGGTCGGCGGGACGGTCAAGCCACGCCGCCAGGTCGACCTCCTCGAGGAGACCGGCATCAGCCGGCTGCGGACCCAGGCCTACGTGTTCCAGGTCGGAGCCGAGGGCAACCCGGAGTACGCGGCCCGACCGACGGCGCTCGGCCTGCTGCTCTTCGGCCTGCTCGGTGCCAAGGCGGTGGCAGGTGGGGCCGATCCGTTCACTCACACCTTCAACGAGACGGCCGAGCAGCCGTACATGACCTTCTGGCGGCAGCTCGAGAACCTCAAGTACGAGAAGTTCGTCGACTGCCGGATCACCCAGATGGTGCTGACCAGCGAGGCGGGCCGGCCGCTGCGGGCGGCGATGACCGTGGCGGGCCTCGATCCGCGTCACCTGGCCTCGGGGACCTACGGCACCGAGGTCGCCGTGGCCGAGGAGTCGGGCGCTCCGTTCATGCACTACGACGGCGCCGGCGCGCTGAAGGTGGAGAACGTGGTCATCGGCTCGATCGAGCGGATCGTGACCACGATCAACAACAACAACACCTTCCAGCAGGGCGACAGCCACCGCGGCTACGACGTCTCCGAGGGGATGCTCGACCTCATGTTCGAGGTCGTCACCCTGATCGAGGACGTGGCTGAGTACAACCGCTTCCACTACGGGTCGGCCACCCCATCCGACGGGGCCCTGGCGACCAAGGACGTCGTCGAGCTGGCTACCACCTACCTCGACTTCCTCTGGACCCGCGTCGCCGCAGCGCCGGGCCCGGAGCGATCGCTCCGGATCCAGAGTGGCAACCGGGTCCAGATCACGGCGGTGGAGGGCTATGAGCCCAACACCAACAACGACCCGATCAAGAAGACGAGCTCGTACCGCTCGCTGCGACCGACCAGCGGCACGGGGATCGTCGCGACGCTAAAGAACGGCCAGGCATCGTACTGATGGCACCTGGCGATCCGGTCCTGGCCGCCTGGCAGGCGGCCGGGACCGAACTCACGATGCTGCCATCAGGGATGGAGGTCCGCCTCGAGCAGGTGCCGGTGGCGGAGATGGTCCGCTCCGGCTTCCTGCCTGGTGGCCTGCGCCAACTCGCGCTGAGGTTCGCGACGCCCGACCAGGGCGTGAAGCCGTCGGAACTCGACGAGAAGCAGCGGGCGGAGTGGGCTGAGCTCGAGCGGATGATGATCAGCCGCTCGGTGACCGCCGTCCGCTGGACGTGCCCCTGCGCCGATTGCGCGGAGCGCCGGCCCAAGCCAATCGAGGAGCAGCCGTACCGGCTCGACGCCGAGGTCCTGGCCGCGGAGCCACCGATCCTGCCCCGCGTCGACCAGGCGGCCCTCTCCGACATCGTCCTCTACATCAGGAGCGGGCGGATGGTCGACGCGACCAGCCGCGTCGCGCACGAGCAGATGGATCCCGAGACGGCGGGTCGGATCATCGAGGCCGAGCGGGTCAACACGATCGAGGGCTGGGCCTCCTTTCGTGAGTTCCGACGAGGCCTGGATGCTGCTGCTCACGGCACAGACGTGGCAGGGGCGGCCGTCGGAGTACCTGGGCCCAATCGCGCCGGTCGTCGGGCTGCTCATCGACGAAGCCCTCGCGCTACGCCTCGCGCAGGAGCGAACCCAGCGGACCAGCCAGCCGGACGCTGAAGTGATCGGCGCCGGCAGCCGATACGAGGGCCCCGATGACTGGGGCGTGCCCCTGTACGACGAGGCGCGCGCCCAAGCGTCGCGGGAGGCCTTCCGCGAGCAGCTGCGCCGTGAGGGCGTGAAGGTCCACTGATGGACGAAACGATTGGCAGTGCCTGGTACGAGCTCGGGCTCCGCAACGAGCAGCTCGACCGCGGGCTACGGGAAGCCGAGAACCGGATCAAGGCCTCGGGCCAGGTCGCCGCCGAGGCGTTCGCGCGGCCGATGGACCAGGCCGCGACCCGGGTGCGAGAGAGCCTGGGCAAGATCGCCGGCGCGCTCAACAGCCTCAGCGGGCGCGGGCCAGACGAGCTGACGCGGGATCTGACCAAGGCGGCGGCAGCGGCCGAGGAGGCCCACCAGGCGCTGCGGGAGTTGGGCCGGGCGAAGGATCTGGATCCGGCGAAAGCGCGCGCCTACGCCGACGCGCTCAACGAGATCGGGATCGAGGCCGACCAGACCGTCGCCGAGCTCAAGCAGCTGCAGGCCTCCGATCCCCGCTTCAACACCCCCGAGCTGAGCCGGGCCGCCGGCGAGATCGACCGCGTCGGCCGCGAGGCGCGGGAGTCGGCCAACGCCCTGAACGCGATGAAGGGCGTCCGCGCCGACACCCATCTCGAGGCGGTCTCGAACCAGGCCCGCGGGGCGGCGGCCAACCTGCAGAAGACCCAGCAGCAGTCGGGCACCCTGACCGAGAAGTTCAGAACACTGAGTGGGGCGGCGGCGGCGCTGGGTATCGGCCTCGGGGTGGCGACCGTCCTGCGGTTCTTCAACAGCGCAATCCACGCCGCCAGCGACCTGAACGAGGAGGGAAGCAAAGCCCAGGTCGTGTTCGGTGCCGCCGCAGGTAGGATCGTGGCCTTCGCCGAGCGGGCGGACCGCGCCCTGGGCCAGTCGAAGGTGGCGGCGCTTGGTGCCCTCGGTGCTTTCGGCAACATGTTCCGGACCATCGGATTCGCCGACGAGGCGGCGGCCGACATGTCGATCACGATGGTCACGCTCGCCTCCGACATGGCCAGCTTCAACAACCAGGACCCGTCGGACATGCTCGACCGGCTCCGGTCCGGGCTTGCCGGTGAGGCCGAGCCGCTGCGGGTGTTCGGTGTCCTGTTGTCTGAGGCGCGGGTCCAGGCCAAGGCCTACGAGATCGGGATCGCCGAGGTCGGCGCCCAGCTGACCGAGGCCCAGAAGGTCCAGGCGCGCTACGCGCTGATCCTCCAGGACACGGCGCTGCAGCAGGGCGACTTCGCGCGGACGTCGACGGGGTTGGCCAACACCGAGCGCCAGAACGCGGCGATCTGGGAAAACAGCCTGGCGCGCATCGGGGCGGCGCTCCTGCCGCTGGCCACAGATCTGGCCAACTTCGCGGGTGAGGTGATGCCCCAAGTCGCCAACGCGATCATCGGCGTGATCCAGGCCGGCGCACCTCTCCTGAACTTCCTGCTCGCCCTGTCGAAGGTGTGGATCGAGCACGCTAGTGTCCTGGTCCCGGCCCTGGTGGCTGTCATGGCGGTCCGCCTGGTCGGTGCCCTCGACCTGGCCACCATCCGCCTCAAGCTCATGGGTTTGGCGGCCAAGAGCGCCTGGGCCGCCGTCCTGCTCGGTCTGCCGATCCTGCTCGAGGTAGGCGCGGCGATCGCTCGCTGGGGCGACGATCTCACCTTCGGCGCGACAGCGGCCGCGAAGATGCACCAGGCCATGGCGGTCCTGGGCGTCGGGTCGAAGCAGTTCCAGATGGCAGCTGAGGAGATGGGGGTCTCGGTCGAGGAGCTGGCCACCCGGGTGCTAGCCGCCAATGCCGCCACCGGGGTTTCGTTCGAGGACTACGTAGCCAAGATCCGCGAGTGGCGCGCCGGGACGGCAGCGGAGCTCCAGGAGGCAAACCGCGGCTGGGTCGTGGAATGGCAGGCAACGCAGCAGGCGCTTGCCGACAGCCTCGGCTCGATCGACAGCACTCTGGCTGGCCTGCCGGAGGGGGTGCGGGCTCGGGTGGAGGAAGCGCTCGAGCACGTCCGCACGTTCCCTTATGGGGTGTCCACCGTCCTCGAGGACGGCACCACGGTGTTCGCAGGATCGGTGGAAGAACTGGCCGCATTACTGCCCGCTGCCCTCGAGCGCGCCGACGAGCGTGCCCAAGAGATCGCGCGGGAGATCCCCGGCAACATCGCGGCCTCGATCCTCGAGGGTCGAGATGCGGTCACCCAGGCGGCCGATGCGCTGGCCGACGCGGCCACCGATCCGCTCGTCGAGCAGGCCCGCATCGACGAGATCCGCCAGAAGATGGGCGAGCAGCAGGAGGCGCTGACCACGGCCATCAACGACGGTGCGACGGCTGCCGCCAGCGCGGCCCGGGCCGAGTACGCCCAGCTGGAGATCCAGCTCGCCGGCCACCTCCTCCGCTCCGACCCGAAGAGCCAGGAGGCGGCGGGGCTGCTGGCCAAATACATCACGTCGAACGATCCGGCGACGCAGCAGGCGCTCCAAGCCCTATTCGATGCGGTCGGTGTCCGGTACGACGTGATGCTGCTGGACGCGGAAGCGATCGCCGCGAAGCTCGGCCTCACGATCCCCGAGGCCCTCGACTTGGCGCGCCACATAGCCGAGAACGCGGCGATCACCACCGGCCAGGCGGTGGCCCGCGGCTTCGCGGCGGCGCACGACCCGTCGTTCACCGCTGGGCATCAGGCCGGCTTGGAGATGGAGCGGGGCATCGAGGCCGGAACCAGCGGAGCCTACACCTGGGGCACGGCAGCCATGGACGCCTGGATCGCGGGAGTCCGGTCCAGGTGGACGGCGGCGCACGCCGCGGCGATATACCTCGGGACCGCACTCAGTGGGCCGCTCGCAGGCTTGTCGCCGCCGAAAGAAGGACCGCTGCGGTACATCGACAAGTGGGGCGAGAACGTCGGGCGTGCCTGGGCCCAAGGACTGGCGAAGGCCGTGAGCGCGTCGACCGTCCTGGCGAGCCTGGGCGGGCCCGGCGGGGTGGCCGGGGTGGCCAGTGGGAGTGCTGGCCAGGCCGCGGCGGCGGCCGAGGCCGTGTCACGCGACACCATCTTCCAGCTCTACTTCAACGGTCGGGAATCGGCGGTGCGCTCGCCGCTCGATGCCCTCGACGCGGCGGTGCGGATGGGGATCTTCGGCGAGATGGGGCCCTAGATGGCGCTCATTACCCTCGACGGGACCGAGTTGCGGCGTAGCGACGGCTCGGTCCACAGCTGGATCCACAAGGGTCTCTACGGGCCTCCCGAGTACCGCGGACGCAACGCACTGATCGTGGGCCGGCCCGGAGCGTTCGGCGCACCGCTGGTGAAGGCCCGACGGATCATCGACGTGGGCCAACAGATCAAGGGGCTCGGGTCGACCGAGGCCCTCGCTCAGCAGGCTTTCCTCGTCCTGGCCGACGAGTTGCGCGCACTGTACGAGTCCACCACGGCAGACGCCCTGGGCAAGGAGCTCCGCGTCTACGCGCCGCTGTACGGGATCGCCAGCGGCTACCGGAAGCTCAACGGCCGCTGGCTGAACTCGATCGAGCAGGTGACGGTCGGGGGCTTCATGCAGGTCCTCGCCGTCCGGTTCGAGTGCTACGACAACCCGCCTGACTGGGTCGCGGTGCCGTGAACCTGGCCTTCGACATCTTCCCTGCCGCCACACCCCTAGGGACGCGACTGGTCCGCCTGACCAACGAACAGCTGCACGCTGGCAGTGCCTTTCGGGTTGAGCTGTCTGGCCTCGGCTTCGGGATCATCGTCATCAACCGCAATCAGCCCGAATGTACGGCAGCCAACTTCGCCGACGACAACTTCGTCCAGGTGTTCGACCTGAGCATCAGCGACGTGGTTCCGTTGGGCGGGTTCTTCCTTGACAACAAACTGGTGCAGGTCCTCTCGTTAGACGAGGAGGGCGGTGAGATCGTGCAGGTCGGCGGGCCGGGCGCGCTCTCCTACTTTGGGCGGTGTACGTGGTGGAATACCAACTACGTCAACTTCGGCCAGGACGCCCAGTTCGGCCCCCGGGCCGATGGCAGCTGGTGGTGGTATCAGGACCAGTACGGCGACATCCTCAAGCGGGCGATCGACGAGGCCAAGGACTCGGACCGCCCGGCAGCGGGCCGCGGCATCCCGGATCTGACCTACGACTTCTCGAGCACCCTCGACTCAGCTGGTGCGGCGTGGGACACGTTCAGCGGGGACTACAGCCTGCCGGTCGGGACCAACTACCTCGAGATGGTGCAGAAGTTCCGCGACGTGGGGCTGACGATCCAGATGAGCGGTGAGCTGGTGCTCCAAGCCTTCCAGGGCTTCTACGGCACTGACCGGACCTCCCCGACGTTCGCCGCCAACAAGGTCCGCTTCGTGAACGCCGATGGGGCGGCCGGCGCCAACATCCTCGAAGAGCTCCGCCGCCAGTCCAAGCTTTCGTTGAAGCTCTCGCGCGTCCTGGTGAAGGGCGACACCGCCTCCCCGACCAGCATGGTGACCCGGACTGCCGGAGCGTACAACGTGGTGCGCGAGGGGTTCGTGCAGACCGATCGCAGCCATGCCGTGGACGTGTTGGAGGGGATCGGCGACCAGGCCATCCAGCTACGATCGGACAGTGCCGACGTGCCGACGTTCAGGCACCTGTCAGGCCACAGCGCTCTGAACGGCCTGTACACGCCGTTTCTGTCGCCACTGGCGGGGTTCCCGACGATCGTGGGAGACGCTGACGGGAGCGGCACTGAGGGCGACAACTTTGCGACGGTGCCACTGCCGTCGTCCATCGTCTCCGGCGAACTGCTGCTTTGCAGTATCTCGTTCGAGAACGCCACGACCTTCGACTTCCCGGCGGGCTGGACCGAGATTCTGGACCAGGGTACGTTCGGACCCAATCACCAATGGGGCGTCGCATATCGCATCGCCGACGGCACCGAGGGCGCCACGATCGAGGTAGACCTGAACGCCAACGGCTCCTGGTACTCGAACGTCCTGCGGATCATCAATCACGGCGGGGCAGGCGCTCCGCCCGAGGTGTCCTTCGCGACCGGGAACAGCAGCACACCCGACGCCCCGAACCACACGCCCACGGGAGGCTCACAGAAGATCCTGTGGATCGCGAACATGGTCAGCGACCCGTCACTCGTCAGCCATCCGTCGGGCTACACCGTCGACCAGAGCAGCTACGCGCACGGCTGGGGCATGAACGTCGTCCACAAGCAGCTGGAGGCCGCCTCTGAGAACCCGCCCGCCTGGGCGCTGTCCACGACGCGCGCCTGGGGAGCGGCCACCATCTCGGTCAGGCCTGGTGCTACGACTGACTACACCTACTGGGTCGGGGACCTGGTCACGCTGCACACCGGCACCGAGATGGGCGACTACACCAACGCTCCACTGCGCGTCTACGCCATCAACTGGAAGATGGACGAGAAGGGCAGCTGGTGGCCTCAGCCGGAGCTGGGGGGCCTGCTCCAGGAAGCCCGCACAACCGCCTCGGCCCCGCCCTCGTTGGGAGGGGGCGGGGGCGGCGGGGTGGTATCGGTCTCGAGCAACCCACCGACCACCCTCAAGCGCCTGCTGACCAACAAGTCAGGCGGGACGGTGGTCCACGGTGACGTAGTGGTCGTAGACCCAGCCAATGACGAGTCCTTCACCACCAGCGCGGTCGCCGGTGAGACGCGGCTGATCGGGGTTGCCCAGGGCGACATCGCCAACAACGCCACTGGGTACGTGGCCATCGTTGGCTACGTGGAGCTGGTCAACGTCAGCTCCAGCGTCACACGTGGGCACTACGGCTTCACCCACAGCGTCGCGAAGCAGGCAGCCGGCGCAGCGGCTCGAACAGTCGGTGCGTTCTGCCAGTTCCTGAAGGGCGGGACGACGCCATCGGCCATCCTGTTCGGTCCGCCCGACGCGGTCGGGGTAATCGCCTGGAAGCAACCGGTCCGAGCTGCGGCGACCGCAGCTGGAACCCTGGCCTCCTCGTTCGAGAACGGCGACACGATCGACGGGGTCGTCCTGGCGACGGGCGACCGCATCCTGATCAAGGACCAGGCAGCAGGTGCCGAGAATGGCATCTACACCGTCAACGCGTCCGGCGCCCCCACACGGGCCACTGACTTTGACCTCGGTACTGAGGCCGTCGGAGCTGCCGTGGTCGTCACCGAGGGGACGGCGAACGCCGACAAGGTCTTCATCTGTACGACAAACGCGCCGATCACGCTTGGCACGACGGCGCTCGCTTTCGCGGCTCTCTCCGCGGCTGCTGCACTGATCGTTCAGGAGGACGACACAACCGTCGATGCCGCGGTCTCGACGATCGACTTCCGCACTGCCCTGAACGTCACCAGCTCGCCCGCGGGGGAAGCCAACGTATCGGTGGATCTCGGTACTGGCGTCGCCCAGGCAGCCGCTGGTAACCATGGCCACGCGCAGACCAACCCCGGCAGCCTGAACCTCGTCATCGGGAACGGCGTGGACGTCATCCCGACGGGCGTCAAGATGGCCGTCCGCTGGCCGTTCGCCGGGACGATCGTGCGCAACTCGCTGCTGGCCGACGTGTCTGGGAGCATCGTCGTCGACATCTGGAAGGACACCTACGCCAACTTCCCGCCGACGGTCGCCGACACGATCACCGCAAGCGCCAAGCCAACCCTGGCCTCAGCGCAGAAGTCAGAGGATACGACCCTGACCGGCTGGACCACCGGCTTCTCCGAGGGCGACATCTATATGATCAACGTCGACTCGGCCTCGACGGTGAAGCGCGTAACGCTCGAACTCAAGTTCACGAGGTCGTGAGATGACCTTCCCGACAGTGGTCGGCACCACGGACTTCCACTCGTCCTCCGCGGCAACCTCCACGGTCATCACGTTGCCAGACGGGAGCAACGTGTCCGGTAGGCTGCTCATCATCGCCTTCAACCTCGACGGGGTGACGGCCCTCGGCTGGCCGGGTTCGCCCACCGTCTTCACCGACCTCAACTCGGGGGACGACGGCGCGGGTCGTTCGCGGGCCGAGATTCGTTATCGGATAGTTGACGGGGGCGAGGGATGGGACGGGACCGGAGACACGATCACCGTCACGCACCCCAGCGAGCAGCGGTGCTGGTACGTTTGGCTGATCGACGACTGGCACGGGACTACCCCGCCTGAGGCTGCTGCCGCGACAGGCGTCAACACCCATCCTGACTCGCCGAACCTAGACCCGTCCGGATGGGGTACGGAGGACACGCTCTGGATCGCCCTCGAGTTCAATGACGGAGCGGACAGCACGACCACTTATCCGACGAACTATTCCGCCGGTCAGCACAATGGCAGCTCGAGCGCGTCCGGCGGCGGCGTTCACCACGGAGTTGCTCGTCGGGAGCTGAATGCCGCCAGCGACAACCCAGTCGCGTGGGTCGATAGCAACTCCTCTAACTCGTCGCGTGCCGTTACGATCGCGATCCGTCCGGGTGAGCCGCCGCCCCCTGAGCCGGAGCAGGTAGTCGTGATGGACACGGCGGGCTGGTGACGGTGGGCGGGGACACGACCTCTGACGACCTTCTCCCCCTGCTCATCGGAAGCCGCAGTTTCGTTTAGCTCAGTCGCCAAGCGTGAGAGTGACGAGCCAGCCCATCTCCTCCCATCTCGGCCGCTGAGTAGATCAGTAGCAGCCGATCGCTCGCATCCGGTCGTCGGCGGCCGACATGTACCCCGTCGACCACTTCATGGCCTCCAGGTCGCCGGCCTCACTATCCCGGTCGTGATTGGCCGCTGCCTGGTCGAACTGGGCCTGCAGGGAATCGCAGTCGGTGTCGGAGGCGATGCGTTGGTACACGGATGGGTTCCCGCCGTAGGTGCCCATGTAGCCATCGCCGGTGTTGCCCCCTCCCCCATCTCCGCCGCCTGGATCCTCTCCGCCGAAAACGGATACGCCGACGACGAGGGCCACGACGAGGACGCCGGCCGGCGCGACGCGTCGGACAACCTGGGCGTTTGTTACTTCTCTAGCTTCCACCGTTCTTCTTCCTCCCGCGGTGCCTCAACGCACCGCTATCGAAACCCGATATCTAGCCGTCAGTAAGCGGGGCGGCGCATGATCGGGGGGCTGTGCCGTCAGGGAGGAGACGGTGCCCGTGCCTCGTGATCCAGGACTCATCGAAGCCATCGAAGCCACCTTCATGCGCTCTGTCTATCTCGCCGCCCGTCAGGCTCGTCTTCGTCAGCTGGGTCTGATTCCTGTCCCGCTTCCCAGTCCTGCTGCTCTAGATCTATGGCGTCGGCGGCAAGCGCGGTCCAGCGATCCAGGTCCTCAAACGCGGTGGGGGCGGGCTCCACGAAGACCCTAATCGGGACCCGGAAGTATCTGGCCAGTCGCCGCAGCTGAGGCAGCGACGGCGGACGTACTCCGTTCTCCCAATCCGACACGGTCGACTTGGACGAGGCCTTCAGGCCGAGCTCTGTGGCCACGCCTTCCTGGCTCTTGCCGGCCCGCTCACGCGCCATGCGGACCCAGAATCCGAGCCGCTTCGCGTGCGTGTCGTCGTCCACCATCGCGTCGAACAGTAGGTGTGGGGACAACTTGTGGGTACCCGATACAGTTGGGGGGTTGACAACCGGACTCATTGTCGGCCATCATCGCCGGCGTGGAACAACGAGTTGTCCTACGGACCCGCGAGATGCAGTTCCTGGAGGCCGAGCACGGCCAGCCGATCGACGAGCTCCTGCGTGACCTCTACGAGGTCCAGGGACTCGACATGGAGGAGATCGCCACCCGCCTGAACCTCACCAAAGGCACGGTCTCCCGCTGGATGGCGAACTTTGGGATCCGCGCCCGGCGTCGGAAGGCGATCGCATGACCCGAGCGGGCCGAGCCGCCGTCGAGGCGCGCAGCCGAGAGGTCGTGACCCGAGCGGCTGCAGAGGAGTCCTGGATGGACGTCCAGGCCCTGGCTCTCGAGGCGCGGCGCCAGCTGGGCCACGCGGTGGTCGCGAAGGTGACCGGGCGGGACCCGTGGCCTCGGATCTTCGCCGCCGATCAGCGCCTGAACCGACTGAACGAGTACGCACGCCGGCACGCCGCCGAGGCTGCCGGGATCACCTTCATCGCGCCAGGGCAGATGCCACTGGCCGACGGCTGCTTCGACGGGGAGCAGGGCGCATGAGCCGAACCCCCGGTCCCTATCCACGCCGCACCAGCGGCCGTTAGGAGGTCACACCCGTGCCCAAGGAATCCACCACCACGGCGCTCGCCACCCGGGCGTCAGCCGTCCCCGAGTGGGCCGGCCCCAAGGAGGTCGAGCTGCTCGGGTCGTTCCCCGAGTCGAAGTACAACCTGCTCGTCCCGACGGTGGCGATCCGTCAGATCAACCCGTACCTGGTCCCCGACATCGAGGTCGTCCAGCTGTCGACCGACGCCGAAGGCGGCGACATCTACCACGACAGCCAGATGAAGGACAACCACTTCGCGCCCACCGCGCGGGCCCTGGCCCGGCTGGCCAGCGTCGCCGGAATCACCCAGCTCGACAGCCGCCGGATGGACGATGGGAAGGATCCCGAGATCGTCGAGTGGCGGGTCGAGATCGAGATGACCCTCCCGTCTGGCCGTGTCGTGCGCGGCTTCGGCTCGAAGCGGATCGACCTCAACCAGCTGGCCAAGGGCTGGACGCCCCAGCGCCTGGCCAAGGCCCGCGAGCACCTGGTGGCCAACGCCGAGACGAAGGCCTTCAACCGGGCCATCCGATCCGTCCTCAGCCTCCACGGCTCGTTCCCGAAGAGCCAGCTGGCCAAGCCGTTCGCGATCCTGCGCTGGGTCCCGAACATGGCCCACCCCGACGTCCAGAAGGCGTATCTCGGCCAGCTGGCACCGGCCAGTGCGCGTCTGTTCGGACCGACCAACGGCGACGTCGAGCGCCAGGAGCCGCTCCTGATCGAACAGGCGCCCGATGACGATGCGGCGCCCGAGGGCGTCGACACCGAGACCGGTGAACGCGTTGAGGAGCCCGACTGGGCGTCGACGCAGACGGTGACGCCAGGCGAGCAGTTCGTCCACAAGCTCCGCGAGTGGACCGAGTCCAGCCCGGCCAAGGGCACGGCCACGCAGAAGCAGCGCGACGCCCTCAAGGAACTGCTCCGGGGCCTGGGTCAGGCGAACGTCATGACCGTCCTGGGCGCGGTGTGGGACCTCAAGGCACCCGGCGACATCAGCTCCGCCCAGGCGGACGCGATTCTGTCGATGGCTGCCGAGGACGAGCACTTCGCCACGTCGTGGGCCACCGCTGCTGGCGAGCTCGCGGTGGCCACGGCCGGTGAGGGCGACGCGTGACCCGCATCGGCTTCACGGCCGACCTTCATGTCGACGAGTACGGATCCCGCCGTGATCCGGCAACGGGGCTCAACGCCCGCCTGGTCGACTACCTCGAGACGGTGCGGTTCGTGTCCACCCAGGCGCTCGCGCGCGGCTGCGACGCGCTGGTCATCGCCGGCGACTTCACCGAGCGGCGGCACCCGGCACCCTGGCTGGTGGGGACGATCCAGGACGCGCTCGAGGAGTGCCCGCCTGAGCTGATCATCGTCCGGGGCAACCACGACGGGGAGATCGCCGGCGCCTCGATCGTCACCGTCATGGGCTACGGGCTGAACACGCGAGGCTGGCAGAACGCCTTCGCCCGCCCGGGCGTGACCTGGGTCAAGCGGACGGCGATCGCCGCCATCCCGTATCTCGACCGTCATTGGCTCCGGACGCAGCCCGGCTTCGAGGACGTCCCCGAGTCGCAACTCTTCGCGGCCCTCGCTGAGCAGTACATGGCCATCGCCCGCGGCCTGTACGCGGAGGCCTACGCGAAGCATCCCGACCCCGATGGTGTCGTCCTGGTCTGCCACCAGACGCTGGCCGGCGCCCATCTGAGCGCCTCGCAGCAGGCCTTCCTCGGCGACCAGCAGCTGGTGATCGACGCCGCCGACCTGGGAGCCATCGGCTTCGAGGGCATCGTCGCCGGCCACCTGCACCGCCACCAGGTCCTCTCCACCGACCCGCCCATCCTCTACACCGGATCGGTCGAGCGGGTCGACTTCGGCGAACAGGACGAGGTCAAAGGCTTCGTCATCGCCGAGGTCGGCCCGGGCCGGTTCGAGTGGGAGTTCGTCGAGACCCCGGCCCGCCGCTACGTGACGCTGACGGGGACCGACCCCATCCCGCCGACGGTGAACGACGCGATCGTGCGCGGCGTCGACCTCGATCCGGCCGTCGACCTGATCGCGCTCCGCGAGGACCTGGGACGCGCCGGCGCGTTCGAGGTCGCCGAGCTGCGGCACCGCCCGGGCGACGACGACGTCGCCGGCGGCATGAGCGAGTCCCTTTCTGCGGAGGAGGCGCTCGTCGCCTACTTCGCAGACGACCCCGAGGCTGATGCGCTGATCGAGCGCGGCCGGGCCATCCTGGCGGAGGTCGGGTCATGACTCGCTTCCTGCGCTGGGTCCGCCTTCGCCACACCGAGACCTGGATCCTGCGCGGGCCCCAATGGCTCAACGGCCCCGTCTGGGTGCGGATCCGATGAAGCCGGGACTCACGAGGGGCATGGCAGGTGGGACGATGAAGAAGATCGCCGTCGGCGACCTCGGGGAGTTCTGGTACGGCGACTACAAGGAGCCGTTTGTCCAGCTTGAAGGCGCGGTGCCCGGCTATCCGCAGGGCGTCGTGCTCAAAGCCGACGACGGGAAGCTGCTCTGCCCTTGGTGCGGCCGGACCTTCGACCACTTGGGTAATCACTCTCGTCTCGCGCACGGGCTGCCCGCCAGACAGTTCAAGGAGGAGGTCGGTCTCCTTCAGAAGACAGCCTTGATATCAGAGAGACATCGCCAGGCGTTGATCGCCAGCGGGCTGCGCCGCTGGCGGGCGGGGGCCATGCCACCCCCCTCAATCAAGGGTGAGTTCGGGCACGGCAGGGCCGTCCCGCCTCGGGCCAACTGGCAGCAGACCGCCGAGGCCGAGAACCGTACTGGTCAGTGCTTGGCGCAGATGGTGGCGGTGGCGCGGTCGATCGCAGGGCAAGGCCTATCGGTTACCCATGCCCAACTCCGCCGGTACGGGATCGGCGAGGGCACCGTCACGCGCTACGCCGGATCTATTGAGCGGCTGCGGACGTGGGTGAAGAGCCGGCCGCCTCAGCAGACCCAGAGACGACTGAGCGAGAACGAGATGCTCGAGGGGCTGGTAGCAGTGGCCCTTGATCTAGGGCGCACCCCAACCAGGAGCGACATCCGACGTTACGGCCTTCCCGCGACCACGACCTACGCCAATCACTTTGGGAGCTACGGGGCCGCCTGCAAGCGGGTCAAGTTGCCAATCAACCTTCCTGTCCCGCGACCGATTTCGGGCGACGAGAGGCTGGCGATTATCACGGCTTATGCGGTCTATCCGTCGATGGAGTACGTGCGCGGGATTACGCACTTGTCGCTCGAACGGGTGCGGGCCGTCTTGGCCTCCTTCGATATCGAGCCACTCCCGACGAACCACAGAGGGCGGGAGGCGCAGCGGGCCTTGGCGGCTGACATCGCCCGTCGTTTCGCCGGCTGGCCTGAGGAGTCCGCCGCATGAGGGTCGACCGGATCACGCTCAAGCACTTCCTCTCGCACCCCGACACCGACCTCACCCTGAACGGTGCTCGGCTGACGACGCTGGTTGGTGCGAACGGAGCCGGCAAGAGCTCGCTGCTCGACGCCGTTTCGTTCGTCCTGTACGACGCGGCCCGCGCCCGCACCGACGACCTGGTCCAGCTGGGCGCCAGCGAGATGAGCGCCAGCGTCGAGTTCGAGTACGCCGGCGAGCGCTACCGCGCCATCCGTGGGCGATCGACCCGCGCCGGCGGCAAGTCGTTCCTTGAGCTGGCGATCGCCGACGGCGACGGCTGGCGGCCGCTGACCGCCGACTCCATCCGGGAGACCCAGGCCCTCATCGAGCAGCTGCTCCGCATGGACGCGGCCACCTTCGCCACCGCAGCCTGGCTGATGCAGGGCAAGGCCAGCGCCTTCGCTGAGGCCACTGCTGCTGAGCGGAAGCGGATCCTGTCGACGGTGCTGGGCCTCGACCGCTACGAGCGGGCTGAGGACTTCACTCGCGGGCTCGTGCGGGACGTCTACGCCACAGCGATGACCCGGCGCGAGCAGCGCGAACAACTCATGGAGCGGCTCGCGGACCGACCCCAGGTCGAGGCCACGTTGTCCGAGGCCAGGGCGGCCGTGAACTCTGCCCAAGCCGAGGGTGCCACCGTGGCGAGCGCACTGGCTGAGGCCCGCGGGCTGCTTCTCCAAATCACTGAGGAGCACGCACTCGCCGGCGCGGCGGTCGAGGATGTCCGACGCGCGACGCGGCAGGTCGACGAGGCCAAGGTCGCCTATCAGGCTGCCGAGCGGCGACGCATCGACGCGGTCAGCCGCGTGGTCCGCGCCGATGAGATCCTCGCCTCGAAGGCGGATGTCACCCAGGCCAAGCGGCTCCTGCCGAGCATCCGCCGGAACCTCGCCGCCGAAGAGGCGCGGGCCACGGCCCACCTGGACGCCACTGAGGCCTACGGCGAGCTCCGGTCCCAACTGGCGACCGCCGAGCGTGACCATGAGCGCCTGGCGGCCAAGGTCGCGCTGGACTACCAGCTGGTGGCCAACCAGGTCGCGCAACTCGAAGCGCAGATCGACGCTCTCGAACCGGTCACCTGCCCCGAGTGCGGCGCCACGTTCGCCGCCGATCCCGCCGGCCTGGCGGAGCGCGTGGAGGCGTCGCGCCAGGCCTTGGCCGCCCTGCCCCGGACGCTCGATGAGTCTCCCCCCCTCGTCGAGCTCCGGGAGGCGGTCAGTAGTGCCGCCGAGGCTCTCGGCCCGGCGCCCGATCCATCGGAGCTCGCGCGTCTCCGCGCCGCGCTGATGGCGGCCGAGGTCGTGGCCGGCCAGGCCGACCGGATGACCGAGGCGCAGCGCGCAAAGACCGACGCCACCGCAGCGATCGCGCAGGCCGAGAAGGACCGCGACGTCGCCAACGCGGCCGGTGAGGCGGCCCGCGCGGCCCTCGACGGGGCCCAGGTTCGACTCCGCGGACTGGACGAGATCGTCGCCCGCAAGCGTCAGACGACGAGCACCGTCGCGCACCTTGAGGGTCGGGTCACCGAGATCGCCACCACGGCGCGCGCCTGGGAGCACGCGGTCACTCAGGCCGAGACCCTCCTGGAGCAGATGGACGCCGACGCCGCGATCGTCGCCGAGCTGGAAGCCGCCCTCGACGTGGCCGTGCTCGAGGAGCGGATCCTGCAGCGGCTGGTCACCGCGTTCGGGGTGAACGGGATCCCGGCCCGCATCATCGAGTCGGTCCTGCCCGAGTTGTCGCGTCACGCCAACGAGCTCCTCAATCAGCTGCGCCCGGGCCTGGCCCTCGAGATCCGCGCCCAGCGCGCCAAGAAGAGCGGGGACGGGGTCGTCGAGGCCCTGGACCTGATCGTCAGCGACGACGCGGGCGAACGGCCGCTGGCCCTGTTCTCGGGCGGCGAGCGGATGAGTGTCAGCCTGGCGCTGGCAGTAGGGCTCAGCCGGCTCGTCGCTCGACGAGCCGGGACCGCCATCCGGACCCTAGTCATCGACGAGCCCGACGGGCTCGATGCCGACGCCCGCCGGGCCTTTGGCCAGGCCCTCCGCGTCCTGGCCCACGCCGGCGAGCTCGAGCGCGTGATTCTCGTGTCGCACCACCCCGATCTGGCCGAGTACGGCGATGCCGTCTACGCGGTCACCAAGGACGCCGCGGGCAGCCATGTGGGCCTCGTGTCCTGATGGCCACCCAACAGGCTGCAGCGTTGACCGCCGCGAACGCCAGCCGGTGTCTTGATTGTGGTCGTGAGGTCGGGCAACCACTCACCGGACGCCGCCGGGTGTTGTGCCAGGACTGCCGCATCCGGCGCGCTGGCCTGGGGCGGCTCCGCCAAGCCCGTCAGCTCTTCGACGAGATCCACGACCACCACGTCAGCGCCGTCATCGACCAAGCCATCTTGACCGCCGGACCGATCCGGCCCACCTAACCGCAGGAGGGCACCCCATGGCCACCCCCATCCCACCGTTCGAGGAAGCCGAACCCACCGAGCGCCACCTGCAGAGCGTGAAGTCGCAGGACCAGCTTGGCATGGACGAGAAGGTCGTCGACCACCCCGAACTCGAGGAACTCCTCGAGAAGCGCCTGGCCAAGAAGGTCCTGCTCGACGTCGCGCGGAAGGCCTACGACGTCGCCGCCGAAGAGGCGAGCGTCGAGATCGTCGAGTTGCGGATGGCCGACGACACCGCCGTCCGCGTTGGCCGCTTCCGGATCACCAAGCGAGCTATCCCGGCCCGCAGCGTCGCGTTCGACGCCAAGGCGAGCAGCCGGATCCAGATCACCCTGCTCGGCGACGACTGACCGATGGCCAGCTGGCCGGGCACGCCAGACCTGCCCCTCATCGACCTCCTGGTCGTCGTCCTGCCGCGTTCGCGCGCGGAGGCCATGACGATCGACCGCCTGGCCCACGAGTGCCACGCCAGCCGACGCGACGTCGAGACCGCCCTCCAGGAGATGGCGGATGGCGGCATCTACCCGATCTGCGCGTCCTCCCGGCCTCCCATGGGGTGCTGGTGGGGCTCTGAGGCCGATGTCGCCGAGTACCTCGAGCGCCACGACGCACGGATCCGCTCGATGCTGCAGCGCCGCCACGGGCTGCGGCGGTGGCTGCGGGGGCGGAGGCAGCCGCTGACGCTCGGGCTCGTCGAGGAGGCGGCATGAGCCTCCCGGTCGTGACCAACCTCGTCGGCGCCGTCGCTCAGCTGCTCCATGTGATCGACTGTGACAAGCCGCTCTTCGGAGCCAGCGCCTGCCCCGAGTGCGCCCTGCTCCATCGCCAGGGATGCTCCAAGACCGAGCCCCACGAGCAGCGCTGGTGCGACGGGAACCCCTACGACCTGGCGCTGAGGAACCTGCGGACGGCCTATAAGCGCACGAAGGCGGACCCGCTCCTGTCGCTGCTACCCCCGCGGCGCACGGTCGTCGCCGACGGCTCAGTCGGCATGAGGAGGGGCGAGTGAACTACCGCGAAGCCCGCCAGCGCACGACCGATGGCCGCTGGGACTGGACGAACATGAACGACAAGGTCGTGACGACGGCCGCGCCCTGCACCGACCACAGCGACGGCCACGCCACCCAGGAGGAGGCCGACAGGCACTTCTACGACCACGAGGTCGCCAACCTCCGTGAGTTTCACCTGGAGGGCACCCAGCACCACTGCGCGGTCGACGGGTGTGACAACTGGACCGGCGGTGGGCTAGAGAGTCGTTGGCTCGGCCAGGGCACGATGCTCTGCGAGGACCACGACAGCCGTGACGGCTGGATGGCCGCCAATCCATTCAGTTCCCCCATCCACATCATCGCGAGCTGGTGATGGCCATGCCGCGCACGCTCCCCGGGCCGGTCGGCGTCTCAGCCGGGGTCTACGTCCATGACCAACTGACCAGGCTGGAGCACCTCCTCGGCAACCTCTACGCCGCCGACATGACGCTGGTCCAGATCGAGCGCCTCGAGGCGGCCCTGATGAAGGCCCACGTCCGCAACCAGCTGCGGGTCACGGAGTACCTCGAGACCCATGGGGAGGAGACGTGACCGACCCCCTCTTCACGGTCACCTTCCCGATCGAAGCCCCCGACGCCGACGAGGCGTGGCGCCGATTCCGCCGCATGGTGCGCCACCTGCCGGCCGCCGAGCTGGCGGAACGCTGCCAGGTCGAGGAGATCATCGGCGACCCGATCGGCATCTACGAGCTGACCCTGGACCAGGTGCGGGAGCGGCTGGGGGTGGCGGTGTGATCTATCTCGAGATCGCGGGGGGGGGGCTTCGATGATCGTGCCTGAGCAGCTGCGAGCGATCGCCGACGAGCTGGAACAGGCCGAGCGCTATCGCCTTCAAGCGATGGGCGAGCTTCGGGCGCTCCTGGACGGCGCCAATGATGCGGGTGCCCCGATGGGGCTGGGAAGCGTGGGGCCGAGTGGTGCAGGCGAGGGAGGCGAACAGCCGACAGAACCTCACCCGGTGGACGAGGACGTGGCCAGCGATGGCGAGCGGCGTAAGCGATCCGGGCCTAGCAGGAGCCGTCGCCAAGCGAAGCCCACCGGTCAGGACGGCGTTGGTCAGGAGTCTGCGCCCACCGCTGAGGGCTCCACCCGCACCTTCTCGTTCAAGTGCCGTGACTGCGACTACTCGGGCCAGAGCGCCCAGTCGCTCGGGGCCCATCGTCGCTACCGCCACCCGGGCCCGCGTCAGGTCGCGCATAGCAAGCGCTCGTTCCTCTGCGACCTCTGCCCCATGTCGTTCAAGACCGAGCTCGATCGCGACACGCACCGCGCGAGCCACCCGGCACCGGATCGCGGCAAGCCAGTCGGCCGTCCGACCGTCGGACATCGAGGCTGGGAATGACAGCCCTACCTCGAGGGATCTGCCCCGTCTGTGGCGGCAACACCGCACTGCGGAAGGGCGACCTGGTGCGCGAGCACTACGTGTACCGGCCCCAGCGCGAGCAGGAGCCTGAGAAGCCGCTGGGACGGGTCCGAACGTGTGAAGGATCCGGCCGGCCTGCCCACGTGGTGCTGGGATGACACGCCTGGTGCGCCGGATCCGCCAGCTGGTGCGGGGCTGCCCGGTGTGTCGGCAGCGGCGGGGCCACCTGACGTTCTGCCGGTGGAGGGCCAGGTGACCCGCCGCTACGCCGAGGGCACCACGGTCGAGGTCGCGCAGACCCAGACTGAGATCCGCGGCCTCCTGGCCCGCCACGGCGTGACCGCCTTTGGCCTGGCCGAGGGCCCCGGGCCCGACGGCACCCACCGATCGGGGATCCAGTTCGTGCTCCACGGGCTGCCGTACCGGTTCGAGGTCGAGCGCCCCAGCACCGAGTCATTCCGCGAGGAATATCAGCGCACCCGCCGGCGCGGTCAGCCCTACGAGGTCGACTACGAGGGCCGCGCCGAGCGCGAATGGAAGCGCCGCTGGCGCGCCCGGCTGCTGTGGCTCAAGGCCACCCTCGAGTTCGCGGCCGGTGAGGGGGAGGCCGAGGTTGCCCGGGCCCTGCTCGCCCACCTGGTGCTGCCGACGGGCCAGACGATGGACGCCTGGACCGCCCAGCAGCTTCCATCGGCCTACGCGGACGGCAGGATGCCGCCGCTGCTGCTCACCGGGGGACGGGGCTGATGCCGACCCGCGCCTATCTGCGGCTCGACCCCCAGTTTCGTCGCAAGAAAGAGGCCTATCCCGACGGTGCGCTGGCCGCGTACATCCTCATGTTGTGCGCGGCGGAGGGCCAGCCCCGACGCGGAAGGTTCGAGTCCGTGTCGATTCTTCGCGCGTTCCTGGGGGTCAAGCGTCGGCGCTGGGTCCCGTTTCTGCTCGACCACCACGACCTGATCGAGGCCTCAAAACACAGGTGCCCGAGCTGTCCGGCCGGCGATCCGATGCCCGGCGAACTCTACGTGGACGGCTGGGACGAATGGCAGGAGGGCGATTTCACCGTCGCCGAGCGCGTCGCCCGCTTCCGCCGCAAGAACGCTCCGGTAACGCCTGATGTAACGCCACCGGTAACGGCCGAGGTAACGCCACCGGTAACGCCTGACCGTCGCGCGCCACGCGCAACCAGCGGAGGCGGAGGCATAAGCGGAGGCGGCGCCCCGTTACGGGCGCCACCGGTGAGGATCCCAACCGACGACGAACGAGCCGAGGCCCGGGCAGCCGCGCAGTCAATCCTGGACAACGCGGAGAGTCATCCAGCAGCGCGGGCGGCAGCCGAGAAGGCCCTGGCCAAGCTGAACGGCACCCCGACGCAGGACCCAGCTCCGGTACCAGCCAGCGAGGACGTCGACTTCGGGGCACCACCCGCGGAAGGAGCGTCGCCAGGCGAACAGGTGGCGCCGGATGCCTGACGCGATTCTGGCCCTGACCGGGAGGGTGCGACCGTGAGCTACGGCGGCCCCCAGGAGACCGATCGGCTGAAGCTGCTCACCATGGACCAGCGCCGGTCCCGTGTCCTCGAGGGCGAGTTCATGCAGCAGGTCATCGACCTGGCCGTGACGCTCGGCTGGCTCGTGTACCACACCCACGACAGCCGCCACTCCCCGGCAGGCTTCCCCGACCTGATCCTGATCCGTGGCACTCGGCTGGTGGCGATCGAGTGCAAGCGCGACGGCGAGCAGCCAACCGAGGCGCAGTGGACCTGGCTCCGGGCCCTGGGGAAGGTGCAGACCGTCGCCGCCTACGTGGCCCGACCCACCGACAACGACTGGGCCGACGTCGAGGCCCTGCTCCGATGATCGCCGTGTCGCCCCGCCAGCGCCAGGTCGGGAGCCTGATCGCGACGGGACTCAACAACCCCGAGATCGCAGCCGAGCTGAACATCGCCGTGGCGACCGTGCGCTGGCACCGCCAGCTCCTGATGACCAAGCTCGGGCTGCGGAGCGCCGTCGACGTTACCCACTACGCGATCAGCCACGGCTGGGTCCCGGTGCTGGGGGACAAGCAGCAGTGACCGACACCATCAGCGGCTACGTCAATCCCGACGGGTCAGGCGAGGGGAACTGGTCCGAGAGCGAGTCCTGCGCCTGCCCACTGTGCCGGGCCTGGCTCAACTTGGCCGCGGCAGCGCTCCGAACCCGGACCGAGGCCGATGCCCGTCGGCGTATCCTCCGCGTCGTGAGCAGGAGGGGCGTGACCGCGCCCAAGCGGCGGTGAGCCCGACGGACATTGACCAGGACCCCTTCGAGGCCCTGCGTCGGCGTATCCGGGACGTGCAGCCCCCGACCGGCATGACCCGGGCGGATTGGCAGGTCGACGTGGACACGCTGCTCGGCCTGCACGCACGCTGGCTCTTCGACCACATTCGGCGCGGAGTCAGGTCTCGGCCGGCGGTGTTCCCGTCGCACCGCGGTCCCGACGACGAGGTCGACGCGCTCACGGTGGGCGAGCTCCATGATCTGCTCGACGACGAGCTGGCGCGGCACCCATGACGCTGCCCCGCTCGCTCGACGAGCTGCACGGGCTCCGCGCCGCGCGGTGGATCCGGGAGAGCACCGCTGGCCAGGTGGACCGATACGGCCCGGCAGCCCAGCGTGAGCAGCAGGACCGGGCCCTCGAGCGGTACGGGCTGGTCGACACCGGGATCAGCTGGCAGGTGGCCCACTCGGGGCGCACCATCGGGTCGACCTCGGCCTTCGGCGAGATGATCGCGGCCGCGGGGCTCCACTTCGATGTCCTCCTGGTGGGCTACGTCAGCCGCTTCGCCCGGGATCTGCGGACCGCGGTCAACGCCCGCCACGACCTGCACGCCGCCGGCGCGGCCCTGCTCTTCTGCGACGAGCGGCTGCTGAGCTCCGACGAGGACGCCTGGGAGGCCTGGGCCCGGGAGGCGGTCGAGGCCGAGGCCTACAGCCGGCGTCTGGCACGACGCATCGCGGAGGCCTACGCCGCCAAGTTCCGGACCGGTGACCAGGGCGGATCCGCGGGCCTCGGCTTCCGTCGCACGTCAGCGCCCGAGTCACGGCTGGCGATCGACACCGGCACCATGCCCACCGCGGTGACCCTGTTCGAGCGCTACGCCGGCGGATCGGTGTCCTACCGCCAGCTCGAGGCGGAGACCGGCGTCGCGGCCGATGCCATCAGGGCCATCCTGGGCAACCCGCTGTACAACGGCTGGGCGGTCCGGCACCGGCGCAGCGCGCACCAGGTCCGGACCGCCGCTCCGTGGCGATCGCACCCTCCGGTCGACGACGAGCTGTGGGCCCGGGTCCAGCGGGTCCGATCCGAGCGCGCCAACGGCGGCGGTGGTCAGGCTAGGCGGGTCCACCTGCTGGCTGGCCGGCTGTGGTGCACCTGCGGCCGCCGGGTTCGGGCCGACTCGGCGCACCAGGCCAACGAGCGCGTCGTGCGCCGCTACCGCCACCCGAGCTCGTGTCCGGCCTGGTCCCAGGGCAGCCATGTCGCCGCGGTGTTCGAGGGGCCGGTGGGCGGCCAGGTCGCCGGTCTGCGACTCGACGCCGCCACCCTGGACCGGATCCGCCGTCTCGCCGCGAGACAGGCCACCGCTCCGCCGTCAGGCGAGCTGCGCCGACACCAGCTGCAGCGTGAGCTCGAAGGCTTAGCCCGCTCGTTCGTCCAGCGACGGCTGACGCTCGAGGCCTTCACCGCCGAGCAGGCCCGCCTCAACGCCGAGCTCGACGGAATAGAAACGGCATATTCGCCACCCGATCTGACAACCGATCCCGACCTCGTGGTGGCCACGCTGCGCGACCTGCGGTCAGCCTGGCGCGATGCGGACGACGCCGCTCGCGCGGGCTTGGTGGCGGCCCTGTTCACCCGGATCACCGTCGCCGATGGGCAGATCGTCAAAGAGGAGCTCACGCCCTGGGCCCGACGCCACGGGCTGGCCCTGGCCCTGCCGGAGCATGTGGCCGTGGCGCGCCGGGCAGGAGTGGGCCGCGCGCCAGCCACATCGTACCGGGTCTCGATCGTGGGCCGATCGGACGACCTGGCGGCCATCCGGCGGGCCGGCTGATGGCCATGGAGGAGCGGCGGCCTCGGCAGATGATCGAGGTCCAGCTGCCCTGTGGGCGCTGCGTGCACCAGGGCGTGTGCATCATCGAAGAGCAGCTTGAGCAGGACCTCACCCTCCGCATCGGGGTCGAGGACGCCCGATCCCACCTGGTCGGGGGCGCGCCCAGCCAGCCGGTCGAGCTGTCGATCGACTGCAGCTGGTTCGATCCGCGGACCATCCGGCCGAGGGGGCCGAGGAAGCCCTCGTACTCGCTCGAGGAGCGGGCCCGTCGCCGCGAGCGAGCCCTCCGGGTCCGGCCCTGGGAACACCGCTGGCCCCGCCCGAGCGAGCGAGGCGAGACCGCCGCCTGATCTAAGCAAGCCGACAGCACTTCAATGAAGTCTCACGCTCAGCCCCTCTAATAGCTCCCGCCCGCTGTGGTACACGCCACGGCGATGAGGGGCCCCGATTCACCCTCCCTCCGAGGAGCCACCGGTCCGGCGCGGCATTGGGCGGCCAACCCGGGCCGGTGGCTGTGTCGGTCGCCGTCGGAGGCACGGATTGACGGCCGACCATGAGCGTCACAGCAACGGCGGGACCATTCGCCAGGAGCTGTGGCGGGTCGAGGACCGCCTCGTCGATGGCCAGGACAAGCTCGAGCGGTCGATGCGTGCCTTGGCCGAGCGCCTGGAGGCCTACATGACGACCCACGCCACGGTCCACGCCGAACACGACACCTGGTCGAAGGGCCAACTCGACGAGATCATGGGGCGCTTCCAGGCCACCGCTCTCCTCGACGCGCGGCGCCAGGGCGCGCTCGGGATGCTGGGCTGGATCGTGAGCTTGCTCGGCGCTAACTGGAAGGGCCTCGCTGTCCTGGTGGTCGCTCTGCTCGGGGCTCTGGGCTTCCTCACCATCGACGTGGGCGGGACGCGCTGATGCCGCCGCCGCTGGTCTGGTCCGAGCGCGAGGGTGGCGACTGGGAAGCCTGCGTCATCAGCTCATACCTGATCGGACTGGTGTACGGCGGGCTTCACAGCTTCCCGCTGGGCATCTACACCCAGGCCGAGCGAGAGGCCCTCGAGCAGGTCGCCGACGAGCCCCAGGACTACCACACGACCGATGCGACGAGCCAAGCCCGCTACGGCGTCCAGCTCCGCAAGCTGTCGACCGGAGGGATCGACGATGCCGTGACCAGGGTCGGCATCGGCCTGGTCGCCGCCGGCTACGGCGGGCTGCTGATCCCGACCACCGCCCCCATCCATTCGGTCTTTTACCTGCCGACCAGCCAGACGGCCGGGCTGCTCTTCGACCCCCTCGCGGCGAACCAGAGCGCCGGCGTCCCGATCGACGCCAGCCGGATCGTCGCCTGGTCGAAGGGCGCCGGCCCCAACGACGCCCGAGAAGTGAAGGAGAACGAGTTCGCCATGGCCACCGACGTCCAGGTCCGCGCCTACCCCACCCCCCGGACGTGGCTCACGAAGGGCGGTGTCCTGGTGGGGCGCCGGCTCGACCCCGCGCCGCTCACCATGAGCGGGACCTTCCTGGGGGGGTCTCCCGCGCTGGCCAGTGCTGAGTACACGATCGCCCCGACCCCGGCTGGATGGCCCGCAGGGCCGTACCAGCTCGTCATGAACGGGGCGATGGCGGGCTACCTAGTCGCCAACTCGGACATCACGCTTCCGGATCCCGTCTGGCCTCTGCCGCCCACTCCCACCCCGACGCCGCCGCCGGCCGGCGTGACCGAGGCGGAGGTCGAGGCCATCGTGAAGGCTGCCGTCGACCCGGTCGCCGCCGATGTCGCCGACTTGGACCGGCGCCTCCATCGCTTCGAGGACATCCAGTAGAGGAGACCCCATGCCTGAAGTCGATCTCACCCTTCCCGCGATCCTTGCCGGCGGCGCCGTGGCGGCGTCCGCCTTCATCACCGGCCTCGTCGAGGTCCTCAAGCGGCTGATCCCGGTGATCGGCCGCCACCAATGGGAGCCGCAGCTGGCCGCGGTCGCGGCCGCCGTCCTGGTCATGGGTGCGCTAACGGGCGTCGAGCCCAAGCCGGGAACGATCAACGAGTGGGCAGCGTTCGCCCTGAGCGGGGTCCTGTCCTGGTACGGCATCACCCGCCTGGCGCTCGGGATCCACGACGACGTCACCCGCTCACCGGGGTCGCTGACTGGGGAGCCGACGGCGGGCACGTCATCCGGACCAATAGGAGGCTGAGGTGAGCTACCAGATCACGATCAGCGGCCACGTCGACTCCGCCAAGGCCGAGGCCACCGCGCTGAAGAAGGCGGCCGACCTAGCCGAGGAGCTCGAGGCCAGCGGCGCCTTCTCGTTCAGCGGCTCGTTCTTCTCGGTGTTCGCGTCGGCGCCGACTGACGCCATCGCCAAGGCCCACACCGCCCTGGCCGAGTACAACGCCACCGCCGACGCGGACGACCAGGTCCGTGACGATCCCGCCGAGGCCGCGGCGGAATGAGCACGCGAGGAGCCGTCGGTTGACCACCGACACCCTCCCGCGGACGGCACCGGCCGGGGCGGCGGAGACGCCGGCCCCGGCATCGCCGCGTCTGAGCATGGCGGAGATGACCGAGAAGGCGATCGCGACACGCCGCGCCAAGGCGCTCGTGTTCGACCCCAAGCGCATGTGCGGCTCTCACCGCCGGCCGGCCCGCGTCGGCGGCTGTCACGGCGGGAAGGGCTGCACCGACACCACCCACCTGTGCTTGAAGGCCAAGGGCTGGGCCACGGACCACGTCGGATTCGGCAACTGCAAGTTCCACGGCGGCAACGCCCCGAACGGCAAGAAACACGCGGCCGCCGAGGCCGCTGCGGCGCTCGCCCTGAAGTTCGGGATCGAGATCGAGGTCGGACCGATCGAGGCCCTCCTGGGCGCGGTCCGCCAGGCGGCGGGCACCGCCGCGTTCCTGCGCCAGCGGGCCCAGGACGACGAGGCGACGTCGTCCGAGCGCGAGCTGTACGGGGTCTGGATGGACCGCCTGGTGAAGTACGCCAAGGCCGCGGTCGACGCCGGCGTGGCCGAAGCCCAGGTCCGGCTCGCCGAGCGTCAGGCCGAGGTTGTCATCCGCGCCGTGACCGCGGCGCTCGACGCCGCCGGCGTGAAGGGCAAGGGCCGTCTGGCCGCCGAGCAGGCGGTCGTGGCCGAGCTGCGCGCGGCCGCCCCGGCCGGCGCAGAGCTGTCGTAGGAGGGACCGATGGCACGGACAGCGCTGGCACTTCAGGTCATCAGCGAGCTGGGCACCGTCCCGTCCTACACGGCCGCCAACGTCGACGGCCACTTTGTCGCGGTCCCGGCCATCCTCCACGTCAAGAACGGCGGTGGTGGCTCGATCAACGTCACGGTCCAGACCTACAAGAGCGTCGAAGGCCGGGCCATCGCCGACGACGTCATCGCGGTCGGCGCCGGCGCCGAGAAGATGATCAAGCTCAACAGCCGCGACCTCCTGGTCCGGGCCAGCGGCGAGACAGATGCGGGCTTCGCCTACGTCGACTTCTCAGGGGTCACCACCGTGACGGTGGCTCTGGTCACATGATCCCCTCGCTGACGCTGCCTCGTGACCCGCTGGCCATCGCCGCTGATCGGCTGGACGCAGGGACCGAGCGCGGCCGACAGGAGCGAGAGCGCCTGGCAGCGGCCGCCGATGTCCGCGTGTTCGCCCGCTACGCCCGGATCCTGCACCCCGAGCGCGGCGAGATCCCGTTCAAGCCGTGGCGCTGGCAGCCGGACCTGCTGCACATGTTCGCCACGACCCGCCTGCTGGTGATCCTCAAGGCCCGCCAGCTCGGCGTGTCCTGGCTGGCCGCCATCTACGCCCTGTGGGTGGCGATGAAGCCGGGCAAGAAGGTGCTCCTCATCTCGAAGGGCCAGGACGAGGCCGACGACCTGCTGGCCAAGGTCACCTTCATCTTCGACCGCCTGCCCGAGTGGCTGCGCCCGTTCAGCCGGCGCAACACGTCCGAGCTTGAGTTCCCCGATCTGGCCAGCTCGATCGAGTCGTTCCCCGCCACCGAGGGAGTCGGGCGATCGAAGACCGCGTCGGTGGTGATCATCGACGAGCACGGCCACCAGCGCTGGGCGCGGAAGATCTTCCTGGCCCTCAAGCCGGTGGTCGAGAACGGCCAGCTGATCAGCATTAGTTCGGCCAACGGCCAGGGCGCGCTCCACACCCACATCTACCTGAACGGCAAGCCACGAGCGGGCCAGAAGCGCGGATCTCCGGGTCCGAACGGCTTCGTCTCGGTCTTCATCCCGTGGTCGGCCCACCCCGAGCGTGACGCCTACTGGCGCGAACGGGCCCGGGCGGAGATGAGCGACCTGGACGACGCCGAGTTCGCCCAGGAGTACCCCGCCAACGACACAGAGGCCTTCATCGTGTCCGGCCGCCCGGTGTTCCGAGCTGAGGACATCACCGCCCAGTCGGTCGTCGTCGGCAAGGGTGGCGAGACGGGCGTGACCTACTTCGCCGATCCGGAGCCGGGCAAGGTGTACGTGATTGGCGCCGACACGTCCGAGGGGCTGGCCCAGTCGAACTGGTGCTACGCCGAGGTCCTCGAGCGCGACAGCGGGGACCAGGTCGCGGTCCTGGCCGGCCGCTGGGCGCCCGACGTGTACGCCGCCAAGCTCGATCGCCTGGCCCGCCACTACGGCCAGCACGCGAGCCGTGGCAGTCAGACGGTCATCGTTGGCGTCGAGCGCAACAACCACGGCCACGCGGTGATCCTCGAGCTCCGCCACCTGAGCGCCGGCGGGGCGCCCTACGCGATCTATCGCGCCTGGGACAAGCACCTGGGCTGGCCGACGACGTCCGCCACCCGGCCGGTCATGGTCGACCAGCTCGAGGCGGCTCTGCGGACCAAGGCCCTGACCGTCCACGACGCGGGCACCGTCGACCAGCTCGGCACCTTCGCATACAACGACGACGGCCGGCCGGAGGCCCAGGAGGGCTACCACGACGACGCCGTCCTGGCCCTGGCCATCGCCTGGCAACTCCGCCGCCGCGCGTTCGGGCGGACTCTCGATGTCAGCCCCGGGCAACGGAAGGCGGCGGCCTGATGACGCGCCTGCCCGGATCCCACATCGACCGACGGCGCCGGCGCTGGGCGCAGTTGCACGGGACCTCTCCGGCTGCGCCGCGGCGTCCATGGTGGGCCTCGTGGTTCGCCGCTCTGCGCGAGCGGATGACGGCGTTCCTCGAGGCGCGCCGTGCTGAGCGGGCGATCCTGGCGGAGCGTTCCGCACGGAACATCGGCCGCCGCGACAGCCTGTATCGGACCCGGGCACCGGAGCAGGGCCGATGACCCGACCGCAGCTCAGCGTGGCCTGGATCATGAGCGACGGCCAGATCGTGAAGGCCGACAGCCAGCAGCTGCCCGAGGATCCGTTCCGCTACTCGGCCGAGGCTGGCGAGAGCGGCCTCGTGACCCCGCCCTACGACCTCGACCAGCTGGCGCAGACGCTCGAGACCAACAGCCTGCATCGCCGCGCGGTGAAGCAGAAGGCGGCCGACATCCTGGGCCGCGGGATCGTGCTCCGCGGCAAGGAGCTCCCCGGGGAGGGCCAGGCGCAGAACTCGCCCGAGGAAGAGGGGCGCTGGGGCGCGTTCGTCGAGGCCGTCGAGAGCGACGAGCGGAGCGACGAGGCGCTGAAGGAGCGCCTGGTCCACGCCCACGAGGACTTCGAGTCGATCGGCTGGGCCGTCGTCGAGGTCAGCCGCGACCGATCCGGGCAGCTCGACGGCCTGTGGCACGTCCCGGCCCACACCATGCGGGCCCACGCCGACGGACGCCGGTTCGCCCAGAAGCGCGCTGGCAAGCTGGTGTGGTTCAAGCGGTTCGGGCTCGAGGGCACCGTCGATCGAGAGCGGGGCGGGTTCAGTGAGCGCGTGGCGAGGATCGAGAAGCCGGGCAACGAGCTGATCATCATCCGCAACTACACCCCGCGCTCGAGCTTCTACGGGCTGCCTGACCACATTCCGGCCATGCCGGCCCTGGCCGGCTGGCGGGCCCAGGCCGAGTTCAACGTGAAGTTCTTTGACCGCCATGCCGTGCCGGCCATGGCGGTCGTGATCGAGGGCGCCGACATCACGCCCGAGCTCGAGCAGCTGATCACGGAGCACTTCGAGAAGATCAAGGGCGACCCGCACCGGACCCTGGTCCTGCCCGTACCGGGCACCGCCGGAGACGACGCGGCTGCTCCCAAGGTCCGCTTCGAGAAGCTGGCGGCCGACATCAAGGACGCCAGCTTCCGGATGTACAAGCAGGACAACGCGATCGAGATCTGCATCGCCCACGGGATCCCGCCGTACCGCGTCGGCTGGGCGCTGATGGGCTCCCTCGGCGGCGCGACGGCCGAGGAGATGACCCAGATCTACAACGACGGCATCGTCCAGCCCCGCCAGGAGACCTGGGAGCAGCGCCTCACCCGGGCCCTCCTGGGCGAGAAGGGCCTGCAGATCAACGACTGGGAGATCAAGGCCAACGAGCTCGACACACGCAACGAGCTGCGCGACCTGGCCAAGGCCACCACCCTGTGGGAGCTCGACGTCACGACCGTCGACGACAACGCGCGCTTCTTCGGCTACGACGCCCGCGGCGACGACATCGGGGCTATGCACCGGTCCGACCTCCTGCGTCTCCAGGCCGAGCTGGGCGGTGGCTTCGCGCCGGCTGTCCTGGCCAAGCGCCAGCTGACCCCCGAGCAGGCCGACGCCTGGCGCTCTGAGGTCAGCGAGCTGGCGACCCTCCGGAAGCGGGTCACGGCGCTACTGCCGGATCCCGAGTCGGTGGCGGCGTGACCGTCGTGCGCGGGCCCGACCTGCAGGTGGCGGCCACCCTGCTCGACGCCGCGCTCGCCGATGCCATGGCGGTGATCGTCAAGGCCGGATTCGCCCAGGCCCAGCGACACCGGGCGAAGGCGATCGCGGCCGCGCTGGATCCGATGATCGAGGAGCTGGCCGCCTACTTCGAGGGGATGGCAGCCCGGGTCCTGCCGTCGATCGCGAAGGCCCGCCAGCTCTCATGGGATGTCGACGATGTCGACTGGCCCGACGAGGAGCGCCGTCTGCGCCAGGTGATCGGCCGCTGGTACGCGGAGCTCAGCCAGGACGCCTACGCCGGCGCGAGCACGGAGCTCGCGGTCGATGTGCCGTGGGACAGCGACAAGCCCGGCGTGCAGGCCGTGCTCGACACGCTCGGGCGCCAGGTGAAGAGCATCACCGACCAGTCGCGGGCCCGGCTGCAGGCCCAGCTGACAGTCGCGATCGACCGTGGCTACTCAATCGACCAGTTGGTGCGTGGGGTGGAGGCCGATAGCTTCGGCGGGCTCCGAGCGCTCGTGCAAGGCTGGGCCTCCACCCCGACGGGGCTCGCCGGCAGCCGGGCCGCCCTGATCGCGGTCACGGAGACCGCGACGGCCTACAACGGCTCGACCCTGGCCGCGTACCGCGACTCGGGCGTGGTCGAGCAGGTCCAGGTCTTCGATGGGGCCGGCTGCGGCTGGCGCACCCACGACGACGAGGACAAGGCCGACGGCTCGCTCCGCAGCCTCGACGAGGCGACTGAGCACCCGATCGCCCATCCGCGCTGCCGGCGAGCCTTTGGTCCGGTGACCGGTGGCGGCGAGCCACCCGAGGAACCGCCGACCAGCGGCGTCCCGATCAACGAGGGGAGCCGGGCGTTCGTCGAGAAGCGCACCAAGGCCGCCTGGGACCGGATCCATGAGGTCTGGTCAGAGGACTACCCGACGCTCGACGAGCTGCACGACGCGGTCAGCGCCAAGATGCGGGAGCTCACCGCCAAGGCCAAGGTCCGGGTCCGGGTCGATGAGGATGCGCTGGGCTCGATCCTCGAGGACGGGCGCTTCAAGACCCAGTTCGAGACGGGCACGTCCGAGGGTGCCCTGAACCCGGAGCTGCGCGACCAGATCGAGAATTTCTACTTCGGCTACGAGGACACGCCGGGCGAGGACCGTCCCATCTACGGCTACGTCGCGGGCCAGGGCGACGAGTGGACGACCCAGCAGTACGGCGAGGTCATCGTCCAGCTCGACGACGACATCCGCGATCGGACATCGGTCAGCTTCTTCGACTCGCTCGACGCGTATCGCGGCACAGGAACGATCTTCGAGCAGGGCCAGGAGTTGATGCCCTCACCGCTCAACGACCCGAGCTGGCAGTCGGCCATGCCGTGGGAACCGGACCAGCTGTACGGGTCGATCCTGCAGTTCGAGGACCTCAGGGAACTGCCGGCCTACGCCGAGGCGCAGATCCACGGCGGGGTGGCGGTCGACGACATCGAGCAGGTCATCTTCACGGGCGCCGAGCCGTCGGCGGAGATCAAGGCGGCCCTCAAGGAGGCCGGAATCAGCTGGTCGTGGGATCCGGTGTTTGTAGAGCCGAGGCGTCGCTGATGATCGCGTCCCCGTCCTCGTCACCGTCGTATGGGGTCCAGCCGCCGAACTTCACGATCGCGTCGCGGCTGTGCGGCGGGTGGAGCTCGTTCGTGCGCCGGATCCAGACCTGGGCAAGGTCGGCGCTCGAGCTCTCCGCGAGCAGCAGGCGGGCGCCGTTCCCAGCGCTGGCGACGATCTGCATGGCACCCACTGTAGCACCTGACCTCGACCGCATGAAGGAGCAGCCATGAGCGCGACCGATCCCACCTCAGCCGAGATGCTGGCCGCCATCCAGGCTCCGTCCGGCGCGTCCGTCGCCGACAACGCGACCGGCGCGGCAGGAGCGATCACGGCGACGCTGGCCGCGGCCGCCGCCAAGACGACCCACATCACCGGCTTCCATGTGGACGGCCTGGGGGCCACCGCCGGAAGCGTGATCGAAGTCACGATCACCGGGACCCTGGGCGGCACGATGCGCTTCAAGCTGACGATCCCGGCCGGCGTGACCGCGGCCATCGCCCGCCTGGCGGTCCAGTTCGCTCGACCCATCCCGGCGTCGGCCCTCAACACCGCGATCGTCGTCAATGTGCCGACGTTCGGTGCCGGCAACACGTCGGCCATCGTGCACGCCGACGGGTTCCAGCTGTGACCGACCAGTTCGCCTTGGCGACCCGGATTGTGAAGCGCGACGCGCAGCGCCAGATCGCGTACAGCGTGGTGCTTGAGCCACGCGACGCAGACCACCCCGACAGCCAGGGCGACTACTACGACGCCGGCGAGATCGAGCTCGCCGCCCACGGTTTCCTGGAGATGGTGGCCAAGGGGGACGCGGCGGCCGACCTGATGCACGACGACGGGGCGGCGGTCGGGTACGCGGTGGAGAGCTTCATCGCGCCGGTCGATTTCATGTGGGGCGCGGGCGACCGGATCGAGCTCGTGACCAAGGGCAGCTGGGTGATGGGCATCCACTACCCCGACTCGGACATCTGGGCCGGCATCGTCGCCGGCGAGTACGACGCCGTCTCCGTGGCGGGTCGCGGCGTCCGCATGATCGAGGAGGGCTGACGTGCCCCAGAGGCTTACCAAGATGACCATCGACCGGGTCTCTCTCGTCGACAAGGGCGCGAACCAGCGCCAGTTCGCGATCCTAAAGCGGGACACGCCGACGGCGGTGGGCCAGGCCTGGGCGGCTGGCCTCGGGTCTGGCATGACGTCCAATCCGTCGTGGCTCGAGGCGATCGCCAAGCGGGTCGCCGCCCTGATCGGCATCGCGAAGGCCTCGAAGACCGAGGACGGCCAGGACTTCCCGGCGTCCGACTACGCCTACGTGCCCGACCCCGATAAGCCGTCGACCTGGAAGCTGCGGCTGACCAGCTCGCCTGGCGGTGACCCGGATCCGGGCATCGTCGGGGCGGCGATCGCCGCGCTGGGCAAGGGCTTCCGCGGCAACAAGGTCCAGATCCCCGCCGACGACCTGGCGAAGGTCAAGGCCAAGGTCCGCGCCGCCTGGAAGAAGGCGCACCCCGATGCAGAGGAGGGCGATATGCCCGAGGTAATCGCCAAGGCGACACGCACCTTCAACGACTACCGGGCCAGCGCCGAGCTGGACGAGGAGCTGCCCGAGGCCTTCCAGACGCTGCAGAGCTCGATCTGGGGGGCCATGTGGGCCTACGGCGACGACGACCAGCCGCTGCCCATCGACGAGCGGAAGGCGCTCGTGGCCACGAACCTCGACCAGTTCAAGGAGTACGCCCTGGGCCTGATCGACGCGGGCATGGCCAAGCGCGACACCAGCGGCACCAGCACAGCGGTCCTCGCGATAGAGGGGATCGTGGCCAAGGTCGGCCGAAAGATCAGCGCCGCGCGTCTGACGCGGCTCAAGGAGGCGGCGGACGCTTTGTCGGCGATCCTCGCCGAAGCAGAGGCGGACGACACCGCCACCGAGAAGCGCGACAGCGCGCAGGAGGACGAGATGACACCCGAGGAGTTCACCAAGGCCATGGAACCGTTCTCGACCCGCCTCGAGGTGATCGAGAAGGCCATCGCCACCCCAGCACCCGAGAAGAACGCAGCGGCACCCTCGGCACCTGAGTCGGCCGCCGCTTCGGCCGCGGAGCCGCCGGCCGACGGCAGCCAGCCGGCAACCCTGGACGACGTGCTCACCGCAGTCAGCAAGCTCGCTGACCGGGTCGAGGCCGTGGAGAAGACTCCCGGCCAGCCGACCGCGATCCCGGGCCAGGACAGCGCGGTCAAGAAGGGCACGGGCTGGGGCAACGTCTTCGGCATCGGCCACTAAGCGAGAGGAGAGATACAGACCATGGCTGGAACACAGCGAACCCGCCCGTGGAACGCGGCCAACGCGGGCGCGTCGAGCGTCGCGGAGGCGGAGATCACCTTCGCCGCGGCGGCCGCACGGGTGCTCATCGCCAAGTTGCCCATCGGCGCGGTGATTACCCGTGCCTGGGTGGAGGTCCTGACCGCGTTCAACGCAGGGACCACCAACCTCGTCACGGTCGGGCATGGAGCCGTCGGCGCCGGCACCGCCGACGACATCGTCGACACCGTGACTGAGGGCACGCCCGGTGTGTACCCCGGTGTCGCCGGGATCCCGATGGCGGCCGAGACCGCCGAGAAGGAGGTCTACGTCTACTACACGCCGACTGGCACTGCCCCGACCACGGGCAAGGCTCGGGCGTTCATCGAGTACGTCCGCCTGGCCGCGAACGGCTAGTCGACGAGGAGGTAAGCGAACATGGCACCCCTGTCCCAGGCCGAGCTGCTGCGTAAGGCAGCAGGGCCGATCTCGACCAGCGACTTCATCGCTGCGTCGGGTCTCCTGGCTGCCGAGCAGGCGTCGTCCTTCCTGGACGCCGTCTTCGAGGCGACGCCATTCAGTGCCCTCCACCGCAAGGAGCGCCGCCGGTCGAGGACCGGGTCGATCGCCAAGATCGGTATCGGCGGTCGGCTGCTTCGCAAGAAGACCGCCGGAGTCGACGACGCGACGTTGCAGAAGCCGCTCTTCGGCGACGTCAGCTACACGACCGTCGCCTCCCGCCTCGACTGGGAAGTCGAGGAGGAAGTCTTCGAGGACAACATCGAGGGCGAGGGGCTCGAGCAGCACCTCTTCAACCTCATGACCGGTCAGACCGGGCGTGACCTCGAGGACCTGCACTTCAACGGCGACACGGCCGACGTCTCGGTCGATGCGCCGTTCCTGACCCAGAACGACGGGTGGCTCAAGAACCTGGCTGGGTCTGCGACCACCCACCGCGTGAACGGCGGAGCCGTCGCCGGCGGTGTCATCGAGAAGGCGCACTTCTTCGACGCGCTCAACGCGATGCCGAACAAGTACAAGACCCAGGGCGGTCTGCGCTGGATCGGATCCCCGACCCTGTTCGAGCGCTACGTCGAGTACCTGACCAGTCGTGCCACGGCGGCCGGCGACGCGGCCCTGATCAACGGGCAGCTGAGCCAGGTGCTGGGCATCGACGTGGTCCGCGTGCCGGCGCTGCCGAACACGCGGTTCCTGCTGGCCAACCCGCAGAACTTCATCGCCGTCAACACCCGGGATATCCGGGTGCGCCGGACGGTGGAGGGCCGGGAGGCGATCCGGACCGACAAGCGGTTCTTCGCGATCTTCCTCAACGATGACCCGATCATCGAAGAGGACGACGGCGTCGTCGACACCTACGGCATGGTGGCGTAGCCATGAGCGGGACGAAGACCCTCCGCTATGAGGGCGGGGCGGACCTGACCTTCCGCGACAAGGACCAGGTCCGCCACAAGGTGGCCAAGGGGGAGGACTTCGAGACCGACGCCGAGACGGCCGCGATCCTCCTCACCGATCCCGCCGTGAAGGACGTCGCGGCCATGGAAGCCGGCGAGGCCGCAGCCGCGGCCGCCGCCGGCGGCTACAGCGGGATGTCGGCGAAGGAGCTCGCGGCCCTGGCCAAAGAGCGTGGGCTCAAGGTCCGCGGCAAGAACGCCGAGATCATCGCTCGCCTCGAGGATGCCGACGCGGCCGCAGCTGCTGAGGCTGCTGCCGCTGAGGCCGACAACGCCGGCGGAGAGAGCGGCCAGGACGAGGACGGGGAGGGCGCCGAGGGGGACGGCGCCCTCTCGGCCGGGGCCATCACCCTGGGCGACATGCCCGACAGCGCGAAGGTTCAGGGCTGAGCAGTGACAGCCTTCTCCGACTTTCTTGAGGCCGCGATCCTCAACCACTTCTTCCGCAACACCGATATCGGCGCGGTGCCGGCCAACGTCTACATCGCGCTCTACACGGCGGCGCCGTCCGACTCGGGCGGTGGGACCGAGGTCAGCGGCGGGTCATACGCGCGGGCCACCGTCAGCACGACTTCGCAGTGGTCGGCACCGGGCGCGGCCGGGCTGACCGACAACATCAACGACATCGTGTTCGCCACCGCCACGGCCAACTGGGGAACGATCACGCATGTCGGCATCCTCGACGCGGTGACTGCCGGGAACCTCCTGTTCCACGGGGCCCTCGCGGCGAGCAAGGTCGTCAACAACGGCGACATCTTCAAGTTCCTGGCCGGCGCGCTGGACATCACGCTGGCGTAGCTGATGGCCTCCCCCGCCGTCGAGGCAACCGCTACCAGCGGCAGCAGGCGCCCGTTCCTGCTGCTGCTGGTGCTCGCGCTCGCGCTGGCGCTAGGCCTCCTGCTGCTAGTGGCGTCACCAGTGCAGGCCGGCCAATCGACGCCGCAGTGGTTCATCAGCCAGTTCAATCAGCAGCAGCCGGTCGAGCAGCAGACGCCGGGCGGCGCGGGCCAGCTCGATCAAAGCCTGTGGGTCGTCAACCCGACCTCATGCCTGTGGGACGCCGATGACCGCGTAGAAGCCGCATGGTACGGGCGCCTGAATCGCGGGCAGTCCGAGAGCCTGACAATCTGCGTGGTCGGCGATTGGGCGGCACACCTGTTCAGCATCGGCGCTTCGGAGGGGGTGACGACGCAGATCACCGCCAGCGAAGGCCCGACCGCGAGTCTCTGCATCGTCGGCCCCGACTACGACCACGACTTCGCCAACCCGAACCTCTCCTCCATCGCGGGGAGCAACGGCGGGGTCGGCCATGTCCACTGGATCACGTTCACCATCCGCAACGATGGCCGTCATCCGCTGAATCGAGCGCTGGCGCTGGTGACCATCTCGACCGATTACCCCCAGGAGATCGCGTGGCGCTGTCCCGGCATCGTCGATCTGCCCGGGCGGGAACCGCGCTGGGCCGCGATATGACGTGGGAGCGGGTGGTCCAGCAAGGCGGCATCGAGACGATCGTTTCGTATCCCCCCTCAATTGAGAAGGGCTGGCTCCGCGCTAGGGTCGGCGACGTGGCGTCGATCACAAAGGTCTACAGCCTGGAGCGAACGAAGGAGCGCATCCTTTTGATTCGGCTGAGTCTGAAATGACTGTCGCCATCGACCTCGGTACAGAGAGTCACACCGGGGCTACTGGCTCCATCAGCGAGGCTTCCTTCTCGTGGTTGCATAATCCTACCGCTGCGCCCCAGGGCGTCCTGGTCTTCGTTGTCAATCTCGTCTCCGGTGCCAACATCGTTTCGTCGGTCACCTACGACGGCGTGACGGTCCCGCTCGTGAGCGGCGGGGAAGCCATCGACTCGGCGGGCGAAGCGGGCTGGTGCGGAGCCTACTTCCTTGGGTCTGGCGTCCCAACTACCGACCCAGCCAATGTCGTGGTCAACCGGACCAACAGCACCGACGAACTGTGGGCGGTTGTCGTCACCGTAGTTGCAGCCGCAGGCAAGGATACGGCAGTCCATACGGCGGGCATCGTGCTTCTTCAGGGTGACGGGACGCTCGCTGAACAGAGCGTCACTGATGGCTCGCCGGGTAGCAGCAGCCTCCGATTCGCAGGGATATTCTCAGGTCTCGCCGCCATTCCTCCTGTCGGCGCGAATAGCTCCGATGTCCAGAGCTTCGATACCGGGAACCAGACTGCCAGAGTCGTTGTGGAGACGACCGCCGGTCAGGGCAGCCGATCAGTCGGCTTCAGTTCGGGGACTTCCGATGACCGGGCAGCGGTGCACTTCGCGATCAAGGAGACGGGTGCCACGACGCACGAGGGCGCCGCGGTCCTGAGCGCGACGGCGGCAGCGGCCGCCACGGGCCAGATGACGGCCAACGCCGCTGCC
>Ga0184637_10000229_pt1 | contig 40795 bp, 35 predicted proteins | sample PLM3_127_b2_FD_133143 | JGI IMG/M metagenome (GOLD analysis project Ga0184637, IMG submission 133143) | Groundwater sediment microbial communities from an aquifer in East River, Colorado, USA - PLM3_127_b2 | ecosystem: Environmental > Terrestrial > Soil > Riparian zone | place: USA: East River... | reverse complement strand
ACGGCGCCGCCGAAGGACGGGCCCGGGGCTTCGCGGCGGCCGGAGCGCAGCGCGCCCAAGGAGACGTCACCACATCGGACCGCCGTGCAACTCGCGTGACACCGCCGAATCGCAGGGCTCGTGGGGAGCACGGCGGTGGCGCGCGATCAGTTGCCGGCGGCTTCCGAGCGCGAGGTCACGTCACCAGTACGGTCACGCTCCGGGCCGCGCGGAGCGCAGGCCGACGCGAACTCGCCCCGGGCCCGGCCCCGCGGCGCCGTTCTCCCACTGCGGGTGCATCGCCGGAAAGGCTCCCGCCGGGGGCGACACGCGGACGACGATCCCCGCGCGCTCACCCGATCAGCCGCAGCGCCTCGTCGAGCCGCCGGAGCGTCTCGTCCTTCCCGAGGATCTGCACCACGTCGTACATGCCGGGCGACGCGGTCCCGCCGACGAGCGCCACGCGGACGGGCTGCGCGACCTTGCCGAGGCCGATGCCGCGCACCGCGGCGGTCTCCTGGAAGAGCCGCTCGAGCGGCTCGGTGTCCATCGCCGGGAGCCCCGCGATGCCGTCGCGGACGGCCTGCAGGATGGGCTTGTTGTCGGCGGTGAGCTGCTTCTCCTTCGCCTTCGAGTCGAGCTGGACGGGCCCGTAGAAGTAGCGGAACTCCTTCGCGTAGTCCGCGAGGGTCTTCACGCGGTCGCGCGCGACGCGCACGACGTGGCGGAGCTTCGCGTCGTCCTCGACGGGCAGGCCGGCCGCGCGGAAGAAGGGCAGGGCGGCCTTCGCGAGCTCCTCCTCCGGGAGCCGCTTCAGCCACTCGTGGTTCACCCACGCCATCTTCTCCGGGTTGAACACGCCGGCGGTGGCGCCCACCTGCTTGAAGTCGAACGCCTGGACGAGCTCCTCGCGCGTGAAGAGCTCCTGGTCGCCGTGCGACCAGCCGAGCCGCACGAGGTAGTTCACCACCGCCTCGGGCAGGTAGCCCATCTCGCGGTACGCGGTGACGCTCGTCGCGCCGTGGCGCTTCGAGAGCCGCGTCTTGTCCGCGCCGAGGATCATCGGGAGGTGCGCGAACTTCGGGACCGGGTAGCCGAGCGCCTCGTACATCAGGAGCTGCCGGGCGGTGTTGTTCACGTGGTCGTCGCCGCGCGCGACCAGGTTGATCCGCATGGTGATGTCGTCCACCACCGCGCCGAAGTTGTAGAGCGGCACGCCGTCGAAGCGGAGGATGACCTCGTCCTGGAGCACGTCGTGCGGCGTGGTGATCGGCCCCTTCACCAGGTCGTCGAACGTGGTCGCGCCCGTCTCGGGCACGCGGAAGCGGATCACGTGCGGCTTCGACGGGTCCCAGGGCTTGCCGCGGCAGGTGCCCGGGTACCTGAACTGCACCTTCTTCGCCTCCGCCTCCTTGCGGAGCACGTCGAGCATCTCCTTCGTGCACGTGCAGGCGTAGGCCTTGCCCTCGCGCACCAGCCGCGCCGCGTGCTCGCGGTAGATCTCGAGCCGCTCGGTCTGGAAGTAGGGCGCGTCCGGACCGCCGACGCCCGGCCCCTCGTCCCAGTCGAGCCCGAGCCAGCGCATGGCGTCGAAGATCGCGTCCACCGCCACCTGGGTGGAGCGCTCGCGATCGGTGTCCTCGATCCGCAGGATGAACGCGCCGCCCGTCTTGCGGGCCCACAGCCAGTTGAAGAGCGCGGTGCGGGCGCCGCCGATGTGCAGGTAGCCGGTGGGTGAGGGTGCGAACCGTACGCGAGGCTTGTCCATGGCGGGCGGAAGCTAGCACAGGTAGGATCCGGCGCGTGCTCAGACGGCCCCTCGTCCCGCTGCTCGTCGCCGCCCCGCTCGCCCTCGCGGCCCTGACGATCCACGCCCCGCCCGCGCGGGCCTCCACCTTCGTCGAGACCTCCGTGGAGGAGACCGCGCGGGTCGCCGACGCGGTGGTCCGAGGCAAGGTCCTCCGCACCGCCGCGCGCTGGGTCGGCGGCCGGATCGTGACGGAGGCGGAGATCTCGGTCGCGAGCGCCTGGAAGGGTGACCCCGGCGAACGGATCGTCGTGGCGGTGCCCGGCGGCCGCGTGGGCGACCTCGCGCAGCGCGTCTCCGGCGCGCCGACGTTCCAGGCCGACGAGGAGGTGGTGGTCTTCGCCGCACGCGCCGGCGGCGGGCGCTGGGGCGTCGCCGGCCTCGCGCTCGGCAAGTACCGCGTCGAGGCGGGGCAGGCCCGGCCCGATCTCTCCGGCGTGCGGTTCGAGACGCGCCCGCTCGCCCTGGGCGAGCGGCCCGTGGGCGCGATGCCCGTCGAGGAGCTGGAGCGCCGCGTGAGGGCAGTGCGATGAGCCGGCGCACGAAGGCGCTCGCCGCCGCGACGGTCCTCCTCGCCGCGGCACCGGCCCTCGCCTACGTCCGCTCCACCGACGACGGCACCGGCGCCTGCTTCTACTGGGGGCCGCGCCAGGTACCGTACGTGATCAACGCGCCCGGCGCGGCCGAGGACGGCGCGCTCCAGGCGTCGTGCGGCGCGGGCGCGGCGGTCGCCGCGGTGCGCGCCGGGTTCGAGGAGTGGTCGGCCCAGACCTGCACCGACCTCGCCCTCGTGGAGACGGTGGCCGGGAGCGCCTCGACGCAGGTCGGCTACCTCCGGAGCGGCGCGAACGAGAACCTCGTCGTCTTCCGCCGCGGCTGGTGCCGGGACGCGGCGCCCGACGGCAGCGGGGATCCGTGCCTCACCGCGAGCGGGGCGGGGGCCTGCGACACCGTCCACAACTGCTTCGACGACCGGCTCCTCTCGCGCTCCACCATCGCGCTCACGACCGTGACCTACAGCCCGAGCAGCGGGCAGATCTTCGACGCTGACATGGAGCTCAACGCGTGGGACGGGGCGAGCGGGACGTTCGCCACCACGAACCCGTCCGACGGCTGGTACTTCAGCTGCCTCGCGCCGCTCGCGCGTACGCTCTGCGGCATCTACGGCCAGGACGACTGCAACGCGATGGACCTCCAGAACACGGTGACCCACGAGGCCGGACACTTCATCGGGCTCGCGCATCCCTGCGAGGTGGGCCAGGCGGGCAACGACTGCACGAGCGCCGACGCGCCCACGACGATGTACCCCCGCGCCAACCTCGGCGAGTATTCGAAGCGCGACCTCGACGCCGACGACCGCCAGGCGGTCTGCGACGTCTACCCGGCGGGCGCGGCCACCCTCCGCTGCACCTCGTCGTCCGACGGTGACGGCTCCGGCTGCGGCTGCGGCACCGCCACGCCCACCGGCGCGCTCGCGACGCTGCTCGGGCTCGCGGCGCTCGCCCCTCGGCTGCGCCGCCTGCGCCGCCGTCAGGACACCACGACGCCCGCGTAGCCCACCACGGAGCGGTCGTCGCCGGTCACCTCGCCCGAGTGGCCGTAGCGCACCAGCTCGGCGCGGGTCGCGCCCCGCAGCCGCGCCGCGACCAGCATCACCGTGACCGGGATGATCCCGCACATCGAGATCTCCTCGCGGCGGACCACGTCGTAGAGCCCCTCCGCGTCGAGCGCGAGGAGCCGCTCGAGGGCGCGGCCGTCCTTCGCGCGCGCGTCCGGGGCGGGCAGGTAGTGGCTCATGTCGCTCGACGCGACCACCAGCGCTCCCTCGGCGGCCGCGGCCGCCGCCACGTGGCGCCCGAGCGCCTCGCAGTCGCGGAGCCGGAGGTGCCCGAGGCAGAGCGCCGCGAGCGCCACCCCGGGGCGCGCGCGCTGGAGGAAGGGGAGCTGCACCTCGAGGGCGTGCTCCCGCCGGTGCGCCTCGACGTCGCGCGTGACGAGCGGCGAGGCCGCCAGCGCCGCGGTCAGGTCGGCGTCCACCGGGACCATCCCGAGCGGCGTGCGCCAGCCGCCGTCCGGCCAGAGCGAGGCGTCGGCGCCGAGGCCGGTGTGGTTCGGGGCGAGGACGATCACCTTCGCCGGGACGTCCACCCGCGCGTACACCGCGCCCGCGATGGCGCCGGAGTAGACGTAGCCCGCGTGCGGCGCGACGACGCCGAGCGCGGGGCCGCGCGCCGCGGGGGCGGCGAGGAACCCGTCCACCTCGCGCGCCAGCGCGGCGGGCTCCGCGGCGTAGAAGCGCCCCGCGACCGCAGGATCGCGAACCATGGTGCTTTCGAGTATAAGGCCTTCACGATGGACCGGCGGAAGGCCCTGATCGTCGACGACTCCCAGGCGATCATCGACGCCCTCGGCGGAGCGTTCGAGGAGGCGGGGTACGACGTGTCGTCCGCCATGGACGGCGAGGAGGTCTTCCGCAAGATGGCCTCCGCGAACCCCGACGTCCTGCTGCTCGACATCTACATGCCGAAGCTGAACGGGGCCGACGTGTGCCGCCTCGTGAAGGCGCACCCGCACTGGAAGAAGACCCACCTCGTGCTCATGTCGTCGCGGATCAGCGACCGCGAGATCGACATGTACCGGCGGATCGGCGCGGACGAGGTCCTGAAGAAGCCCCTCGACCCGGCGGCCGTGGTGGCGCTCGTGGACAAGGCGCTCACGCGGAAGGCGCTCGCCGGGCACCACTGACCGCGGGCGCAGCCGCGCCGCGCCCCGCCCCCAGGCGTGAGGCGCAGGCGGCGCGGGCCGGTCGGCTACTCGATCGTGAACGCGCCGGGGAGCGGCGTCGCCTTCTGCGGCGGCGTCGGGCCGCCCGGGTTCCAGACCGACACGGCATAGGTGCCGGGGAGCCCCGAGCGCGTGTCGAGCAGCACGTCGATGCGCGTCGGCGAGACCACCGTCGTCGCCGAGACCGGGACGGCGTAGTCCACGACGCCGAGCGTGGGCGCGGAGATGTGCACGACGGAGCCGCCGTTCCCGCTCGCGTCCGGCCGCGCGAAGTTGCTGCCCGTGATCGCGATCGCCACCGGCTCGTCGCGCCGCGGCGCGGAGGAGGGCGTCACGCCGGTCACGGTCGGCTGCCCTGGCGTCACGTTGAACGAGATGGCGTTCGACGGCGCGGCGCCGTTCGGGTTCACGACCGCGAGCGTGTACGTGCCGGTGTCGAGCCCCGAGAGCGCGACCGAGACGGTGACCGTGCCGGCGGTCGCATCGACCGTGGAGGGCGTGAGCGGCCCGGGTGCGGCCCCGAACAGGACGCGCACGTCGCCGGTGGGCGCGCGCAGGTTGCCGACCGAGAGCGTGACCCCCTTCGTCGAGCCCTGCTCCCCGCCGCGCGGCTGCGCGTCTCGCAGGATCGCCTGGTTCGAGAGGACGCGGAACGCGTAGGACGCGGACTGCGAGCCGTCGCCGAAGTCGAGCCGCACGAGCCAGCTCCCCGCGGGCTTGCCGCGCAGGTCGAGCGACCCCTCCACGCAGCCGACCCCGCAGGCGCTCGAGGGCAGCGCCGTGAACACACCGGCCGGCGGCGCGGCCTGCACCGCGCTCGCGGCCGAGAAGGTCGTCCCGGTGAACCGCACCGCGACCACGTCGCCCTGGTAGCCGGTGCCCGGCGTGACGCCCGTGACCTGCGGCGGCAGCGCGCCCACCCGGAACATGACGGGCGCGGAGGCGCCGCCCATCCCGTTGAGGACGGTGACCGGCTTCTCGCACGTGCCGGAGCACGCCGGGAGGGCGGCCTGCGAGACGTAGAGCCGGGTCGAGTCGAGGAACAGCGTGGGGAGCTCGCCGCCGTCGAGGAACACGCGGCTCGTCGCGTCGAAGCCGGTGCCGAGCACGGTGAGCGGGATGACCGCGCCCGCCTCGCCCGACGAGGGGCTCACCGCCGTGATCACCGGCGTCGCGCTCACGATCGAGAGCGGCTGCCGCGAGGAGGAGAGCCCGCCGTCGTTCACGATCCAGACCTCGTACGGCCCGGGGGGGATGACCGAGGCGTCGAAGGCGCAGCCGAGGCTCGTCGGCCCGAGCAGCGTCGAGGGCACGGCGATCTCGAGGAAGCGCGTCCCGGCGAGGTGGCACTCGCTCGACGCGGCGAAGCCCGTGCCGGTCGCGACCACCTGCGTCGTCGCGCCGGCCAGGATCTGCGCCGGGGCGAGCGCGGAGAGGGTGGGGGAGGGCGTGAAGACGTCGAAGCGGACCGCGTTGGAGATGACGCGGTCGGGGTTCACCACGCGCAGCTGCCAGGTGCTCGGCGCCGCGTCCTCGAGATCGATCTCGGCGCGGAGCTTGCCCGCGACGAGCTCGGTCTCGTAGGTCCGGGTCCCGGACGGCGCGGCCACCCGCAGGGTGGCGCCCGCGCCGAAGCGCTCGCCGCTCAGCTCCACGAGGACGGGCTCCGGCGCGCCGTTCGGCGCCTGGCCCGGGGTCACCGCGGTCACGTGGGGCGCGACGGTCTCCGCCGGGCCGCACACGCCGTCGACGCAGACGCTCGCGGCGGGGCAGGCCTGGCCGCAGGCGCCGCAGTGGGCGGGGTCGCGGACGAAGTCGACGCAGCGGTTCGCCTCGAGCTCGCAGACGTTCGCGCAGGCGGTCGGGTCGAAGGGCTTCTCCTCCTCCTTGCAGCCGGTGGCGAGCAGCGCCGTCGCGGCGAGCACGAGCGCGAGGGGCGCGAACGGCCCGCCCGCGCGCGGCGTGCGGCGCCGGCGCGCGAGCGGCAGCGCGAGCAGGCCGAGGAGCGCCGAGAACGCGGTCGCGCCGGCGGAGCCGCAGCCGCAGCCTCCCGCCTCGGCGGCGGGCGCGGGTGCGCTGCCGGCGCCGGTCGGGTTGTAGGACGGGTAGCACTGGCCCTGGACGCAGAGACCGGCCGGGCAGACGACGCCCGTGCACGGGTCGTCCACGCAGACCCCCTCCTCGCAGACCTGGCCCTGGCCGCAGCCCTTGCCGGCGCACGGATCGGGGACGCAGGCGCCTTCCACGCAGCGGTCGCCGAGCGTGCAGATCTTCCCGGCGCAGGCGTCCTCGACGCAGAAGCCGTCGGGACCGCACCGCTCGCCTGCGCGGCAGGTGACGAACGCGCAGGCCTGCACGCAGTCGCCCTGGCGGCAGAAGGTGCCGCTCGGGCAGGAGACGCCGCCGCACGGATCGGGCTGGCAGGCGCCGTCCAGGCACAGCTCGCCGGCGCCGCAGCCCTCGAAGTAGCAGCTGCCGCCCACGCACGCGCCGCTCGCGCAGACCGCGCCGTCGCCGCAGACGATGCCCTCGCACGGATCCACGCAGGCGCCGTAGCGGCAGGCCCTGCCCGGCGCGCAGGTCGTGCCGCCGCAGCCGGTCGGGTCCACCGCGCAGGTCCCGGCGCCGTCGCAGCGGAAGCCCTCGGGGCAGGGGCTCTCGCCCCCGCACTCCGCGGGCACGCACAGGCCCGAGGTGCAGGTGAACCCGCTCGCGCAGATCGCGCCGTCGTCCACCGCGCCGTCGCAGTCGTTGTCGAGGCCGTCGCAGGGCTCGCCGGACGCCGGCAGGACCTGCCCCTCGCACGCGCCGGCGAAGTCGCCGTTCACGCAGGCGCGCGTACCGTCGGCGCAGACGCCCTGGCCGCGGGTCTCGGCGGGCCCGGTGTAGCAGGCCTCCGTGTCCACGCCGCTGCGGCACGTGGCGCAGGAGGGCGGCCCGTCGTCGGTCGGCCCGTTGCAGTTCTCGTCGAGCTCGTTGCGGCAGACCTCGGGCTGCGGCAGCACCTCGCCCACGCAGGCGCTCCAGGCGCCGCCCGCGCAGACCTGCTCCCCGGCCGCGCAGGGCTTGCCCGGCCCGAGCGTGCCGGCGGCGCCGCCGTAGCAGGGGCGCCGGGCGCCGTCCACGCACGCGCAGCGGTCGTCGTTCACGCCGTTGCAGTCGTTGTCCACCAGGTCGCCGCCGCTCGAGCCCTCGAGGCAGGCCTCCTCGGGCTGCGGCAGCACCTGGCCCACGCACTCGCCGAAGTTGCCCTCGACGCACGCCTGCGTGCCGCGCCGGCAGGCGCCGCGCGGCTGGCCGGAGGGGTCGAGCGAGCTCGACGGGCCGTAGTAGCACTCCTGGGTGAGCGCCTCGTCGATCTGGCCGTCGCAGTCGTCGTCCTGCGCGTTGCAGACCTCCGTCGACGGGGTGACCTCGCCGATGCAGGCGGACATGGCGTAGGAGCCGTCCGCGCCGGGGACGCAGGAGCGGCCGCCGGCGCGGCAGCTCCCCACGTCGCGCGTGCCGGCGGGGCCGTCGTAGCAGGCGACCTCGAGGTCCTCGTCCACCATGCCGTCGCAGTCGTCGTCGAGGCCATTGCAGGCCTCGGGCGAAGCGGTCTTCTTCTGGGCGCAGACCGGCTGGCCGGCGGAGCACGTGATCACGCCCTCGGCGCAGACGCCGAGCTGGAGCGTGCTGCACGAGACGCCGCTCTCGGTGCAGCCGGCGCCGAGGTTGAAGAGGGTGTTGAGGACGAGGCGGGTGCCGGCGATCTGGAAGTTGCCCTGCACGCCGGAGTAGCTGTGGCCACCCAGGTAGACGACGGAGCCGCGCCCCTCGGTCGAGGGCAGCAGCGTGAAGTAGTCCCAGGCGTCGAACGAGTCGCCGTAGGCGGTCTTCTGCTCGGGCGACGCGGTGCTGCGCGCCGCGGAGATGAGCTGCTGGACGCCGGCCCGGTAGGTCGTCCCGTCCTGCGGGCGGAAGTCCTCGACCGCGCCGGTGTACGGGGAGTAGGGGAAGTCGCCGATCTGCAGGAGCGGCGAGCCGTACGAGCCGGGGATGCGCGCCGCCGGGAGCTGCGTGCCCGTGGCGGACGAGTTGGTGTCGGGCAGCTCGTTGTAGCGGACGCCGAGCGACGTCTGGAACCGCGTGGCGGGGTCGCCGTCCTCGTAGTCGAGGGTGTAGTCGCCGGCGGCCGTGCCGGCCCGGCCTCGCCGGAAGGTGCCCTCGAAGCTGCCGAGGCCGGCGCACTCGGCGAACACGTCGTTGCCGGCGGCGACGAAGGCGCCGATGGTCTTCAGCACCTGATCGATGCGCGCCTCGGGGTAGAGCGTCGAGAGGCAGTTCGCGCTCGAGCTGAAGTTCGAGCAGGAGCCCGGCGCCACCCAGTGCGGCACCCACAGCACCTGGTACCCGTTCTGCGCGAACCGGCTCGTGCGCCAGTCGGTGGAGCCGGTCGCCGGCTGGAAGTCATCGATGCCGAGCCGGTCGTAGATCTCGCCGTGCGGCCCCGTCGCCGTGCCGCCCGCGCCGGCCGACGCGATGCCTGCCTTGACGAGGTAGCCCTCGATCACCGGCTCCGCGTTCTTCGGGTCGTTGATCGCCGCCGGGGATCCGCCGCTCGTGACGCTCGAGACGTTGCCGGAGCCGATGTCGAGCAGCGCCAGCTTGGGCGGGACGGCGCCGCCGGCGCTCCAGCCGCCCGCCATCGTCTTCTTCACGTAGCCGCGGAACGCGACGTTCGCGACGTGCACGTTGACCGTCGAGAAGGCGGTCCGGTAGCGCTGCAGGATCGCCGAGGCCTTCGCGTAGTCCGAGCCGTCCACCACGAACGGGCCGCCCTTGTACCGGACGATCGTGCCCGCCGTCGGCGCTCCCGCCGCCGCGCCCGTCGTCCAGTCGTAGAGCTGGGCCGGCGCACCGCCGGTGTACTCGATCTGCAGGTCGTCGGCCGCGACGCCGGTCTTCGCCTGGTCGATCACCCAGTACACCGCGACGTCGTTGCGGATGAGCTGGTAGACGAGGCCGTAGGCCTTCACCACGTCGCCGGGATCCGCCGCCTGCGGGCAGCCCGCGGGCTGGCCCGTGCCGGTCACGCCGTCCGTCTGGAACTGGTAGCAGCGGTCCATCGGGATGACGAGCGAGCCGCGCGAGAACGTCTGCATCCCCTCGGCGCCGCCCCCGCACGTCGGCGCGAGCAGCGGCAAGCTGCCGACGGCGAGCGCGAGCGGCAAGAGTCCCGCGGTGAGGGTACGAGGAAACGGGCGGCGAGGCGAAGGCATGGGCGCTCTCCTGCCGCGGGAGCCTAGCACGGAAGGTGCGAGCACCCTGGAGGCGCGCCTCACCCATAGTCGCACTCCGACGCACACCGGACGGTTGGTTGACGGGGGGGCGCGCGCGTGCCATTCCGGCCCGGTGACGTCCTCCCCGCCGGCATCGCAGGCCGCGCCGCCCGGCTCGCCGGGGCCGCCGGCGGAGGCGCCGCGCGCGCTCGTCCGCACCTGGGCCCTCGCCGTGGGCGGCCTCGCGCTCGCGAAGGGGCTCTCGTTCGCGGAGCCGACCGGCCTGCTCGCGGCGAACCTCGCCGGCGTCGCCGCCTTCCTCTTCATCGCCCTGCCCGACGCCCGGCTGCGCGCCCGCGGCGAGGGGTGGACCGCGTACGGCGTGCCGTACCACGGCCTCGGCGACCGCCGCACCTGGCGCGCCGCGGGTCGCGGCGCCGCGCTCGGGCTCGCGGTCTGCGCGCTGGTCCTCCCGCTCTTCGCCGCGGCCTTCTGGATCTACGGTGAGTGGATCCTGCCCCGGCTGCCGGGCGCGCTCGCGCGCGTCGTCGCGCCGTACGGCGGCCCGCTGCGCTTCCACCTCCGGTGGCCCCCGGGTACCCTGGTCTTCGCGCTCGTGCAGCTCCTCGTGGTCGCGCTGCCGGAGGAGCTCTTCTACCGTGGGTGGATGCAGGCCGCGTGGGCGCGCACCGCGCCGTCGCGCGGCGTGAACGTGCTCGGCGCCCGGCTCGGGGCGGGCTTCGTCTGGACGCAGGTGCTCTTCGCGGTGGGGCACCTCGTCGTGCTCCAGCCGTGGCGGCTCGCCACCTTCTTCCCCGGGCTGCTCTTCGGGTGGGTCCGCGCCCGCACCGGCAGCATCGTCGCACCCGTCGTGGTCCACGCCCTCTCGAACGTCTTCATCCGCACGCTCGAGCTGAGCTTCTACCGCTGACAGCCCCCGCTCGCGGCGCTACAACCGGCCCATGGCCGGCATTCGCGAGATGCTCGAGGAGCTCGAGGAGCGCACCCTCCACCCGCGCGCCGCCCTCTCCGCGCGCACGCGCGGGCGCGAGCGCCCCGAGCGAGACGACGTCGAGCGCCCCTCCTTCCAGCGCGACCGCGACCGCATCGTCCACTGCAAGGCCTTCCGCCGGCTCGCGGGCAAGACCCAGGTCTTCCTCGCGCCGAGGGGCGATCACTACCGGACCCGGCTCACGCACACGCTGGAGGTGGCGCAGGTGGGCCGCTCGATCGCGCGGGCGCTGCGGCTCAACGAGATGCTGGTCGAGGCGATGGTGATGGGGCACGACCTCGGCCACACGCCCTTCGGTCACGCGGGGGAGCGGCTCCTGAACGAGGTGCTGCCCGGTGGGTTCCACCACGTGGTCCAGTCGCTGCGCGTCGTCGAGGTGCTCGAGAACGAGGGGCGCGGGCTGAACCTCACCGCCGAGGTGCGCGACGGCATCCTTCGCCACTCGAAGGGGAAGGGGAACGTGCTGCTCAAGGGGAGCGGCGCCCAGGCGCTCACGCTCGAGGCGGAGATCGTCCGGATCGCCGACATCATCGCCTACGTGAACCACGACCTCGACGACGCCCTGCGGGCCGGGCTCTTCGCCGAACCGGACGTGCCGGCCGAGATCCGCCGCACGCTCGGCGCCTCGCGCTCGGAGTGGTTCGCCACGCTCGTGCACGACGTGATGCGCTCGGACGTGGACGGCGGCCAGCACATCGAGATGTCCCCCGAGGTGCACGGCGCCCTCCTCGCGCTGCGCGACTTCCTCTACGCGCGCGTCTACGAGAACCCGGTCGTTCACGACGAGTTCGTGAAGGCGCAGCGAATCCTGCGGGACCTCTACGCGTGGTGCCTCGAGGACGCGGCGCGCTTTCGCGAGCGGGCGGGGCTCCCGCCCCGGGAGGGTGAGCCGCTCGAGCGGACGGTCGCGGACTGGCTCTCCGGCATGACCGATCGGTTCGCGATCGGGACGTGGGAGGCGCTCTTCGTGCCGCGCCCCTGGAGCGTCGTCTAGCGGCGATCACCGCGGGCGGTGGGTGCCCTGCCCGGGCGAGCGCCGTGGGAGGCGGCGAGAGCTTCCCTGCGCGGACCTTCCCGCGACGGCCGGACCGGGCTTCAGGACGCGCCGTTGAGCCCGGAGACGATGACCTGGAGCGAGCGCCCGACCGCGATGAAGCTCCCCTCGGGCACCTCGATGAACCCGCCCGGCTGCGCGAGCCGGTTGGCGAAGCAGACCGCCTTGACCCTGCGGTGCGGCCGGACGCGCGGGTCGCTCTCCGGCGTCGTGAGGTCGATCCCGTCGAGCGCGCAGGGGACGATCCCCTCGAACAGGGCGTAGAAGAGCGGGCCGCCGCGCCGCGTCGCCACGAGCACCCGCCCGTTGGTGGCGACGAAGACGAGCCGGCTCGGCTTCTGCTCGCCGACGTCGCGGCCCCAGGCCTCGAGCTGCCGCACGGTCCGCGCGAGGGCCCGGCCCGCGGTCTGCGGGTCGAGGTCGAGGTCGTCGAGCCGCCCCTCCTCCTTGAGGACGGAGAGGAAGACCATGAAGGCATGCTCGGAGTCGGTGTCGCCGCCGATGGCGCGCCGCAGGAAGTCGGGCAGGGCGGCGACGAGGCGGGGCTTCACCCGGTCGAACCCCTCGATCGTGCCGTCGTGCGCGAACAGCCACCGCCGGTAGCGGAAGGGGTGGGTGTTCTCGTCCTTGGCCTTCCCGATGGTGGCCCTGCGGGCGTGGACGAGGAGCGCCTCGGAGTCCACCCGCCCCACCAAGTCCGGGAGCGACAGCGGCGCGCTCGCGCCGGTGGGTCGTTTCCCGAGCAGCACGCTGCCGTCAGCGTAGTAGCCGAACCCGTATGCGTCGGGCGGTCCGTCCCCGCCTGCGAGCAGCACCTGCGCCGCGAGGCGGTGGAGCTGGCAACGCAGGAGGGTGGGATCGCTCTGGAGGATCGCGGTGAGCGCGCCCATGTCAGTCCTTCCTCACACTCGTCAGAGTAATAACGGGAAGGTCTGACGGAGACATCCCCGCGCCGTGCGCCCGGCGCTGCGCGCGGCTGCTTGACGCTCTCCCGAACGCGCCGCTAGGATGCCCTAACCCGGCGTAACCACGGGACTCACACCCACCATGAGCGACGACATCGCGGTCGGAATCGATCTCGGCACGAGCTACAGCGCCGTCGCCGCCGTGACCGAGCCGGGGGCGCCCCCGCAGGTCCTCGCGAACGAGTGGGGCGAGCGGACCCACGCTTCGGTGGTGTCTTTCCTCGACGGCGGCTCCGTCCTGGTCGGCAACAACGCCAAGAAGAACATCATCACCAACGCCGAGAACACCGTCTACTCGGCGAAGCGGCTCATCGGCCGCTTCTTCTTCGCCGACGAGGTGAAGAAGGCGCAGGCGGTGATGCCGTACGACATCGTCGAGGGGCCGAACAACTCGGTGCGCCTGCGGGTCAAGGGGCGGACCTTCGCGGTCCCCGAGATCTCCGCCCTCGTCCTCAAGGAGATGAAGGCGATCGCGGAGACCGCGCTCGGCCGCGAGGTCACGAAGGCGGTCGTCACCTGCCCGGCTTACTTCAACGACAACCAGCGGCAGGCGACCAAGGACGCGGGGCGGATCGCCGGGCTCGAGGTGCTCCGCATCATCAACGAGCCGACCGCCGCGGCGCTCGCCTACGGGTTCGGCAAGGACATCTCGCAGAAGATCTGCGTCTACGACCTCGGCGGCGGCACCTTCGACGTCTCGATCCTCGAGATCGGCAAGGACGTCTTCGAGGTGCTCTCCACCGCCGGCGACACGTACCTCGGCGGCGACGACTTCGACGACCGGATCATGACCTGGCTCGCGGACGACTTCCTCGCGAAGCACGGCCTCGATCTCCGCCAGAACAAGTACTGCCTGCAGATGCTCAAGGAGGCGGGCGAGCGAGCGAAGATCGACGTCGGCCGCGAGGGGCACGCCACCATCCACGTCCCGGGCGTCTGCCAGTCTCCCGAGGGCGAGGTGCTCGATCTCTCGCACCAGCTCGGCCAGGACCAGTTCAACCGGATGGTCATGGACCTCGTGCAGCGGACCTTCAAGGTCTGCGACGAGGCGCTCCAGTCCGCGCGGCTCACGGCGGGCGACGTGGACGCGGTGATCCTGGTCGGCGGGCCGACCCGGCTCCCCATCATCCGCAACAGCGTCCGGCACTACTTCCAGAAGGACCCGATGACGGGCATCGACCCCGACGAGGTGGTGGCCCTCGGCGCGTCGATCCAGGCCCACGCGCTGCTCAACACGCAGGCGGCGGAGTACGGCCAGGCGAGCTACCTGCTCGACGTGACGCCGCTCTCGCTCCGCGTCGGGACGGTGGGCGGCTTCACCGAGAAGATCATCGAGAAGAACACCCCCATCCCGATCGAGAAGTCGAAGACCTTCACCACGAGCCGCGACGGCCAGGACCGCGTGCGGATCCGGGTCTACCAGGGCGAGGCGAGCAAGGCGGAGGGCTGCGAGCTGCTCGGCGAGTTCGAGTTCACCGGCTTCCGCATCGGCTACCGCGGCGAGGTCCAGATCCAGGTCACCTTCGAGATCGACTCGAACGGCATCGTGAACGTCTCGGCGACCGACCTCGAGAGCGGCCAGAAGACCTCCACCACCATCAACCTCTCCTCCGGCCTCACCGAGAAGGACATCCAGACGGCGATGGACCAGAACGCCGAGCTGGAGCTGGCGCGCGGCGGCGGGAAGGCGGCGTAGGCGGTGGACCCCGGCTTCATGCTCGAGGTGGAGGCGCTCGCCGAGGCGCTCGACCAGCTGGACTACTACGGGATCCTGAAGATCCCGCAGAGCGCCACGCCGCCGGAGATCAAGGCGGCGTACTACCGCGAGTCGCGGGCCTACCACCCCGATCGCTACGCGGCCTTCCCGAGCGCGGAGTTCCGCGTGCTCGTGGGGCGGATCTACCGGCGCGTCAACGAGGCCTACACGGTCCTGCGCGACGACCGGAAGCGGACCCGCTACCTCGCCGAGATCACCGGCCCGGACCGCGCCCAGAAGCTCCGCTTCACCGAGGTCGAGGAAGCCCAGGTGAAGGAGGAGCAGAAGAAGAAGATCGAGGAGCAGTTCGGCCAGACGCCGAACGGCCGGAAGTTCTACGCCGCCGCGCTCGTCGAGCTCGAGGCGGGTCGCTTCGAGCCGGCCCTGCGGGCCTTGAAGAGCGCCCTCATGTACGAGCCCTCGAACGCGAAGTTCAAGGAGCTGGCCGCCCAGGCGGAGAAGTCGCTCGACCAGAGCCGGCCCAAGGGCGATCAGTTCCGGATCAAGTGAGCGAAGTGGCGCTCGATCTCGCCGTCCTCGCCGCCCTCGCCATCGCCGCGCTGTCCGGCGCGATGTCCGGCGCGCTCAGGCAGCTCGTCCAGCTCCTCGCCGTGGGGGCCGGCTGGGTGGCGGCGCGCCAGCTCGCGGAGCCGGTCGCCGCCGGGCTCGCGCGGACGCTCTCGCCGCTGCTCGCCCGCTCGGCCGCGTCGTCGCTCCTGTTCCTCGGGGTCTTCGCGCTCGTCTCGCTGGTCGGCGCCGCGATCCTGAGGGGCACCGGCGTCGCGCGCGCGGTGCGCGGCCCCGCGGACCGGGGCGTGGGCGCGCTCCTCGGGGGCGCGAAGGCCACCGCCATCGTCTGGATCCTCCTGTCCGCGCTCGCGGTGGCGGGCGCGGCGGCGCCGCGCTGGCTGCCCATCGAGCCGAGGACGAGCCAGTTCGCGGCGCTCGCCGAGGCGCACAACCTCCTCGCCCGCGTGGCGCCGAAGCAGGTGGAGGCGATCGAGCGGCTCAAGCAGCGCTAGCGCTCGGCTAGCGGCGGGGCAGCGCCCGCTTCGGCCCGACCGTCTTCGTCTTGGCCGAGTCCTTGATCTCCGGCATCGCGCCGGAGCCCGGGTGCTTCTCGAGGTGCACCTTCTGCAACGCCTCGAACATCGCCGGGAGCCGCTTGAAGAGCCGCTTCGGCTTGCGCTTCTTGCGGGTGGAGAGCGCGTGGGCGAAGACGATGGGCGCGGCGATGGTGGCGTCGGAGTAGACCACCACGTGGTTCTTCATCATGTCCGCCTGCACCTTGCCCCAGCTGATCGCCTCGGAGGGCGTCGCGCCGGAGAGGCCGCCCCACTGCGGCGAGTCGGTCGAGATCTGCAGCACGTACTCGTGCCCGCCGCGGTTCAGGTCGAGGATCTGCCAGAGGGTCGGCTGGGTTTGCAGATAGAAGTTCTTGGGCGAGCCGCCGCCGAGGATCACCACGCCGTTCACGTCCGCGTCGTAGACGATGGCGGTGGACTCGAGCACGTCGAGGTCCGGGTCGATGGTCGTCTCCCCGCCGCGGAGCTTCATCGCGGCGACGTTCATGCCGATGGAGGAGTCGCCCGGCGAGGAGGTGAAGATCGGCACGTCGTAGCGCGCGGCGGTCGCGACCCAGCTCTTCTCGGGCAGCGGCGCCTGCTGGTTCACGAGCTGGCCGAGGTAGTGGTGGAGCCTCGGCGTGGAGATCCGGCCGCGCAGGTGCTTCGGCGCCTTCTCGAGCGCCTCGCGCACGAACGCGTCGGTGTCGAGCAGCGAGTCCTCGGTGATGAAGACGTCGTAGATGCGCTCGATGCCGGCGCGGTACAGCTCCCTGTCGTCCACCGCGAAGTGGCCCTGCACGACCGGCAGCTTCAGCGCGAAGTGGAGGTCGTGGTAGAGGTTCGCGCCCGTCGCGATGACGAGGTCCACGAAGCCCGCCTCGATCATCGCCTGGATCGCGCCGCCCATGCCCGCGGGCGCCATCGCGCCCGTCACGGTGAGCGCGATGGTCGCGTTCGAATCGATCATCCGCCCGAACAGATCGCACCCCTCGGCGAGCCGCCCCCCGTTGAACGCGCCCGCGCGGCGGTAAACGTCGACGAGCTCCTCGACGGTCATCGCCGGCCGCAGCCGCATCGGCTCGACGGGCGGGCGGGAGAGGTACTTCTTGCGGAGCTCCTTGGGGGACTTGGCCATGGCGGGCGCGGACGTTAGCCGCGGCCCCCGGGACCGTCAAGGCGAGACGTGGTCCCGCGGGCGCCGCCGCGCGCCGAGCGCGCCGTGGCGCGCCTCGCGCGGGAGTCCGGCTAGAGCGCCGAGGAGCGCGCTGCGTCCGCGAGCTGGAGCTGCACGAGCCCGATCTGGCCGCCGTCGGTCGGGGGCTGGAACGCGAGCTCCGAGAGCTTCGCCTGGCGGTACACCTCGAGCATCCGCTCCTGGCCGAGCCGCCAGACCGAGACCATCGTGCACGCGGTGGAGTGGCCGCACGCGTCCTCGCCGTCGAGGCACACGTTGAGGGCGATGGGGCCCTCGACCGCCTCGATCACGTCGAGGAAGCTGATCTCCGCGGGCGTCCGGGCGAGCGCGTACCCGCCGTGCGGACCGCGGGTGGACTTCACCAGGTTCTGGTCCACCAGGGTCTTCAGGATCTTGGCCAGGAAGTCCTCGGGGACGTCCATCTGCCGGGCGATCTCGCGGAACGGGACGATCGAGTCCTGGGTGATCGACGACAGGTAGATCATCGCCCGAAGGCCGTAGTCGATCTTTCGAGAGATGCGGAGTACGTGCTGCATTCGCGAGCCCTTCCCCCGCGCCCACCCTCTCCCGGTCAGGCGCGCCTGCGGTGTCGAGAGCAAGTATCCTATCAGATCGGAGGGTGACATTTCATGGGTGCCGCCGGGACCGAAGCCGTCATCGATCTCCACTCCCACAGCAAGGCTTCGGACGGTCAGTATCCCGCCGCCGAGGTGGCGGAGCGGGCCGCCGCGGGGGGGCTCGGGGTGTGGGCGCTGTGCGACCACGACACCGTTGCGGCGCTCCCTGCCGCCGCCTCTGCCGCAGCGCGGCTCGGCATGCGGTTCGTGCCCGGCATCGAGCTCTCCGCCTTCCTCGATCGCAAGGAGATCCACCTCCTCGGCCACTTCGTGGACCCGGAGCACCCCGCGCTGAAGCAGTTCGAGGACTTCCTGGCCGTCCGCCGGCGCGTCCGGAACGATCAGATCGTGGAGAAGCTCGCCCGGCTCGGGGTGCACATCCGGGTGGAGGCCATCGAGAAGTTCAGCGGCGGCAAGACCGTGGGTCGGCCCCACGTGGCGCGCGCCATCGTGGAGAGCGGCGTGGTCGGGAGCGTGAAGGAGGCGTTCGACCTCTACCTCGGGGAGGGCAAGCCCGCGTACGTGCAGCGGTACCGGCTCGAGGCCGACGAGGCGGTCCGGCTCGTGCGCAGCGCGGGCGGCACGGTCACGATCGCCCACCCGGGGGTCTCGAAGATCGACCGCGGCGACGCGGTGCGGCTCAAGCAGGCGGGCGTCGCCGGCCTCGAGGTGCAGCACGTCGATCACAACCCGTCGGTCCGCGAGAAGTTCCTGCGGCTGGCGGAGGAGCTCGACCTCGTGCCGACCGCCGGGTCGGACTACCACGGGCCCGAGATCGCGCCCGACCGCCACTTCGGCGACGTGTCGATGAGCGCCGACGACCTGGCGCGGCTCGAGGCGCGCCGGCCCTAGCAGACGACCCGCGCAGGGGAAGCGCGCCGAAGGCGCGCCGCGGAGGATCGCGCGCGAACCCGCCGAAGGCGGGCGCGCGCGATCACGGCTCCCCGCTCCACCGCCCGCCGCGTCCCGGCTTCACCCGCGGAAGATCTCGAGCGAGGCCCCGGTCCAGCGGATCAGCGGCGACCACCAGAGCCCGAACACCAGGATGGCGGTGGAGAACCCGCCCAGCATGAGCTGGTAGCCGACGCGCCGCTCCATCGTGACCGGCGTCTCGGCGAAGGGCGGGTCGATGAACATCGCCCGCACGATCCGCATGTAGTAGTAGAGCGAGACCGTCGTGTTGAGCGCGCCGACGAGGGCGAGGAGCGCGTACCAGCCGCCGCCCGGCCCCGAGATGCGCTGGAACACCGCGTAGAACAGGTACCACTTGCCGGCGAAGCCCGCGAAGGGCGGCAGCCCCGTGAGCGAGAAGAGGAAGATCGCGAACGAGATGGCCGCCACCGGGTGGCGCCGCGAGAGCCCGCGGTAGTCGAGGATCGACTCGGTCCCCGTGGACTCGGCGACGAGGATGACCACGACGAAGGCGCCGAGGTTCATCACGAGGTACACGAGCATGTACATCATGACGGCCTGGTTCCCGAGCGTGGAGACCGTCGAGAGGCCCATGAGCGTGTAGCCGGCGTGCGAGATGGAGGAGTAGGCGAGGAGCCGCTTCAGGTTCGTCTGCCCGAGCGCGGTCAGGTTGCCGAGCGTCATGGTGATCGCGGCGAGGACGCCCAGCACCGCCGGCCAGGGGATCCCGGCCACCGCCGCCGCGAGGCCGTCCGCCCCGGGCGGCGCGTCGGTGAAGGCCGACTGGAAGAGCCGGATGGCGAGGGCGAAGCCCGCCGCCTTGGGGCCGACCGAGAGGAACGCGGTGAACGGCGTCGGCGCGCCCTCGTACACGTCGGGGCACCACATGTGCCAGGGCACGGCGGCGATCTTGTAGCCGACCCCGGCGAGCACGAAGACGATCGCCACCACGAGCGCGACCCGCGTCGCGGCGAGGGCCAGGCCGGGTGTCGCGTCGAGCTGCCCGAGGCGCGTGGACAGCTCGAGCAGGCTCGTCGTGCCGGTGAGGCCGTACAGGTAGCTCATGCCGAAGAGCATGACGCCCGAGGCGACCCCGCCGTAGATGACGTACTTCAGGGAGCCCTCGGAGGCCTTCCGGTCGCCCTTGCGGTACCCGGCGAGCACGTAACTCACCATCGAGACGAGCTCGAGGCCGAGGTACACCATCAGGAGATCGGTCGCGCTCGCCATGAGGAACATGCCGAGCACGATCGAGAGCAGGAGCGCGTAGAACTGGCCGAGCTTCCCGGGCGGGAAGTCCTTGCCCTGGGCGGCGATGAGCACCGTGAGGCCGCCCGCGGCGAGGAACAGCCACTTGAAGAAGTTCGCGAACGCGTCGTTCGCGATCATCCCGTTGAAGAGGACCTGGCCATCGGGCGGCTGCGCAGCGAGCAGCGCCGCGGCGACGCCGACGATCGCGAGCGCCGCGCCGGTGAGCCACAGGACGCGCGCGGCGCTCCGGCGCCAGACGAGGTCGAGCAGGAAGAGCAGGAGCGACCCGCCCCCGAGCACCAGCTCCGGACGGAACCAGGCGAGGGAGCGCAGGTTCTCCTGCACCTGAGGGAGGAGGGTTTCCATCGTGGGCTCTCGCTCCCGCCTAGAGCTGCGGGATGCCGCGCACCAGCGCGTGCAGGGTGTTGTTCACGACCGACAGGATCGCCTGCGGGTAGAAGCCGAGGACGATCGCGACCACGCCGAGCGGGTAGAGGCTGATCCGCTCGCGCCAGTTGAGGTCCGGGTAGCCGGCGTACACCGGGTTCAGCTTGCCGAGGAACATCCGGTGGATCGCCCACAGGTAGTAGGCCGCCGTGATGATGACGCTCGTCGCCGAGATGATCGTGTAGGTCGTGAAGACCGGGAACGCGCCGGCGAAGACCATGAACTCGGAGATGAAGCCGGCGAGGCCGGGCAGGCCGAGCGAGGCGAAGAAGGCGAGCCCCATCACCGCCGTGTACTCGGGCATCGCCGTGCCGAGGCCGCCGAACTTCTCGATCTCGCGGTGGTGGGCGCGGTCGTAGATGACGCCCACGATGAGGAAGAGCATCGGGCTGATGATGCCGTGGGTGAAGAGGTTCAGCACCGCGCCCGAGATGCCCGCCGGCGTCATGGACGCCATGCCGAGCAGCGAGAAGCCCATGTGCGAGACGGACGAGTAGGCGATGAGCTTCTTGAGGTCCCGCTGGCCGAGGCAGACGAAGGCCGCGTAGACGATGTTGATCATGCCGAAGACGGCGATGGTGTTCGCCGCCCAGGCGGTCGCCTCGGGCAGGAGCGGGTAGTTGAAGCGCAGGATGCCGTAGATGCCCATCTTGAGGAGGACGCCGGCCAGGATGACGGAGACGGGCGTCGGGGCCTCGACGTGGGCGTCGGGCAACCAGGTGTGGAACGGGAACATCGGGATCTTGATGGCGAACCCGATGAAGAGGAAGACGAAGACCACCGGGGCGAACCCGACGACGAGCTTGCCGCCGAAGAGCGCCAGCGCCGGGGCCCGGTCGAACACGCCCTGCGCGCCCTGCTGCGCGAGCGCGACGAGGTTGAAGGTGTGGCCGCTCGACATCGTGCCGTCGGCGAGCTGCGCCGGGAGGCTCGTGTAGTAGATGGCGATGATCGCGAGCAGCATCAGCACGGAGCCGGCGAGCGTGTAGAGGAAGAACTTGATCGCCGCGTACTCCTTGCGCGGGCCGCCCCAGATGCCGATGAGGAAGTACATCGGCAGGAGCATGACCTCCCAGAACACGTAGAAGAGGAACATGTCGAGGGAGGCGAAGGTGCCCATCATGCCGGTCTGCAGCAGCAGCAGCATGACCATGTAGCCGGGCACCATCCGCACCGAGAAGTGCTTCGGGTGCGCGTGCCCGTGGTCGGCGCCGTGGCCGTGGCCCTCATCGTGCTCGACCATGCCGGCCATCTCGGCCGCGCGCGCGCCCGACCACCAGGGCATCGACGCGATGGTCGCGACGAACGAGATGAGCCCCGACAGGAGGATCATCGAGATCGAGAGGCCGTCGGTCCCGACGTAGTACTCGATGTTGAAAGCCCGGATCCAGACGAAGTGGTGCTCGAGCTGCACGCCCGCCTTGGACGGATCGTAGAGCTGCCACGCCGCCACCGCGGCGAGCAAGGAGAGGCCGCTCGCGACGAGCGCGATCCAGCGCGCCCCGTCGTCAGCGAAGCGCTTCGGCAGCTTGCCGAGCGAGCGCACCGCGGCGAGCACGACGATCGCCGAGGCGCCGAGGAGCGGCAGGAAGGTGGCCCAGCTGAGGACGTTCCCTTCGTCGAAGAAGAGCATTTCGGTCTCCGGTCCCGTGCGATCAGGAGATGAGGAAGTTGAGGAGGACGACGGCGAGCGCCCCGCCGAGCGCGCCGTAGAGGTAGGTCTGGATGCGGCCGGTCTGGATGCGCCGGATGCCGCGGCCCGCGGCGCCCGTGACGTTCGCCACCGCGTTCACGAGGCCGTCGACGAAGTACGTGTCGAAGGCCGCGTCGAACCGCCCGAGGAACCGGCCGACAGCCCCCGCGAAGTTGACGATGCCGTCCAGCACGCTGCCGTCGAAGCGGCTCGCGAGGCGGGCGAGGCCGACGGACGGACGGATGACGCTCCGGTCGTACAGCTCGTCCACGTAGTACTTGTTGTAGACGACCGTCCAGGCGCGCTCGAACCGCGCCTTGAGCCGCGCCGGGACCTCGCTCTTGCCGTCCTTGTAGAGGGCGCGCGCGGCGAAGAAGCCGATGGCGGCGGCGAGCACCCCGGTGGCCTGGAAGGCGTACTCCAGGACGTGCGGGACCTCGGCGAACTCCACCGTGGCGACGATGACCGGCTCGAGCCAGTGCTCGAGGACCGGGTGCGTGTGCGTCCAGGCGTAGGGGATGCCGAGGAAGAGCGTGAGGAACGAGCCCACCGCGAGCGCCGACAGCACGAGCGTGATCGTCCAGGGCGACTCGTGCGGCGTGCCGCCGTGGTGCCCGTGGTCGCTCGCGTGGTCGTCGTGCGCCGGCGCGTGCGCCGCGGCCGCGTGGCCGTGGGCGACGTGGCCGGCCGCGTGCGGGGCCTCGTCCAGCGCGTGCGCGCCGTGCGACGGCGCGTGCGCCGCGAGCCCGAACGCGTGGGCCGCGCCGTCGTCGGCGTGGACCGCGTGCGAGGCCGCCGACGCCTTCGCGGCGAGCGCCGAATGCGGGTCCACGTTGTGCTCGTCGTGGTGCCCGCTGCCGCCGCGGTACTCGCCCGTGAACGTCATGTAGTACGAGCGGTACATGTAGAAGGCGGTGCCGGTCGCCGCGATGATCCCGACCGCGTAGATGGCGGGCCCGAGCCAGGGGGTCGCCACGCCGAACAGCTCGAGGTGACGGCTCGTGAACGCCTTCCAGAGGATCTCGTCCTTCGAGTAGAAGCCGTTCGCGATCGGGAAGCCTGCGATGGCGACGGTGGCGAACAGGTACGTCCACCGCGTGACGGGCATGTGCTTCGCGAGCCCGCCCATCTTCCGCATGTCCTGCTCGTGGTGGCAGCCCAGGATCACCGAGCCCGACCCGAGGAAGAGGCAGGCCTTGAAGAACGCGTGCGTCAGGAGGTGGTACGCGCCGGCCCAGTAGGCGCCCACGCCGACCCCGATGAACATGAAGCCGAGCTGGGAGACGGTCGAGTAGGCGAGGACCTTCTTGATGTCGTACTGGAAGAAGCCGATCGACGCGGCGAAGATCGCGGTGATCGCGCCGACGAGCGCGACCCAGCCCATCGCGGAGGGAGAGAGGGCGAAGATGAAGTTGAGCCGCGCCACCATGTACACGCCGGCGGTGACCATCGTCGCCGCGTGGATGAGGGCGGAGACGGGGGTGGGGCCGGCCATCGCGTCGGGCAGCCAGACGTAGAGCGGCATCTGCGCGCTCTTCCCCATCGCGCCGACGAACAGCAGGATCCCGACGAGCGCGATGAGGGAGACGCCCCACATCGTCGCGGTGGCGAGGTGCTCCTTCACGCCGGTCGCCTCGACCACCACCTGGTCGCGCAGCTCCCGGAAGTTCATCGTGGGGCCGACCTTCACGCCGTGGACCACCGGCGCGAGCGCGGCCGACTCGCCGGGCGTCGCGGCCCCGGCCATCGCGTTCAGCCCCGCCGCGGGGTGGTAGCGCGTCGGGAGGGAGTGACCCGGCGCGGCCTCCTCGCGCTCGACGGCGACCGGCGCGTCGTGGTGCGACCCGCGGCCGAGGCCGGACGGCCCGCCCTCGCGCGCCGACCAGGCGCCGCCGAGCGCCCAGAAGAGGAGCATCAGGCCGGCGATGAAGCCGAAGTCGCCGAAGCGGTTCACCACGAAGGCCTTCATGCCGGCCTTCGCCTTCTCGGGGTCCGTGTACCAGAAGGCGATGAGCAGGTAGCTCGCGAGGCCCACGCCCTCCCAGCCGAAGAACATCACCGCGAAGTTGTCCCCCATGACGAGGAGCAGCATCGCGAACACGAACAGGTTCAGGTACGAGAAGAACCGCCAGTACGACGGCTCGTCGGCCATGTAGCCGATGGAGAAGACGTGGATGAGCGTGCCGATCCCGGTGATGACGAGCACCATCATCATCGACAGGGGATCGAGCGCGAACGCGAGGTCCACGGTGAGCCGGCCGGCCGTGAGCAGGTTCCAGAGGGTGTTCTGGAGGAACCGGTCCTCGGCGGGCAGCCCGTGGAGCTCGACGAAGGCGTAGGCCGCCACGGCGAGCGAGGCGAGCATCGCCGTCACCGCGATGCGGTGGACGATCTTCTTCCCGAAGAGCTTCTGCAGCTTCCAGCCGACGATCGCGTTCAGCGCCGCGCCGACGAGCGGGAAGACCGGGATGAGCCAGAGGTACGAGACGGTGTGGACGGCCTGGGGGCCGAGCGCGTGGGTCGGTTCCATCTCACTCTCGCATGAGGTCCGCGGCGCGGACGTCGATGGTGCGGAAGGTCTGGAAGATGGCGAGGACGATGGCGAGGCCGACCGCCGCCTCGGCGGCCGCGAGCACGATGACGAACAGCGAGAAGACCTGGCCGGTGACCCCGTCCCCGACGTACCGGTCGAAGGCGAGGAAGTTCACGTTGGCGCCGTTCAGGATGAGCTCGACGCCCATCAGGACGCCGACCGCGTTGCGGCGGGTGGCGACCGTGACGAGCCCGAACGTGAAGAGCAGGGCGCCGACGACGAGGAAGTGCGGGAGCGAGATCATGAGGGTCTCCGGCCGTCAGTCGGCCTTGATCTCCTTGCGGGCCATGACCACCGCGCCGATGAGCGTGGCGAGGAGGACGAGGGAGGCGACCTCGAAGGGCAAGAGCCAGCGGGTGAGGAGGCCGCTGCCGATGGCCGCCGTCGAGGGGACGAGCGGGCCGGGGTCGTGGGTCATCCAGGGCGTCACGAGCGCGACGGTGAGGAGCACCGGCAGGATCGCGATGAAGAGGGCGACGCCGCCGGCGAGCCCGAAGCTCGTGTTCGAGATGGTCACCTCGGTGATGCGCGAGGTGAGCATGATCGCGAAGAGCACGAGGATGAGGACGCCGCCGATGTAGATGAGCAGCTGGGCGACCGCGACGAAGTCGGCGGAGAGGTAGACGTAGAGGCCGCCCGCGCCGAGCAGCGCGAGGAGCAGGCCGAGCGCGCTGTGCAGGATGTTCCGCGCGAGCGCGACGGCCGCGGCGCCGGAGACGGCGAGCGTCGCGAGCGCGAAGAAGAGCACGTCGGGCAGCGTCAAGGGGCCCGCGACGTGCGGCGGGTTCGCCAGCGCGGCGGGCTCGATCACCCGCGTCGCCATGAAGATGAGCGCGCCGATGAAGACCGCCGCGCCGAGGAGCCAGAAGAGGAATCGCTTCGCGTTCACGGGATCCTCACTTGGTGTCGGTGCCGGTGGGGGCGGGCGCCGCGGCCGCGGGCTTCGGGGCGGCCGGCGCGGGCGCGGGCGCCGGAGCGGGAGCGGCCTTGGCCGCAGGGGGCTGGGCCGGCTGCGGCGGAAGGAAGACCGGCGCCGGCGCGTCCCAGGGCCGGGACTCGAGCTTGGCGCGCACCAGCGAGCCGAGCGGCACGCGCGGGTAGTACTCCGCGGTCTTGTCGACCTTGTAGACCGGGAACGGGTTCATCGGGTCGGCCCAGCGCAGCGTGAGGTTCCGCACGTGCCGCTGCGACCCCTCGAACTCGCGCGTGTGCTGGATCGCGCCGGTCGGGCAGGGCTCGACGCAGAGCCCGCAGAACATGCACTTCGCCTCGTCGATGTCGAACTGCGAGACGTTGCGCTGCTTGGGGTTCGCGGGGTCCTTCTCGAGCACGATCGCGATGCAGCCGATCGGGCAGGCGCGCTCGCAGGCCTGGCAGCCCGTGCAGATGCTCGCGTCCACCTCGAGGAACCCGCGGTAGCGCGCGGGGAGCATGTCCCGCACCGGCATCGGCGTGCGGTCCGGGTACTGGACCGTCACCGGCCGGCGGAAGAGGTACGAGAGCGTGATCGACAGGCCATGCCAGAAGGACTTGACGGTGTCCCCGATGTGCCCGGCGTACCCGCGGTTGGTCGTGTTCGGCATGGAGTTCTCTCGCTCCGTCACCAGTTGGTGAGGTCGACGCGGTCGCCGGCCGCGGCGATGTTCCGGCGCGTCTGGCGGATGAAGAAGGCGGCCACCACCGCCGTGGCGCCGACGAGCGCGAACCCGGTGACCGGGCGCGCCACCGGCACCTGCACGAGCAGGATCTGCCAGAGCAGCGTCGCGACGAACGCCACGAAGGCGAACGGCACGAGATACTTCCAGCAGAGGACCATCATCTGGTCGACGCGGATGCGGGGCAGCGTCCAGCGCACCCAGACGATGAGGTTCAGGACGAAGAGCGTCTTCAGGGCGAAGACGCCCATCGAGACGATCTGGAGCGCCCACCACCCGAGGCCGGGCATGCCGCCCGTGCCCTTCAGCTCGGCGAAGAGCTCGGGGCCGGCGAAGGGCACCTGCCAGCCGCCGAGGAAGAGCGTCACGGCGATGGCCGCCATGACCCAGAGGTTCCCGAACTCGACGAGGAAGAAGAGCGCGAACCGGAAGCTCGAGTACTCCGAGAGGTAGCCGGCGACGAGCTCGGACTCGGCCTCGGGGAGGTCGAAGGGCGTCCGGTTGCCCTCGGCGAGCTGCGAGATGAAGAAGACGAGGAACGCGACGAGGGAGGCCGGGTTCGTGAAGAGGAACCATTGCCAGGGCCACGGCCCCTGCGCTCGGATGATGTCCTGCATGGAGAGCGACCCCGCCATGAGGACCGGGATCATGATCGCGATGCCGGCGGGGATCTCGTACGAGATCACCTGGGCCGCCGAGCGCATGCCGCCGAAGAGCGCCCACTTGGAGTTGGAGGACCAGCCGGCGAGCAGGATCCCGACCACCACGAGCGCGGTGACCGCGATGAGGTAGAAGATGCCGACGTTCAGGTCTGCGGCGATCAGGCTCTCGCCGAAGGGCAGCGCGACGAAGGTGAGCGCGAACCCGGTGAGCACGAAGTAGGGCGAGGCGCGGAAGAGGAGCTGGTCCGCCTCGGCGGGGATGAGGTCCTCCTTGAGGAGGAGCTTCACCGCGTCCGCCACCCACTGGAAGAAGCCGCCGGCGCCCACGCGGTTGTAGCCGACGCGGCTCTGCATGCGGGAGCTGACCCGCATCTCCCACCAGACCGTCATGCCGGAGACGATCGCGCCGAAGTTGATGAGCACGAAGGCGAGGATCGCGACGGAGAGGCCGTAGAGCAGGTTCCGGTAGCCGAACGTCGCCGGGTCCTGGCCGAGCACGTTCCGGATGAACGCGTCGATCATGAACGGCTTCGTCACGGGCGACAGCACCAGCACGGCGGCGAACAGCGCGGACGGCAGCCCCAGCCCGATGGCGAGGGTGCCGAGCACCACGCCGCGCGGGTTCGCGCCGATGCGCGGGGTGCGGTCGTGCTTCTTCGCGGCTGCAGCGGTCATCGGTCGATCTCCGGGGCGACGACGTCCAGGGAGGCGATCAGCGCGACCAGGTCCGCGACCATCAGGCCGGGCGAGATGTCCTCGATGATGCCCATGGCGGTGAAGCTGCCGGTGCGTGCGCGCAGCCGGTACGCTTTCTCGGTGCCGTCGCAGACCACGTAGTAGGCGAGCTCGCCGCGGGCGGACTCGACGCGGCCGAGCGCCTCGCCCGCCTCCGGCTTGATCTTGCGGGGCACCTTCGCCATCACCTCGCCCTCGGGGAGGGACTCGAGGGCCTGGCGCGCGATGCGCGACGACTCCTTCATCTCGAGGCAGCGGATGTAGTAGCGGTCGTAGCAGTCGCCGGGCGTGCCCATGAAGCCCGTGCCGACCGGCACCGACCACTTCACCTTCTCGCGGAACTCGGGCAGCGCCCACGGGCCGTACGGCAGGTCGCGGCGCAGGTCCCAGTCCACGCCCGAGCCGCGCAGGTTCGGGCCGACGAGGCCGTAGTCGATCGCGAGCGCGCCGGGGATGACCGCCACGTTGGCGAGGCGCCGGATGTAGATCTCGTTGAACGAGATGAGCCGGTCGAACTCGACCAGGAACGCGTCGAAGTGGTCGAGGAACTTCAGCACGCGGTCGCGCCAGCCGTTGGGCGCGTCGAAGGCGACGCCGCCGATGCGGTGGTAGTTGTAGGTCAGCCGCGCGCCGCAGAGCTCCTCGATGAGGTCGTTGATGGTCTCGCGCTCGCGGATGCCGTGGAGCATCGGGGTGAAGGCGCCGATGTCCATCGCCATCGTGCCCACCGAGACGAGGTGGCTCGCGATCCGGACGAGCTCGCCCGAGATGGCGCGCAGCCAGTGGGCGCGGGGCGGGGCGTCGATCTTGAGGAGCCGCTCGATCGCGAGCGCGTAGCCCTCGTTCGCGAACATCGCCGCGACGTAGTCGACGCGGTCGGTGTACGGCATGAAGCCGGGGTAGGCGACCCCCTCGCCGATCTTCTCGATCGAGCGGTGCAGGTAGCCGACGTCCGGCACGGCCTTCTTCAGCACCTCGCCGTCGGTCTCGACGATGAAGTTGATGACGCCGTGCGTGGACGGGTGCTGCGGCCCGAAGTTGAGGATCATCTCCTCGCTGTCGGGGTGGTCCATGCCGACCCGGCGCAGGATGAGCTTCTCCATGAGGTCTCCTAGGCCTTCGCGGGCGGCACGGCGGGGCCGGCGGCCGGGGGGGCCGCGGGCGGCGGCGAGGGAGGGGGAGGCGGGTTCAGCTTCGCGGCCTCGGCGCGGCGGACCTCGTCGAGCCGCCGGAGCTCGACGAGCGGGTTCTCGCGGAAGCTCGAGATGCCGTGCCAGCCGCCCGCGTCCTGGTAGTCCTTGCGCAGCGGGTGGCCGACCCAGTCGTCGGGCAGGAGCAGCCGGCGCAGGTCGGGGTGGCCGGTGAAGTCCACGCCGAACAGGTCGTAGATCTCGCGCTCGAACCAGTTGGCGGTCTTCCAGACGGTCTCGACCGTGGTGATGACCGGGGCGGCGCGGTCGAGCTCCACCTTGAGGACGATCCCGTGCCGGTGGCGGTACGAGAGCAGGTGGTAGACGATCTCGATGACGTTCCGCTTCGGCCAGTCGACCGCGGTCTCGTCCTCGAGGAACTCGAGCTCGAGGCCGGGCTCCGTCTTGAGGAACCGGCAGACCTCGACGATCCGCTCCTTCTTCACGAGGGCGAAGGCATCCATCTTCGCCTCGGAGAGCGGTCCGACGTCGTCGCCGAAGACCGCCTTCAGCCGCTCATGGATTCCATCGGTCGTCATCTCGTCCCCTGACACGGACCGGGGCGAGCGGCCCGGCTCCGCCGGTCCCGACTCGCCCCGTCCCTCGTGACTCGCTTCCGTGGTGCGAAGTTACGTGGTGGCGCCGCGGTCGATCTCCACGCCCTCGGGCTTCGGCGGGCGGCGCTTGAGGCCCCACTTCTCGGCCCGGACGATCTCCTGCAGGCGAAGGAGACCCTCGGTGAGCGCCTCCGGCCGCGGCGGGCAGCCGGGCACGTAGACGTCCACCGGGACGACCTTGTCGACGCCCTTGCAGACCGAGTACGCCGCCTGGAACAGGCCACCGCAGTTGGCGCAGGAGCCCATCGAGATCACGTACTTCGGCTCGGACATCTGGTCGTAGAGGAGCTTCGCCCGCTCGGCCATCTTGTAGGTGAGCGTGCCGGCCACGATCATGAAGTCGGCCTGGCGAGGCGAGGCGCGCGGGATGGCGCCGAAGCGCATCAGGTCCGCCCGCGGGCCGCCCGTCTGGATGAGCTCGATCCCGCAGCAGGCGAGACCGAAGAGCAGGTACCAGAGCGAGTTCTCGCGAGCCATGTTGATGAGGTGATCGAGCTGGCTCGTGTGGAAGAGCGTGACATCGCCCGTCCCTGGATCGTTGCGCGCCGTCATCGTCTCGCTCTCTCCTTCTATGGCTGCGGTGCGAAGTCTTCGGCTCGACGTTAGGCCGCGCGGCGGCGGTCCGGCTTCGGCGGCTCCGGCGTCGTGCGGGCGGGAGCCCGGTACGAGGCGGCGCCCAGGTTCTTCACCCACTCGAGGTCGCCGTGCGCCCAGACCCAGATCAGCCCGACGGCGAGGATCGCGGTGAAGAGGACCAGCTCGAAGAACGCCACCCACGCCATGAGGGGGCTCGCCTCGACCCACGAGCGGTAGACCGCCACCACCGGGAAGGTGAGGGCGATGTCGACCTCGAAGATCACGAAGACGAGCGCCACCAGATAGAACCGCGGGTTGAAGTTGAACCACGCGACCCCGATGGGGCGTTCGCCGCACTCGTAGATGGTCGCCTTCTCCGCGTTCGGGACCCTGGGTCCAACCAACCTGGAGAGCGTGATGCCCCCGAAGGCGAACCCGACCGCGACGATCGCGAAGACGAGGACCGCACCGAAGTCAAATCCCATGGACCGTCCTTTGTGGACCTATCCTGTCGCTATTTCTTGGGAAAAGGTGCGCGGAGTGTACGCGCCAACCCGGCGAAGTCAAGGGGCGGAAAGGAATTGACATTGACAGAGGCGGCAGGCACTTAAGGGGCTCCTCGCCGACCCCAGACCACCCATGCTGACACCACTCCAGATCTATTTCCCGATTGGAATCGTGCTGTTGGTGGCCGTCGGGATGGCCGTGGTCATCCTCTGGATAGCCAACCAGCTCGGGCCGCGCCGGCCGAGCGTGGTGAAGATGACCCCCTTCGAGTGCGGGTCGCAGCCGATCGGCTCCGCGCACGAGAAGTTCGGCCTCAAGTTCTACGTGGTCGCCCTGCTCTTCATCGTCTTCGATATCGAGGCGATCTTCCTCTACCCCTGGGCGGTGCTGCTCCTGCCCAGCGAGGGCTACCCGGGGCTCGGTTGGGCCGGCTTCCTCTCGATGGGTATCTTCGTCTTCACCCTCGTCGCCGGCCTCGTCTACGTCTGGAAGAAGGGCGTCCTCGACTGGGCGGACTAGCAGGAGGAGCACGGTCATGGCTTCCGAGATCGACGTCATCCCCGCCCTGACGACCCGGCGCGACGAGGCGCAGGGCTGGCTCGAAGGGATCGTGTCGAAGGGGCTCGGCTGGGCGAGGAAGTACTCGCTCTTCCAGTACCCCTTCGTCACCGCCTGCTGCGGCATGGAGTACATGACGGTCGCGAGCGCCCGCTACGACCTCGACCGCTTCGGGGCCGCCCTCCCGCGCTTCTCCCCGCGCCAGGCGGACCTCCTGATGGTGGTCGGCACCGTGAACTGCAAGCAGGCGCCGATCCTCCAGCGCGTCTACGAGCAGATGGCCGAGCCGAAGTGGGTCATCGCCTTCGGGGTCTGCGCCTCGTCGGGCGGCTTCTACGACAACTACGCCACCGTGCAGGGCATCGACCGGATCGTCCCGGTCGACGTGTACATCCCGGGCTGCCCGCCGCGGCCGGAGCAGGTGCTCGACGGGATCATCCTCCTGCAGAAGAAGATCCAGGACCAGCAGCACAAGCTCATCGCCCCGTCGCTGCCCGTCATCGGGCAGGCGCCCGGCCGGCCCTGAGCGGAGAGGCACCATGGCCAAGGCCGTGATCGACGCGCTCGTCGCGCGCTTCCCGGATGCCGTGTACGACCCCTACGTGGGTGTCGGCGGCGACGACTGCGCCTTCGTGCAGCGAGACCGGATCGACGAGGTCGCGAGGTTCCTCAAGACGGACCCGGCCATGAGGTTCGACCTCGCGCCGTACATCACGGCGGTCGACTACCTCGGGCAGGATCCGCGCTTCGAGGTCGTCTACAACCTGCTCTCGCTCGCGAACAACGTCCGAATTCGCCTGCGCGTGAAGGTGCCCGAGGCGGATCCGGTCGTGAAGAGCGTCACGCCCGTCTGGCGAGGCGCCGACTGGTTCGAGCGGTACTGCTTCGACATGTACGGCCTGCGCTTCACCGGCCACCCCGACCTGCGGCGCCTCTTCATGTACGACGAGTTCGTCGGCCACCCGCTGCGGAAGGACTATCCGCTGCGCGGCCGGCAGCCGCTCGTGCCCGAGCGCGAGGTGCACGACCTCTTCCGCGGGCCGGGCCCCGCCACGCGCGACTAGGGACCTCCATGGCGACCGACGGCAAGGTGGCAGGGAAGGACACGCGGGCCACGCCCGGCAGCTTCGGAGCGGGCGAGGCACGTCGCGGGCTGGCGACCGAGCCCCCGCGGCCCCCCCCGGTGCGCGCGCCGGAGAGCGAGCTCGACGCGCCGCTCTCCTCGAAGCGGATGATCGTGAACCTCGGGCCGTCGCACCCGGCGATGCACGGGGTGACGCGCGCGGTGGTCGAGCTCGACGGCGAGATGATCGTCGAGATGAAGCTCGACATCGGGTTCCTGCACCGCGGGTTCGAGAAGAGCTGCGAGAACGTGACGTGGACGCAGGTCTTCCCGTACACGGACCGGCTCAACTACGTCAGCTCCATCATGAACAACGTGGGCTTCGCGCTCGCGGTCGAGAAGCTCTGCCGGCTCGACGTGCCGGAGCGGGCGAAGTACCTCCGGGTCGCCACCTCCGAGATCCACCGCATCTGCGACCACCTCACCCTCATCGCCGCCATGGGCATGGAGCTCGGCGCGATGACGGTCTTCCTCTACTGCATCGAGGCCCGCGACCACCTGTGGGACCGGCTCGCCGAGCTCTGCGGCGCGCGGCTCACCTCGAACTACGCGCGCATCGGCGGCGTGGCGCGCGACGCGCCGGACGGCTGGGTCGAGAAGACGGTGCGGTCCCTCGAACGCACCCGCGAGCTGCTCGACGAGGTGGACGGGCTGCTCACCCGCAACCGGATCTTCATGGACCGGACCATCGGGACGGGGCCGGTCACCCGCGAGGACGCCATCGACCTCGGCTTCACCGGGCCGTGCCTGCGCGCCTCGGGCGTGCCGTACGACATCCGCAAGGCGGCGCCCTACCTCGTCTACGACCGGCTCGACTTCGACGTGCCGGTCGGCTCGAACGGCGACAACTTCGACCGCTACCTCATGCGCGTCGAGGAGTGCCGCCAGTCAATGCGCATCCTCGAGCAATGCTGGAAGCAGATGGAGCCGGGCGAGATCGTGGTGGCCGACTTCAAGTACGCGCTGCCGCCCAAGCCGCTCGTCTACGGGACCATCGAGGGCGTGATGGCCCACTTCAAGCTCATCATGGAGGGGATCAAGGTCCCCGCCGGCGAGGCGTACAGCTACACCGAGGCGGCCAACGGCGAGCTCGGCTTCTACGTGGTGTCGGACGGCGGCGGGCGGCCGTACAAGCTCGGCCTGCGCGCGCCGGGGTGGCCGATGCTGGCGGCGCTGCCCCACATGACGAAGGGCTACCTGCTCTCCGACCTCGTCCCGACGTTCGACAGCATCAACATGATCGGCGGCGAGGTCGAGCAGTAGGCCCGCCGGACCGGAGCGAGACGACCGATGGCCGACGAGAAGAAGACCGAGGCCCCCGCCGCCGCGCCCAAGCCGCCCCCGGGCCCGCCGGCGCCGCCGCCCCCGAAGAACCCGGGGTTCGTCACGGCGGTGATCGACGGGCGGGAGGTGGTGGCGAAGCCGGGCACGACCGTCATCGAGGCCGCCAAGGCGCTCGGGATCGAGATCCCGTACTACTGCTACCACAAGCGGCTCTCCATCGCGGCCAACTGCCGGATGTGCCTCGTGGAGATGTCCAACGCGCCGGGCGGCAAGCTCATGCCCGCCTGCCAGATGACGCTCTCCGAGGGCGTCGCGGTCAAGACCGAGACGCCGCGCGTGAAGGACCAGCAGCGCGCCACGCTCGAGTTCCTGCTGCTCAACCACCCCGTGGACTGCGCGATCTGCGACCAGGCCGGGGAGTGCAAGCTCCAGGACTACTACATGAAGTACGACCGGCAGCCGTCGCGGCTCGACGTGCCGAAGGTCAAGAAGGAGAAGCGGGTCCCGCTCGGCCCCACCATCACCCTCGACCAGGAGCGCTGCATCCTCTGCACGCGCTGCGTCCGGTTCATGCGGGAGGTGGCCGAGAACCCGCAGCTCGGCGTGGCGGAGCGCGGGAACGAGAGCTTCATCACCACCTTCCCCGGCCAGCCGCTCGACGACCCGTACGCCGGCAACGTGGTGGACATCTGCCCGGTGGGCGCGCTCACCTCGAGCGACTTCCGCTTCCGCGGCCGGGTCTGGTTCATGAGCTCGGCGCGCTCGATCTGCACGGGCTGCAGCCGCGGCTGCAACACCTTCCTCGACTACATGAACGAGACCGCCTTCCGCTACCGGCCCCGCGAGAACGACGCGGTGAACCAGGAGTGGATGTGCGATCACGGCCGCACCACCTACCGGTTCCTGAACCAGGATCGCGTGCTGCTCGCGCGCGAGGGGCGCGGCGCCACCGAGCGCACCCTGCCGCGCGCCGCCGCGGTCGAGGCGGCCGCCGCGGCGCTGCTCCCGCACGGCCGCGCCGGCTCGCTCGGCGTGCTCCTCTCGCCGCTCGCGTCGCTCGAGGACCTGCTCGTCGCAGCGACCGTCGCGAAGGACGGGCTCGGCGCGCGCGAGGTCTACGTGGGCGGCCGCGCCGACGGCTGGCAGGACGACTTCCTGAAGCGGGCCGACGAGAACCCGAACCGCAAGGGGCTCGAGCTCGTGGCGGCGGCGCTCGGCCTGGCCGTGCGGCCGGCGGCCGACCTCGCCGCCGCGGTGGAGCGCGGCGCGGTGCGGGCGGTCTGGGCCGTCGGCACGGAGCTGCCCGACCCCGCGCTCGCGGAGCGGATCGCCCGCGCCGAGGTGCTCGTCGCGCAGTCGTACGGCGAGACGCCGCTCGCGAAGGCGGCGACGATCCTCTTGCCCGCCGCGCCGCACGCCGAGGCGGACGGCACGCTCGTCAACTTCGAGGGGCGCGCGCAGCGCTTCGAGCTCGCCTGGTTCCCGCGCGGCGAGGCCCGCGCACATTGGGCGCTCGCGACGGAGCTCGGCCGCGCCCTGCGGATGACGCTCGCCTTCGCGACCGCGCGCGACGTGTTCGTCGCGCTCGCGCCGAAGCTGGGCGCGTCGCTCGGCGACTACCGCTTCGACGCACTGCCGTCGGCGGGGCGGGGCATGGGCATCATCCCGCTCGCGGCGGGCACGGTGGACGGGCGCCTGCCCGGCCAGCGCGACCGGCTGCCGCCCGAGACCACCGAGGACTACCGCCGCGCCCTGGCGCGGCTGCCGTAGGAAGGAGCGACCGTGGGCCGAACGTTCGGCATGCTGCTGGTGATCGGCGGGCTCCTGGCGGCGCTCGTCGGGATGTCGGCGCTCTTCTACGTCGCCGCAGGCTGGATGGGCTGGGGGCTCAACAGCCTCCTCAACGCCCTGACCGGCGCCGAGGGCGTCCACCGCGCCTGGGTCTACTACGGCGCGGCCATCGCGAACGTCCTCACGCTGATGATGGTCGTGATGATGATCTCGGGCTCGCTCCTCACGGTGGCCGAGCGCAAGTGGTCGGCGCTCATCCAGAACCGGATCGGCGCGAACCGGATCCTCATCGGCGGCAGCGCGCTCGGCGGCATCCCGTACCTCGCCGCGGACGCGCTCAAGATGCTCACCAAGGAGCGGGTCGAGCCGACCGGCCGCACCCGCTTCCTGTACGGGCTCGCGCCGGTGCTCGCCTTCGCGCCCGTGTTCGCGCTCTTCGCCATCATCCCCGTCGGGCCGGGCATCCCGCTCGCGGCCATCGTGCCGGCGGCGATCGGGATCGGCGTGCCCGTCGACCCGATCGCGCTGCAGGTCGCGGCCGTCGACGCGGGCCTGCTCTACATCTTCGCGATCGCGTCGCTCCAGGTGTACGGCACGACGCTCGCGGGCTGGTCCTCGAACAACAAGCTCGCGCTCCTCGGCGGCGTCCGCGCCTCGTCGCAGATGATCAGCTACGAGGTGTCGCTCGGCCTCTCGCTCGTGGGCGTGATGATGTGCTTCCGCACGCTCCGGCTCGACGAGATGGTGGTCGCGCAGGGCCTCCAGGTGATCGGACCCGTCCCGGCGCTCGGCCTCCTCCTGCAGCCCGTCGGCTTCCTCATCTTCTTCGCGAGCGCCTTCGCGGAGACCAAGCGCGCGCCGTTCGACCTGCCCGAGGGCGAGAGCGAGATCGTCGGCTACTTCGTCGAGTACTCGGGCATGAAGTTCGGCATGATGTTCCTCGCCGAGTTCATCGAGATCGTGGTGCTCGCGGCGGTCACGACGGCGGTCTTCCTCGGCGGCTGGCACCCCATCGTGGTCTCGACGGAGTGGCTGCGGGCCGCGGTCTCGCCGCTCTGGTTCGGGGCGATCTGCGCCGCGACGTTCATCGCCAAGATGATCGTGCTGATGTGGCTGCAGCTCACCATCCGCTGGCTCCTGCCCCGCTTCCGCTACGACCAGATCCAGAAGCTCTGCTGGAAGCTGCTCCTGCCGGCCGCCCTCGTGAACGTGTTCGTCACCGGCGCGGCGCTGCTCATCGCGGACGACGGGAACGGCCGCATCGATCCGGGCGACCTTCGCCCGGTCGCCTGGCTCGGCGTCATCACCTTCCTCATCCTCGCCGTCATCACGGCCGCGGTCGGCCGGGCCCCGGCGACCGCCCACGCGCTCGGCCACGCGGCCGACGCCGCGGCTCCCCACGGCGCCGGGCACTAGAGGGAACATATGGCCTACCCGCTCGACAACCGCCCGCCGGACCTGCGCGAGAACATGTACTTCCCGGAGATCTTCCGGGGCATCGGGTTCGTCACGCGGCGCTTCCTGCGGAACCTCTTCTTCTCGCGGGACCGGAACCCCGACGTGCTCGAGCGCCGGCGCGGCCACTTCCGCTCCGAGAACGCCACCCTGCAGTACCCCGAGGAGAGGGCGCCCTACGCGCCCGGCTACCGCGGGCTGCACCGGCTCGTCCCGCGCGAGGACGGGCGGCCCCGCTGCGTCGCCTGCTACATGTGCGCGACCGCCTGCCCGGCCCAGTGCATCTACATCGAGGCGGGCGAGGTCGCGGACGATCCGATCGAGAAGTACCCGGTCAAGTTCGTGATCGACGAGCTGCGCTGCATCGTCTGCGGCTTCTGCGTCGAGGCGTGCCCGAAGGACGCGATCCGGATGGACTCGGGCGAGCACGCGCCGCCGTCCTACACGCGCGCCGCCCAGGTCTGGGACGAGACGCGGCTGCTGCGCGGGCCGCCCGTCTCGTACCAGTACGATCCGTGGCTGCGGCGCGGCTCGAAGTCCATCCCGGCCGACAAGCTCGAGGCGATGCGGGCTCGCGCGAAGCCGTTCCCCTCGACGGCCACCGACGAGTACGCCCAGACGCCGGGGTTCTCGGTCCGCACGCTCGCCGCCGAGGCGAAGGAGCGCGCGGAGCGCTCGAAGCAGGGGTGAGCCTCCCCGGCGCGTGGCCGCGCCGCAGGCCGCTCGTCCTCCTCGGCGCCGTCGTCGCGGCCGCCGCCCTCCTCGACCTCTCTAGCTTCCACGCGCTCGAGCACGGCGACTCGATCGTCCCCGTGCTCGTCTCGCTCCAGCGGTGGACCCCCTTCTACTGGGACCAGGAGCGGTTCGGGATGCTCCTCCCGCTCCTCGCCCTGCCGGTGCGGGATCCGCTCGGGAACCTGCTCCTCCAGCGCGGCCTCCTCGTCGTCGCCGGGCTCGGGGCGGTCGTGCTGCTCGCTCGCCACGTGCTCGCCGGGCGCGACTGGCCGCTCGCCGGCGCGCTCGCGGCCGGCACGCTGCTCGCGCTCGCGCCCGCCACGTGGCTGTTCGAGTTCCTCGGGGATCAGCCCTACGGGCTCGGCCTCGCGCTGGCGCTCGCCGGCCTCGCGCTGGCGGAGGGCGGCGGCGTCGTCGCGCCGCTCGCCGGCGCCGGGCAGCCACGCCGAGGCCAGCGGGCCGTCCGCCTCGCCGGCGCGCTCGTGCTCGTCTTGCTCGCGCACTGGGTCAACGCGGCGGCCGGGCTCCTGCTCCTGCCGCTCGCGGTCGCGCGCGCGGGCGCGGACCTGCTCGAGGGCGGGCGCTTGCGGGAGCTCCGCGCGCGCCTCGGGCTCGAGGCAGGGCTGCTCGCCCTCGGCCTCGTCGCGGGGCAGGCGCTCATCGCGGCGTACCCGGCGATGACGGGCAAGCCGCTGCGGCTCGAGGCCGGAACCCTGCCGCCCGGCGCCTGGCCGCACGCGTGGGCGACCTTGTTCGAGAACGCGTGGCGCGCGGCGGCGGTCTGGGGGCTCATCCTCGCCGTCGCGGCCGCGGCCGGCGTGCTGCTCCTCCTGCTGCGGCCGCTGCGCGGGGGGCTCCGGAGCGCGCTCCTCCGGGCGGGCGTGCTCCTCGCGGCGGCGCTCGCCTACGCGCTCTTCGCCGGGTCGCTGCGCTGGGTGCAGGCGAACGCCTTCCACTGGCGGTACCTCGCGCCGTCCTCCGTGCTCGTCCACCTGGCGGCGGTGTCGCTCCTCGCAGAGCCCCTGGCGCGCCTGCCGCGCCTCGCCCGGCCCGCGGCCCTCGCCGCCCTCGCCCTCGTGCCCCTCGGCGCGCTCGTCGCCGGTGGTCCGCCCTCGCTCGGCCGCGTCCGGGCCGACCTCGACCGCGTGGCCGGCGCGCACACGGAGGCGATCCTCGCGGCCCGCTGCACCGCCGTCGCCGGCGACTACTGGACGGTCTGGCCGGCCGTCTGGCATGTCCTCGCCGTGCGCGCCGAGCGCGGGGATCCGCTGCCCGTGTACGGCATCTCGCACCGCTCGAACCCGACCTTGCCCGCCTTCCTCGCGCTCCCCGCGGAGGCGCGCCGCATCTGCGTCCCGGCCGCCGAGCGGGCGCACGCGGAGCGCTGGTTCGAGGACTACCGGCTCGGGCCGCTCGACGAGGTGGGACGCGCAGGCGGGATGCGCGTGCTGGTGCAGCGGGAGGCGCGGTAGGTCGCAGTCGTGGTCGAGGGCGTGGTCGTGGTCGAGGTCGGCGTCGCCGCGGAAGCCGCCCGTCACCCCCCCGTCGCCCGCCCCACTCCCCGCCGCGCCGCGAGGTACGCCGCCACCGCGAATCCCACGACGAGCCCCGCGACCGGCGGCCCCACGAGGTCGATCCAGTCCACCGCGCGCTCCGGCCGGACCATCCGCGCGACCGCGGCCGCGAGGTCGAACGCCCCCCCGGCCCGCATCGGCTTGAGCGCCGCGAGCAGCGCGGAGAGCACGTAGGCGAGCACCATCCCGAGCCCCGCGCCCGCGAGCCCCCGCGCCACCAGGCCACCCACGGTGAGCGGCGTACCGTGCGCGGCCGGCGCTTCGCCCTCGTCGAGCGCGCCCGGGATGTCGCGCGAGCGCCACGGGACGAAGCGCTGCAGGAGCAGCATGCCCGGGATGGCCATCGGGACCGTGAGCAGGAAGAAGTCGCGCCAGCCGATCGCGTCGACGAGCGCGCCCGCGGGCGGGCCGGCGAAGGTGCGGCCCAGGGCGAAGATCGACGAGAAGAGGGCGTACTGGGTGGCGCTGAAGCGGCGCTGGGTGAGCCGGAGGAGGAACACGCCGAACGCGCCCGTCCCCATCCCGCTCGTGCCTGCCTCGACCGCCGCCGCCGCGTACATGACGGAGCGGTTCACGCCGACCTCCGCGATCGCGACGTAGCCGAGGTTCGACACCGCCTGGAAGAGGCCGAAGACCCAGAGCGCCCGCCCCACGCCCATCGAGTTGCAGAGGATGCCGCCGAGGAACGTGCCGGCGATGGTCGCGAAGATGCCGATGGTCCCCTGCGCGAGGCCGATGTCCACCGGGTCGTAGCCGAGCTGACCGAGGAACGGCGACACGAGCGCCGTCGCGAGGTTGTCGGCGAACTTGTAGAAGAACAGGAAGGCGGCGATCTCCAGCGCCCGCGCCTGCCGGAAGAAGCCGACGAACGGCTCCCAGACCGCCTCGCGCAGCGTGCGGGGCGGGGTCACGGGCACGTCCGGCTCGGGCGCCTTCGCGGTCACCGCGAGGAACGGGAGGAGCGAGGCGGCCATGCCGAGGAACGCCGGCCCCCAGCCGAGCTTCGGCCCGAAGCTGTTGAGCACGCGGCCCGTGAACATGCCGGCGCGGGCGAGGGCGTTGCGCGCCCCGACCGCCACGCCGCGCTCCTCCGGCCGGAGCACCTCGACCGTGTACGCGTCGTAGGCGATGTCCTGGGTGGCCGACGCGAACGACACGAGCAGGGTGAGGGCGGCGACGAGGGCGACGGACGGCTGGCCGGCGCTGGCGGAGAAGGCGGCGAGCGAGAGCGCCACCATCACCTGGCCGAGCGCGATCCACGCCCGCTTGCGCCCGCGGCGCGGCGCGAACCGGTCGATGAGCGGCGACCACAGGAACTTGAACGCGTAAGGGATCTGCGCGGCGGAGACGAGGCCGATCGTCTTGATGTCGATCCCCTCCTGCTGCATCCAGTACGGGACCGTGTAGAGCACGATCCCGAGCGGCAGCCCGGAGGGGAAGGAGAGCAGGGTGACCGCGCCGGTGCGCCAGCTCGTGAAGGCGCGGCCGAGCGACGCCCGGGTGGTGAGCTTCTCGTGCACGCGGGCGCCGAGACTAGCCTAGGGCGTCCGCGGCGGCGACTTCGGGAAGGTGACGTACCCCTTCTCGACCCACCACGTGACCACGTCGACCGTCAGCCGGCCGGCCACCACGGCCGGATCCTGCTCGGCCAGCGCGCGGGCCTCGGCCGCGCTCGCCACGCGGAGGATCGAGGCGCCGCGCATCGCGGGGTCGGCCTGGTCCGAGAACGGGCCGGCGAGCACCAGCTTCCCGTCGTGGAACAGCTTCTCGAGGTGCGCGAGGTGGCGCTTCTGGAGCTCCTGCGTCGCCGGCGTGACCTCCGGCGTCCAGGCCGGCCCGCGCTTGAGGATGACGAGCTGGTAGGCCTCCATGTTGGGCGGGAGCGCGGGTGGAGCGCCCGGGGAGGCGGTCGCGGTCGCGGTCGGGGTCGGGGTCGGGGT
>Ga0184637_10000228_pt1 | contig 40918 bp, 56 predicted proteins | sample PLM3_127_b2_FD_133143 | JGI IMG/M metagenome (GOLD analysis project Ga0184637, IMG submission 133143) | Groundwater sediment microbial communities from an aquifer in East River, Colorado, USA - PLM3_127_b2 | ecosystem: Environmental > Terrestrial > Soil > Riparian zone | place: USA: East River... | reverse complement strand
GCAGGTGGTGCAGGTGGTGCAGGTGGTGCAGGTGGTGCAGGTGGTGCAGGTGGGACGTCGACCACTGGCGTCGTTGTTTCTTCGCTCATGGGTTTCTCCTTCGTAGCTCATCCCGCACGATCTTCCGAACCCGGTCTTCAAAAATCCCGTCCTCGCTGCGGACAAGTGGCGGCTGGGTGCGCATCAAGCCGGTGTCGTCGCGTGTGAATGCCAACCGGTACGACGACTCGAAGCGCACGATGCTGTCGGCCACCACACGCAGGCGCGCGCTGCGCACGCGGGGCACGAGGCTGCGCGTCGATGTCGCCTTGAACACCGTGACCGCGCGGCTCTCGGACTTGAGCTTGGCGCTGATGATGATGCCGCCAGGCCAGTCGATCCAGCGGTTTCGACTGCCGCCAAGGCTGACCACCGTATCCGGCTGGCCGACATCTTGCGCGATGAAGTTGACCGTGGCAGAGCCGGACGCGTTCAGATCGGCTTCCTGAACTCCGATCTGCTCTGACACCAAGTTGACCGTAGCCACGCCTGCGGCGGCCAGCGCGGCCTCAGCAGTGGCAGACGAGACCAGGTTGACGGTTGCGGTTCCTGCGGCCGACAGCGCAGCCTGCGCGGTAGCGGTCGACACCAGGTTGACCGTGGCTACACCGACGGCGGTGAACACCACTGGTGCGATGGCGGCCGATGCCAATGTGACCGTGGCGGCGCCAGCGGAGTTGAGATCTGCCTGCGCCGTGGCGGTCGAGACAAGGCTGACCGTGGCTGTGCCATCCGCGGACAGCGTGCGCGAGACGATGCCGCCGGCCGCATCCTCGCCGATGAGCGAGACGGTAGCCTGGCCTGCGCTCGTCAGCGTCTGGGCGTTGGTGGCTGTCGAGACCAGCGAGACAGTTGCTTGGCCGGCGCTGGATAGCGTCTGTGCGTTGGTGGCCAGCGATTGCAGCGCAACGGTCGCTACGCCTGCGCTCGTGAGCGCCTCGGCGAGCACCGTCGCAGATGCGAGGGTGACCGTAGCGACGCCGGCCGATGTGAGATCGGCCAACACCGTCGCGCTGGAGACGAGTGAGACAGCCGCTGCGCCGATGGCCGACAGATCGGCTTGGACGAACGCCGCCGACGCGAGGCTGACGGTCGCGGCCCCCACCGAGGTGAGCGTCTGCGCATTGAACGCTACTGCTACAAGCGATGTAGCGCCGACGCCAGCGGACGATAGAGTGCGGGCTTCTACGCCATCAGCTACCAGTCCTGCAAACTCAAGATCGCGCTTTGCTCTCACCAGTGCGCGCGGAAATGGGAATGGCTCGACTCGACCATTCCCGCCGCGAGTTAAGTGCCGTCCGTTGCCACTGCGGTCGTATGTGAGCCTGGTAAAGTCACCTTCGAGTGGCCACCACGCATGGAGATCGATAAGGCGCAACGGTTCAGGAGACAGCGATTCCTGCATCAGTTCGCGCTCTGTCAGGATCGCATCCCAGACGCGGACGTTCCAGTAATTGCCGTTGATAAACTCACCCGCGCCGAACCAACGGTCGCCCAATGCAAGAATTGCTGGCGTGAACGAGCCAGCATTACCGTTTATCTGCGTACTCAGCGCAGTAGACGTAAGCTTTCTTGCGTATCCACGAACCCCACTACTTGTGCCAACGAGAGCCCAGAAAAACGGCTCTCCTGCGGCTACGGTGATGATAGTTGCTGAAAGACTATCGATTGCGTACGTCCGTACTATCCCAGTAGACGTCAGCATCAAAATCGAAGTGTCGTACGGCGGCCCCGGATCAGCAACGCTCAGTGCGGCAATGTCAGCGTCTCCTGCCGGGAGCGCCCGAGGCAGCAGCCACCCGCAGACCGTAACTAGAGTGTCATTCGGGAGAGTTGCATTTCTCTTGAGTCCGTCCCCGGACGCAACATTACGATAGCTTGTGCTACCGCGAGCAGCATACGCTGGTGGTATTAGCGCAGCCACGGCTATACGACGAGGAGCTCTTCTTTGATCGGGACGTACTGCGCATCATGGCCACTGGCGGCCGTAGTAGCGCCTGACATGTTGCGAATCAGCAAGTCCCAGAAATTGGGCACGTTCGCGACGTAGTCACGTAGGCGTCCGTTGAAGCGGACAACCTGCGAGTTCGCATTTGCCGCGAGTACTTCTATCAGTTTTGCGTTCTTGATGTTGGCATCCTGGTCTGTCGTCGCCGGGGTGGACATATCGATACCGTCGGTCGTGTCGCCAGACCCAGAAACTTGTCCTTCCAACAAATAAACCTCAATCGTGCCTGTCGCACTAACTCCAGTGCTGTTGAGCGCGATTTCTAACCAGAACAGAAAATCGATGGCCTTCGTCGTTGTATTATCGACGTGCGTAAACGGCTTCGAGTTATCGTTAGCCAACGAATTGAGATTCGTTATGGTACCGAACGCCGTTCGCGTACCATAGTTTAGTATGCGGTACGTGGCCATTTAACTCTCGCGAGCCTGCGCAACGTCGCTTGGCGTAATGAACGTATTCGTGCCGAATAGCTGTTCAGCGCGAGAACCGTCGCGGTTCGCCATATCTACCAAGCGTGCGCGGGTACCTTGTGGCCCCGGGTTCTGAAACATCCGCCTCAGATTGCCCAATGTGCGTGTATCAGTGCCATCATCGTTGATTATGCGCAACGCGCGTTGCCCAGCCAGCGCCTGCAAGAGGCCGATTTGTGCGGCCGTTATTAGGGTGTCGAAGTCACGATTATCGACGGCCTCCAGCACCTCGAACGGCATGATGTTGTCGCGCCGAATGATGATTGTTGCGCGGATGAGGTTGAGAATGTCTGCGCATTCTGAATCACTCTTCCCAGCGTAGCCAAGCGCCTGTGGGTCGGTAGTGATTTCCGTTTTCAGTTGGGGGTAGTTGATAGCCATATATCAGTCCTCCGTGATTGTCGAGCCAGTCCCGATACGCGGGATCACGCCGACAGCCATCGCGATAGTTGCCGACAGAGAGCCCTTGTAAAGCACCTTGCCTGTGCCGCTCGTCAGAGTGCCGATAGCCCCATGCGTGACCGCTGCGCCAGGCGATGCCGTGCACTGGCCGAAGTCGATGTTGGCAACAGGACTCACGCTGTTGGCGGTGACTGTCCACCCGCCTGTCGTTCGGGCCACCGCTACGCGCGCGTAGCCTGTATACGCCGTCTCGCTGGTGGTCTGATCGCCAGCCTCGCCAGGGTCGGCAGTGTGCAGGCTGACGAACAGGTTTGTAATCGGCGCAGTGGCCGCGTTGTCCGCGATGTTCGCAATTGCCGTGGCGTTCATGATCAACTTCAGAAAGTCGTTCTCGAACGTATTGCCTTTACTCATGGTGTTTCTGCCTCGTCGTCAGTGATTGATGCGTGCCCGTTGGCCTGGTTGATGCGGCGAATCACGAAGTCGATGACGTGGCGCTCGCCGGCGCGCTGGTACGTTTGGAGCACCGCATCGATGCCGCCCTTCGTGACTGCCGGCTTCGAGAAGCGCAGCACCAAGTCTTCGAAGATCGCGGCGCCACGCACGTCGTCCTCGAAGATGGCTTTGTAAGTGGCTGGCGTGGTCATGCCGCTGCAAAGCGCTTGGCCGCCGCATCAGCCATCGCGCCCTGCATCTCCTGCTGCTGTGCCTGCTGCTGCTGCTGTTGCGCAGCCTCTACGCGGGCTTGCCTGATCTGCTCCACGCGGTCGCGCGGCAGCAGCAGGTCGCGCGGCACCCCAAGGAACTCACCACGCCTGCGCGCGCCCTCGTCCCAATCGTAGACATCTAGCACCTCCGGCTTGACCGCCGCCTCTTGTCCGAGCGCGAGTTCGAACCGATCCATCGCGGTCACGTCTTCCAGCCGCTGCGCCCGGGCGAGTGGACTGATGTACCGCACAGCGAACTCGCGTCCTGCGATCGACTGCGGCGCCTGGCCGAGGATGCCGGCGCGGTAGGCCAGGCCGAAGCAGCGCACGATCAGCGGCGACAAGTACTCGGACTGCAACCGCCCGTAGATTGGCCCGAGCAGTTGTCGAATGAGCGCGATGCGCGCATGCACCTCAGTGGCCGTCATCTGCGGCCCTTCTTGCGGCGTGAGCTGATCGGCCATCAGCGTGCGTCGAATGCTGGCCTGCAAGCGCTCCTCGCTCGACAGTGCGAGTTCGAACTTCCCGCCAGTCAGAATCGGCTGGAAATTATCGATGTCGTTGACTGCATAGATCTTCCCGGACTGCAAGCGCTTGATGGCGCCGACGTTGAGTACGCCGTCATCCATCGCCTTGAACGGCGGCAGGATGGTAAGCGCCGCGGCCTGCTTTTCCATCCGCTTGAGCTCGTTGAGCTCCTTGACGTCCGGCAGCGCGTCATACATCGGCCCGACGGCGTACACGCTCGCCGGGATCACCATCCAGCGCGGCACTATCACCGGCATCTCGTGATAGCCACTCTCGCGCACGATGTGCCTGGTCTTGGTCTCGACGGTGCACGAGGCGACAGGCAGATTGCGCGCCAGCCGCGCCTCAACCGCGTAGAGCGAGCGCGGGTAGATAGCGCGAACGAACTCGATCGGCTCGTCTGGCTTGGTCGTGGCCGTGTCGCGTGATGCTGGCGAGAGCTTGTGCCCGAACTCCTCTACAGCCTGTTGCGCGGTCATCGACCAGGAGCGGTAGACGGTATCGATCGGCCCGCCAGGCTTTGTCGTGGCGATGTAACACTGCGCGATCGGCCACTGCTCGAAGGCGAAGCCGCCGTTGATGCGATCAACGTCGACGTACAGCGCGAACCACCCGGCCGGCACCATGTCCAACATGCTCTCGTACCCGGCGCTGTCGAAGTTGCTTGCGTGCATCTCCTTGTGGAGCGTGTCGCCGCCTTCCTCGAGCCAGCCCTTGCCCTCCTCGTCCGAGCCGTCCACGTCGAGTTCGAACGACCTGGCGCTGGCTGGCATCGTCCCGCCGACCAACGCCGCGGCCAGGGTGCGGCCTGAGTCTGTCGAGGTGCTGTCGAGCAGCGCAGCGCGTCTGTCAGCAGCCTCGTTCCCGCCCAACAGGATGTCGCCATTGAAGCCAGACCCGCGGATCGGGAACGAGAAGTCGAAGCACTCACGCCAAGTCAGCTCATGCTGCGTCCTCAGCGATCTCAGCTGGTCGAGACGCTTGCAGATGGCAGCAGCATCAGCGGCCATTGATCAGGGGCGCCGACGTGCCATCTCGCGCTCGCCAGCTCCGAGCACAGTCGGCGAGGTGTACCCGCCAGGCACAGCAGCACCAGTCGCGGCGCCACCGGCCATGACGTTGCGCTGGCCAGGCGCGCCGAGCGTGTCGTCTGCCGACGCTCCGAGTGAGAGCAGGTTGCGCTGCGACCGCCGGCGGCGCTGATCCTGCACCAGCAGGGCATTCGCACGCGTGGTTGCGTCGGACTGCGCCTTGAGTCGGTCAGCCTCTGGATCAGTTGTCGGCGGCGAGGGCGCCTTGCGCGTGGCGCCGTAGATGGATGCCCCGGCAGCAACAACGGCCGCAACCTCGTAGCCAGTGCACATCACTGCGGCGGCCGGCGCCCCAGGCCGAAGGCGTTGCTCGGGACGTACCAGCCATCTTTGGTCAGCACGCCGCGCTGCTGCTCCTCTGGCAGCTGCGCCATGTAGGCTCGCGCGACCGTCCACGGTTGATTGCGGAAGTCAGGCAGGGCCTTGACGATCGGCTCGTCTGCTGGAGGCGCTGCTGGCGGCTCCATGACCTGCGGCTCGTCGGCTGGCTCCTCCAGCGGCTGCCCTGGAACTCTCGCGGCTGCAAAGCGTGCCATCGTGCGTGCTCCCGTCTTGTGACGGGCGCAGTCTCAGCGCCCGCACGCGGAGAAATCTTGCCGATTCAGAGACGCCAGTCGTTGCGATCTACTACCGGCACGTCCGACCGATCCAGATGCATTAAATCTTCCCACAGCACGATCAGCCGCTCCCCATCATCGTGCCGCGGTTGGCATCCGATGTTTAACCATCCGGAGATGCGCTCGCGTGGCACACCCCCAATCCGCTTGCCGATCGCATCGAGCGACAGCCCGGACATCCGCAGGTCTGTGAGGACACGAAACCAGTGGACGGTTTGGTTTGGCGCGAGCAGCATTCACTCGGCCAGATAGTCCAGTGTGAACTGAGCCGCGCGCTCCCAGTCGTCGAAGACCACCACGCGATAGCCCTCAGCGCGCAGGTTCGCAATCTCGATTCTCTGTTCGTCTGATGGCTCCTCACCACCTGGCCGTTTGAATTCGATCCACAACCCGCCGTAGCCGCCGCGCGCGACCGGCAGGCACCAGTCGAGTACCCCGGGCCTCACGCCCATGCGCTTGAGCTTTGCCCCCGTCTTGGCGTCTCGCTCTTCGCCATTCGCCGGATGAAAGCCGCGCGCGAGTGCCGGCGTGTGGCCCTGCATGCGCCGCGTCCACGCGACGAACGCGCAGTGGATCTGGATTTCCTTCGGCCGTGTGGCGCGCTCGATCTGCGCCGGCGTCGGCGAGGTCAAGCGAAAGCGCGGCCTCTTGGCCGAAATGGGCGCGCGCGCTGCGGTTTTGTTAATAGTCAAAATCTATCCCACAAAGCGCGCTGATAGTTTCACACAATTCTTCATCACGTCACCATCTCATGGTTTATCCCTACCATTTGTCTCTTGATAAACCGCCGAACATCGTCGATATTAGATGCATGGGCCGCACCGCGCGGCCCGGCAAACGGAGAGACGAGATGACCCTCTACATCCATCACGACGAACACGGCGAGCTGATCGGCCGAGTGACCGGGGATACCAACGAGGCATGCGAGGCAAAGGCAAACGATGTATTCGGATCGAACGACGTTTCCTGGTCTTACAGCCAGGAAGACCCCCTGGAATTCGATGGCAACTGCCAAGACATCGTGGCCTGACCCACCAAGGAGAGACGAGATGAAGCGCATTTACACAATATGGCTGTACCAGCCATACGGCACATACTACGGGTACGAGTGGGCAGCCTCGGCCGCCGAGGCAATCAGCAAAGCTTGCGGCAGCAACACCGACGACTTGCTCTTCGCAACGGCAGACTGAACCACCCACCAAGGTGGCGCCAGCGTGTGGGACTTCAGGGCACGCTGGGCGCAACAATGACCGGCCGCCAATCCAGCGCAGTTGAGCGCGCCGTAGGCATGGTGCTGTTCGGCGCGACAGTGAGCTCCGCAGCAAATGCGAGCGGCTGCGCTCAGTCCTCGGTGAGGCGCGCACTGCGCCTTTCCGGCGTGCCACCGCTGCCACGTGGACGGCCACGCTCACGGGTCACCTCGCCCGGCCCAGAAGACAGCAGCGGCCACCGCGACGACGATGATCATCACGACAGCTGAAACCTCGGCCGGTTGAGTCAACAGCACCCAGGCCACCAGTCCTACAAGCGCGATGACTTCCATGGCTTACTTCGGACAGCCCTTGCCAAGCCGAGTCTTTCGCGCCAGCGGCGTACATACCGGCCCAGCGACGGGCTCGCGCATGTGAGGCGGATCGATCAGGATCTCGACGCGTTGCTTCGGCAACGGCTCGCGGCGAACGGTTTCGAGGCGCACCAACAGGCCGAGACATTCCATGTCCGTGTGGGATTGCCCAACCGCTTGAGAGACGAAGTTCCAGCCAAGTGACCAGTGGCTGTAATCCGATCGCGCACACATGCCGGCCGGCATCTGAGTCCCACTGATCGGCGCAGGCAACACGTAGACGTTCGAATCGCCACCGGTGACGTTGCCGGATGCCGAATCCGACGCGGCACCGGATGACCCAGACCAGGAACTTGAGCGGGCATCCGCCGCGGCTTCAGCCTCGCTATTAGCGGCCGGCGGCTTGGTCGCGAACGCCAGCGAGCAGATGCCGAGCAGTACAGCGATGATGAATGTCGAGACGGTCAAACGCATGAGACTTCCTTCGGTTGTGCGGCTTCCCGCGGTTGAATCCTTGGCAGTGGCGGCTTTGCGAACCACTCAGCCACCTTGTGGCACCTGTCGCGCCTGAAGCCGGCTTCGCCGTCGGCCTCCATCCGTACGAGGACTTCGTACACGTCCTCGCGCCTGGCGTTAAGCGATCGCGCAAGCGCATCGACCGTCACGCCAGTGCACGCATCGAGGATGCGTCTGATGTCGTCGCTCATAGCGCGATCCCCTTTTCCTTGGCGTACTGCTGCACCCGGGCAAACTGCTCGCGCTTCGCATCCTCGCGGCGCAGCTGCTCGTCGCTGTCTTGAGGATCGTCAGAGCCGCCTGGAACGGCCTCAGAGCGGTTTTCGGTCGCTGCGGCTAGGCAATGACGTTGCGGCTGGGTTAACCGCTCTCCGGCTGCCTGGCGGGCCTGCAAACGGGCGATCCAGGCGCGGGGGTTGTTGCCGCCGACGCGAAGCGCAGCGCAAACCAGCGCGAGCCTTGCCGCAATCTCACGCTGAGAAGCGAAGGACAGCTTCACCGACGTCTCATCCAGCGCGCGGTGCTGTTCGTCGCCGCGCAGCGCCTCGGCATCGAGCTGCTCTCCGGTGATCTGCGTCCACATATGCGCCGGTTGCCCGTAGTGAAAGCGGCAGAACCGACCATCACCAGTGTCGAGATGCCAGTGATTCGGGCAGCCGTCTGCGCGGCAAAGTCGCGACCGATCTTCGGCGGTTTTTGCAGAGCCTTCGCGGGCCGAAAAGATCTTGCTCATTCCGCGTACGCTCCTTCGATGACCTTGAGGAAATTCCGCTTCGTGACGAGCCAATCGAGCGTCGGGCGCCACGTTCGCGTCTTGCCGTTTTCTGTAGTCGTGATGCCATCGCGCAACTTCGGGCAGTCGGCGACGAACGCGAGAAACTTGTCCCAGAACACGAGCCCTTCGACCTGCGTTCGGTAGCCGTCTCCGAAGCTGCTCGGCAGCGAGCATTCCCGCCAACGCTGCCTCAGTTCCATAGCCCGTTGCCCGTCCCAAGACGCCGGCTGTCGAAGCATCGGCAAGCGTCGGCCGTAGAGGGAAACGATGGCCTGCTGCGGGCAATCCGGGCATGCCTCGGAATGGTCTTGGCCGTTGGCTTTCGTGTTTTTCGCAACATCGTCCTGTGCCCCATCCGGCGCCGCGTCAGCGTCGTCGGTGGGGTGAGACCCGGCAGGGTCGATATCCGGGACTGGGATTCCGGAGCGAAGCGAAGGAATACCTTCTTCTCTTCTCTTATCTATTCTGGTAGACGGCGGTGTAGACGCAGAGGTAGACGCTACGGTAGATGCCGTGGTAGATGCCGTGGTAGACAACTCTGTAGACCCACTGGTAGGCGGTGCGGTAGACGGCGGTGTAGACGTTTTAGCGTCTACATTTATGTCTCTCGACTGTCTCCACTTTGCTTGCCGAGCGTTCTTCATAGCGCGCTCTTTTGCCGACTCACAGTTGTGCAGTTCGTGCTTCGGGATGGCCAAGAAACCGTCTCCGACATCGAGCCAACCTACAGCCTGCAAAGCAACTGCAAACCCCTTGCGCTCGCACACTTGATCAATGTCTGTCGGCTCTGCGCCATCTATACGGCCATCAATTGCGTGACTGTCGGCCCATGCCCAGAATGCCCACAGCCGCCCGATGACGCTCAACTTGTCCAACTTGGTGAGCTTGACGAGCCTGAACACCGCTGGGTTGTCACCAAGTCCACCGCTCATCTTGATCCAGCCGCCGTTCACTACGCCGACTCCACCGCCGCGCGCATCAAGTACTTCACCAGCTGACGCGTCTCGTCCTCGGTCAGCAGCACCACACAACCGCCACCGCTCCGGATCTCAAGCTCGCCATTGCTCCACAAGGCTATGTTCAGGCTCTTGGCGGGCTCTGTGGGCTGCGATCGTTCCTTCGGTGGCGCCTTGGTAGCCGTGCGTTTGCACGGCGCCGCCGGGGCAGGCACAAGTGGTTCAGCCTGATACGGCCACGGAGCGCGCTTCTGTGCGTGCGAAGGCCCGTCGTCATGTTCAGGCGTAGCAACGAGCGGCAGGAACTGCGGCACGTCGTACGCCTCATCGGATGCCGCAGCAACAGGCGGGCTGCTGTGTGGGACTTGACCACTCCCGACGCTCGCGCTATCGGGCACCTGTGTGCTGCGGCAATCTGCACCATTTATCGCGAGCGCCCCACTCGGGATCGACCAGAAGAACGGGGCCCGCGGGCCTGGCCACTTCTGCCGGCGCTGCACCAGCCCGTGTTTGAGCAGCGGCTCGACGTTCGGGCCGAAGTTGTTCACCGACGTCCCCACCGTCTCGGCCCATGCGGCGGTCATCAGCTCCGTGCCAGCCGGCAGCGCCTGCAAGTGCGCGAACGCGCGGTATGCAACGCTGCCCGGCGCTGGCGCGTAGCTCATAGCTCGGCCTGCCACCCGAACATCTCGTAGATGCCGTTGCCTGTGAACGTGATGGCTTCCCCAACTGGCATCTTCTCAGGCCACTTCCCGAGCATGTGCTCCGGGGTCTTCATCTTCTCGAAGACCGAATTCATCTCTGATTTCTTCTTCGCCAGCTCTGCCGCGACTTCGCGGGCCTTCTTCTCTTGCTCGCTCGCCACCGGCTGGAACGGAGGCAACGCGTCGAACTCATCCAATGACTGTTGGTACTTCATGTCGTCTCCTTTCCTACAGCTTTCGCGCTGCATGAATTGCACGCAATGCCCCATGGCATGTGTCCGTGGAACGGTTTAACTTCCGCCATGTCAGACATCGCTGCGCACCAATGCGCCGAATACGCGTCGCTCCCGCGCCTGCGCCAGCACAGCCCGTTCGAGCGCGGCCACGCTCGCGTCCTGCCGCCAGTACGGGTCGGCCAGCACCGGCCACTCTTCCGGCATCGGAGGCGGCACCAGGCGCAAGCCTGGCTCGGGCGGGAACGAATCGGTAGCACGGCGGCAAGGCTTGGACATCTCTGGCCTCCACTACGCGCTGGCCTCGGGCGCGAACACCGGGGCCGACTGCTCGCGCAGCACGCCCCATGCGACATCCGGCCGCAGTTCTTCGCAGCGCACGACGCCGCCGGTGGCCCGCTCGATGGCCGGGCACTGTTCAGCAGGTACGCCACGATCGATCCAGTTCGACAAGCGCTGCACAGACACGCCGAGCCGCAATGCCATCTTCGTAGGGCCGCCAGCATCAGCGATTGCGCGTTCGAGTGCAGTCATGCCACATATTAAACACCATGTTGACTGCGATGTCAACCCTGTGTTTAACAATGACATCAACGTTTTGTTTAGCATCGTCGGGGTGAAGCACGACGAGCCGATAGACCGCGCCCTGAGATGGGCCAGGGCTCTTGGCATGAACCAGAGCCGCTTCGCAGAAGCCATAGGCGCGACGCCAGCGGTCATCACCAACTGGAAAGCACGCGGGATGCCGTCCGACCACTACGCCACGGTGGCCGCCGTCACGAGGCACACGATCGACGAACTCGTGACGGGCCGACCACAAACGCCACCCAATCGCCAGTTCAGCGAAGACACCCTGCGGTTCGCTGAGCAATACGAAAAGCTGAACTCACTTGAGCGATACCGGCTGCACCTGATCGTGCAGGCCATTGGCTACGAACGCCGCCGGCCTGGCCGCCCGCCATGGAAAGGCCCAGAGCGCCGCGGGGTGCCGCCATGACTCAACCACAGCTCATCGAAGACCCATGGCGAACGCAGGGCGAGTACCAGCAGGATCGCTACCGCATGAAGCTGATGGTCATAGCCGCGATCGTGTCCGCCTTTGGCGCCATCGCTAGCGCCTGCGCCGCCCTGGTGGCTATTTACGTAAGCCGGTGCTCTTGAGCCACTCCAAGACTTCTTCGACCGTGTCGAAGGCGAACGACTCGCCTCTCTCAGTCCGAACAACGAACTTCCCGTTCGCCGTTGGGTAAATCTCAAGCCGTTCATATTTCATCGTCGTTCCTTCTGCTATGTCCATCAGGCGCACCCACAGCGCCTTGATCTTGGCCGTGACGCAAGGCTCTTTTTGCGGCCGCAGCAACCGCTCAGGCACTCCCATGAGCCGCTTGCGTCGCTCGACGCTTGAGTCGAAGTCCATAGGGGCGAGCACCTCCGGTTTCGGTAACTGATCCATCGCTTCTCCTGAGCCCGCCCCGTGCGGGCTTTTTCAGGCAGAAAGTTTACACGACACGTTGACAAACTGCTCAACATGGTGTTTACTTGCTACATCAACCCAACGGAGCAGCAGATGCAAACAGGTCAATTCGTCGTCGTGCGCACGTTCAGCGCAGGCGTGCACGTCGGCACGCTCACCGCCGCCGACGGTAAGAACGTCACCCTCGTCAACGCGCGCCGCGTCTGGCGCTGGCGCGGCGCGAACACGCTTCACGAACTCGCTCTGCGAGGCTGCGATGAGATCCACTCGCGCATCAGCGAGCCTGTGGCAGAGATCGCGCTGACAGAGGTGATCGAGATCATCGCCGCCAGCGATGCTGGACGCGAGAACCTCAGCCGTAGCAGGTGGGGCAAGTGATCGGCTCCGGCGACGGCGACGGCGACGGCTACGGCGACGGCTCCGGCTACGGCGCCGGCCCCGGCTACGGCGACGGCGACGGCTCCGGCTACGGCTACGGCTACGGCTCCGGAGACGGCGACGGCTCCGGCTTCGGCTTCGGCTCCGGCTCCGGCTCCGGCGACGGCTCCGGCTCCGGCGACGGCTACGGCTACGGCTCCTGCTACGGCTCCGGCTACGGCTCCGGAGACGGCGACGGCGCCGGCTACGGCTACGGCTCCGGCTACGGCGACGGCGACGGCTACGGCTACGGCGACGGCTACGGCTCCGGAGACCGCTACGCGGAGGACGAAACATGAACGCCGAGACGATCCTGGCCGCAGCCGAAGCCGCCGCGAAACACTACGGGTGTAACACCGCTGACCGCAACGCGTTCTGGGTCGGCCTGCTCGAAGGGCAGATCCGGCTGCTGTGCACGTTCTGGGTCGGCCTGCTCGAAGGGCAGATCCGGCTGCTGTGCAGCGAGACCGAAACGCTGCGCAGCGCCGCCGGCATCGCCGATGCGATCGCCAAGCTGCCATCGACTCACGAGGGCCTCAAGGCGGTGCTCAATGCCGTTCGCGAGCGCATGTATGCCGAGGACGACGTAATCGGCAGCAATGGCTTCTACACCGTCGCCGGACATCTGGAAAACGCCTGCCACGCGCTCACAGAATGCACGTGGGCCGACGCCGACGAGTTGGCACGCATAGAGCGCCAGGTGCGCGCCGAGCAAGACAGCATCGAGTACAGCGACCGCAAGGAAGCAGAACGCGTCGAGCGCGAAGGTCGCTACGGGGGGCAGGCATGAACAAGTCCGGCTCCGGCTCCGGCGACGGCTACGGCTCCGGAGACGGCTACGGCTCCGGCGCCGGCTACGGCTACGGCTCCGGCGCCGGCTCCGGCGACGGCTACGGCTACGGCGAAGGCGACGGCGACGGCTACGGCGCCGGCTCCGGCTCCGGCTTCGGCTTCGGCTCCGGCTCCGGCTCCGGCGACGGCTCCGGCTCCGGCTACGGCTACGGCTCCGGCTACGGCGACGGCTACGGCTCCGGCTCCGGCGACGGCTACGGCTCCGGCTACGGCGACGGCGAAGGCGACGGCGACGCGGAGGACGAAACATGAACGCCGACCCGCGCCGCCAAACGTTGCGCCACCTCTACACCAAGCCATCCGAGTGTGTCGGCACGTGCGAAATGGAGATGGGCTGCACGTGCCACACGCCGACCACTAGGCGCCACCCGCGCACGATGTACGCGGCGAACGGTGCCTTCCCGCGCGATGCGGAGTACGCCGATCCGGTCGAGTGCGTCGTCGAGCCGCCGTTGCTGCTGCTTCTGCTCGACTGGCTCGCGGATCGGACGCTGCCGCAATGGGTCTGCGCTGGCGCCATCGGCGGGGCCGCGGTTGCCCTGTGGTGGCTCGCATGAACGCGCGCACCGACTGGCTCGAAGCCCGTAAGACAGGGGTCGGGGGTAGCGAAATCGCCGCCATCCTCGGGCTGTCGCAATGGAGGACGCCCTACGAGGTCTATCTCGACAAGCGCGGCGAAGCCCCGCCGCAGCCTGACAACGACGCGATGCTCTGGGGCCGCTTGCTCGAACCCGTCGTGCGCCAGCGCTACGCGGACGTGACCGGCAGCGAAGTGCGCATGTACGACGGGCTCGTGCGTCACCCGAAGCATGATTGGATGATCGCGAACCTCGACGGGTTCACGACCGAGCCGCGCGTGTACGAGGGAAAGACCGCGCGCAGCGGCGACGGCTGGGGTGAGCCGGGATCGAGCGACATCCCGCAACCGTACCTGCTGCAGAGCCAGTGGTACATGGAGGTCAGCGGCTTCGCGCTCGCCGACGTGGCCGTGCTCATCGGCGGCAGCGACTTCCGGATCTACACCGTCGAGGCTGACCGCGAGCTGCAGCAAATGCTCATCGATGCCGGCGCAGAATTCTGGGCCCGCGTGCAGCGCGGCGAGCCGCCCGAGCCAGTATCGCTCGCAGAAGTACAGGCGCGCTACGGGCGCGCTAGTCGGGCCGAGCAGGCGTATGCCACCCCGGACGTGGTCGACGCGTTGGCGACCGTGTACGCAACGCGCAGGGGCATTGCCGAGCTGGAGTCCCAGGAGGAAGCGGCGCGGGCAACGGTGCTCAAGTTCCTCGGCGAACGCGACACGCTGGTAGGTGGCAATGGCGCCGTGCTGGCAACGTGGCGCGCGAGCAAGCCGGCGATGCGCTTGGACGGCGCGGCGCTCAGGGCTGCACATCCGGACATCGCCGCGCAGTTCACTAAGCCAAGCGAGCCATCGCGCCGGCTGTTACTCGCAAAGGAAAAGTCATGACCGAAACCGTCGACTCGCCGTTCGCAGCCGCCAAGGTCGCGGCCGCGCCGAGCAGCGCGCTCGCGCAGACCGACCAGCACCGCGGCATCGCAGAAGTGCAGGCGGCGATGATGATTGCGCGCGCCAACCCGCGCGACCAGATCGCAGCGATGGATCGCATCCTCAATGCCTGCACGCGGCCGACGTTGGCCGACGCGGCGGTGTACAGCTACAGCCGCGGCGGCACGGACATCAGTGGCCCGTCGATTCGGCTCGCTGAAACGCTCGCGCAGGCGTGGGGCAATGTCTCGTTCGGGATTCGTGAGCTTGACCAGCGCAACGGCGAGAGCACCGTGCAGGCGTTTTGCTGGGACATGGAAACCAACACGCGGCGCGAAGTCGCGTTCCAGGTGCCGCACATCAGGCACACGAGGCAAGGATCGAAGAGGCTAGAAGACCCGCGCGACATCTACGAACTCGTGGCCAACATGGGCGCGCGGCGCTTGCGTGCTTGCATCCTGGCCATCATCCCTGGCGACGTGACGGAAACGGCATTGGAGCAATGCGAGACGACGATGAAGGCCAAGGCCGACACGTCGCCGGAGGCTATGCAGAAGATGGCCGCCGCATTTGGTACCTTCGGCGTCACGCGCGAGCAGATCGAGCGGCGCATCCAGCGACGGCTCGACGCGATTCAGCCGGCTCAGGTGGTGAGCCTGAAGAAGGTGTACGCCAGCCTGCGCGATGGCATGAGCACCGCGGCTGATTGGTTCGAGGTCGATCCGCAGTCCGAGCCGCCGGTCGGGCAAAGCGCAGCGGACAAGGCGAAGGCGGCAATCAAAGAGCGTAATGCGCCGGCGAAAAAACCAGCTGCCCCTGTCGATCCAGAGACCGGCGAGGTTAGCGCCACGCCGTCGGCGCGCACATACGCGCAGCTGTACGACCTGCTGCGCGACGCAAAGACTGCCGACGAGCGCGCGCTGCTGCTCGACGAGGCTTTGGCGCTGCCGGCAGATCAGCACGCAGAGCTGGTCGCGCTGGTGCAACGGTTGGAGGGCGGCAAGTGAAGTACCGTGATGCGACGCAGTGGTTCAAGAACGGCGACCACCAAGAGGATGGCGACGAGCGATTCACCAGCGGCGCGTTCGAAGGAGAGAAGTTCGAGGGCAAGGTGGTTCGCTACTTCCGCCATCCCGACGTGAGTGGCGAGAAGCAGTGCCGGCACTGCTTCTCGCGCATGCACGTGCATGGCTGGATCGACACGTTGGAGATGGGGCACCGCGTCTGCCCTGGTGACTGGATCATCACCGGCGTCAATGGCGAGCGCTACCCGTGCAAGCCTGACATCTTTGCAGCAACCTACGAGGCAGAAGAATGAGCACCATCCAAATGATCGAACCCACCACGCAAAAGAAATCGCCCGCCGAGCGCATCTACGTTGTCCTACAGAAAGGCAGGATTGCCCGCCTGGTAAACGCAGCGCACCCTGCTGCGGTGCTGCGCTATGTCGCCGCAATGGAATACAGCGTCAGAGTCGCATCTCAAAACGATCTTGTCTATCTGCTCGCTGCCGATGTGAAGGTCGAGGACTCCAAGGCAGAACAGGAGCCGCAGACGTGAGCACCGACGACGAAGCCAGAGCCATCGAAGCCGAGAAGCAGCGCTACCTCGCCGCCGAGCGCGCGACGCTGGACGCCACGGCGAGGTTGTACAAGGCCGCGCCGCGCATGCTGGCGGCACTGCGCGCGATCGTCAACCACTGGCACGAGTTCGGCCCCGAGCACGGTTTCGACGAGCTGATCGTCACGGTCGCAGAGCCTGTCATCGCCGAGGCCATCGGCGCCACCGAACCAACCACAACGGAGCCCGCATGACTTTCGCCCTCGAAGATACCGTAGCCACGCTCGCCAGCGTCACCAACCGCGTCGAGAAGCACGGCGCCGAGGACGTGCCGGCCATCAGCCTGCGCCTCAAGATCACGGCGGCCAACACGATCCTTGACAAGCTGTCGGCGACCATGCGGAGCACGCTCTACACCAAGCCGGACGGTCAGAATGAGCTGCCAGGCATAGAGGAATGCACGCCGCTGCTGCGCACGCTCGGTATCGACCATCTGGTGTTCACCAGCACGCTCAACGGCTGGAACCTCATGATCGACCACGGCATCGACGGAATCAGCGTGTGCGGCGCCTGCAAGGTCGACGAGTTCAAGGTCGCGCCGAAGCAAGGCGGCACCGTCGAGCTGTCGTTTCGGGTCGGGACATCCGACGTGGAACCAGAGGGCGCCGGCCTGCTGTGGGCGAAGAACGGGCAGGAGGTCATCATCACGCTGACGCCGCCAGACAAGCCGCTGAACACGGATGTCGATAATGACGACGAGGATCGCGACGAGACATGAGCCTGCCAGCTCCTCCCGACATGACCGCCGCAGAAGTTGGGGAGCGGCTCGGGATCAGCGCGCGAGCGGTGTACGAGCTGCACGCCAAGGGCCTGATGCGCGGCTTTCGGCCGACCGCCGGCGGCCGTGCAGTACGCTTTGCGCCGGCAGACGTGGAGACGTTCCGGGAATCATGCCGATCAGCACCATCCTCGACCGTGCAGGCCGCCGGCGCTTTGCGTTTGAGTTCAGCCGTCGCATCGGAGGGCGGCGCGTCCGAGCTAGAAAGCTGCTTCCGGCGGCATGGAGTCGCTCGCAAGCTGACGCCTACGATCGCCAGGAAAGCGCGCGGCTCTACGCCATCGCAACCGGGCTCGAACGCCAGCGCTACACCATCGACCAGGCTGTCGCTCGTTACCTCGACGAGCGAGCCGTGAACTTGAAAGACGGGCACGGTATCGCGACCGAACTGGCGCTGATCTCCGACTACTACATCGGCCGGCCTATCGAGACGCTGGCCGACGTGTGCGCGCAGTACACGCACGACCACCGCTCCGGCGAGCGTCGGCTGGCGCCGGCCACGATCCGCAACCGGCTGCGCTACCTGACCAGTGCCTGCCGCTGGGGCTGGAAGCACCACAAGATGGCCGAGCACGACCCGGCCGCCGCCGTCGTCATGCCGGCCGTGAGCAACGAACGGCAGGTCTACATCGACCGGCGGCAGATGCTGCAGCTTTCCAGAGCGTGCAACCACTGGCAGGCGCGAGCGGCGATCAGGATCGCGTTCTACAGCGGCATGCGGATCGGGGAACTGCGGCGCGCCGAGGTCGATGGCAACGAGTTCGTGCTGCACGACACGAAGAACGGCGAGCCGCGTCGCATCCCGATCCACCCGAAGATCCGCTGCTGCATCGGCTACGAGTGGCCTGCCTACGAGACGCTGCGCTATCACTTCCGCAAGGCCTGCGCGGCGGTAGGGATCCACAACCTGAAGGTGCACGACCTGCGCCACAGCGCGGCGTCGGCGATGCTCAACGCCGGCGTGCCGCTCTACACCGTTGGGGCCGTGCTCGGGCACAAGTCGAACGCGAGCACCAGGCGCTACGCGCACCACTCGACTGCGAGCCTGCGCGATGCAGTGGGGCGGATCGGGAAGCGAGCGGCGTAATGGATCTGGAACGCTTGGCTAGCGTCCTCCTCGCTGTTGGTGTGCTGGCGCTGTCGCTGTTGGCGGTACTGCGTTACTGCATGGCGGTGTGAAGATCTGGAAGCTGGCGGCGTGAACGTGCGGAGAACGATGTGCTTCCCAATCCCGATGGGAGGCTACCTTGCGCAACTAGTTGTGCCGCGCGACTTGACGCAGAAGGAGTGCGACAAGCTGTGCGCTGTGCTGCGCTCGCTTGTGGCACCGCAGCAGCTTGATGGGCGAGAACTTCCCCATCACCCAGCCATCGGAACCGGCCCAGAACGGCCGCTGTGAGAGTGGAGGCGCGGGGCGGAGTCGAACCGCCCTGGACGGATTTGCAATCCACAGCGCGCAGGATGCGCTGCCATTCGACGATCCGACGTCATAGGGCGGCATGGACGCGCGTACAGTGCTTGAGGCGCCACCTGCGCGCTCAGGTGGACGAGTTCTTCCCCGCTACCGTGGGCACAGCGACAGCAGCAGCGCGTCGCAGCACCAGATCTCATCGCGCGTCATGTCGCGCCGAGCACACCGCACAGGCTGGATCTCAGCGGTGCCTGTATCTGGGCAGTAGTCCAGCTCATCGACCTCAAGCCCGCGCAGCACCGGGGCTTTGATCAATTTGACGATGCAGCCGTGTAGCTTGGCGATGCCGTGCCCGCTGTAGAACCACAGGCGCGTGTCGAATAGTTCGTCCGACATGATCGCCTCACAGGCTTCTTACTGTGAACTTGGCACGCGGGATGACAAAAGAATCGTCGTCGTCGAACGTGAGGCGCACATTGCCTAGCCACTCGTACCAGCAGCCTTTGACCCGCTGGCGGTGGTCGATGTACAGCGCAGCCGTGGTGCCTGTTGGGCAATCGTTTGCATCATCGAACAGCACGATTGCCGCGCGGCCGTTCGAGACTGAACCAATCTCCTTGGCCGCCACCGGCAGTGTGACGGCCGCGAGCGCGGCGAAGAGAACGAGTTTCATGGCCATGGGAATTCCTTTAAGTGATGCTCTCCTCTCTCCCTGAATGAATTCTTGCCTTGGTGTCGATCATTTGATTCTTGCTTCGGCATTCGCCTCTGTTGCGGCTTGCTCTGCTCTGGTAGTGTGCTTGGCAGCAATGAGATCGGTAATGATCATCTTGAACTCGGCGTTCTCTTGAAGAACTCGCGTCAGGCGGCTATTCACAAGTGTGTGAATGTCCTTCAGTGCCGCGTCCTTCTTAGCGCCGTCTTCAACGACGAGTTGCTTTGCACTTGATCGAGCCGTTTCGGCCTTTTTGAACTCACGTCTCTGACTCAACCAGAGGACGAGAATGCCGCCGGTGGTCGTGACGACGCTGCCCAATAGCGCCAGCAAACCCGGGCCTAGTTCAAATGTGGTCATTGGTAGCATCCCAACGGAAGGTTGCCGGCCGGCCACAGCGCGCCTGATCTGCTGCGGTTCGCACCATGGCTTCGCGCTGCCTGAATCCCGGCTCGCGTGCCAGCCGTGCGCAGCGCGTGCCCTGCTGGCAAGCCAGCTCCATCTGTCCACGGCGGTACTTGCACAGAGATGTCATTCGCCGTGTTCCACCCAGCCGCATTGCTGCCACCGATGCGGCCAGTTACCAGCAGGTTCTTGTCCTTCACGAGACCGCTGGTCGAGTCGATGATTACGTCGCGCTGCGTGCCCACCGCCTGGTTGCTGTAGCTGACGTTGTTGTACGCCCAGACTCGGCATCCGGCTTGAATATGCAATGGAGCATTGGTTGGCTCGCTGGTCAGCTTGCGAATGAAGTTGTTGTGCAAGAAGAAATTACCAACTTTGCCCGCTGGCATGAACAGCGCTATTCCTTGACGGCCTGTGTCGAATATCTCGCATGACCCAATGAATGCACCGGAGCTATTATTGCTAGTAACCCCCATGCCCTGGCAATTCACAATACGCGCACCGTGCAGAATATTGCGAAGCTCTGGTAGGTTGATGTTTGTTTCAAGCCCCGAGCTAGTACCGTCAGTGCCAAGCCATGTAGTTGGTGGCACGCCGGTGCCTGTGGCGCTTGATAGCCCCATCTTGACGCCGTTTCCCTCGCCATTTGCCAGCCCGGTTTGAAGCGTCCAAGAAGTGCCCCACTGCCATTCGTCTATCAGCGGAATGCCGATATCATGGATGTATGGGCGCAGACAGATCACACCTGAGTCGAAACCCATCGCGAAGCCGTCCTGGTATTCGCCGGTAGCCTCGAAGTCACGCATGATCGCGCGGCCGGCCCAGCGCCCGAGCATTCCCCCGCCGTTGCCATGCCCGGCTGCGTTGCGCGCTTTGATCAGCTCGCCCGGGTAGATGCCCCAGCACGCCTGGTCGATGAACACGTCGTGCAGCAGCAGGCGAGTGCCTGGACGCATTTCGTAGTCGTTGTCCGTCCCGGTAGGGCCGAACGGCTGGATCTGGAAACCGCTGTGGCAACCGTACAGCTGGCCGCGGCGAATCGTTACCTGCTTGTTGTTCGAGGCTCCAGAAACTTGCGACGCGTTGACACCAACGTAGAGTGCATACCGACACCAACCAAACCCACCCGATAGGTCGAAGTCCTCGATCGTGAAACCGCTACCAAGCGCCATCAGGCCGATGTTCTCGAAGCTGGCTTGCTCTGCATCGCCGCCGACTGTTGGCCCGGCAATGCGCGTCGAGCCTGTTGAGCTGCGGATGTAGGCCCAATTTGGAGCCGTGATCTTCGGGGCGGACAAAGTCCAGTCTTCGCCGCGCAACCGCAGCGCTGCGACCGCGCGCTGCCCTGTTGCAGTTGCACCGCGATAGTCGATGTGAGCTTGACCAGTGCCGTTCTGCATCGACAGACGCCTGCCGCTCAGACTGCTCGCTGCGCCTTGCGCAGATCCAAGGATGATGCCGCCGGCCGAAGTGTTGCTGAGGGCCGTTGTGATCCCAACCGACGCCGGCCAGTCAGCGGCTTCGGCAATCGTGAACGGCCCATTGGTGTTGCTGAATTCCACCGTGTCGCCTGACTGAACGGTGCCGTCGTTGAGCTTGTCCGACAGCCTCTTGGTGCCGATGAAAGCATTGGCGTCCGACGTGCCGTCGTTCGTACCGCCGGAGTACTGCACGCCACGCACCCACCAGGTAGCCATCAGTCGATCCTGTAGGCGATGGTTCGCGAGCCCTGCACTGCCCAGATGTTGTCGCAGGCGATCGGCGCGCCGGGAGCCGCCTGGAACACGCCGAGTGTCGGGTTCGTCACTTGGTGGATCAGCGTCCCCGTAGCGTCGAGCCCGTTGTAGACGCTGACCGTCCCTGACCCGGTGGTCGCGGTGAAGCCGTGGTAGATGCCAGGCCCGTTGCGTGCGGTGCCTGTCGACGTCGTCGTCATCGTCGTGTCGTCGAACGTGGCCGGTGCGGGCGGCGGCGAAGGCGGCGATGGCGAAGGCGGCGGCGGCGCACCAATCAGTCTGAACAGTGCTCGTAGACCACCAATGCGCGCCGAGCTTGACATCTCACAAGTACTCGATGACGACTACTCGCCGCTTCAAAATCGCACCGTCAGCAGCATTAACAAGCTGCATGGTGAATGTGACATCCACGGAAGCAGAGAAATCGGCAGTAAGTGTCGCTGCTGTAGTACCGAAATCATGACCATCGTCGTTAGTGCCGAGCGCCAAAATGGTATGCGTAGTACCAGACTCGGCCACATCCATAACTGGTTGGACGCGCACAATGGTGTCTGTATTGACTGTTGGCTGGTTGAAAATGGATGAGCCTGCCACCTTAGCGCGTGGAGTCTTGATGTCGGCTGCACCGGTAAACGTCCACAACATTCCGGCCCCGATTGAACAACCTGGCAATACCAGTCCTGCCGGAATTGTGTGAGTCGCAAGTGTTGTTTCTGTAGTCGTACCAGTGTGATTTGCTGTCGCCGTCGTGCTGCCGAACCTCAGTTCCTTACCAATAGGAATCCAGTTCGTGCCGTTCGACCAGAAATCCTGATTGAAGTCGCTGATCGTGATGACTTCGCCTGAATACGTCACCGCGCTTGGTCTGGCCGCCCACGTGTAGGTCTTGTCCTGCTTCGCCCAGGCACCAGAAACCTTCAGCGCCATGGTTCCACGCTGTGGCTTGTCGGTCAGCACGACCCAATCGCTATCCAGCCCGACGCCGCCGCCAGGCAAGCCATCGGAGACGCGCGGGAACCTCGTATCCACGTCTGCGCGGGTCGGGATCGATGTCGAAGCACTGATCCCGAACGAGCGGATTGCAACGCTGTTCGCGTCAATGTTCTCGACCGCACCGGCAGACGATCCGACACCGGAGAACTGCGACAGCTTGCTCGAGCTGGCTTGCTTGGCATTGATCGCCGCATTGATGCCGTCGATGACAGCTTGCAGTGCCGCGGTGTTCGCGTAGCCGAGCGCCGTCGGCGCCGTCGCCGTGCCGGCCAGGCCGCCGGTGAGCTGCACGATGCCCTTCGTGCTTGTCGTTGCGTCGGCTGGCGTGCCGCCGCCACCAGATTCGACCCAATTGCCCAAGGTCGATGGAGGCAACGCGGTGAGCTCGTACGCCGCGCCGGCGAGGTCTGCTCGCTTGCACCAGTCTCCGCGCTCGGCACTTGACAGCGCGAGCATCGCTGCCTCGTTTGCCACTGAGCCCCAATAGTTGCGCTGGCCGGCTGCGTCAGTGTTGACCATGTCGGCCAGTTGTCTTGACTTGCTCATAGCTGTGATGCCGCTCAGTCGAGCAGGTACTCGGTCGTGAACGTTGGAACGCCCTTCGTACCGGTAGCCGTGAAGAACGTTGAAACGCCGGCCTGATTGACCAAAGTCAGGATGCCGCCCGCGCTGATCGAAACCATGCCAACCGCGTCGATCCCGTTGTCGGTGTAGCGACCCCACACGACTTGTGCGATGGCCGGTTGCAGCCGCGTCGGCATGCCTGTCAGCGTGCATGCGGTCGTGTTGCTGGTCGCGGCCAGCGCTGGGATGCGCAACACCACCTTTCGGCCGATGCGCTCGAATTGCACGGCGACGGTCGGCGATGTCGTGCAACCGGTCAGCGTCGCTGTGAACGTGCCGCTGTGCCGGGTTACATCCTTGTCGGATACGACGTAGGTGGCGGTCATGTTCGACACGTCCACGTCGTTGTCGTGCTCCACAAAGTCGGTGGTCGTGCCCTGCGTAATCAGCACCGCCGCGGCGCCAGAGTCCGGGAATCGGTTGTGCCGAACAGTCCACCTCGAATTGACGTTGTCGACGTTCGCGCAACTGATGACCGGCGCTGCGCCGGCGAGCAGGTTGTTTTCGATCACGACGCGCGAGCAAGCCGGGCCAGACACCGAACTGATGCAGCGTCCGAGCCACTGCTCGATGTAGTTGTCGTGGATGTGCGTGCCGTCGCCGCCTGAGAACTCGATCGCGCGCAGCCCGTTCGAAGATCCTTCCATGTCCTGCCCGCTGATCTCGATCTGCTGGCTGGATTCCAGGTGGATACCGACGAACGTAGTTTGGTTGTTGCCAATGAACTCACCCTTGCCGGTGATCTCGCCGTGGTTGCAGCCGATGCCGCCGATTGCGTCGGCGCGTACCCCGTATGCCTTGATGTTCTCGAAATGGCAGCGTTTCACTCCCCATCTGAAAACGTTCCCAATACGGAGCCCGTGGCCAGTCGCAGCGGTGAAATCTTCGAAGCCGACGCCGTCCAGTTGAAGCCAGTCGGCGTAGGTGAAATACATCCCCCCGACAGCAACAGTCGAGCCGAAGAACCCGATGCCGCGCACGTTGAGATTGAACGCATTGATCTGCGAATGGTTCGCAAAGAAGCGGGTCAGCCCAACGACTGCGGCATCGACCTTGACTTTCGACACCTCGCGCCCACAGCCAGTCCAGGTCAGGTTTGCCGGTAGCACGCCAGCCGCGAGCGTCGCCGTGATCCGCAGCGTTCCTGGCGAGTGCACGATGTCGCCGCCGCCTTGCGCGGAGATGACAGACAGCACCCGGTTTATCGCCGCGGTGTCATCGGTCACGCCGTCAAGCGTGCAGCCGCAGCGGCGTAGGTCGTATGCCGGAGTCGGGAGGTAAAAGTAGAACGAGGGCGTGACCCCGGCCGTTACTTCCGCAGGGATGCGCCTGGCCGGAATGGCCAGATGTGCGCCGACCGTACCTGCGCCGTAAGCAAGCGCCGGATCTAGCCCTATTCTTCCAGCCCCCTCAGTGGCGTCGAAAACGTTCGCCAGGTTCGCTTCGATCGAAGGCACGCTGAACGTCAAGAAGGCCCAAATCTTCACGTCGTCGTCGAGCGTCGCGCCGATGTTGAGCACGACGGATGTGCCATTCGTCGCCACATAGTCCGTCGCCGCGAGTTCGATGCCGTTGAGATTGACTTGAATCAACCCGACGACATAGCCGGATGGAACGCTGAAAGTTGTCTGGCCGGCAGTCGCGGTGTATTCGTAGAGCCTGATCCCGAATGGCGTCGGCACGCCAGCCAGAACTGTCGTCGGCTGGCCGAGGTCGTTGAAGAAGAGAAACGTTCCCTTGCGCCCGGCCTTTGCCGGCAGCACGTCGATCAGTTCCCCGTTCGGCGCGCGCAGCGTCGTCGCGCTGCCCTTGCCGCCGCTCTCGAAGTCTTGCAGCGCCAGCCAAGCGCGGTCGAAGTCTTTGTTAACCACCGCCGCCTGGAAGTCGCCAGCGGTCTGGTAGTCGGTGTCTCGCTTGAGCTGGGTATTGCGGAACAGAGTCACCACGGCGCCGTTGATCGGCGCGACGGTGAAGATCACCAACCCGCCGCCGGTGGCCCCGGCACCCAAGACTGTGTAGTCAACGTTCAGCGTCTTGGCCAAGCCATCGACCTGCACGACCATGTCGCCGTTGGCAGGCAGATGCCAGGCGTACCCGAAGCTCAGCGTCACACCGTTGCCGGTGTGCGTTGTCAATGTGGTCTGGAGCGCGACCGTCATCCGTGAGCCTCTTTGCGCGGGGTGCGCGCCGGCTCACGCTGGGCCGACGCCTAAACGTCCTCCAACGACACGTCATGGACGCCAGAGTGCGGCGCCCAATCCTTGCGCGGCCCTGCCGGAGAATTCTTGCCGTTCGCCTGCTCGATGACCTTGCCGATGCGTACCGGGGTGCAGCGGATAGCCCCGGCGCCCGAGTCCAGGTAGTCATCTGGCTGGTTCCGTGACGCCGGGTTGAAGTCGCGCATCTGATCCCACACAGGGCCGTCGAGCACGGATTCGTGTGCCCACAGGAAGCGCGAAGACAGCGCCGGCTCGAATGCATCGAGGATGCGAGCCTGCTTGTTGGTGGTCGAAAATTCCTCGCGCACAGCGCAGCCAGTGCCGGCCATCGCGCGGCGGAGGATCGGCGGAACGAAACCACCCGGGCCGTTGGTTTCTACGGTCACGCAAGGGAGCTGGTACTTCAGCACCAGCTCCAGAATCTGGTAACACTGGCCACCGCACAGCCGACCATCGGTGTCGAGCACGTCCAGCTCGCCGACCAAGCCGGCAGCCACATGCCAATACAGGTTCCCGCGCTCGTCGGTGAAAAGCACCGTGAATGCCGATGCGTCCGACTTGACCTTGCCGAGCGAGCAGTCCCAATACGCCACGGCGCCGACGACCTGCACGCTTCCGAGATACATCGCGATGCGCCGGTTCGCCAGCCGAATCTCGGGCTCCACCAGGTACGGGATCATTCGCTCCGGATCTAGCCGAACATCCTCGATCGGCTTTGCCTCAAGCTGATACTGCGAGTCCCAGGCGTTGAGCGTGCGCGTCTCCTTGCGCTTGACCTCGATCTCTTCGCGCGTGAACCGATCCGGCCAGGCGCAGCCGGCACAGATGTCCAGCACCACGTCAGGCGGCGTATCGAACACAACTTCGTGCCCCTCAACGCGGTAGTCGATGCCATCGACCATGATGCGCGCCGGCTTGCCGATGCCGGCGATCACGTACAGCCCGTCTTCGGCCGCTTCGAAGTCAAATCGGAATCGCATGCGCGTATCAATGCCATCGGTGTAGCGCCGCACGTGCTCGAAGAGTGGGATCTTGAGCACCGCGGCGCCACCTTCTATCTGCTCGTTGTAGATCGTGGCATGGGTGTGCGGCGTGCCGACGAACGTCTTCTGCCAGCCAGGGACGAGGATGTGCGTCGCCTCTTCGATCTTCTGGCGCAGGTTTAGCCGCGCTTCGGCCGTCTTGATGTTCTTCGGCACCTCTATGTCGTCGAAGTCGGCGTCATCTGCGCGTGACCCGGTAGCGTTGGAGTTGACCCCTACCGCCTCCATGCTCGGGTTGCGCGCGTCGGTCGCACCGTGCACCCAGAACGACATCGCCCCGGTGTGGCGCGGCACCATCCCACCGGTCAGTGGGTGGCGGCGCAGAACGTTCAGCGTGTCGCGCGTGAGCTTGCCGGCCAGCTTGTCATCAGCCGCGTAGATCAGCGATCGGTGCGAGCGCGAGCGGTAGAGCTTGTACGCCTTGTAGACCGCGTAGATGGTCGACTTCGCTGCGCCGCGAAACACCAACAGCACGCGCACGCGGTCTGCGCATGTGTCGAGCCAATGGCAGATGCGCACATGCAGCGGCGGAATCTTCCAGCCCTGCAATCTCGCCCAGAGAATGAAGAATGTCAGGAACGAGGCATCACGAGGCGCGTCCATCCACCTTGCCGTGTGCCTTGGTATGCACCCTGCGGTCGAACGCCTTCTTGCGCTCGCCGGTCTTCATCTCATCGAGTAGCTTGCTGGCTTCGCGCTCGGCTTTGGCGTAATCGGCATCCAACTGCTTCTCGTCATCGGCAGTGCCAGATGGCGCAGTCCTGCCATACGCCTGAGCGTTGCCGATCATGCAAGAGACGCGGTTTGCGAGGATGCCGATCGCCGCGGCGTTCTTCTTCGACCAGTAGCGATCGCCTCGCATCTGCGGTTCCATCGCGGACGGCTTCACACCATGGCCGGGCCAGTTATCCGGCTCTGCTTCGACGAGAAACAAGTCGAGCATCTTCTCTTCGAGAGCCTGAAGTTTCAGGTACTGGTCTGGTCTCATTGCGCTACTCCAGAAAGTTGGTGGGCGGGACTGTCCATCCCCGCCGACCTCTAAGCACCCTTGCGGGCTCCAGTGCTCTATCTAGATTCTGAGCTACACCAACTGTCCGATTGTCACTCTCCTGTGATTCGTTCGAAGTCAGGCATGCGTTCAGGCAATGGTTCTCCGGTCTCCCACCAGCGTTTCTGTCCCCAATCTCGTTGCGCGCGCGCTTTCATTCGCGCCAGGTAGCCTGGATTCAGCGCTTCCTGCGCGGAGTGCAGAAACCATGTTTCCCACAAGCCGCGCGCCCACCACACAGATTGTCCAGGCAGTTGCGAGTTGCCCCAGCGCAGCGCCTCCGCGCCGAGGTCGGTTTCCTTGCCCTTGGCGGCCTGCCAAGCGTTCGTCACCACCAGATCACCGGCGACACCGGCCACGCTGCCTGCTACCGGCCCGAGCACCGTACCGACAACCTGCTCGGCTGTGCTGCCGCGGTTCTCGGTCGGGTCTTTGAAGATGAGGTCGCCCAGGTAGCCCATGCCGCCGCCCTGCGCGAGCGCGCGCATCCAAAACTTGCCTTCCGTCATGTCGTACGGGTCTTTGAACTGCACCAGCGCCTTGTTCTGCAACACGATCGCGCCGAGCATCATCATCGACACGTTCAGCGCGGCGAAGGCGGCGAACTTGGTACCCGTATCGCCGAGGAAGCCACTGAACAACAGCGGCGCGCCTTCCAGCCCCTGCGGCGTTTCCATGATCCGCCGCCAGTGCCGCGTCATCATCGCGATAGGGAAGCTCTTGAACTGCGCGAACGAGCGCATCGCCTCGCCCTTGATCGTGCCGCGTGGCATGCCGCCGCCGGTGACGATGGCGCGCGTTGCCACGTCAGGATTCACGACTGCGAACTGCGCCTCGTCGATCACGAAGGCGAGCACCTTGGTTGCCGCTTGCTCGGCGCCGTCGATCCCGGTTGCGCGCACACCATCGGCCGTCAGGTAGTCGCCGCCCTTGTGGCGATCAGGTACAGCCTTGCTGATGATCTGCCAGTCCGCATCGGTGATGCCCTTGCGCTCAAGCAGATAGCGATCCCACGGAGAGAGCTTCGCCCAATCCTTGCGCGCCATCCGCGCCAGCCCGCCCATCATGGTCTGCGCGAACGCCGACCGCAGGCCGTCAGTCCAGGCGTTCATCAGCGATAGCTTCATCACCGCGCCGGCGACGCGCCCTGTCAAGCTGTGCGTGAGGTTGTCGCCCGTCCAGCGGTTGAGCGTAGAGGTCAGGTTTTCCGCCATCACTCCGTGCGCGCGCAGAAACTCGCGTGTCTGGCCGTCGAACTGCCGGCCGATGTTCGCCAGCATGGCGAAGTACGGCAGCTTGTTGAAGTGCACATCCGCGGCGATCGTTGCCACGTCCGTAAACGCCGACAGCACCGCGCCGCCGAGCTTGGCCGCAGTCTGCACGTTGCGCGCGTCCTGCCCGACTTGCGCTATCAGCCGGTTCTCCGGCATGCCGGAGACGCCGCTGACAACGTTCCAGTTGTCCTGCGGCGTGTTGCCGGCAGCGCGGTTCTTGAACGTGCCAACGCCATCGGCGCGTTGCGCCAAGTCGTTTTGCACGCGGAACTGCTGTTGCGGGTTCGGCCCCATGCGCTCGACCAACGCGATGCCGCGGGCCATGTTGGCGATGTGGCCGAGCATGGCATCGTAGAGCGAGCCCTGCCCGAACTCTCTCATGTAGGCCATCCAGGCGTCGCCGTCGCGGAAGTGCAGCACGCGATGATCCATGCCGCGGTTCGCGCGCGCGCCGGTGCCGGCGAAGGCGCCCAGCTCGCGCTTGTTCGCCCCACCGGTCGAGAGCGTCTCGTGCGCCGCGGTGAGCAGTTGCCGCACCTCAGCAGGTGTCATCAGCGCGCCGTCCGTGCGCACGTACTGGTTGCGGTCGAGCAGCGGCAGCACCGTGTCTGCCCAGCGCACGGCACCAGCCTCGAACACGCGCACCGCGTCATGAGCCTGCGTCAGGTAGCCGTAGCCGAGTTTGCCGATGTCACCGCCGGCAGCGTTGAAGCGCACCCGCAGGCCCTCGATGACGTCGAGCCAGGCGCGCGCGCCAGCCTTCGCGGCGGCGTTTCCCGTGGAACCATCGGCGTTCCTGAACACCTCGCGCACGATGTCCGCCGTCATCCGCGGGTTGTCGAGATCGAACATGCGCATGCCGAGATTGCGCAGCGGGCCGGTGCCGGCCTTCGATTCCGCCGCGTCGATCAGGTCGCCAAGGTGGCCTGTTGCCTCGTTGCGGATCGCATCTGCGTTCTGGCTGGTCAAGTCCATGTCGCGGATGAAGCCCTGCGAGCGCGTCAGGTCGTTGAGTGCCATGGCGGCACGCACGCGCTCGTCTGTCTCGGCGGTGCGCAGCACCTGCAACGTCGCGTTGTACTCGCGGCGCGCCGCGGCGGCCTGCACGTCCTTCATCGCGGCGGCGGCGGCTTCAGCCAGGCGCTGGTCGCGCGTCAGGCCTTGCCAGCGAGTGCGGTCGCGGCGCGCCAGTTCGCGCATCTTGCTGTCCAGCGCGGACTCGATCGCCCGCAACTTCCCAGCCGACAACGGTTTACCTGCCGCGGCGGTGAGTTGCTGGATACATTTGGGCGACATGCGTCAGGCTTTCATCTTCGCCGGCTGCGTCGCAGTGATGCTCGGCTGGGTGTGGCTGTGGGGGCTGATGGCAACCGGTAACGCGCGGCAGGCCACGCGATACCTCCGCGACTGGTGGCGCATCATCAAGTGGACAATCGTCGCCGGCGCTGTCGTCGGACTGGCGGCATTGCAGCTCATCGGCCCCCCGTAGACAGCATGCAGTCCGCCGCGATGCGCACCAGATCCGCGTCGGCGGCGCCAAGCTCGTCAGCAGTGCCTTCCGCAGCTTCCTTGCGGGCTCGGGCCAGCTCATCGGCAGCCGTCGCGGTGCCAGTCTCGTCGCGCCGCACGATCATCTCGGGCGCCGTCGTCTCGACCAGCGCGACGCGCGCGCGCAGCGATTCGAGCAGCGCATCGCCTTCGACGCCGCCCTTCGCCTGCGGCTTGTCGTCCGGCACCGGCTCGCCGGCGCGCACGCGCTCCACCGCGTCAGCCAGCAGGTCGGCAGCCGGGCGGTCGGGCGCCGCCTTGGCCGCGGCTTCAAAGTGAGCAACCGTCGCCGCCAGCCGCGCCGGACGTCCGCCGGCCTCGACCATTGCCACAATGGCGTTGTTCAGCAACGGCGGCACATCGCCCTTGGCTTGCAGCTCGGCCAGCACCTGCGCCGGGTCGCGACCCTTCAGCAGTGCGGCGGCGGTTTCGAGTGCCGACAGCAAGCCTGGCTTGGCGTCTAGGACTTGCCTGCGGACGGCGATGTCGGCAGGCAACTCGATGTTTTGAGGGGGCAAGACGCCGAATTCCGGGTCACCACCAAGTGCTGCATGACCTTTCGGAACATCGACGTACCAGATTCGGCTAGACTTTGCCCATCCTTTCGCGTTGCGCAAGTCAGACGTGAACCACAGCGGGCCGGTGGCATCTCCTGGTTCTCCACCGTGGTACATGCGCACCACGCCAGCAGCCGGGCCTCCAGGAGCCTTCGCCGGCAGCGGCACTGCCGAGACATCGGCCGCCCCGGTTTGAACGCCCTCCGTTTGATCTGGTGCGTCTGTCAGGCTTCCGCTGGCAGGGTCGAAAAGTCCGCTGTTGCCGATGGCGGATTTCACTTGCTCAGGACGGAATGCAACGATCTCATCGCCACCGCGGTAAATGATGCCGTCGTACCCTTTGGCCTCTAACTCTGCTCGTTTGGCGGCTGTGATAAGGGAAGGCGAAATGTCGTCTGCTGGCCAGATAAACGGGTTCTTGAGACTCACGTACACAGGCACGACATTGGCGCCTTCGCGCCCAGTGCGGCCAGTGGCGTACCCGCTGGCGTCTTCCGGGTGTCGTGTGAAGTACAGGCCAGCCGCCGAGCTGTCGGCTTGAATTGAGCGCTGCGCGGCGGTGTCGAATGCATCGAAGTCGCGAGACGTGCCGTGGTAGACCACCAGCGGTGCACCCTGCTCGTCCACTACCTTGCTGGCACCGAACCACGCGCGGAAGTTCGCGTTTCCAGTTACCGGGCCGCGCATCATTTCGGCCGCCATCACCGCGGGCGGCGTCGCTTCGTGCACGTCGCGCATCAGAGTCAGGTTGTGCGCCATCACGGCGTCTGTCTGCTCGGCGGTGAGCGTCGGCTCGACGCGGCCCGGCGCGCCGCGCAAGTTCGCCCGCAGCCCAGCGGCGACGAACGGCGTCGGCAGCAGGAACGCCAGCGGCAGCCCGTACGGGTCGAGCGGGTCGTACTGCGCGGCCAGCGCGCCGTAGTCAGCGCTGCGCAGAATCTCGCGCGTCGCCGCCTGCTGCGCCACGAAGGCGCCAGGCCCGCCGAGCGCGTACAGCCCGAGCGTGCGGGCCACCGTGCCGCCGAAAACAGGTAGGAGAGTTCCGATGCCAGTCGCCAGCCCGGTCACGGCAGCCACTTTCGAGCGCGTCGTCTCATCGACCTTGCCGCGCAGATCGGCGCTCACCGTCAGCGCTTCATCGACCGACAGCAGCGCCGCGGCGCCCACCGGCCCGGCGGCCGCGGTGTACGCGCCGGCCTTCGTCAGCACGCGTTCCAGGTCGTACGTCACGCGCTCGGCCAGGCCAGCGGTCGCTGGATCTGGGCGCAGGCGGGTAGAAAACTCGCGTAGCCGCTCTGATACCGGGTTGCGCGTATCAAAGTCCTGCGGCCCAGTCAGGCGGCGGTACAGCCCGACGCCAAGCTCGACGCCGCCGGCGGCCATCTCGGCAGCACCGGCCTGCACGCCTGGCTCGCCGACCAGGCCAGGCGGTTGCAGCCGCACGGCGCCGAGCAGGCCGCCCCAGAAGCTGGGTTTCGGTGGTTGCGCCGGCTCGGGCGGACGCATCGCCAGCGTGTCAAGCGCTCGATCGGTGCCGGCCTGATGGAGTTCGCCGAGCATCACTGCACCCGGATCGTGATGCGCCGGCGGCCTTCGCTGTCCAGCACCGGCCGGCCGCCTACCAGCACGTTGTATTGGCCGGGCCCGGCGTAGACCAGTTCGGCGCCTGGCAGCTTGGCGATGAAGTCGCGCACCGGAACCTGCACGCCAGCCGCGCGCACCGTGGCCGTTCCGAGGTCAACGAGGGCGCCGGCCGCTGCCGGCCGCGGCATCGACTGCTGCGCGATCTCGATCACAGACACCGCGCGCAGGCGCTTCTCCAGCATGTCTTCGGTGATCCCGGCCGGCAGCGGCAGGCGGCGGCCGTTGTGCTCGATGATCTCGCCGCCGGCGGCCATCTGCACCGCACGCCGAAGCTGCTTGCCGCTCACCGTGCCGCCGTTGTCGTGCGCCAAGCCGGCGGCGATCATGTACGCGGCATCGGCCGTGCCCTGCGACTGCTCTTCGTTCGGATACACCCCAGCCAAGTCGGTCGCGATGGTGGCCGTCCAGCCGGTCAGCGCCTTGTCGTCCTTGACGGCTGTCTTGTCCTTCAGAGCCTGCTGGCCCTTCAGTGTCAGCTCGGCCGCCTGCATCCCGGCCTGCGTCCCAGTGCCGGCCGCGGCCAGCGCGAAGCCGAGCGCCTTGTCGTCCTTGTCGAGTTGCTTCGCGAGCCCGGCGCGCGCCAGCGGCGGCAGCGCCTGCGCGAGCGTGCCGAGCGCGGCGGCGCGCTCCTTTACCGGAAGCACCTCGATCAGCTTGCGCACCGGGCCGACTTCCTCATTGACCAGCGGCGACACAGGCTCACCTGACCATACCGCGGCATGCTCGGCGATAGGCATGCGCGCGGCGAATGATTGCGCGAGCGCCTGCAACGAAGACGTGTTGAGCGGGCGGAATTCGGCTGCGTCGTCAGGGCTTCGCTTGATCCAGCCGCGCAGTTGGTCGCTCTTGATGTCGGCCTCAGTGCTGCGTACCACCTTCTCTACCTTAGCCAGGCGATCGGCGCGCTGCTCGTTGTTGCCTTTCTGCGCTATCTCGGCGTTGAGCACGTCGAGCGTCGCGCGTTGCGTTGCCAGCGGCTGCCTGGCCAATCCGTTGCCGGCCTGCGCGCCCTTCAGCAGCGCAACTGCCATCGCCTGGTGCTCAGGCATGTTCTTGAGCTTGGCGATCTGCTCGGCGCCCCACTGCGGATCGACAAACATGCCGCCGTCGGCGAGTTTCTGCACGCCATCGACCACAAGCCGGGCCTTGCGGTCGGCGGCTGCCGCGCGAATCTCGGCCGAATGCTGCGCGCGCAGCGCCGCCGCGTCGTTGCTGGCCCGGTAGTTGTCGATTTGGCCCAGGAGCGTGGTTTTTTGCCTCTCGTCCATGTCGGCGAAGCGCGGAGAACTGAGCATCTTCTCGACACTTTGCAATGCCCTGTTGTCGCGCCGCGCGCCGTTGACCGCGCCGAGCGCAGACGTGTACTGCGCGGTTTCCTTCCACGCCTGCCCCTTGCGCGCGAGTTCCTGCGGCGAGTAGAGCGAGGTCGGCCCGAGGTCGCGCAGCGCAGTCTCCACGCGCGCGGTGGCTTGCGCCGGGTCGCGCGCGTACCCACGCGACGCCGCTTCAAGGATGCCGTCGATGTCAACCGTCACGTCCTGCCGGTCGCGCTGCTCACGCGCCTGCGCGACGCCGCGGCCCATCTTGTTGACTCCGCTCTGCAGTTGCGCCTGCACCAGCTCGCGCCGGTCAGTGCGGAACTGCGGTGTCGCCGCGCCGACGATCTTGCTCGATCGCTCGGCCCACAGTTCCTCGGCCTTGTCCTTCGGTACCTTGCCGGTGCGCAACCCGTCGGTGATTTCTTCCTGCGCCGTGGCCAGCGCGTCCTCAGCGCCGATCAGCGCCATTGCCTCGCGAGCCTGTTCGGCCTTGTCTGCCGCGGCAGACATACGGTGCTGCTCCTCGCGCCAGCGCTGCTTTTCCTCGCGCTGCTGCTGCTCCTGTACGCGCTGCTCGTCATCGAGCGTCTGCCCGGCCATGCGCCCGACAGCCTGGCCGGCACGGGCCAGCGCCTCGCCACCGCTGTCGAAGGCGCCGGCCGGCACGCGCCAGCCCTGCCCGGGCCCCTGCGGGATCACCCGGCCGGTCGGCTCGATCGGGATGCGCGCCATTCAGCGCCCGCCTCGCGTCGGCAAGTCGTCGGCGTAGCCGCGATCGATCGGAGTGTTCCGGCCCTTCCACCGGTTGTACTCGTAGCCAGCCGCGAGCACGTTGGTACTGGCCGCCAGCCACGAATTGCGCTGCGCGTTGCGCCCGGCCCTGCGGGTCAGCGAGCCCTGGTAGCGCAGCTGCTCGGCCTGCCTGTCGCCCGACAGAAGCGTCAGCATCGCGTCTTCTTCGGTGTTGGCCATGATCTGCCGCTCGGCATCGAGCGCCGAGCCTTCGCCGACTCGGACGCCGCTGGCGGCCTGCGCAGCTACCGCAGCGCCGCGTTGAGCCGCTCCATGCTTGCGGATCTTCTCAGCCGTCACCTTGCCGGTGTCGCGCTCGTACAGCGCTTGCTGGTCGAGCTGAGCAGCCTCGGCGCCGGCTTGCCGGCGCGCGTCCTGCCCGGCCATGATGTTGCCGCCGGCCTGCACGCCGTAGGCCATCATCAGCATGTTGATGGAGTCACCGCACATTGGCCACCTCGTAGTTCTGGCCGCAGCACGTGAATCCCATGCGCTCGTAGAGATGCCCCGTCTGCTCGGCATGCACCCCTGTTGAGATGCCGAGCGTGATGTGCACCGCGCCGCGGCCGCGCGCCCACTCGCGGTATGCGCGCACCAGCCGCACCGCATCCATGCCGCCGCGCGCCTCGGGCGCGAGGAACAGGCCCAAGTCGAAGGCGACGCGGTCGCGCGAAGACCAATGCGGCGCGCACATCGCAGCGATGCCGCCGGCGATGGCGCCTTCGTGCTCGGCAACCAGCAGCAGGCCATCCTCGTTGTCGAGCAGCATCGCAAGCGTCGCGTGCGCGCGAGCAGCATCGAATGACAGGCGCGACCAGCGCGGGCTTTCGTCGTGCATGCGCCGACCAAGCGCGGTCAGCGCCGGCAGGTCTTCGTCGTTGGCTGGGCGGATCATCGTGGAAACGGGTTACGATTCACCATGGACGCAACGGACATTCTTGAAGCGATGAAACGGATGGAGTGGCAGAAGGCCAAGGGCCACTTGCTCGCTATGCTGGAAACCTATCATTCGATGCCAGACCGCGACGGCATTCGCGATACGAAGGCATACGATGAAATGTATGAGCTTGCACATAGATTCGTCGCCAATGTTGAGGGATTGCTTTGATGCGGGTGTCAGCCTGAGTTGACCGTGAAGTCGCGGATCACCGCGAGCAGGTGCATCGGGAACGGCAGCGAGCGCTCGATCAGCAGGTCTGACGAACCATCTTCCCAGCCAGCCTCGCTCGCGTCGGCATCGCCTGTGAACAGCGGCTGCGGCTTGTCGAGCAGCTCCGACCCGAAGTTGCGGAACGGCAGCAACTGGCCGTTGATCGTCACCGGGCCGCTGTCAAGCACGCGCAGCGTCGCCTTGGACGTGCGCATGGCCTGCCCGGCCGCGGTGCCGGTGCCAGTGCCGATTTCCGGCGTCACAGGCAGCACCTGAGTGGTGAACGGCAGGCCCCACATCAGCGAGTTCGCCGCACGAGGCAGCGTGACGACGCCACCGGCTGGAACGGTGAAGCGCCCGAGGTACGCGCCGTCGCCGACAACATCGATCTGCTTGCCGACCAGGAGCGGCGCGTTGACGAAGGCCTGCCCGTTCTCGACGTAGAGAAAAGCCCCGCAATCAACTTGCATCAGGTTCTTCTCGGAGGTACGTGTGGACGTGGTGGACATCTCCATGCGCTCGATGAATCTCTTCGTCGCGCCGTTGATTGTCCGGCGCACCAGCAGATACAGCACATCGGCGCCATCTGCCGGCACGACGCACACGGATTCCACGGCGTCCCCGACATCGTGCTGCGCCCAGCCGACCACGCTTTGGTCGCGGTCGATGGTGCAGCTCAGCAGCTTGCCGTCTGAGCGCACACACCATAGCAGGGTGTCTGGTTCCTGCTGGTAGGCCATGTCCACGATCGACAGTTGCGTCCCATCTGCGGCCTTGCCGGTCAGATGCTCGGACAGCGCGATCACATCCGGCGCGTTGTAGCCGTCGAAGTCGTATTTGTAGGCCAGCGCGCGCACCTTACGCCCGGCGCGCTGCACGAACATCGCTTCGCGCTTGATCTGCACGGGACGTGCAGCAGATGCGCCGTGGTTGCTTTCCGGCTTGATCTGCACGTTCGTTGGTGTGATCGGCTTCTCGACGCCGCCGCGCAGGCTGTACTCGGCGCCGAACGTCAACGCCATCAGGTCGCGCGCTGCGCTCAGCCAAGCAATTTGGTTGTTCTCGTCACTGGCGAGCGTGAAGGCGTACCCATCGCTGTCGGCCGTGCCGCGCGTGAAGTCCAGCGGTTCACCGATGCGGCTTCCCCAGATGGTTTGCGGGTAGCCGGTCGAGCCGGCGAAGACCAGCCGCTGCTGGTGCAGAGAGACCGTGCGCGGAAAGCCGTCGGTACCGTTCCACGTGGAGGTTTCGATCGTCCACGCGAGCGCCGGCGCGGCGACGACGCCGGTCAGCTCCTTGAGGATGATGGCGCTGACGACAAGCGCCGACGTGACGACGGTGATCCTGACCAGCCCGCCGTTGATGCGCACGTAGGAGCCGACATCGGCAGCTCGCCAGCCATCGGCGGTCAGCGTCAGGGTGATGGTCGCGCCGACCGGGTTCGCAGCGCTCGGCGTGTTGATGGTCTGCGGAGAGCTGTCGAGCAGCCATCCCGACGGCACCGCGGTTGACGCGAACGCGATGGTGATGTCCGCGGTGACGTTCGTGGTCGAGTTGTAGACAGTGACGACTGCAATGCCACCCTGGTACGAGATAGCGCGACCGACATCGGAAGCCAGAAACACAGCAGCGCTCGCGGTCACCGTGCGCCCGGTGCCTACAGACGTGGCAGAGAGCGTAAGGGTTGCCGCCGGGCGCCGGCCGATCTCGTCGAATGGGATCGTGCTGAACGGCGTGATCGCCATGTCCCAGACCGTATCCGAGAACCGGCGCAGGCGGTACGGGATCACCGTCGAGTAGGCGATGTACATCGTGTCCGAGTCCTGCCCCCAATCGATATCAAAGACCTGCGTTTCGTTGAACGGCGAGCCTATCTGCCCGAAGCCTGGATTAACCGACAACAAGTACACAGCGTCCTTGTAGAAGCGGATGTATCCCTCGCCCCACTCCGTGACGTATGCAGCGCCCTTGCGAACGACGAATGGGATCAGCCGAGACTTCTTATCGTGGTGCTTGGCCTCGCCGGTGAAGATGGTGCCAGGCCGACTCACGGCGCCGCCTTGGATCACCGGGTAGCAATTCAGCAGCCGCTGCGCGCCGTTGTTGTACTGCGCGATGTCCACGCGCCCGCGCGTGCGCGGCGACAGCTCACCGGCGGTGAAGTTCGTGGCGATCGGCTGAAGGCGCGGCACGACCGTCAGACAGAGTAGCGCGAGCGGAACCGGGCCGTCAGAAGGTCAAAGTGCCCGGCGTCCTCGGGCCCGTCGTCCTGGCCATCCACGGATGCGGCGCGGCGCAGCGCCAGTTCCAGCTGCTGGTATCTGGTCTGCTCGACCGCGGCTGAAGACGTGATCGGATAGGCGAGTTGCGCGGCCATTGCGAGCGTCATCACCCGCACCAGCATGGAGTCGTAGGTTGCCGGGTTCGCGTTGCGCCAGAGGTAGCGCAGCGGCAGCGGGTTGAGGTCGCACAGGATGCGCCCGCTCTCGTCGGCGAATGGAATGTCGCAGTAGTCTTCGCCGACCTGCAAGGTGCGTAGCCAGTCACCCGGCTTGGTGAAATTGAAGCTGAACCCGAATGGTGGCGTTGCCACCTCTGGCGCGAGCAGCACCCGCTTCTTCGCGCAATTCCATGGCTTGTGACGCAGGATGTCGTCTCGCACGTCTGGCCACAGGTTGGCCGCGGTGGTCGCGCGCTTGCTGCCTTCGGTGAACGACGCAATCGACGAGTCGCCGAGCATCTGCAGCGCGTTCGAGCAGATCGAGACTTCGGTGGCGATGATCGTGCCCCTTCAAATGAAAAACGGCCCGGCCGGTAGCCGGCGCGGGCCGCGATGGCAGCGGTTGAAACTCAGTCCGGCAGCAGCACCTCGATGTCGAGGCGCATCTGCGCGTTGTCGGTGGGATTCGCGGCGATGTACGTGGCGTAGATCTCCGAAACCTCGGTGGTCACGTAGTCAGCGCCAGCGGCCACCAGCGCGCCGGTGGCGAACTGCGTGATGCCGGCGGCGGCCACCGCCACCAGCGCCCCAAGGCCATCGGCGTCGATCGCCACCTTGGTTGCGAAGTTACGGATGCCGACATCGAGCGTCACCGACGTGCCCTGCGCCTGGTGACTCACCCAGTTGGACAGCCCGAACCGCGTTCCGACCGGGAGCGCGATGCCGCTCGCGATGGTGTCGTTCTGCGCGATCACCTGCGTCGTCGGCGCGGTGATCGTGATGACACGCTTCTTTGCGAACACCAGGTTTGTCAGCGGCTTGGCAAAGCCAGTCAAGCCGGCGGCCATCGCCGCTACTTGCCGGGAAACGATTTCAGCCATTGCTTATGCTCCGTTCAGATGAATTCGATCCGCACGACTTTTTCCTCTTCGACGCGCACCGCGCCGAATGAGGCGGCCATGCTGACCTGAAGCGTGTCCTTCTTGTCGCCGCGCCGCTGGGCTCGCCCCTCGACGAAGCCGGTGCCGCGCAGCAGCGCGCTCTTGGCCCACATAGCCGTCGTGTACGTGGTCGATACGAGTTGGATTTTCTCGTACGGCACCCAGTTGACGCCGAGCCACTTGCCAGACACGTCGCCCTCGTAGAGCATCTTGACGGCCATGAAGTCCGCGCTCGTCAACGTGGTATCGGAGAGGATGTCGCTCATCATCTCGGAGTTGTACGCGCAGTACAGCTCCTCGCCGTTGTTGTTGTCCGACTCGTTCTTGCGGAACAGTACCTTGGCCTGGATGATCTTGGCCTTGGTGAACACGGCGGAACCGTGCACGATGATCTGGCCGGCAGGGATAGCTACCTGGCCGCCTTCCTTGTTCTGCGAGTTGCCGATCAGCGCGGAGAAGATCAGCTGATCCTTGCGCCGGTTCCACGCCATGTTCAGGGAACTCGGGTAGGCTGTGCCGGCCGGATTGACAAGCAACTTCGGCTCGTCCGCGCGATCGACCGGCAGCGCCTGATAGAAGTCCTGCATCAACCCGACGCGCGTCGAGTGAATGGCGTCTGACCACACAGTATCGCCGTGGCGCGTGGTGTTCGCTGGGGTGTCGTCGATCGGCGCCAAGCGGTTCGCAGTGAACGACTCGCCGGTGATTGAGCCCTTGTCGCTCACCGTCATTTCCAGGCGCGATTCTTTCTGCTGCGCTTGAAGGCGGATCGTGTCGTCCCACTGCTGTACGAATGCTTGAGTGATTGATGCTGGCACGTTGAACTCCGAAGGTGGTTCCGTTTCGGTTCCGCCATTCGGGTTGTTCGGCTCGCGCCGGCCCGCTCACGTGCCAGGTGCGCCGGCTACAGCACACGTGGAACGGGCATCGAGGGTTGTTCGGCGTCGCCACCACCGGCCCCATCACGCCGGGGATGGTCGGCTGGCGTGAGCGGAGAAATCTTGCCGAATCGCTACATCGCTGGCGTCGATCCGTGCTCGCGCTCATACGCGCGGCGCACCATCGTGCTGACCAGCTGGTAGTCGGCGTGCTTGGTGTTGCTGTACGCCTCGTGCAGCATCAATGCTTCGCGACTCATGCTGGCGTAGGCCGTGCCGGCGCCGTTGGCGCTTTGCGGTGACGTGTCCTCGGACATCTCGACGCCGACGCGGGCCATCAGCCTCAGAAACTTCGGATTGTTGCCAAGCTCGTTCATCGTGGCTTCGAACTCATCCCCGGCAAGTTCCTTGGTTGCGCGGTAGGCGGCGCTGACGTTGCTCTTGAACTCGTCGTCGGTCTTCCACACCTCGCGCAACTTGGCGTTCGCGGCTGTGAACTGAGCGTCCTGCGCCTGCTCGGCCGCGGCCGGCGCGCGCGAGAGGTACTCGTTGACCACGCCGTCGAACTGGCGCTGCGTCAGGCCGAGCTCCAGCGCCTTCGCCCGGAACGTCTGGATGCCAGGGTCTTCGTCCGGCTTCCACTTGTCGGCCAGCTCGGGCGGCACCGTGACTTGGTACTCACCGGGATCCTTCGGCGGCGACCCGGTGTCTTTCATGCGCTTGGCGAGCGCCTGGTAGCTGTCGGCGAGCTTCCTTGCGCTTGGCTCGATGTCGATCGCGCCGGCCTCCGTCTTGACGTGAAACTGGTCTGGCAGCCACGTCCCAGTGTCGGCTGCGCCGCCCAGCGCCAGGACGTTGCCGGCGGCCGGCGCAGCAGGTGGTGCAGGTGGTGCAGGTGGTGCAGGTGGTGCAGGTGGTGCAGGTGG
>Ga0184637_10000226_pt1 | contig 41061 bp, 29 predicted proteins | sample PLM3_127_b2_FD_133143 | JGI IMG/M metagenome (GOLD analysis project Ga0184637, IMG submission 133143) | Groundwater sediment microbial communities from an aquifer in East River, Colorado, USA - PLM3_127_b2 | ecosystem: Environmental > Terrestrial > Soil > Riparian zone | place: USA: East River... | reverse complement strand
GAGCCGCGCTCCATTCTGGATTTTCAGAATCAGGCGCTCGAAAGGATCGCGGAGCGCGATCCCGGACTTCCCATCCCCCGCCTGCGGCTCACCTCCGGAGGAGACCTGCTTTCTACCGTCTCCGACGGCAACGGCGCCTCCTTCCTCGGCCGCCTTTTCGACCACCTGCCCGGAAAGCCGCTCGCCTCCGTACGGCCGCAGTCGGAGGGGATTCTCCGATCGGTAGGGAGCTCGCTCGGAAGACTCGACCGGGCCCTCGAGGGCTTCACGCATCCGGAACGGAAGCGGTTCTTGAAGTGGAACGCCGCGAACGCCGGGGATGTCGTCGAGGGGGCGCTCGAGCTGGTCTCGACCGAAGAACGGCGCGAGCTCCTCTGCCACTTCCTGAAGCTCATCGAGGGAGAGGTCGTGCCCGGACTCTCGTCGCTTCCTCGGGGAGTGATCCATAACGACGCCAACGATCACAACCTCCTGGTGAGCGAGGGAGAGATTTCGGGAATCCTCGACTTCGGCGACATGATCGAAGGCGCACTCGTCTGCGAGCCCGCGAATGCCTGCGCTTACGTCATGTTCGGGAAGACCGACCCGCTCCGCGCCGCGCGCGCGCTCATCGCCGGCTATCACCAGGCCAGGCCCCTTCGCGAGGACGAGCTGCGCCTCCTCTTCCCGCTCATCGCCACGAGGCTCGCGATGAGCGTCGCCATCTCCGCCCGGCAGTTTCGGGACGAGCCCGAGAAGGAGTACCTGCGGGTGAGCGAGGATTCCGCCTGGAAGCTTCTCTCGAGGCTCCGCACGCAATCGCCGCGGCTCGCTCACTACGGATTCCGCGCGTCCTGCCGGATGTCGCCGCATCCGCGAGCCGCGGCCATCGCCTCTCACCTCGAGGCGGTTGCTCCCGCGAGCGTTCTTCCTTGGAAGCCGGCGTCGGAGACGATCCACGTCTTCGATCTCAGCGTCGGGTCGACTACGATTCCCAGCCTCTACGTCGTCGAGGACGTCTCACGGCTCACCGAGCATCTCTTCTCCCACATGAAGTGCTACGGCGCGCGGCTCGGCATCGGCCGATACGACGAAGCGCGCGTCCTCTACACCACCGAGGCGTTTCGTCCGAAAGACGGAGAGCCGCGCACCGTGCACCTCGGGATCGACCTCTTCGTCGAGGCGGGCACCGAGATCCGGGCGCCCCTCGCGGGGCGCATTCACAGCTTTGCCTTCAACGACGCTCCTCTCGACTACGGCCCCACGATCCTCCTCGAGCACGAGACGGACGGCGTCGATCGCTTCTACACTCTGTACGGGCACCTTTCCCTCGACTCTCTCGAGGGTCTGGAGCGAGGTAGTCCCGTCTCCTGCGGGGAAACGATCGCGCGCGTCGGCGCCTACCCGGTCAACGGCAATTGGCCCCCGCACCTCCACTTTCAGATCGTCCTCGATCTCCTCGACAAAGAGGGCGACTTCCCAGGAGTGGCGGCCCCTTCGGAGCGCGAGATGTGGCTGGGCCTTTCGCCGGATCCGAGTCGACTCCTCGGACTCCCCGAAGCCGCGCGCGCGGGGCGGGAGGACGCCGAAAACCTTCGAAGGCAGCGCCGCGACCGGCTCTCCGGAAATCTAAGTCTCTCTTATGAAGAGCCGCTCCACATCGTGCGCGGGTACGGCGTGTTTCTCTACGACTCCGAGGGGCGTCCCTACCTCGATATGGTGAACAACGTCTGCCACGTGGGGCACTCGCACCCTCGCGTGGTACGGGCGCTCTCGCGGCAGGCGGCGGTCCTCAACACCAACACCCGCTACCTCCATCGGAACATCGTGGAGCTCGCGGAGAGGCTTACCTCGCTTTGTCCCCCTCCCCTCGAGGTCGCGTTCTTCGTGAACTCGGGAAGTGAAGCCAACGATCTCGCTCTGAGGCTCGCTCGCGCGCGCACCCGGAGAAGGGACACGCTCGTTCTCGATGGTTCTTATCATGGGAACCTCACGTCGCTCATCGAAGTGAGCCCCTACAAGTTCGACGGACCGGGGGGCGAGGGGGCGCCTCTCCACGTGCACAAGCTCGACATGCCCGACGGCTATCGCGGCCGATATCGCCGCTCGGACGAGGCGTATGGGGAACGCTACGTCGAGGACGCCAAAGACGTCGTCCGATCTCTCGCGGCCCGGGGAACCCCGGTCGGGGCGGTGATCGCGGAAGCGATCCTGAGCTGCGGCGGGCAGATCGTGCTTCCGCGCGGCTACCTCGCGGGGCTTTTCCGGGCGGTGCGCGAAGCCGCTGGGGTCGCGATCGCCGACGAGGTCCAGGTGGGCTTCGGCCGCGTCGGCTCCCATTTCTGGGGGTTCGACTCGGAAGACGCCGTCCCCGACATCGTCACCATGGGAAAACCCTTCGGGAACGGGCATCCTCTCGGCTGCGTCGTCACCACCCGCGAAGTGGCGCGCGCCTTCCAGACGGGAATGGAGTACTTCAACACCTTCGGCGGAAACCCCGTCTCCTGCGCCGTGGGCCTCGCGGTCCTGGACGTCCTCGATGACGAGCGCCTGCAGGAGAACGCTCGCGCCATGGGGGAGCTTCTGCTCGACGGTCTGCGCTCCCTCCAGAGCTACCGCCCGATCCTGGGCGACGTGCGCGGCCGGGGGCTCTTCCTCGGATTCGAGATGGTGAAGGATCCCGAGACCCTCGAGCCGGCTGCTTCGGAAGCGAGCGCGCTCGTCAACCGCATGAAGGAGGAAGGAGTTCTCTTGAGCACCGACGGACCTCTACACAACGTCATCAAGATCAAGCCTCCGCTGGTCTTCACCGCCGCCAACGCGGATTTCTTTCTCACCCGGCTGGAAGGGATCCTGGAGGAAGACCGGTTTCAGATATGAGCGAAGGTCTTCTTCCCGCGGTCACGATCGACCCCGACGGGCCGCCGAGGGCCTCCGTCATCTGGCTCCACGGCCTCGGCGCCGACGGCCACGACTTCGAGCCCATCGTCCCCGAGCTGCGCCTGCCGCGAAATGCGCGGGTGCGCTTCATCTTCCCCCACGCGCCGATGCGCCCCGTCACCATCAACGGCGGCTCGGTCATGCGTGCCTGGTACGACATCAAGACCCTGGATCTCAATCGCATGGTCGAGGAGGAGGATCTCGAGACCTCGCGGCGTCAGCTGGAAGCCTGGATCCGCCGCGAAGAAGCCTCAGGAGTGCCTTCCGAGAGGATCGTGGTCGCGGGCTTCTCTCAGGGCGGTGCTATCGCTCTCTACGGAGGCCTACAGTTCGAAAGACGTCTCGCGGGTATCGTCGCTCTTTCCTGCTATCACCCGCTGCCCCACGTCATCCGGGAGCGGAGCTCGAAGGCAAATGCCGAGGTTCCCGTTTTCATGGCGCACGGCACCTATGATCCGATCGTTCCCCTGGCGCTCGCGGAGGCGACGGTCGCGACGCTCCGGGAGTGCAGGTACCATCCCGAGTGGCGCACCTATCCCATGCCGCACAGCGTCTCCGCCGAGGAAATTGCCGACGTCGGACGCTTCCTTTCGGATCGACTTCGCTGAGAAAAGCGAATACCATCCCGGCGCATGCGGAAGAAGGTCACGCTCGTCACCGGGGCCGCGGGCGAGGTGGGAACCTCGCTCGTGCAGAAGCTGACCGAAACGCCGTCGCGAACGGTCCTGACGCTCGATCTGAGCTCGCTCCCCGCGATGCTTCCCACGGGCCACGTCCACGTGCAGGGAGACATTCTCGACACGAGTCTTCTGTCCCGCCTAGTCGCCGAGTACGAGATCGAGTGCATCTTCCACCTCGCGGCGCTGCTCTCGACCCGATCGGAGTTCACGCCGGAGCAGGCCCACCGGGTCAACGTGGAAGGAACGCTCGAGCTCCTGAGGCTCGCTTCCGAGCAGTCCCAGTGGCGGGGCAAGCCGGTCCAGTTCATCTTCCCGAGCTCGATTGCGGTCTACGGGCTTCCGACGCTCGAGGCGAAGTCTCGATACTCGCGGGTACGCGAGTGGGAGTGGACCAACCCCACTACGATGTACGGCTGCAACAAGCTGTACTGCGAGCTCCTCGGTAGTTACCTGAGCCAGCACTACAAACAGCTCTCGGCCGAGAAGCCGGTGATGATCGACTTTCGATCGCTGCGCTTCCCGGGCCTCATCAGCGCGTTCACTCTGCCGAGTGGAGGCACCAGCGATTACGCTCCCGAAATGGTCCACGCCGCCGCCAAGGGCGAGCCCTATCGCTCGTTCGTCTCTCCCGAGGTGCAGATTCCATTCATGGCCATGCCCGACGCCATCCACGCGCTCGTAAGGCTCGCGGCCGCGCCCAAGGAGTCGCTCACCCGACTGGTGTACAACGTCACTTCGTTCAGCCTCACCGCCGCCGAAGTGCGCGACCTCGTGCTTTCGGCCTTTCCCGACGCCCGCATCGAGTTCGCGCCCGACAAGAAACGCCAGGCCATCGTCGATACCTGGCCCGCGGACCTCGACGATACCGCGGCGCGCCGCGACTGGAAGTGGGAGCCGGAGTACGACGCCGAAAGGGCGTTTCAGGAGTACCTGGTCGAAAACATCCGGAAACGCTATCGATCCGGAGGGTCGCCTCGTTGACTCCGGCCCCCGATCCACGTACCCTGGAAGTAGCTCCACTAAACACCAGATTCGTGCGCTTGCCGCACTCTGCGGTGAAGTTATGTCGAAATCCATCGAGAGCCGCGGATGAACCCTTCGGACACCCCGGACCCTCCGGGCGGGCCGGTTGGGCCGGTTGCAGACGAGCTCCAATCCACCGACCGCGTGATCCGCTGGTCGAGCCAGACTGGGATTCACATCGGGGAGTCGACTCTCTCCAGCAGGGAGACCGCTCTCATCGACTTCCTCCGCGCTGAGGCGAACCAGAACCTCACCCCTTCGGAGATCGTCTCGCGGTCGCCGCTGGCCGACATGGAGACCATGCATGTCCTTTCGACCCTGATCGCGACGGGCGTTCTCGAGCTTCGGGAGCGGCAACTTTCGAACGCGTCGGCGGCAGAGCCGTTCGGCGCGACGCCGCTTCCGAAGAAGCTCGGCCGCTTCGAGGTGGACCGACTCCTGGGACGAGGGTCGATGGGGGCGGTGCTCCTCGCGAAGGACCCGGCGATCGATCGGGTGGTCGCGATCAAGCTCGTCCAGACCGCGGAGCATCTCACCGCTTCCCAGCGCGACAAGTATCGCGAGCGGTTCTACCGTGAGGCGAGCGCCGCAGGCCAGCTCCTCCATCCGGCGATAGCCAAAGTGTTCGACGTGGGCCATACCGACGACGGGACGCCGTTTCTGGTGATGGAGTACGTGAAGGGAGAGAACCTTCGCGAGCTCCTCGACAACGGAGAGCCGACTCTAGCCGACACGCTCCGGATCGCGCGAGACGTCCTCGAGGCGCTCGGCTTCGCTCACGCACAGGGGATCGTGCACCGGGATGTCAAGCCGTCGAACATCATGGTCACTTCGGAGCGCCGCGGGAAGATCATGGACTTCGGAATCGCCCACGTGATGGGCTCGGAGCTCACCACGGGCGGGGATCTCCTGGGCAGTCCCTACTACATGGCGCCGGAGCAGCTCGCGAAGGGCCCGATCACCGCGCGCACGGACCTGTTCTCCTTCGCCGTCGTTCTCTATCGGATGCTTACCGGCGTCCTTCCCTTCACCGGAGACTCCTTCGCCGCGGTCGCCCACGCCGTCCTCCACGAGAAGCCCGTTGCGCCGGAGCGACTGAATCCGGCAATCTCCAGCGCGCTCTCGAATCTCGTGCTTCACTGCCTGGAGAAATCGCCCGAGGGGCGCGCCGGAAGTGCTCTGGAAGTCCTTCGAGCGCTCGCCGCCGCCGAATCCGGAAAGATCGAGAAGCGCGCGGCCCCGAGGACGAGCCGAAGGCGGATCCTCGGGATCTCGCTCGCGCTTCTGGTGGTGACCGTTGCCGCCATCCGACTCCACACGCCGGAACCGAGCGCCGCCCCCATCGAGTCGATAAAGCCGATGGAGCCCATGGAAAATGCACCGCCCCCGCCGCAAGCGCCCCCCGTGAACGGCGTCGAGCCGGCGCCATCCGTTCAAGGACGGGAAACGAGGAGCCCGCGGACTCCGATCTACGCGACAAGGCCTCCTTCGGCGCGTACCGAGCCGCAGAAACCCTCGGTGCCCGCAAGGCCAAACGGGAAAGCACCCATCGCATCATCTATAGAAGGGGCGGCGCCCCTTCCCAACCCGGCCAAGCCGGCGTCTCTGGACAGGAAGGGCGCAACCACGGAAGCCGATCTTTTCTACGAGGCCCGACTCGCTCTGGAGCGAGGCGATCTCGAACGGAGTCGCGCGACCCTGGAGACTCTCCTTTCACGCGACCCGTCCTTCACCGGCGCCAGCGATCTCTACGTCGAGGTCACGGATCAGATCTGGGAGATGCGCCTTCCTCTGGTGCTCGGCGCGAGGCACAAACACCGCCTCAGCGGTTGCGAAGGCGAGCTCAGCCTCGCGTCTCTCGGAGTCCGCTTCCATTCACCGGACCATGACTTGGCCTTCCGGCCGGAAGACATCCGGGTGATGGAGCGCCCCGAGGGGACGACGTTCATCGTCGAGACTTTCGAGAAGGACACTCTGAGCCTCGGAAAGAACAAGCGGTACCGGTTCGATCTCGTGAGGTCTCTTTCGGACGCCGATTGGGCCCGCTACCAGAGGCTCCTCAAGTAGATCGTAACAGCTTCCAGATCTTCTCCGGGGTTAACGGAGTGTCGATGTGCCGGACTCCCTTGTGAGCCAGGGCGTCCACCACCGCGTTCACCACCGCGGGGGTCGAGCCGATCGTCGCCGCCTCCCCGACCCCTTTGGCCCCGAGGGGATTGAGCGGAGTGGGCGTCTCGGTGCGATGACATTCGAACGAGGGGAGCGATTCGGCTCGTGGAACCGCGTACTCCATCAGGTTTCCGGTAACGAGGTTCCCCTGCTCGTCGTGGAACGCGCCCTCGAAGAGCGCCTGGCCGATACCCTGGGCGATGCCGCCGTGGATCTGACCCTCGACCAGAAGAGGATTGATTACCCGCCCGCAATCGTCCACGGTGAGGAAACGCAGGATCCGGATCTCGCCGGCCTCGACGTCGATCTCGACGACCGCCACGTGAGTGCCGAAAGGATAGGTCTCCCCCTTGGGCCGAAAATCGGTTTCCGCTATGAGTTTCTTGCGAAGCGGCTCGGGGGCCTTCTCCGAGTTTGCGAACGCCGCGACTGCGCTCCAGGTGACGCTCCGAGCGGGAACGCCGACCACGTGAAACCGACCGTCCTCGAGCGCGATGTCCGCGGCAGCGGCTTCGAGGAGGTGCGCGGCGATCTCCTTGCCGCCCTCGCGAACAGAAATCGAGCTCTCGAGTACCGCTGCGCCTCCGACCGGGGCGCTGCGGCTTCCGAAGGTCCCGATTCCGCGGGGCACGACCGCCGTGTCGCCGTGAAGGACGACGATGTCCTCGAGGGGAATCTGGAGAGTGTCGGCGGCGATCTGAGCCCAGCTCGTCTCGTGCCCCTGACCGTGAGGTGACGTTCCGGTGAGAACGGTGGTCCTCCCATCCACTCCGACCTTGACGGATCCGAACTCCCAGGGGCCGAAGCCGCAGATCTCGACGTAGCACGCGACGCCGATCCCGAGGAGATTTCCGCCTTCCTTCCGCCTCCTTTTCTGCTCTTCGCGATAACGCGCGTAGTCGACTCGCTTCAGCGCCTCGTCGAGCGCGCGCTCGTAATCTCCGCTGTCGTAGGTGAGGCCCGTCGCCGTTCGATAGGGAAAGCGATCCGGCTGGATGAAGTTCCGGCGCCGGATTTCGATCGGGTCCTTGCCGAGCTCGGCGGCGAGAACGTCCATCGCCCTCTCGATGAAGTACGCGGCTTCGGGCCGCCCGGCGCCCCGATAGGGCTCGCTCCAGACCTTGTTGGTGAAGACGCCGACGGCGCGGGCGCGAGCATTCGCGACGGCGTAGCAGCCGGTCATCATGAGCCCGGTGAGAGGCGGGATGCCGGGAGTCGCGCGACTGTGGTAGGCGCCGCAGTCCATGACGAGCGAGAGGTCCGCGGCCGTGACTTTCCCGTCCGCGTCGGCCGCGAGTCTCAGGATTCCCCGCTGGTCGCGCCCGTGGGTCGTCGCGAAATAATCCTCGCTCCTTGTCGCCGCCCAGCGAACGGGACGCATCAGGTGCCGCGCGAGGACCAGGGCCAGAACCTCCTCACCGTAAACGTTGCACTTCGCTCCGAAGCCGCCCCCCACCTCGGGGGCTACGACGCGGATCGACTTCGCTTCGACCCCGAGAATCTCCGCGAGGTGGTCGTGCAGCAGATGCGGGATCTGCGTCGCCGACCAGAGGGTGAACCCCGTCTCCCGGTCGAAGCGGGCCGCGACCGCGCGCGGCTCCATGGCGTTGGGAACGAGCCTCTGGACCGAGGCGTCGAGCTCGACGACCTTTGCCGCCCGCTTGAAAGCTCCTTCCACGTCGCCCCCGGAAAGCGACCACACGAAGGCGCGATTGCCGTGTGGGGAGTCGTGGAGCGACGGCGCGTCTTTCGAGAGCGCCCGATCGGGAGTCGAGAGCGGCTCGAGAGGCTCGTACTCGACTTCGACCCGCGCGGCGCCGTCGGCGGCGGCGTAAGGGTCGCTCGCCACCACGACCGCCACCGGATCGCCCACGTGGCGGACTCGATCGCCCGCGAGAGGATACCGTTCGGTCGAGAAGGCTTCTTCGAACGTACCGCCGTCCGCTTCCACGATCACCGGAAGGGGCAACTTCACGAGCGGACGGATATCGTCGAGGGTGAAGACGGTGAGAACACCCCGAACCGTGAGCGCGGGCGAAGCGTCGATGCGCCTCACCCGGGCGTGCGCGTAGGGGCTCCTCACGAAGGTCATCGAAGCCGCGCCCTCGAGAGGGATGTCGGCGGTGTACTTGCCAGCGCCGGTCACGAGCGCGGGATCTTCCCGCCGCTTGACGCTAGCGCCGATGAACCGAGGAATCGCTTTTGCCATGGCTTTCGAGGAGATCGCGGCCGTCCGTCCCCGCGAGGGGGATCCCGAGGATGCTCGCGAGCGTCGGCGCTATGTCCCGCATGTCGATGCGGCCGAGGTCCAGACCGCGGGGAACGCCTTCGCCCGCGAGGAAGAAAGCGGAGTCCATCTCCGGAACCGTCGGGAGATATCCGTGAGTTCCTCCCATCTTTACCGGACGAACGACGGGACCGGCGAGCCCACCGCCGCCTCGGAATCCCTTCGCGTACCCGACGAGGAACGCCGCCTCCGGATAGCCTCCGAGCGCCCGAGCCTCCGCCCCTTCAAGGATCGGGCCGATCCCGGAAAGCCCTCGCAGCAGGTCGCGGACCGAAGCGCGAGTCGACTCGTCGCCGGGTTCGCGGAGAACGACGATCGCGGATCCCCCCTGATCCCAGGCGAAGGCTTTCCAATCGTTCACGGCACCGGAAGCATCCACGTCGATGAGACCCGCCTCGCGAAACGCCGCGTTGAGATGGAGCTCCCGATCGGACGGAAGAAAGCCGTGGTCCGAGACGACACAGAGCACCCGGGCCTTCGCTCGGAGCCTCCCGACGAGCTCGTCCAGCACCTCGAGCGCCTCGAACGTCTCCCGGCTTCCCGGTCCCGTCTGGTGCTCCACGGTGTCGAGGCCGGAAAAGTACGCTGTCAGGAAAGCCGGCTCTTTTTTCTCGAGGACGTACTCGATGAACTCCGTCCTCCGGCGGTCGGCCGCGATCGAGTAGTCGTTGCCCTCGGGATAGGAGCCGAGCGCTGCCTCCGCTTCCTCGAGAAGTCCTTTCGTCGAGAGCGCCCGGATGACCTTGAGGTCCTCGGCATTACCCGCCCGCCAGTACTGGACGATATTGAAGGAGACGCCGGCTCCGACGCTGACCGGCCAGTCGACGCTCGCGGACCGGAGCCCGGCGCCCTCCACCGCCTCCCAGAGCGTCTTTATCTTCAAGTCCGAGGCGTACCAGTACCAGCCGTCCTGGTTTCGCGCCAGTGGGTCGAAGGGGTGGTTCGAGTAGATCCCGTGCCGCGCCGGCGCGACGCCCGTCAGCATCGTCGCATGACTCGGGTAGGTGACGGTCGGAAACACGCCGGTCACCGCCGTCGCGTGAGCCCCCTCCGCAACCAGAAGGCGCAGGTTCGGGACCTTCAGTCCATGGGCGTCCGCCGTAAGGACGTAGTCTGGTTTCAGCCCGTCGATCGAGAGCAGAACGACGGAAGCGGCGAAGAGGGTTATCGGGAGCACAGGCCGGACATTCTATAACAGGAACCTTTCTCCGGGGCTTTCCGTTACCCGTTTCATGGAAAGCTGGGCGAAAGATCTGAAGTTCGGGGTCAAGCTTCTCCTTCGGGACAAGGGCTTCACCGTCACCGCGGTTCTCACCCTCGCGGTCGCGCTCGGCGCGAACCTGGCCGTCTTCAGCATCGTGAGGTCGGTCCTCCAGAAACCGCTTCCCTTCCCGGACTCCGAGCGCGTGGTGGCCGTCCTCAACAGCTACCCCAACGCCGGCGTTCTCCGCACCGGGAACTCGGTTCCCGACTATTTCGACCGCAAGCGTGACGTGACCGCATTCGCCGAGATCGCGACGTACCGTTTCCAGGGGTTGACGATCGGCGAGCCCGGCGCGACGCGGCGCGTCCAGGCGATGCGGGCCACTCCCTCGCTCCTTCACCTCCTGCGAGCGGCGCCGGCACGGGGTCGAGTCTTCCTCGAGGAGGAGGGCGAGATCGGAAACGAGGCAAAGGCGATACTGACCTTCCCCCTGTGGCAGGAGATCTATGGAGGTAGCGAGGATGTCGTCGGCCGAGAGATTCGGGTGAACGGCACACCCCACGAAATCGTGGGGGTGCTCCCCGACCGGTTCTTGTTTGTTTCCCCCGAAGTGAGGCTCCTCATCCCCACGGCCTTCACCGACGAGGACAAGTCCGACGACTCGAGGCACAGCAACAACTGGGAGATGGTAGGACGCCTCGCGCCGGGCGCTACTCTCGAGCAGGCTCAGTCCCAGATCGACGCTCTCAATGCCGTGAACCTCGAACGCTTCCCGGTGATCAGGGAGATCGTGATCAACTCCGGGTTCCACGCGAGCGCCGTCCCGCTACAGGAAGACGTCGTGCGCGACCTTCGCGGCACCCTCCACCTCCTCTGGGGCGGCGTCGCCGCCGTCCTCCTCATCGCGATCGTGAACGTCCTTAACCTCGTTCTCGTTCGATCTCAGACGCGTCTCAAGGAGATCGCCATCCGCAGCTCCATCGGGGGCGGCCGCCTTCGCATCGCCCGGCAGCTCGTGACCGAAATGCTTCTCTTGGCTCTAGCGGGAGCCGCCTTCGGCGTCGGCATTGGGTTCTCTTTGATCGAAGCCCTTCGATCCTTCGGAATCGACGAGCTCCCACGGGGAACCGAGATCCAGCTCGATTTCGTCTCTCTCGCCATCGCTGTCGCGGCGGCGATCGCCGTGGGCGGGCTCCTGGCACTCATTCCCGTCGCCCGGATGGTGCGCATGAACCTGAGCGATATCGTCCACCAGGAAGGCCGCACCTCGACGGGCGGGAGAGGCGCCGCCCTCCTACGGAAGACGCTCGTCGTTGCCCAGGTCGCGTTCGCGCTCGTCCTCCTCATCGGAGCCGGGCTTCTCCTCGCGAGCTTCCGCCGCGTCCTCGCCATCGACCCGGGGTTTCGCCCGCAATCCGTGGTGACGGCCTCGGTGAGCCTTCCAGAGGCGCGCTACGCCGAGGAGACCGACATGGTCGGGTTTCACGAGCGAGCCCTCGCCGGCATTCGATCGATCGGAGGAGTCGAGAGCGCCGGCGCGACGTCGGTCATTCCCTTCGGCGGGAGCTACAACGACAGCGTGATCATGGCCGAGGGTTATCCGATGGCGCCCGGCGAGTCCGTCATCTCACCTGCCCGGACGGAAGTGACTCCTGGGTACTTCGAGACGATGGGCATTCCTCTTCTCAGCGGCCGCCTCTTCGACGAAGGCGACGACGGGACGGCGGGCAACGTGGTCCTGGTCGACGAAAGGCTGGCGAGGAAGTTCTGGCCCGACTCCGACCCCGTGGGCAAAAGGATGTACGAAGCGGATAGCGCCGAAGACCTGGTTAGCCCGAGCGAGAACGTGACCTGGCACCGCGTCATCGGGGTCGTGGGCTCGATCCGACAGCGCGGCCTCGTCGAGGCCGACGATCGGATCGGCGCCTATTACTTCCCCTATCGCCAGGCGCCGTGGCGGTTCCTGACGTTCGCCCTTCGGACCGAACGGGCGCCGGAGAGTGTGGTCGCGGAAACGCGGGAAGTCATTCGGGCGATCGATCCAGAACTTCCGCTATACGATGTGCTCACGATGGCGGAGCGAGTCGACCAATCCCTCGTGGCCCGCAAAACCTCGATCCTGCTCTCCGCGAGCTTCGGGGTCGTTGCCCTGTTCCTCGCCGCCGTCGGCATCTACGGCGTTCTCGCCTATCTGGTGAGCCAGAGGACGCGCGAGATCGGAATCCGGATGGCGCTCGGCGGAACCACGCGGTCCGCCTTCGAGCTGGTGCTCCGGGAGGGGGCGGTCATCATCGGCCTCGGACTCGCCGTGGGCTTCGGAGGAGCGCTTCTCCTCGGCGGGGTTCTCGAGCAGCACCTCTACGGGGTCGGGGCCGCCGAGCCCTCGGTGCTCGCCGCCGTGTCTGGTCTTCTCGCGGCGGTGGCCCTCGCCGCCTCCGTCGTTCCCGCCCTCAGGGCGGCCTCGATCGATCCAATCGAGGCCATCCGACGGGATTGACCTCGCTCCCGCGGTTCTTCACAATGATTCAAGAGCCATTTCCAACCGAGCGACCGGTCTCCGCGGATGAGTCAGCCCACCAAGACCACGAAGAGCGTCTCCGATCACATCCGGGCGCTCTACCAGCGTTGGACCGAGCTGGACTCGCGTCTCGGGAAGCTCGAGAGTAGAAGCAACGGCGCTGAGGCGACTTCCGGGACCCCTTCCTTAGATAACGAGATCATGGCGCAGGTGATCGAGCTCGAGCACCGCCTGAGGCAGCTCGAGACCGAGAACCGCTCGCTCAACGAGCTTTGCAGTCAGCTCCAGGAGCAGAACGAGGCGATCTCCAATCTCTACGTGGCCAAGCACCGCCTGCACGCCTCGCTCGACGCCGCCGAGGTCATGCGCATCGTGCGCGACATCATGGTCGAGCTCGTGGGCGGGAAGGAGTTCGCCATCTACCTTCTCGATCCTCGCCAGAAGATACTGCGGCGCGTGACCGGAGGCGGGACGGTGAAGCGTCCCGAGACGGTCGCTCTCGGCGACGGTCACCTCGGACGGGTGGCGGCCGCGGGAAGGCCGTTCTACCTCGAGACCACGGGCGAGCAGGAACGTTCGCCCGACGTCCCCCTCGCGGTAATCCCGCTCAGGAGCGAAACGGAGAGCATCGGGATCATCGCCATCTGGCAGCTCCTTCCGCACAAGAACGGATTCACCCCCGTCGACCACCAGCTCCTCGAGCTCGTGGCCGAGCACGCCCCCACCGCCCTCAAGTCCGCTCACCTGCACCAGAGGAGCAAGGGCGCGCGCGGCGGATAGAGCGATTGATACAATGACCGGCGCGTGCGCGTCGGTCTCGTCGTCTACGGCAGTCTCGAAGTCGTCTCCGGCGGAAACCTCTACGACCAGAACCTGGTCTCCCACCTGAGGAGCTCGGGACACTCGGTCGAGGTCGTCTCGATTCCGCTCCGCTCCTACGCGCTCAACCTGGCGCAGAACCTCTCCCCCGGGCTTCGCCGCCGCCTGACAGAGCCCTCGTTCGACGTCCTTCTCGAGGACGAGCTCGCTCATCCCTCGCTCGTGCGCCTCAATCGAGTCCTCCGCCGCCGCATCGCGGCCCCCCCGACAAGCATCGTCAGCATCGTCCACCACCTGCGCTCGAGCGAGGACAGACCCGAGTGGCAGAACGATCTCTACCGCCGGGTCGAAAAAAGCCACCTCCTGTCCGTCGATGCTTTCGTCTTCAACAGCGAGACCACGCGGGAGACGGTCGAGAGCCTCCTGGGAAAGAAGACGAGAAGCGTCGTCGCGACGCCGGGGGGCGATCGATTCTCGCGAGCCGTCACCCCGGCCGAGGTTGCGGCGCGCGCCGTCGAGGAGGGTGAGCTCCGGATCCTCTTCGCCGGAAACCTCATCCCTCGAAAGGGCCTGCACTATCTCCTGAAGGCCCTTCATAGTCTCGAGGGTCGCGCGTTCCGGCTCGACGTCGTGGGAAGCGAAACGAGCGACCGGCGATACGCCGCGAGCGTCCGGCAACAGGCGCGGGAGCTCGGTCTCGGAGGCCGCGTCCATTTTCACGGGACGCTCGCGGGAGAGAACCTCGAGGAGCGGTTCCGGGCCGCCCAGCTCCTCGTGGTGCCATCGAGCTACGAGGGCTTCGGCATCGTCTACCTCGAGGCGATGGGCTTCGGCCTTCCCGTCATCGCTTCCGCCTCGGGCGCGACCGACGAGATCGTCCGGCACGAATCGACGGGGTTCCTGGTCCCCCCAGGGGACGTCTGGATCCTCGCGCGTCGAATCGAGTCTCTCCTCGAGGACCGCTCGCTCTTATCTCAAATGAGCCTCGCGGCCTACGACGCGTTCGAGGACCATCCTGGATGGAAAGACTCGATGACGAGAATCGAAGGATTCCTCGCCGGCCTTCTCGAGCTCACCGAAGGCGTTGAGATACGAAGAGCCAGTCTCGCAGAAACATGACGAGGGTAAAGGCTCCGAACGGATAGGCGGCAGTGGCCGAGAGCGCCTTTGGAACCGCCGGCCAGAGCGCGGCCGCGAGAAATCCCATCTGACCGCCCGCGAGAATCCACCGGAGAGGAGAGGGATCCAGATCTCGAACGGGCTTTCCCGCGCGTTTCCTGGCTGCGATCCCGAGGATGAAGAGATAACGGGCGAGCCCGATGGCGGCATACCAGAGCGGCAGCTTTCCGAGAAAAATCCCCCCGAAGCTCGCGACCAGGATGCCCGCGGCGTCCACTTCCATATCGAGCTTCGACCCCAGAAGAGTCTCGCGCATCGAACGCCGCGCGATGAGCCCATCGACGCCGTCCAGGATCGCGGCCGCGGTGTAGGCCGGTGCCGCGACAACCGGTACCGGCAGAAATCCCGCCGCCATCGCGACCAGGAAGCCGCGGAACATCGTGATATGCGTGGGAGCGCCGAGCTCCGGCAGCAGCTCCGGGTCCCCTGCTCTCCGGTTGTCGGGAAGGAACCGATAGAGAAGCACCGAACACCAAGCCCAAACCGGCAGCGACCCGGCGATGGACCACGGACGGAAGAAAGCCGCCGCCAAGAGCGCCGCGAGGCCCGCTCCCGTGAGAAGCGCCCACTCGCGGCGAAGTGCTCCGTTCAATCCTTTACGGCCTTTACGGCCTTTACGGCCTTTCGGGCCGCCGCGGCCCCGTCATAGATCTCGAGGAACCGCTCGAGAAAGTCCGCCATGCGAAGCGAGCTCTCCTCGAGCGGCACGAGACCTTCCTCGAAGCCGAGCGAATCGAAGGCGCGCACCAGGTCTTCACGCTTGCTGAATACGTGCATGGGAACGGCCCAGCTGTCGTTGTCGTGGGTCGCGAGCTTCGGCGGCTGGTGATCTCCGACGATGATGACGAGGGAGTCATCGGGAACGTAATTCAGGAGAAAGCCCTCGAGAACGTCGAGCTCGTAGCCGACCGCCGCCAGATACCAGGTCGAAAGCTCCATCAAGTCGCGATAGGCGTCGTGGGCTACTGACTTCAGGCCCCCTTCATACGCGGTGCCGTTGTCGAACCGGCTCCAGTCGGGGACGTACGCCGGCACGGGATAGTACGGAATGTGGGTCATGATGAGGGAGGCTTTCACGAAGAGCGGCTTGTCGGCCCTCACGATCTCCTCCTGGTACAGGCGATAGAGGGTGAACTGGTCGGGGACCTTCCACCACCCCATCGGAGGGCCGTGGTAGTCCAGGGCCTCGAAATCGTAGATGCGGTCGAAGCCGTAGAACAGGCCGTCCGGCCAGTACCACTTGATTCCCGGCTCGGCGGCGACGGCGCGATACCCCTTGTCCTTCAGGACATGGACCAGGGTTTTGCGCTTGGACAGGAGGAGGGCGTTATAGCGGTGCTCGGATCCGACGTCGACGCCGGAGAGGAGCGTCGCGTGCGCCCGCCAGGACCCGCCGCCGAACGTCGGGGACTGGATCTGGCTCGAGGAAAAAAAGTAGCCTGCTTTCCGAAGACGCGACTCGAGCCCGCGGTAGCGGGGCTCGATGTTCTCGAAGTGGTGGGCATCCTCGAAGAGGGTGACCCCGTAGGATTCGACGAAGATCAAGAACACGCTCGCGCCTTTGAGGCGGGAGAGACTCGAGTCGAGCGATTGCTCGGGGAAGTCGAGGTCGGTGAGCGCGGGCGCCCCCGACTCCCCGTCCCTGAGGTGCCCGATCTGCCGCGCCGCGATTGAGGATACCGTTTCGGCGAAGGCTCTTCCAGGCGGTAGGAAGAAAGCGCCGATGCCGGCGATGGACGCTGCCGCGAGTCCGCGGCGCCATGGGGCGTTCTCGAGCGCTCGATCGAGGGCGCCGAGCCCGAACCAGTTGAGAGAGAACGCGAGGGCCGCCGAGAGGACAAGGACCGCGACCACCAGGATCCCGAGCGACAGAGTCATGACCTCGAGAAACATCGCGAAGACGCGGTGGAGGTGCGGAAAGTCCCCGTAGAGATCGAACTCGCGCCCCAGGACCCCGAACGCGGTCACGTCGACGTAGCGGACGAGGGACGCGAGGAGGAGGAGAAAAGCAATACTCGCTCGGGCGAGCCGGGAGAGCGAATGCCCCATCCCCTTCGCCGCCGCGAGGACGAGGACCAGGGCGAGGATCTCGACCGAGACTTTCGGGACGAGCCGCATCGAAGGCGTCGAGGGGACGTTCTCGAAGGTGAAGAGCGCGTTCCAGTAAAGGAGGAAGAGAAAGGCGAGCGCGAACCGCTTCATCGGCGGTGGGCTTCGAGCTCGAGGAGGAGCTCGACGTCGTCTCCCACCAGAGCGTCCGCAACCCCGTAGCTCATCCCGAACTCGCTCCGGCGAAAGCTTCCTCGGGCCGACATCCCCGCGACGTACGGCTTTCCCGGGAGAGGCGAGGTCGCGCTCTTGTTCCAGGTGACCGAAAGCACGAGCGACCGGGTGACGCCGACGAGCGTGAGCCGGCCCCGGAGCTCGCCCTTCCGGTCTTCGAGCTTCGTCGTTCCCATCGATTCGAAGACCATCTCGGGAAATTTCCCGGCGTTCAAGAAGTCCGCACTCCTCAGATGGCGGTCGCGGGGCTCGACCGTGGTATCGACGCTCGCGGTCTTCACCACCACCCGGACGTTCGAGATCTCGCCCGTCGCTTCGTCGAACGTGAACCGCCCCTCCGCCTCACGGAACCTGCCGAACACTTTGGCGAAGCCGACGTGGTCCACCAGAAACCCCAGCGTGAGGTGCTGGGGGTCGATCTCGTAGAGCCTCGGCTCCGCTCCGCCCGAGCGGGCGCAAAAGACCAGGATAGCGAGGGACAGCCGAGCGATCATCGAGGCCTATGTTAACCCTGGACTCTCTTTTCCCACACCCGGAAACGATACTCGATGAATCCCTGCTTCAGGCACTTCCTGAGAGCGTTTCCGCCGACGAGCGATCGCACTCGCGGCCTGTCGGAAAGAAACGGCCGGAGGAGCGGCAGGAAAAGAGCCAGCGCGCGATCGCGAGGACGGTCGAGGGCGAGATGAGGCGTGAGGTTCCGGTCGGAGACGAGAGCCAGCGCCGACGCCGCGGCGACCCGGTCGACGTCTCGAGGGGCAAGGAGCGAGGCGGCGTGCCAACCCCAGGCGAAATCGCGGATCGGCGTCTGGTCGGTGGCGTCTTTCGCCAGGAAATCATCCACGAGAACCAACCGCCCGCCCGGGCGCAGCGACGCGGCTACGTTCTCGAAAAAAGCACGAGCGTCGCGCGCGTTCACGAAGGACTCGATACCGTAGGCGAGGTCGATCGCGAGCGGGAGCGCATCGCTGCAGAAGTCTCCGCGAAGCCACCCGGCGTTTCCGCGTTTCCGGGCGAGCTCGTACTGCTCGCCGCTCAGCGTGATGCCGAACCCCTCGGCGTCGCACCGACCGAGCAGATAGAGGAGGCTCGCGCCGACGCCGCAGCCGAGGTCCAGGACTCTCGGCCGCGAGGCGGCCAGCGCCCCGATCTCTTTCAGGATGAGCTCGTGGACAAAGTGAAACGCCGAGGAGCGGTTGAGAACGCCCTCACCCCAGACCGCGCGGTGGAGAGCGCCTTCGCCTCCTCCCTGGCCACGGGCGAGAAATGCTCGCGTGTTGGCGTCGTAGTAGCGCGACACCGTTCGCTCCGTCAGGCACCGGCGTAGTCTAACAGGGCGTACTACACAATTCGCCTGCGATCGTCCTATAATGCCGCTCCGTCGGAAGGGTCCCCGGGGACCGCGGACGGGAGGGGTCATGATCGACCGGTTTTCGATCTTTTTTCTCGTCGGTTTTTCCACGATCGCCGCCTTTTCCGCGATGGCCTCGAGCCAGAGTCGGCGGCTCAACGATGAGGGCGTGCGAAACCTGATGGAGGAAGCGAAGATGGACGTCGAACGCTTCACCGGCGCGGTCGACTCCCAGTACCGCAGATCCACCATTCGAACCGCGACCTCGGAGGTCTCGGTCGACTTGTACCTCAAGGATTTGAAGAAGAGCGCGGAAACGATGCGCAATCGCTTCAAGGACGACTACGCGGCGGGAAACGAGGTGCTCTCGTTCTTGCGGCAGGCGAGCTCGATCGAGAAGCGCTCGGCCGGCGGGGGCGCGCTCTTCGGCGCGGAAAAGGAATGGCCGCGACTTCGGGGCACGCTCGGGCGACTCTCCCGGGTGTATGGCATCGACTGGAATACCAGCCCCGAAACCTGGGCCTCGCGGCGGATGAACGATCGGGAGATCCAGGGCGAGATCGTGAAGTTCTCGAATGGCGCCAAGTCGTTCAAGAAGAGCCTGGAGTCGGCGCTTGCGCACGTGAACGACGTGGGAAAAGAAGATCGCAAGGCGCTGATGTCCGCGGTCGACCGGCTTTCGAGCGTGGCCGACGACCTCAAGGATTCCGCCGAAGACGGCCGGGATGCCTCGGGAGAGCTCGGGCTTTTGAAGGCGGCGATCGGCGAGATTCAGAGCTTCCTGGAAAAACACGGGCTCACGAACGCCGTGGGCTCGACCTTTCGCTTGCTATTAACCGACCTTTCCACCGTCACCGCCGCTTTTTAACCGAGTCGATCGAGGAGGGAAAAAATGAACGTTCTGTGGTTCGCGATCATCGGAATCGTCGCCGGCTGGCTTGCGGGTCAGATCATGAAGGGGCGCGGCTTCGGCCTCGTCGGGAATCTCGTCGTTGGTGTCATCGGCGCTATCATCGGCGGCTATCTCGCCGGAGCCATCGGCCTCGGCGCCTCGGGTCTCCTGGGCGCGCTCATCATCGCGACGCTGGGCGCGGTGGTGCTTCTCGCGATCGTGGGCGCCGTGAAGCGGGCATAGACTTCATCGGGACTTTTTCGGGACTTCATCGGGGGCCGGGGCCACCGCCTGGAGCCCGAGGAGGAGCTCCGCCACAACGTACAGCCAGGCATCGTCTCTGATCCGCCACTCGCGTCCTGCGTTCGAGACGAGGAACGGATAGAACGTCTCGAGAGCATCGTCGCGCTCGAGAGCGATCGCGAGCCGAACGAGAGAGGCCCAGGCCTCGATGCCGGGCCTTTTGTCGCGGGCGATCTCGCCCGTGCGGCCGTAGTACGTCCCCTTGAGCTCCGGCATTCTCGCGTAACAGAAGTCGAGGACCCGGCGGGCGACGCCGGGTCTTCCTTTCACCGACCAGGCGGCGACGGTCGCGGCGTTCGAGATCTGGATGGCGTCGTTCGGCGAGAAGACGAAAACCCGCTCGTCGTCGAGGAGCGTTTTCACCTCGGGCTGAATGATGTCGTAGAGAAGCCCGGATTTCGACTGGGCCCGCTCGATGAGAGCGTAGGACTTCTCCGCGATCTCCAGCAATCCCGCGTTGCCCGCCGCCTCCGCCGCCTCCGCGACGAAGTCGGGAGCGTAGTCCACGAGGAACGAATTGGTCGCGAAGCTCCGGGTGCCGAGGTTGAAGTAGTTGCGGATCATCCAGATGCCCTGCTCTTCCGTCTGATGCCGCGCGTAGCCTTCGAGAATCGTGAGAGCGCGCTCGCGGTCCTGCGGGCGGTCGAAGGCGAGGCTTCCTCGCCAGAAACCTTCGGCGAGGCGAAGAGCTTCCGTGGTTCCGGAGGCATCGGGGGGGACTCCCTCTTTAACCCTCCAGACGACGAAACCCCGGGTATAGGGATCGTCGCCGGAGTCGAGCACCAGGCGGTTCGAGGCAAAACGCTCGAGAGCGAGGTAGAGCTCGAGATCCCCCTCGAGGGCCGAGAAGATCATCAATAGGGAGACGTCGATAGCGTAGATCCATCCGTCCGCCCGCTCGAGGCTGCCGCCGAGGACGCGCTCCTTCGCGAGCCGATGGAGCTCCTCTTTCGTCCGCCGGGCGTCCTCGGGCTGCCAGGGCGAGGGCTTTGGACCGCAAGAGACGAGCGCGAGGGCGAAGAAGAGCGCCGCCGCCCTCGCGCTCGAGTTCATTTGGGAACTATAGCAGTTCATAATGCGCGCCCATGAGACCTCTCGCACTCTCGCTTGTTTCGTGGATGCCCTGGATGGCGGCATCGGCCGCGCTCGCCCAGGAGCCCCGCGGGCTCGAAGATCTGTTCTCGCAAGGCTTCCTCCTCGAGGACCGTAACGGCGACGGGTTCACCGACTTCGTGAATGCCCGGTTCGTTCTCGGGGAAGCGCCCTCTCCCGCCGTCATCGCCGCGGCATCGGACGTGGCGGCGCGACTCGGGTTCGAGACCATGGCGATGGACCTTCCCCTCAACGAGGGCGCCACGGGCCCGGTCATCGAGTTTCGGCATGCGGGAGAACCGTTGCGGCCAGGCGAGGGCGGTGTGACGATCGAGCCCGGCCGTGTCGTCGTCAGCGGCGCCGACGACGAAGGACTGCGCGCCGCCGCCGCGGCGCTTGCCGGGCGGATGCCGCACCTCTGGGATCCCGAGGGGCCGGCCCTCGACACCGTTCTCACCGACGTGAGCTCGCGCCTCGGTTTCACGCCGCGCTCGGCGCGGGCCGAGGAGATACGGGTCACCCGCGACGGAGTATCGCTTTTGAAGCTCGAGGTGGAGCTGAGCTCTCAGGAGGAGCTCGACCGCGCGCGAAACCTTCTCCCCGGGGCTCTATCGTACGACCACGTCGAAATCGTGACCGCCAGGCTCGTCGCCGGGAGCCGCTCGGTCGAGATCGAAGCATCGGCGGGACCGGCCGCACCCGCGGCGAGACCGAACCCGCCCCGTCCCGGCGCGGGAGCGAAGCACGATCTCGATCTCTCGAATCTCTACACGCCCGAGGGTCTTCTGGGAGATTCCGACCAGAACCTTATCGCCGATCGGATCGACGCCGTCCTGAGTCCGGGCGGAAGCCATAGGGGAACCGTCGAGCTCGCCGCCCGTCTGGGGCTGGAGGCCACGGGAATCTCGATCCCGGTAGCGAAGCTCCCGTCCGAGATCGAGGCCCCCGAAGACGAGCCCACCCTGGTCCTCATCGGGGAGCATCCGCTCGCTCCTTCAAAGGCCGAGTTGGAGCCAGGGGTGGGGTCGATCCGCGTGATTCCCCGGGCCTTCGGGGAGAAGCCCGCGCTCGCGATCGAGGGCGGCGACGAAGCCGGCATCGCGCGGGCTCTGAATCAAGTGGCGGTGAGGTTCCCCCACGTCTGGGAGCGCGGAAAGGATCGAACGACGCTCGACGACGTCGAACGGGACCTCTGGAATTTCTTTTCCGGCCGCTCGCCGGCGGGTCAGGCCGCGATTGCGCTCTACAAGCTCGATCGTCTTCTCGCCGGGCTCGAGGGAAAGGAGCTCAGGAGTGCGAACGTGCTGGTCTCGGTCGAGAAGCCCGACCCGGGGTTCGAAGCGCGCGTTCGAGATCGCGCCCTCTCCCTCGGGGCCGAGGTCCTCGACGTCGTGGTCGACGACCGCGACGTCCAGCGCGCCTCGACCCTGTTCGAGGACCAGGTCGAGATTCCCTCCGAAGTCGACGATTTCTGGCGGCTCTTCCGCTCGAGGATTCTTCCCCGGGCGGGAGGCCGGCAGCCGATCGAGATCGAGGTCCGTCTCTCGGAGCCGAGAGAGATTCGCCGTCGCATCGAAGAAGCGGCCCGCGAAGAGCTCGCGCGGAAAGGTGTCCGGAGCCCCGTGGTGCGGGTGCTCTCGGCGTACAAGCAGGGATATAGCTGGCTCGACGAGGTCGTCCGGCCCGCTCTCGAGGGGCGCTCCGTCGACGAGCTCGTGATCCGGTTCGCGCGCTACCTCCCGCCCGTGGAGTGGCCCCATCAGGCGATGGGAACGGAGGTCCGATGGCTTCACGAGGCGTTCCCCATCGACGAGATCCTGGCGCGCGACCTCGGGATCCCACGGGAACGAGTGCGTTTCGAGATGGCTGCGCCGGACGCGCCGGCTTACGAGGCGGTGGCGACGTCGGGCGGCACCGAGGTTCTGCGGCAGTCGTTCTCTCCTCGCATGGTGCTGCGGCCCTACATCGATCGCTTTCGCGACTACGAGATGGTGAACGTGACCACCGGCTGGGTGCGGGCTCTCAAAGGCGGCGAGGTCCTGCTCGACCAGCGCATTCCGACGGACGCGGAGAGATTCTGGGATCGCTTCCAGGGGGAGACCCTTACCCGAATCTACGACTACGTAATGGCGCTTCACGAGGGCGAGCCCCGGGGAGCGGGCAAGGACGCGCCCTACTTCGGCGAGCTCGAGGTCGAAGTGGAGCTCTCCGAGCCACACGAGATTCTGGGGATCGAGCAGGAGATCGTCTCTCCGATGGACGCGCTTCACGAGGATGTCTACTTCACGACGCTGATGTTCTTCCGCCTCCTCGGCCGAAACGCGCGGGGCGAGGAGCTCACCTACCCGGGACGGGTTCTTCCAGTAATGCTCCCGAAGAGCGATGGAAAGCCGGGGAGGGTGAGGACCCGCTTCACGGGTTTCGCCACCAGCCGCCCCGCGGTGGTCGTCGAATACGTGGAAGCGAGCGGAGCGCGAGGGAAGCTGAGGCTCGACGTTCCCAAGATCGACGTGGACCGGCCGAGGGCCATCGCGGCCACGGTGCGCGCGGGAGCTCCGGGGCTCGAGAGGCTCGAAGTGCGGATCAAGGTGGACACCGACCTTGACGAGCGCGAGGAGCTGGTTCGCCGCGAGCGGGAGGAAGACGTCGACGACTCGATCCTCTCGGCGGAGCAAACGGTCGCGACGATCGAGATCCTGAACGACCTCCGCGCCCGCGGTCTCTACCGCGACGCTCTCGCGTACCATGGGCTCGAGGATCTCGCGGTGGTCGCGTCCTGGGAGCACCGTCCAGGCGCGGGGCAGGAGCGGTCCGCAACCCTCCGCGCGGAGGGAGCGCCTTTGCCCTTCCCCGACGTGAGCCGCTACCTCGCCGAGGCGGGAGGGCCCGTTGATTTCGTTCAGTGGGATCGGCCGATACCTCCTCCCGAGGCGTATGGAATCCTCGCGCGAATGGCGCGTTTTGACGAAGCGACGGTCTACAAGGCCGGCGAGAGCTACCTCGGAAAGGACGTCTGGGCGATGGACCTCATGTCGCCGATCGAGGCCTCGCACTTCTCCCACCACAAGGCCACGACGTTCAAGCCGACCATCATTTATTCGGCGCGCCAGCACGCGAACGAGGTTTCCTCGACTTCCCATGTGCTGAAGCTTGCCGAGTCACTGCTTACCGATCCCGAGGAGCGGAAGAAGCTCAACCGGGTCAACGTCGTCATCCACCCCGTGACCAACCCCGACGGCGCCCAGCTCGCGTACGACCTCTACACCCGCACGCCGCAGTTCATCCTGCACGCGGGCTACCTCGCGTCGCTCGGCATGGACGTGACTTCGGACGAAGACAAACCTCTCCCCCTCTACCCCGAAGCCAGCGTGCGGCCCAAGCTCTGGAGCGCCTGGCTTCCCGACATCTTTCTCAACCCCCACGGCTATCCGTCGCACCAGCTCGTGCAACTCTTCTCGGAGTACACCGGTCTCGTTCGCCGGGGCCGTGTGACCGAGCGCAACTGGAGCATGAACAAGGGCTGGTTCATGCCGGGCTTCGACTACCTCGACGATCCGCGCTACCCCCGGCACAAGGAGGCCGCGTTCCAGATCCGCGACTACATCACCGAGGCGATCTCGTCGGACCCCGAAATCAACGCCATGAACCAGAGGAACTACGATCGCTATGACCGCTACGGGGGCCAGTTCGACCAGGAGGATTTCAAGCTTCCGATGGTCGGAGGCGTCCTCATCCACACCGCCCTAAAGGGGTCGAGAGCGCCCGCGCCCGGTTCGAGCCGGGACTTCAACCCGAGAGTCACCCTCTGGAGCGGCACGACCGAAGCGCCCGACGAGACCGCGGAAGGGGACTGGCTGAAGCTCGTGTCCCGGGCAGGTCTCAAGTGGGATCAAGCCATCCTGCAGTACCTTCTCGACGGCAAGCACCAAGTCGAAAGGAAAGGGTCGAGCTTCTTCGGCGGCGTGAGCCTGAGCCTCGATCGCCCGCGGCCGCCGAAGCCTGAGGAGAAATGACCGCTAAACTAAGCTAAGCTGGCGTGTCTGCGGAAGCGAGACTTCGGAGGAAAACCACCATGTCGAGAAGTCTGACAACCACATGCTTCGAGATAACGTCAACTTCTGCAACGAGTTGACCGGTTCTAATCGATGTCGCCCGGTTGTTCACGACGAGAAACCTTACAGTTTGAGAAAATTCGCCGTCTCAGATCTCAGGGTCTAACTCCCATTGAATCAATAAGAACAGGACCGAGTTCTGAAATGGCACGGCCTTTGAAGTAGGATCGCCAGAACGGCCTTTACTGGTTGGGGGAATTGACCATGAAAATGACGCTGGCCTTGGTGATCATGTTCGCAGCGGTCCTGGCGATTCCAGGGGGAGCGGTCGCGGCCCCGATTTTGTTCAACTTCAATTCCCTCGGCGACGACGTCAATAGCACTTCTGGCGAGGACGTCATCGAGGACTACATGGAAGGCGTCTACGGCTCCGAGATCACTCTGGCCCTCGGTTCCAAGACGGAGAACGACAAGATCGAGGGGCGGCCGACCGGCGGCTATCTGGGTCCAGATATCTTCCTCATTAACCGCTGGAACGCCAGTTCCCTCTCTTCGACTCTTCGAGATCGGATCATCATCACTTTCGAGGCTGTACCCATCACGGGCCTCGAGTTCGACTGGGAGATTTTCCCGGTAACCACGAGCGGTCAGAACGCCGACCTCACGGTCAAAGTGACCGACATTTTCGGGGAGATGAATACGATCTTCTTTCGCGAGCTCCTGGGACCGGCGAAAGAACTGGGTGCCCTGGGACACGAGAGCTTCATTTTCTCGACTCCGATGAAGACGGTACAGTTCATCGACTGGAATGACGCCCCCATCGGCATCGACAACTTGAGCGTGCCCCGCCTCCTCGTCCCGCTCCCGGGAACGCTAGCTCTCCTTGGCGCGGGTCTCCTGGCGTTCGGCGTCGGCCGGGCGCGACGCCGCGCACGAAAGCCGCAGGAAACCTCTACTTCGAACTGACCCTACCTCTTCGAACCGGGAACTCCACGGGCACGGGATTTACCGGGACAACGTCGGAAACCCTGACAACTCTCTGTCAAGAATTACTATCTCAGGACCACGATGGGGTCGACCTGCGCCGCTCGGCGGGCGGGTAGGTAGCACGCCAGCATCGCCACCACCGCTAGAACCGCGAAAGCCGCCAGGAACAGCCAGGGGTCCGTGGGCGAGACGCCGAAGAGCATGCTCGCGAGAAGGCGCGAGAGGAAGAAAGCCACTCCGAGACCGACCGTGGAGCCGAGGCCGAGGAGCAGAACGCCCTGCCCCACCGTCGAACGGAGCACGTCTCCTTGCCGGGCGCCGAGTGCCATCCGGATCCCGATCTCGCGGACCCTCGAACCGACGCTGTAGCTCAAGACCCCGTAGAGACCAATCGCCGCGAGGGCGAGAGCGGAGAGCGCAAAAACGCCGAAGAGAACCGACGTGATCCGTGGCGTTTCGACAGTGTCGGAAATGACCTCCTCGAGGGGGCGCACGTTCCCGAGCGCCATCTGAGGATCGATCTCGGACACCGCCCGGCGCAGCGGTTCCGCGAACGATTCGGGGGCGGACGCTGTCCTGACCACGAGGTTCATCGAGCGCAGCGGAAGCTGCGGGTACGGCAAGTACATCGCGGGCCGGTCGGAGCGGTCGAGACCAAAGTGGCGCGTATCCTCGACCACGCCCACCACCTGCCGCCATGCGCCGGCAATGCGCACCCGGGACAGCAGTGGATCCTCGTTCGGCCAATAACTCCGAGCGGCGAGATCGTTGACCAGAACGACCGGAGACGCTTCCGCGTCATCGCTATCGCGCAAGAAGCGGCCGCGCGAAAGGCGCATTCCCATCGTCGAGAAGTACGAAGGGGTCGCCGGACGATACCAGGCGACCCACGCCCCTCGAGGCTCGGGGGGCGTCTTGCCTTCGATGAGAAAGCCGGCGTCCGCGTCTGCGCCTCCCATCGGAAGCGCGAAGATCGCTCCCGCTGCCTCCGCCCCGGGGAGAGCGCTCGCGCGCTCCTGGATGAGGTCCAGCAGGGCGATCCGCCGCGAGGGGTCTTCATAGGCGGAGCTCGAAAGGTCGAGGCCCGCGGTAAGGAGGTTTCTGGGATCGAAGCCGGGATCGACCCGCGTCAGCGTCCGGAAGCTCGCAACGAGAAGGCTCGCGCCTACGAGGAGCGCCAGCGCCAGAGCGACCTCCGTGACGACCAGGGCGCTTCGGAAGCGATGGGCGCCGAAGGCGGTCGAGCCTCGCGCCCCGTCCTTCAGAGATCGATTGAGATCGGGCTTCGAGCCACGAAGCGCCGGGACGAGACCGAAGAGGAGCGCGCTGGCCGCAGCCACGGCGAGCGTGAAGCCGAGGACGCGCCGGTCGACGCTCACCTCGTCGAGGCGCGGAAAGCCGTCAGGAACGAGAGCCAGAAGAACGTCGACTCCCCAGAGGGCGATGACGATGCCCAGGGACGCGCCGGCGACGGCGAGCAGGAGGCTTTCGGTGAGGAGCTGCCGAAGGAGCCGCGCTCTCGTCGCGCCCATCGCGACCCGAGTCGCCACTTCCCTCTCGCGCTCGACCGCGCGCGCAAGCATCAGGCTCGCGACATTCGCGCAGGCGATAAGGAGGACGAAGGACACGGCTCCCAGAAGAGCCAGGAGCGCGGGGCGGATTCTTCCCACCAACTGCTCGTGCAGCGGCACCAGGTTCACGCCGACACCGCGGTTGTCCTCGGGGTACTCGCTCTCGAGGCGCCGGGCGACGGCCTCCATATCTCCTCGGGCGCGCTCGAGCGCGACGCCGGACTTGAGCCTCGCGACCACCCTGAGGGTGACGCAGCCCCGCCCGCACGAGCTCGCGGGGTCGATCCGCAGCGGAACGAAGATCTCCGGATCGGATATCAAGGGAAAGAGGGTATCCGGCGGCAGAACCCCGACGACGGTAGCCGGCGTCTCGCCGAGGGTGACGCGCTCCCCGAGGACGCCCCGGTCTCCTCCGAATCGCCGCTGCCAGAGGGAGTGCGACAGCAGGACGACGAGCTCCGCCTTTGGACTGTCTTCTTCCGGACGGAAGTCGCGACCGAGCAGTGGAGTGACGCCGAGAATCGAGAACGCGTCGTGGGAGACGGACGCGCCCTGGATCTGCTCGGGGTCTGGCATTCGGAGGGTGGCGGCGTAGTTCCCAAAGGCAAAAACCCCGTCGAAGACCTCGGCCTGTTCCCGCCAGTCGGAAAAGTTCTCGAAAGACGCCCACTCCGTCGAAGGTCCCTCGATGCGGCGGTGATCCTGCCAGACCATGACGAGATTCTGAGGCTCGGCGTAGGGGAGAGGTCGAAGGAGGACTCCATTCACCACACTGAAGATGGCGGTGTTGGCGCCGACTCCGAGAGCGAGGGTCAGAACCGCGACCAGCGTGATGCCCGGCTTCTGCAGGAGGAGGCGGAGCCCGAAGCGAACGTCCGCGATCAGAGTTTCCATGATCGCCGGAACCAGCAAAGACGGTGCCATCGCGGAATGCCGCGTAAACCGCACGGTTTTCCGCCCGACTGTCCGGTGGCGCACCCCGGATCCCGCAAGCGGACGATCATGTAGGCATGTAGGCATGTAGGCATAGCACAGAGCGTCGTTCTTCCTATGAGACCATGGATTCGTGGTCGAGTCTTACGATCTCGAGGCGGCGCGGGCCTACGTCCCGCGCGCGTCGCCGGACGAAATCAAGGCCTTCGCAAGGCGGCAGCTTCGAGCGCGGTGGCGGCTCGGGGCTCTCATCGGCTTCTATCGCCGAAATCCCTGCCGCATGGCGCGGATTCATCTCCTGACCGCCGCCGCCGTGACTCTCGGTCGCTTCTGCGGTTTCTCTCCGACGTTCGATGCCATTGGCGAGGCGCTCATGCCCGTGGGAGAGGACGGCAGCCCTCGAGGCGAAGGCTGGCAGGCCTACGAAGCGGCTTGCGTCAGCCTTCGGCCTCTCGAAATGCGCGACGAGCTCTGGATGGCCGCTCACGTACGAGACATGGAAGTACTCAGGAACGACGGCATCGATCGAGCGTTCTACCTCGAGTGCGATGGAAACCGGGACGATCCGACGTGGCGCCTCTTGAGACAGCACATGGAGATGACCCTTGGAGCCCGGCTCATGGATCACCATGCCCTCGAGGGAGCCATCGCCTACGAGACCGCGATGGCCCAGGGAATGGCGACCGCGCTCTCGCGCATCGTCCGCGCGGGCTCGAAGCTCATTCATCGATACGCGTACGAGGCCATGAAAGCGCTCGTTCTTCCCTCACGCGAACCCTCGCGAGGGCTCCCGAGCTACCGGGGGACGGCCCTACTTCTCGCTCTCTATTCCTGCAACGCCTGGACGGCGTCCGCTGTCTATCGCCGCGGCATACGCCTTCGCGATCGCGGCCTCGTTGCTGATGACGACGCCTGGCCTCTTCTCGCCCAGGTGCTCGGCGACCGGGTGAACGAGATCCACCCGGCGATCGTCCGATTCTACGGAAACCCGTCTCGATTCCCGGTGCGCGCGCGGCTCGAGCTACGAACCCTCCCCGCCCGATTCTGGTCCCGGGCGGCGACGTTTCTCATCGGCCAGGGCTTCTACGAGACGCCGGAGGGAGAGATCGACGCCCGGTTCCGCGTCTTTCGGCGCGGCGACGACTCTATGCATTTTGTCCGCGAGCTCTATCTCGGCGACCGGCTTCGGGTCTTCGATTCCGACTTCGTAGTGCGGAGCGTGGACGGCCGTCCCCGGCTCTTCGAGGTCTTCGTCGACAACGGAATCGAGGTCGAGATGAGGGTCGAGCCCATTCTTGGAGGAGGGCTCGTCATCCGCGGTGAGCGCGTGCGCGTGCGGGGCATCCCGGTCCCGCGCTTCGGAATCGTGGTGGAGTTCCGGAGTCGAGTCGAGGACCACCACTGCCTCGCCATCGACGGCGCGCTCTTGATGAGGCCGACGAGTCGATGGGGACGCTTCGTCGCTCGCTCGCTCCTTCGCCGCCCGGAGGAGCTCGGCGCGATTCACTACCGGGTCGAGCTCGGCAGAGCTCGCTGAAGACTCAGCTCGAGGTGCGCCCGCTCCCGAGCCAGCTCCTCGCCGCTCCGGGCGCCGGTTTTCCGAAGAAGAGCCGCCTCAAATAGAAGCCCAGGAAACGCGCGCGGCTCCGCCGCTCCTCGACCGACGCGGGCTCGCCCGCACACCATAACCTCAGGGTCTCGAACCCCCACTCTGTCGAGAGCTGAAGGAGACGGCGGAAGAAGAGCCCGTCGAGGGCTCGTCCCAGGATCCCGTAGCGGCGGTCGTAGTCGTAGACCGTCTTGAAGTACGTCCCCTCGGGGCGGCTCTCGTAGAGCCAGACGCCGCGGCCGTTGCTGATGATGGATTTCCAGTCGTCGGAGTCGAACTCGAAGCTCGAGTGCTCGAGAGGCGTCGAGTGGAGATACCGCCCGATACCCTTCACCGCGATCCCGAAGGCGACGTCGGTGCGGTAGTCGAGAACGCGGAAACCGCGGGCGTCGACCTCATCCCGGTAAGAGATATGAGTGAAGCGGATGTCCCAGGAGACGTGCTGCAGAGGCTCCTGCGTGCGCTCCCAGACGACCTCGACCGGAGCCGGAATCAATGCCTCGACGACGATCTTGTGGTCCGCGGGCACGCTCACGACACCCCGGCCGTCGTCCGGAACGCGTACCACCGTCTCAGGTCGAAGGCGAACAAGCCGATAGCGGAGACTCCCATGAAAGTCATGTAGGCTCGGAGCCACGCTGGAACGGGGGCAGGATCGACGACCACCGCCGCCGGCAGCCCGAGATCGGGGACGACCGCGTGGGCAACGGTCGCGAGATAGCACCCCACGAGGACCGAGAGCACGACGTGCATGAAGTACTCGCCGCGGGGAAGACCGCCGAGAGCGCGCCGGCTCTCGGTCTCCTCCCAAACGTCCGCCCAGGCGATGTAGACATCCGCCGCGTAGAGCCCGGCGAGCGCGAGGAGCGCGGCTCCGTGGAAGCGAAGATTGGCGATGACCAGGAATTGGGACCCGTAAACGAGGTGCCTCATCGTGTGCCAGAGGACCTCTCGCTGACATTCCACCCGCCGGTGAAGACCGCATTGGTATAGGTGGTAGTAGAGTACGTCGAAGAAGCCCAGGTGGCCGATCAGGAGGAGTAGATAGAAGGCGGCTGCCATGAAGGAAGGCTCTCCTTCCATTCTGCTAGAATCCTCACGGGAGGTCCAGCCAAGAGTGTGTACAAGCTTGACTGGATTGGCCCTCGGAGTGAGGTTTCTGGCCAGTGATCGATAGCATACGTATTTACAACTTTCGTTGCCTTCGGATGGAAGAAGCTCTTCCACTTCGCCCGTTGACGGTGCTCGTCGGTCCCAACGACTCGGGGAAGTCGGCCTTCCTCTGGGCGTTGGCTTCCCTTGCCCGGATCCACTCGCCTCAACCCATCGACCACTGGAGGCAGAAAGACGCTCCCTCAATCGAAGCACGCGTGGACGGGAAGAACTACACCTTGGGAATGGACGTGCCCGAAGTGCGACCGTCTGGCCTCTATCAGTTGCCTTCGAGTGGTATTCCCATGGAGTCGCGAGGTGTTGAAGAAAGTGAGGGCATTCCCGCGCTGGCTCGGGACGGCTCCAATCTTCCCGCCGTCCTCGATTCTGTCCTGAGAAGAGACCGCAGGCGATTCGATGAGATCGTGGCTGCGATCGCCCAACGCGTTCAAGGACTCGAGGATATCAAGATACCAACGCCGGCTCCCGGCAGCAGGCGAATCGAGTTCGTTATCGAGAAGGGGCTGACTATCCCCGGCAGCGCGGCTTCCACCGGGGTTCGCACAATCGTGTTCTTTGTTACGCTGGCATACCTTCCGAACCCTCCGAAGTTAATCCTCATTGAAGAGCCAGAGACGGGTGTCCACCCGAAGTGCCATTTGAACATCGTGGAGCTTCTGCGTGACGTGACCGAAGGTAAATATGGTGACCGCGCTCAAGTTGTTCTGACGACACACTCGCCCTACCTTCTGGATCATGTCGATCTCGATCGGGACCAGGTTCTGGTTTTTCGCAGGCGGGATGACGGGAGTCGGACGCCGGTAGCAGCCGATCGAGAGGGATTAAAAACGTTCCTGGCCGAATTCATGTTGGGAGAGATTTGGTATAACCGCGGCGAGGAGGGCCTCCTCACAGCCAAAGCATGATCCGGCTCCTCTTCGTCGGCGACGGGGATCGAGACGCTGTCACCGTACCGCACCTCGTTGCCACGATCATCGGCGAGTTCGGAACGTGCTCCGCCCAGAAAGCTCGATGACCGTTCCCTCGGCCAAGAGGAGTCTCTTGAATCCCTGTTGACAAGTAGCGTTCGCGCCGGAGAGCGTCCCCTCGACGTCTGGGCCGAGATACCGATGGCCCTCGATCCGGATCGCTGTGCCTATCAGAAGGAGACGGGATTCAGGGCCTTTGTGAAGGAGATCAAGAGTAAGATCGGCCCTCTGGCCGATGAATGTGATTAGCTACGCGCAAGGAGCGGCAAGACGATGTTTCTCTTTCTGTTTTCGAGCATGTCATTGACGACTACAAGTCTGGCGTTGGCAGCGGCTTCGATTGTCGCGGCGCAGAACTATCCGCCGCCGTTTCCCCGGGACGGAGCGACGAAGATCCTCGAGAACGAGAGCGTCGTCGTCTGGGACGTGACCTGGGTAAAGGGCAAGCCGACGCCGATGCACCGGCACGTTCTCGGTGTCGTGGGGGTGACCCTCGTTCCCGGAACGGTCCGGGTAACGCTTCCGGACGGGAGCACGCGCGAGAGCGAGAAGGACACCGCGGGCGCGGTCAGCGCGGGTGGAAAGGGAATGATTCATATGGAGGAGGGAACGGGCGACACACCCCGGCGCGCGATCCTGATCGAGATCAAGGGCGCGAAAAAGGATACCGTTCCCGCACCGGCGGGCGTCGAGCCCGCATGGCCGCGGGAGGGCGCGTCGAAGGTCTTCGAGAACGATGAGACCGTCGTATGGGACTATCGATTCCAGAAGGGCCGAGCGATTCCTCTCCACTTCCATGACAAGGACACGGTCGTGGTCGAGCTCGAGCCCGGAGTGACCCGGAGCATTCCGCAGGATGGGGCTCCCCAGGAAACCACGTGGCAGGGCATGCGTGCGCGCTTCGCCCCTCGCGGCCGCGTCCACCGCGAGGAAGTAGTGAGCGGATCGCCTCGGGGAATCATCGTCGAGATCAAGTAGATCTTGCACCGCTCGCTCTGGCTTCTCGAAGTCCCGCTGGTCCCCGGCGTTCAGCCGGCTCTCGAAGGCGAGGTGCTGGCGGACATCGCCATCGCGGGCGGGGGTTACGTCGGCCTTTGGACCGCTCTCCTCTTGAAAGAGAAGGACCCCGCCTGCGACGTCGCGATCGTCGAGCAGGACTTCTGCGGGAGCGGAGCGTCGGGGCGAAACGGGGGGTTTGCTCTCTCCTGGTGGGCGAAGTTCAAGACCCTCACACGCCTCTTCGGTCAGGAGGCCGGGGTGCGCCTCGCGAAAGCTTCAGAGGCCGCGCTCTCAGAGATCGACTCCTTTTGCCGCTCGCACGGCATCGATGCCCACTTCACCCGCGGGGGCTGGCTCTGGACGGCGACGACCGCGAGCCAGATGGGCTCCTGGGAAGCCTGCGTCCGTCTCGCGGAAGAGCTGGGAGTCGGTCCGTGGCGGAGGCTCGGTCCCGAGGAGGTCGCCGAGCGCTCCGGCTCGAGAGCGCACCTGGGAGGTGTTCTCGACACCTCGGCGGCCACCGTCCAGCCCGCGGCCCTGGTGCTCGGCTTGAGGCGCGCCGCGATCGAAGCCGGAGTCCGCATTTACGAGCGGAGTCCCATCGTCGACGTGGACCGGGGAGTGCCGCCCGCACTCGTGACCTCGCGAGGACGGCTCCGCGCCCAAAAGGTCGTGATCGCGATGAACGCCTGGGCCGCACGATTCCCCGAGCTCCGGCGGGCGCTGGTCGTGCTCTCGAGCGACATCGTCGCGACGAACCCCATTCCCGACTCGCTCGAGAAGATCGGTTGGACGGGGGGTGAAGCGATCACCGACTCCCAGCTTCGCGTCGACTACTATCGCACCACACGGGACGGACGCATCGCCTTCGGGAAGGGCGCGGGAAAGATCGCTCTCTCGGGTCGCATGGGCCCCGAGTTCGACCGGAACCCGGTGGCGGGTCGGGACGCGGAAGCCGACCTCCGCGCCTACTACCCTTCTCTCGACGGCGCCTCCATCACGCATCAGTGGTCCGGCCCCATCGACAAATCGATGAGCGGGATTCCCCTCTTCGGGCGGCTCGGCGGGCGCGAGCACATCCTCTACGGAGTCGGCTTCAGCGGAAACGGAGTCGGACCTTCCCTCATCGGCGGAAAGATCCTGAGAAGCCTCGCTCTGGGATTGCGCGACGAATGGAGCGAGTGCCCTCTGGTGGAGCAGCGCTTCGAGCGTTTTCCTCCCGAGCCGTTCTGTTATCTCGCCGCGCGCGTGGTGCGAGGCGCGGTCGTGCGCAAGGAGACAGCAGAGCTCCGGGGAAGACGCGCGAGCTCGATCGACGTTCGCTTGGCGGGCCTTGCTCCCGCCGGCCTCGAGGACAAGTAGTTATTCGTATCGGAGCGAGACCATCGGGTCGACGCGACTCGCCTGCCGGGCCGGCAGATAACACGCGAGAAGGGCGATTCCCCCGAGGCCGAGAACGAGCGCGATGTAGGTCAAGGGATCGGCCGCGCCCACCTGGAAGAGAAGGCTCGAGAGGAGCCGCGTGAGCCCGAACGCGAGCGGAAGCCCCAAGGCGAGCCCGGCGGCGACGAGGCGGGAACCCTGGCCCACGACCAGGCCCACGACGTCGCTCGGTCGGGCTCCGAGCGCCATGCGCAGCCCGATCTCGCGCGTTCTCTCGGTGACGCCATAGGCCATGACTCCGTAGATCCCCAGGACCGCGAGGAGGAGGGCGGCGGCTCCGAACGCGCCCAGAAGGACGGCGTTGAACCGCCGGTCGGCGAGCGATTCGGAGACCACGTCCTCGATCCTCCGGAACCTCGGAGGAACGTCGGGAACGACCTGCTGGAGCACCTCCCGGGTCGAGGCGGCGAGAGCCGCGCCGCCCGCGCCGAACCCGATGACCACGGAATAGTCCGAAGGAGGCCGCTGGCGCGCGTGGGTGTAGATCGTCGAGCGCGACTGAGAGTCGAGTCCGCCGTGAAGCACGTCGCCGACGATTCCGACGACGCGCAGCGGACGGAGGTCCCCGTCCATGTTGCCGAACTGGATGAGCTTTCCCATGGGGTCCTCTTCCGGCCACTTCTCCCGGACCAGACCCTGACTTACCAGCGCCACGTGCGGCGCCTCGGCGTCGTCGCTCGCCTCGAACAGACGGCCGCGGACCAGGGGGATGCCCATGGTCTCGAAGTAGCCCTCGCTTGCCGCCCGGTACTCCGCCATCCCCTTACGCGACGGGTCCCGCATGAGCCGGTCGAAGTCCTCGAAGCTCACGACCTCGTCGGGAGAGCTCTGAAGCAGGAACGCCCCGTTGCGATGGTCGGTCGCGAGCGGCAGGCTATCGACGATCCCCGCGCTGCGAACTCCGGGAAGCGCCCGCAACCGGGCAAGGATTTCCTGCTGCGTCCGGCGGCGAACGTCGTCCTCCGCGGGGTGGGAAAGATCGACCACCAGCGTACCGCCGCGGCGGAACCCGGGGTCGACGTCGAGAAGGCGGGCGAGGCTCCGGGCGAGAAGGCCGGCGCCGACGAGGAGCACGAGGGTCAAAGCCATCTGAGAGACCACGAGCCCGCTCCGGAGCCGGGTCGAGGATCCGCCGGCGCGCGATCGATATCCGAGGTGGGCGCCCGCGCTCCCTCTCGTGGAACGAAGCGCCGTGGTAAGACCGAGGGCCACGGAAACGAGGACCGCGACCCCGAGCGCGAACCCGAGGACCGGAAAGCTCACGCCCACCTCGCCCGAGCGCGGAATCTTCCCCGGCTCGATCGCAAGGAGCAGGGGCACGCCCCAGATGGCGAGGAGGACACCCAGGGATCCGCCGGCGAGCGCGAGAAGAGAGGACTCGGCGAGAAAGGAGCCGAGGAGACGCCCGCGGCTGGCTCCGAGCGCCGCCTTCACCGCCACCTCTCGCTTTCGGCGCGCGGCCCGCGCGAGAAGCAGGTTCACGACGTTCGCGCTCGCCACGAGGAGAAGAAACGAGACCGCCGCGAACAGCACCACCAGGGCGGGGCGAACCTGCGCCACCAGCTGCTCGTGAAGGGGAACCACGGTGGCGTCGATCATCCAGGTGTCGTCTCCGTGGGTGGCTCGGAGGTCCCGGGCGATCGCGCTCACGTCGGCTCGCGCCCTCTCGAGGGGGACGTCCTCCCTGAGGCGCGCGACGGCGTTCCAGTTGTGCGCGGTGCGGCTCGGGAGAACGGGCTCGAGCTCCCGCGGCGCCCAGACGTCGGTTTCGGGCGGGAAGGCGAAGCCGGGCGGCAGGACACCGATTACCGCATGGACGCGCTCTTCGAACTGCAGCTGAAGAGACGACAGATCTTCCCGTCCGCCCAGGCGGCTTCGCCAGAACGTGTCGCTCACCAGCACCGCCGGGGAGCCTCCTTCGCGGAGCTCCTCGTCCGCGAACGGACGTCCGAGACGAGGCGAGACTCCGAGCACGTCGAAGAACTCGCGGGATACGCGAGCGGTGCGGACCCGGACCGGCTCGTCACCACCCACGACAGAGGTCACCCCCCCGGCGAATTGAGCGAAGGCGGCGAAGCTCCGGTTCCGTTCCCGGAGGTCTGCGAAGTTCGGATCGGAGAGCCGCCCGCGCCTCCCTTCCTCGAAGACTTGAAAGACCTGGACGATGCGGTCGGGCTCCGGGTACGGAAGAGGCCGGAGGAGCACTCCATAGACGACGCTGAAGATCGCCGTCGATGTGCCGATCCCTACCGCGAGGGTCGCCACCGCCGCCCCCGTGGTCCGAAAATCCTTGAGAAGCCCTCGGGAAGCTTCCCGCACCTCACGACCGATTTCTGTCATAACCCTCGATTACGCGGGGGACTCCGCAGAAGTTCAGATGGAGACACCGACGGACGGACGACCTTCGTTCGAGCCGACGATGATGCGCGCATTAAGTCGCCTGCCACGTGGGGTCGTCCTCGAGGTGAATGTTGTTCACCTGGAGCCAGTGCCGTCGCGCGGTGTCGCCCTGTGCCTGGAAGGCCCGGGCAAGCCCGACGCTGAGGATCACCCCCACCCCATTCTTGATGCGCCGCTGGACGTTCTCGACGATCTTCACCCGGATTGTCTGCTGGTCCTTCATGTAAAACCGCAAGTCCGTGACCGACAGGTCCACGTCGAACGTCCCATCGGACACTCTCGCACGGAGCTTGCCCCAACCATTGATGAAAATCTCCGGTTGCTTCGCCAGCCGAACGCACCCAGGGGACGCCTTTCCCGTCCCTTCGTCCACGGCGCAACCGCGGCGCTGCGCCTTTAGTTCGTCCCCGAAGACTTCTGCAAGCGTGCCGCTGGAGACGACCTTGAGGAGCTGCCAAAAGCGGTTGGCTCCCATGTCCGGCGCCGCGGCGATCCCACCTGGGTCGAAGACCTGATCCTCAGTCTCCGGCGGCCTTCCGCGCGGCTGAGTTGGTCCCAGGTTGACCACAGCTCCGATGTCGAACGGACCGCCCTCGCGTTTCAGGAGATCGATGGTCAGCCTGGTTCGGGACAAAACAGGGCGGACGTGTGTGCTGCCAGCTCCGTTTTCGCTTCTTATATTCATCGAGTAGCTCCTGCGTCGGCGCGAGCAATAGTTCGTGAACGTACTCCGCCCCGCAGATCTCGCGGAGGAAGTAAGGCAGGTCGTCGCGTTTCGTGAAGCCCGCGAGCTGCGAGGAATTGTTCAGACGAACGTCAAGTAGACGTTTGACACCTGCCCGCTTCAGCGCCCCGAAGAACTCTGCCGCGGTCTTTTTAGCAAAACCGATTGTACAGACCTCCATGCCTCTTCCTCGCGCTCCTCGAAGAGAGCGACCTGTCCCTTGTTGCGGCGCTGCATTTCAAGCGCTTGGAGCTCTGCCTCAGTCTGAACCCGCCCGTCACCTCGGATGTGATCGACCGTGATCCCTCGGGTTGCTAACACCCGGCCCACGAGCAAACGCCGATGACAGCCCGACGGGTCTTCCTCGCTACAAAGGATTGCAACGCGGTACTTCGCTACGCCAGTTTCCAAGCGCCGTATGCCTTCAAGGAATGACGGCGACTCGGCGAGGCGCCGGTATAGAACGTGTCCTTCGGCGTCGTAGAAGTCGTCGCCCTCGGGTCGTCCGCCGAGTTCCTTTCCCAGAAAGAGATACCTGATTCCGGCGTGGACCGATGCTTTCTTCAGTGAACCAGCGTCAAAATGGGACGCAAACCTTGAGTAAGGGTGGGACCGAACATCTACGAGGACCTCGACTCGCTCCTGGTTCAGAAGTACGAGAAAGACGTTTAGCGGATGGTTGGAGTGCCCGATTGAGAACATTCTACGCTCAGTTGGGGTCGCTTCATTCATCCGCGTCTCCCGGTCCCCTGGTCACATCCTCCCTGGGAGTAATATGGGATTCTAACCGTCAGCCGTCCGAGATTCGAGCGGAATAACGAGCCGGGCGCCCGGGAAGTTCAGCGCGAAACTCTGAGAGCCCTCAGCGACTCGAGGACACGTTCCCGCCAGGCAGGGCGGCATACCACAATCTCCTCGTTCCGGGGATTCTCGCGGTTGTAGCGATGCTCGGCCCCCGAGAGGGTCGAGACCGACCATCCGAGCGCGCGGGCCACCGCCTCGGGAGCGCAGGTATCCCACTCCTTGAGACCCTTCTGGTGCACGTAGATGTCCGCCTCGCCGAAGAAGAGCCGGCTGACTTTGTAGCCGACGCTTCCAAAAGCTCGCATCTCTCCCCCCATCTCCCGGGTGAAGGCCGCGACCCAGTCGGGCGTATGGCTCCGGCTGACGGCGACCACCGGACTCGACCCGCCTTCGGTGTCCCCTCGAACGAGGTCGCCGCTCCCGCCCTCGAGGCCCGTGCCTTCGCAGCTCCCCCAGAGGACCTCTCCCGTCGCCGGAAGTGCCACCGCCCCGAGGGCCGGCGCTCCGTCGATCGCGAGCGCTACATGGACCGCCCAGTCCTCCCGGCGCTCGCCGTACTCCTTGGTCCCATCGAGGGGATCCACGATCCAGACGCGCGACTTCGAGAGTCGCGTGCCGTCGCTCGCCGTCTCCTCGCTCAGGACGCCGTCGTCGGGATAGCGGCCCGCGAGGATTCCCTGGAGGTATCCGTCCGCGGCTTGATCGCCGACGTCACCGAGGAGGCTTCCCTCCCAGCGATCCGAAAGGCGAAGGGACTCGAGGCGCTCTCCCGCGGCTCTCGCCGCCTCGATGGCGAAACGAATCTCGGGGTCTATTGGCTTTCTCCCGCGAGCCTCAGCAGAGACTGGAGCTCGCCTTTCTCGATCGAATCCAGGAGTTGGCTTCTTTGTGCAACTCCCTCCGAAAGTCGCGCGAACAGGGCGCGAGCACCCTGAGTAGGCGGCCCGTCTCCCATGGAGGCGAACGAGGAGAGTCGCGCGAGCTTGCTGTCGATGCCCGTCGGATAGTTGATCAGGTCCTGTCCCGCCCGTGCGCGATACTGCACCAGCCTCTCCTCGATGGGATAGAGCTTGTCGTTGAGCTCGCGGAGAGCGTCTTTCAGCGCGTCGGTTCCGCCCGCGCGCTCGACCGCCTGCTCCGCCGTCTTCCTCATTTCGCGGATACGGGAAACGACTCGCATGGTCTCGCTGAGCTTGTCGCGCACCGCGATGAGGAAATCGAACTGCTCCTGAAGATCGGCGTCCGTGAACTCGAGCCTGGGATCGCGGGCGATTTCGAAGGACCGGCGGAAGCTCTCGCCGCCCGCCGTGAGCTCGACTTCGTAGGTCCCCGGAGCCGCGACCGGCCCCCGGGCGCTTCCTTGAAAGACGGCTCCCTCGAGGACGTCGGCGCCCGGATAGCGCATGTCCCAGACGAAGCGGTTTGCGCCTCCCTCCGCCTTCAGCGGGGGTTTTTCCCCCTCACTCGTGAAGCTCCGGATGAGAGCTCCATCCTTATTAAAGGAGAGCTTGACCTCGCCCAACGGTTTGTCTTTGAAGAAATAGGGCACGACGACCCCCGAGGGAGGATTCTCCCCGGAAACTCCGGCATCCCCGGAGAAAGCACCGGCGAGGTCCGCTCCATCGCGGTAGCGGATCGTCTGGCGCGGCGCGAAAAGGTGAACGGCGGCGCTAAGGGCCGCGGAGTCGAACTGGCGCAGCAGCGCCACGTTGTCGAGGATCCAAAACGACCGCCCGTGCGTCGCGGCGACGAGGTCTCCGTCCTTCACGATGAGGTCGTGGATCGGAACCACGGGGAGGTTCAAGCCGAGCGGCTGCCAGTTTCCTCCGTCGTCGAACGAAACGTAGACCGACGTCTCCGTTCCCGCGTACAGGAGGCCGCGGCGTCCCGGATCCTCCCGGATGACCCGGGTGAAGCCCGTCGCGGGAATTCCTTTCGTGATCCGGGTCCAGCTCGCGCCGTAGTCGCTCGTCTTATAAAGGTAGGGAGTATGGTCGGAGAGCTTGTACCGCGTCGCGGCGACATAAGCGGCCGCCGGGTCGTGAGGCGAGGGGTCGATGATGCTGATGAGCGCGAACTCGGGGAGGTCGGGAGGAGTCCGGTTCTTCCAGCTCTTGCCTCCATCCTGCGAGACCTGGACGTAACCGTCGTCCGACCCCGCCCAGAGGACTCCCGCTTTCGCCTTCGATTCCGCGAACGCGAAGATCGTCGCGTACCACTCGGGGCCGTAGGCCTCGCGAGTGATCGGCCCCCAGTACGGCCCGGTCTCGGAGTCGAGGTACGACGGGGTCTTTTCGAGCGTCTTGGGATCGGCGCGGCTCAGATCGGGGCTGATGACCTCCCAGCTCTCGCCCTGGTTCGCCGACTTGTGCACGTGCTGCGAGGTCACGTAGACGACGTTCGGATCGTGCGGTGAGGTGGCCACCGGGTAGGTCCACCAGAACCGGTAGTTGATGTCCGCCGATCCCCAGCCGTAGTGAGTCTCGGGGTTCGGCGAGATGTCCCGAATCTGTTTCGTGCGGTGATCGTAGCGGTAGATCCAGTGATGGTCGCCGGCGTAGACGATGTCTGCGTTCGTCGGATGGGGAGCGATGTATCCGTCCTCACCTCCCCCGACCGTGTACCAGTCTTCGAGGGTGATCTTCCCGTAGTCCGAGCGGCTCGGAAGCGAGATGCTGG
>Ga0184637_10000224_pt1 | contig 41110 bp, 38 predicted proteins | sample PLM3_127_b2_FD_133143 | JGI IMG/M metagenome (GOLD analysis project Ga0184637, IMG submission 133143) | Groundwater sediment microbial communities from an aquifer in East River, Colorado, USA - PLM3_127_b2 | ecosystem: Environmental > Terrestrial > Soil > Riparian zone | place: USA: East River... | reverse complement strand
TGACAACGGCCCGCGCACTTGGCGCAGGAGCCACGATCTCGAGGGGGGCCACTATCTGGGTATCCCCCGAAACTGCCCCTGTGCGAGCGTTCACGAGTGTCCAAGGAACCGGGTGCGGTACAGAACCAGCGCTGGTGTTCAGACATCTTCCATATCCCCTGCTGGAGCGGCGAGGTCCTTTCGGTCGCGGTGGTGCTGGACTGTCATGATCGCGAAGTGCTGGCCTGGGTCGCGTCGCCCCGGCCGCTCACGGGGAGTGACATCCGCGTCCTGATGGACCGCGCGCTCTGGGCGCGGTTTGGCGAGGCCACGCTGAGAGCGCCTGGGCCCCTGCAGTGGCTCTCGGACAACGGGCCGCAGTACACGGCGACGGCGTCCGTGCTCTATGCGCACGAACTGGGGTTCACCCCGATCACCACGCCCGCCTACAGTCCGGAGAGCAATGGGCTCGCGGAAGCCTTTGTGCACACCTTCAAGCGAGATTACGTGCACGGGGCCGAGCTGCGGGATGCCGAGACTGTGCTGGCGCAGGTCGGAGACTGGATGGCCGACTACAACACCCAGGCCCCGCATTCGGCGCTCGGGATGCGGAGCCCGGCGGCGTACCGGGCGCACCGTCAACTCACTTCCTCAGGTGTGCAATAAATTGGGTAGCAGACCACCCCCCTGACAGCAGTTCTTGGGCCCCAGACGATTGATCTACTTAACCTTTACGTCTATGTGAGGAATCGTCCCACGAGCTTGACTGACCCGTCGGGGCTGGGACCGCGTGAAGACGATTTTGCGGCCTGCGCGCAACAGGCAAAGGTGAGAAACGTCGAATGCGTGTCGAGCGTCCTCAAGGCTGCCGTACTGTGCCTCGTAGGTTGCGTGCCGATTTGCGCTGCCAGGGGGCCTGCTGCCTTTGTGCCATGTCTCGCGATTTGTGAAACAGCGTGTGGCCAGGCGGGGTCAGTTCTCTTTGGGGCCTGCACAGCTCAGAACATAAGTCAATTGGCAATATGCGGTTTCTAGTACGGCCAATGCAAACGGGATGAAAAAAGGAAATAATGAAAGAGCCGCCCGACATTGGGAAAGTCAATCGTCAAAAGAGAAAACTCTTGTGGTACGCCGTGTTGACAACACTTCTCGGGTTTTTGGCTCCCAAACTGGATGGCGGTCCTGATTTATGTGGGGGGCATCACCTGGTTCAGTTTTTGGCTGTATAGGTTTTCTCATAACTGGAAACCCGCAGTATTGTTCGTACTTGGCCTGACGTTGTCCCTTTCACCTATTCCTATGCTCGGCGAACTCATGGAGCGCCGGCCAGCGGTCGGGGTCTTTGTCAGACTCGCAGTTGAGATGACGGGGCCTGTGCTGGTATTGGTTGGCCTCGCATGGGGATTTTATCGAGGCTACCAGTCAAAACCGAATTAGCCGATCGGTCTTTTCCATGCGGACTCCTCACGGCCCAGTTAGCCGCGGAGCCAACGTCACCACGGTGAGTGCCCCGGGCCCGGCCACCTCTCGCCGTGGTATTTGAACCTCCTTTCTGACCTGTCGAGGATCGAGCCCCGGGATTTAACGGACCCGCCCACCAGGGTTAAATATTTGCAAGGATGGAGCCCCGTCCCCTATACTTTTTCCATTCGATGATTGAGTTTGAGCACGTCTCAAAAGTCTATGAATCGAAGGGCTCGGCCGAGGGGGTCCGGGCCCTCGACGATGTGACGTTCGTCATTCAGAAAGGGGAGTTCGTCTGTTTCGTCGGCCCGAGCGGGGCCGGGAAGAGTACCCTCCTGCACCTCCTGGTTCGAGAGGAACTGCCGACGGAGGGGCAGATTCGCGTGGGGGGGAAAAATCTCCTGCGGCTCAGGCGGCGGAGTATCCCGCGCCTCCGGCGGCTGATTGGAGTGATCTTTCAGGACGGGAGACTCCTTCCCGACCGAACCGTCTTTCACAACGTGGCCCTCGCGCTCCGCGTGCATGGCGCGGCTCGGGCCGACGTCCGGTGGCGAACTCAACACGCCCTCCGCGCTGTGGGGCTTGTCCCCAAGGAGGGAGCGTACCCGTGGGCCCTGTCGGGCGGTGAGCGGCAACGGGTCGCCATTGCCCGGGCCTTGGTCCGGGAGCCAGTTCTCCTCCTGGCAGACGAGCCGACCGGCGACCTGGACGACGACTCGGCCGGAGAGATCATGGAGCTCTTCAAGGTCGTCAATACTCGGGGGACCACCGTCGTGGTGGCCACCCACGAGCAGGGTCTGGCGGCACGGATGCGGCAGCGGACGATCCAGCTCATGGCAGGGCGGGTCGTGAAGGATAGTGGAGGACCCGTGTGAGCCGGGTCTCGTTTCTCCTCGGAGAGACGGGTCTCACCATCCGCCAGAGCGGCTGGATCAGCGTCGTGGCGATCCTGCTCACTGCGCTGTCATTCACGACGGTCGGACTCTTCCTCTGGCTTGCCAGAATGCTCGGGAGCGCGGAAGCCCATTGGCGAGGGGAGATGAGGATCGTGGCCTACTTGAACGATGAGGCCAATGCAGAATCTCTGCTTCAAACCGTCCGTGGGTGGCCTGAAGTGCGGGAGGCCCGCCTCGTGACGAAGGCCGAAGCGCTTGAGCGTCTCCGGGGCTATCTGGCTGACCGAAGGGAGCTTTTGGGGTCGCTCCCGTCGAACCCCCTGCCGGCCTCCCTCGAACTCGGCCTCGCGGCTGACGCAGTGACCCCTGAAGAGACGCAAGCGCTCGCGGGGCGAGTGGGGCGGCTTCGCGGCGTGGATGAGGTGCAATACACGGCGGAGTGGGTCGAGCGGTTGGATCGCTGGCGGCGAGTTCTGAGCGCCGTGGGCCTCGGGGTTGGGGGGTTCCTGGCCCTGGCCGCAGTCCTGACGGTGACGACATCCGCGACGCTCGCGACACATGCTCGACGGAGGGAGATGGAAGTCATGCGTCTCGTTGGCTCGGGCGAGGGGCTGATCCGGGGCCCGTTCCTCCTCCAGGGAATGATCCAAGGGATCGTGGGCGCGCTCGTTGCCCTTGGATGTTTGGTGGTTGCCGAAATCGTCCTCGCCCCACGCCTGGCTCCGCTCCTCGCGCTCACGCTGGGTCTCGAGCCGGTCACGTTCCTCTCCCCGCGGGACGGCGCGGTGTTGCTCGCGGGCGGCGCGGTCCTTGGAGGGCTCGGGAGTCTCCTCGCGGTCGGCAGAGGGATGAGACCGTGAGCCTTCGCCCCATGGCCGTTTGGGTGATGTGGCTGCTGCTGGTTCCGGCCCTCGATGCGCTCGCCCAGCGGACCTCGGATCTCCGAGTACAGGAAAAGGCCCTCGGAAAGGTTCGGGGACAGATTAGCGAGGAACGGGGTCGGGTTCGCGAGGCAAAGGAGCGAGAGGCGTCGCTCCTCTCCGAGCTCGAGGGGATCGAGCGGCGCCTGACAGCCAAGCGGTCCGAATGGAAGAAGCTCGACGAGGCCCTCCGGCGGACGTCGGCTGAAGTTCGCCGGCTCGAAGAGGAGCTAGAGAGGCTTGAGCAAAAGACCTCGGGACGACAGGAACTTCTCGCCCGGCGACTTCGGACCCTCTACAAGCTCAGGAGCGAGGGAGCCATCCCCGTCCTCCTCGCTGGAGCCGACCTGCACGAAATGGCGGTTCGGGCCAGGACTCTCGCGGTCGTGGCCTCGGGCGACCGGCGGCTCCTGGCGACATACGCGAGCGTCGGTCGAGAGCTTCAAGACCGCCACGTCTCTCTCGAGAGAGAGCGAGCGAAGGTGACGACGCTGCGTCGCCAGGCGGAAGCCGAGCAACGAGCCATTGACCAGGAAGGGGAGCGGCGACGGTCGCTCCTGGCGCGGGTCCGGGAGGAGCGCGCCACCCACGAGCGAATGGTGGAGGAATTGGTGAAGGCGTCGCGTCGGCTCGAGGCCTTGGTCCAGGAGCTTCAGAGGAAGGCCGCCAAGCCCCCCCCGGGACCGAGGCAAACCGTCCGGCTCCGACCGGCCCCGGAACCGTCTGCCGCGCCGGGAGAAGGCTTCGGCGCGCTCCGGGGAATGCTTCCATGGCCGACCGACGGAAAGGTGGTCTCGGCGTATGGCCCGCAGGTGCACCCCCGGTTTGGAACCCGGACCTTCCGCAACGGGATTGACATCGAGGCCCCTGAGGGTACACAGTTTAAGGCAGTCTACCCGGGAACGGTCCTCTACACCGGGTGGTTTAAGGGGTACGGGAATATGATTATCCTCGACCATGGTCACGGCTACTACACCCTCTATGCCCATGCGGCGGAAATCCGGGTCCGCGAGGGCGAGGCCGTGGGCCAGGGTCAGGTCATCGGTCGAGTCGGGGAGACGGGATCCTTGGCCGGGCCGCGCCTCTACTTCGAGGTGCGCTCCCAGGGCCGCCCGGAAGATCCCCAGCGGTGGCTTCACAACTAACGGAGGTCCTCCATGCTCCCCTTCCTGAAAACTAAGACAGCCCTCATCTTTGCCTCCCTCCTCGTCCTGCTCGCCTTGAGCCTCGGCGGCGGCCTCGCGTCGAAGGGAGTGGATACCGCATCGACCTACGAGAATCTGAAGCTCTTCACCGAGGTTCTCTCCATCGTCCAGAATCAGTACGTGGAGGAGATGGAGCCCCCCAAGCTCCTCCAGGGGGCGGTCCGAGGGATGGTGAACTCGCTCGACCCCCATAGCTCCTTCTTGGATAAGGAGAGTTATCGGGAGTTCCAGGTCGATACCTCAGGGAGCTTCGGGGGTCTCGGGATTGAGATCACCATCGCGGATAAGAAGTTCCTTACCGTGATCGCGCCCATCGAGGGGACGCCGGCCCATCGCGCCGGGATCGTCACCGGGGACCGGATTGTGAAGATTGAGGGGATCGCCACCGAAGGGTTGGATATCCTCCAGGCGGTCAAGATGATGCGTGGGAAGCCGGGCACGAAGGTCACGATCTCCATCTGGCGGGAGGGGTGGACTGAGGCGAAAGACGTCACCCTGGTCCGGGAGGTGGTCCGGGTCCAGTCGGTGCGATCCCGGGAGGCGGAAAAGGGAATCGGCGTGATCAGGATTCGGCAATTCCAGGAGCGGACGGCCGAAGATGTCGAGTCGGTCCTTGAGAAGCTGGAGAAGAATGGCTTGCAGGGACTAATCCTCGATCTCCGAGGCAACCCGGGAGGCCTCCTGACCTCTGCCGTGGAGGTGGCCGAGAAATTTTTGGAGGATGGCAAGCTGGTCGTCTATACCGAAGGACGGGTCAAGCAACAAAATATGCGCTTGGCTGCTCATGCGCGGAGACCGCGCCTCGGTTTCCCGATGGTCGTCCTGGTCGATAAGGGGAGCGCGAGTGCCTCGGAGATTGTGGCCGGAGCCATCCAGGACTGGGGCCGCGGCGTGGTCCTCGGGACCACAACCCACGGGAAGGGATCGGTCCAGACGATTATCCCGCTCTCCGACGGGTCGGGCCTTCGCCTGACCACGGCCATGTATTTCACCCCGAAGGGTCGGACGATCCATAACAAAGGGATCACGCCGGACATCGTGGTCGAGCCGCCGGCCAAGGCGCCGGAGCCCCAGTCAGCAGAGTTGCCCAAGCCCCAGAGCGAGGCGGAGGAGCTGAAGAAGGACATTCAGCTTCAACGGGCCATCGAGATCCTGAAGGCCTCCCAGATTCTCGGGAAGAATCGCGAGAAGAGCCGCACCGAAGCCCAGGCCCGGTAGCTGAGAGGGAGGAGTGGGGCGGTTTGGCAAAGCGCTCCTTCTCCTCATCCTTCTCCTCTCGGCCCTGATCGTTTTCCTTGACCGGCTTCAGGTTCGGCGAGGGGAGGTTTCGATCTTTGCCCTGCTCTGGCCGCGGCGAGCCGCGCCACGGCCGGAATCTTTGCCTTCCCTCCCTCAAGTCGCGACGGCTCCGAAGTCACTCCCCGCCCCGACGATTGCGCCTGTCGGGCCGCGCCTGGCCATCATCATTGACGATCTCGGCGGGCGAAGAGACGTCTTCGAAACCCTGAAGGCGATGGACCGCCCGTTCACCGTGGCCATCCTCCCAGAACATCCGCTCTCCGCCAAGATCGCCGGAGAGGCCGCGCGGGCCGGGATGGAGGTCATTCTCCATCTCCCTCTGGAGCCCTATCACTACCCCGAGGTCGATCCAGGTTCCGGGGCCCTCACGATGGCCATGACGTCCGAGGAGATCACCGCGCTGATGGTGAAGCACCTGGCGGGTTTTCCGGTCACCGGGGTATCGACGCATATGGGCTCGCGGATCACCGAGGACCGGGAGCGGATGGGATGGATTCTCGCGCCAGTGAAGGAGCGCAACCTCTTCTTCGTGGATAGTCTGACCTCAAATCAGAGCGTGGCGTGGCGTGTGGCTCAGGAGATGGGGATCCCGACTGTTCGCCGCCACATTTTTTTGGACCCCGAACCGGATGAGGCCACGGTGCGGCGGCAGCTCCTGGCCGCGGGGTCCCTCGCCGAGCGCCGCGGCTCGGCCATCGCCGTCGGACATGGCCGCCCCTTGACCCTGCGTCTCACTCAGGAGATGATTCCCAAATGGGAAGCGCGCGGGATTCGCCTCATGAAAGTGTCCGCCCTCTTGCGCTAATGCGGCAGCGCTTTCGAGGCCTGGCCCGGAGTGTCCCAGCGAGCGCCTCATGGCGAGCCGTGTCGCCGTGCGCAGCGCAGGGCGGGGCGGAGCGCGCCGGCCCGGAGGCACTGACCTCCGGTCGGGATCAACACATACCCCCTCAGGGGGATGGGGGGTCGCGCGGAGCCACGCCCGTACCTTTGCGGGCACCCGCCGTCAGGCGGGTCGCGCAGCCATTGAAGCGAGCGGGACACTCCGGGCCAGGTCACCATAACCGGTTAGGGATCCTTTGATGCTGGTACTGGGAATCGAGACCTCGTGCGACGAAACGGCGGCGGCTGTCTTGGAGGACGGCGACAAGCTCCGTTCCTCCATCGTCGCCTCTCAGGTCGCGCTCCACGCCGAGTATGGCGGCGTGGTGCCGGAGTTGGCCTCGCGCCGGCATCTGGAGACGATCCTCCCCGTGGTGGAGAAGGCCCTTCGGGACGGCGGCGTGACGCTTGGAGATCTGGACGGGATCGCCGTCACCCAGGGGCCGGGCCTCGTCGGTTCCCTCTTGGTCGGGCTCTCCGTTGCGAAGGCGATGGCGTATAGCCAGCGTCTTCCGTTTGTCGGAATCAATCATCTGGAGGGGCACATCTTCGCAGGCTTTCTCCAGGAGCCCCGACCCACGTATCCGTTTGTCGCGCTCCTCGTCTCCGGCGGGCACACCGCCCTCTATCACTGCCCGGAGCCACTTTACTATCGTCTCCTGGGGAGAACCCGGGACGACGCCGCGGGAGAGGCCTTCGACAAGGTGGCAAAGCTCCTCGGGTTGGGTTATCCCGGAGGCCCGATCATCGAGCGAACGGCCCGCGAAGGCGATCCCAAGGCGATTTCCTTTCCTGTCGCCCAGTTCAGCGACGGGGCGGCCGACTTTTCCTTCAGCGGCCTCAAGACCTCGGTCTCGCTGTTCGTCCAGAAGCACCGCCCCCTCACCCCCCGTCTCATCGCCGACATTTCGGCCTCGTTTCAGGCCACGGTGGTGAAGATGCTGGTGCGGCGGACGGTCCGGGCGGCCTTGCGCGAGAGGACGCGACGCATCCTCGTTTCCGGGGGCGTGGCGGCCAACCGTCCCCTCCGCGAGGCGCTTCAAGTCGAAGCGGAGGATCGCGGCTTTGAAATCTTCATTCCCCCCCCGGCCCTCTGCACCGATAACGCGGCGATGATCGCGACCGCGGGACATGCTCGCCTGCTCGCGGGGGAGCGCGCCGACCTGACGCTGAACGCGTCAGCCGACCTCAAGCTGGCCGAATGACGCTCCCGGCGGGGTACTATGAGCGCCTGATTGCGTCTCTTCCCGACGCGGTCGTCGCGGTAGACCGGACCGGCCAGATCATCCTCTGGAATCCTGCCGCCGAGGCCCTGTTCGACCGCTCAGCCACGCGAGCCCTTGGCCGCCCCGTGGGAGAATTGCTCGGCCCGGGGTCCCAGATCGTCCGAGACATTCGGGGCGTCCTCGCAAGCGGCGAGAGCCGACTCCTCGCGGACGGTGAGCTCGAGCGACGGGACGGGCGAACCCTGCCGGTCAGTCTGGTTGCCTCGCCGCTCCTCTCTCACGACGGCGCGGTGACAGGCGCCGTCGCCATCGTCCGTGACCTCTCCCGCCTCAAGCAGCTTGAGGATGAGGTCCGTCGCGGCGAACGGCTCTCGGCCCTGGGCGGCATGGCCGTGGGGATCGCCCACGAGATCCGGAATCCGCTCGGTGCCATCCGGGGAGCCGCTCAGCTCCTCCGCCGTGAGGCCGGACCCGGCAGTCCGTGGGAGCACCACGTCGAGGTCATGCTCCGCGAGATCGATCGGGTCAACCGGATCATGGAGCAGCTTTTGGACCTGGCCCGTCCCATCCCGCTCAACCTCGTCCTGGTGAACCTCGCCCAACTCCTGGACCGGATCCTCCTCCTCCACGAGGACGCCGGCCGCCAACAGTCGGTCCGGATGGTTCGCCACTATGATCCGAGCCTCCCTCCGGTCCCGGGCGACGAGGATCGGTTGGCCCAGGTCTTTCTGAACCTCGTCAGGAACGGGATCGAGGCGATGCCCGGAGGCGGCACACTCACGATCGTGACCCGTCTCCCCTTGACCTCGCCTTTCGAGACCGCGCACCGCCCCCTGGTCGAGGTCCAGGTCCGGGATGAGGGGGAGGGGATCGCGCCTGAGCTCCTGGAGCGCGTCTTCGACCCCTTCGTCACCACGAAGGCGCAGGGGCTCGGCCTTGGCCTCGCGATTGCTCATCGGATCATCGAGGAGCACCAGGGCGCCATCACCGTCGAGAGCCAGCCCGGGAAGGGAACGGCCTTCTCCTGCTTCCTGCCGTTCAAGCGCTGACGCTAGCGCCGGTCCAACTAACTTCGCCATACTTCGTTGGACTCGGAGGGGGGCGCGCCCCCCTTCCGAACCTCCCCCCGAGCTTGCGCGGGCAAAGCCCGCGCTCGAAGAGGAGGCGCGGTCGTTGCCAGTACCTTTGCGGGCACCGAGTCCCGCCGCAGGCGGGCTTGGTCGTACGCTCCGGTCGGCTCCTCCCTCGGGCCTCGTCTGGCTCGTCATTTGGACCGGCACCACAATTCCGGCGTTACCGTTAGACCCGATTAGTTGGAGCCTCACGAGTTGTTTCTTGCGGGTTTTGTGATAGGTTTAATCAATTAGAGCGGGTGCTCCAGAGATGGTTGAGACCATTCAACGCTAAGCTGAGCCAATGGGGATCCAAGACCGGATACTGATCGCGGACGACGAGGAGTCGATGCGCTGGGTCCTCGAGCGGGCCCTCCGTCAAGAAGGGTACGAGGTCACGGCCGTGGCCGATGGCGACGCCGCTCTCGCGGCCCTCAAAGCGGAGCCATTTTGCCTGGCCTTCCTCGACATCCGAATGCCCGGCCTGGACGGGCTGGCGCTCCTCGAGACGGTGCGCGAGCTATGCCCGGAAACTTACGTGGTCATCATCACGGCCCACGGCACCATGAAGACGGCGATCGAGGCGATGCAGCGCGGGGCCTACGACTATCTCCCCAAGCCCTTCGATCTTGACCAGGTGACCTTCCTGGCCCGGCGAGCGTTGGAGGCCCGACGGCTCGCGCGCGAGGTCGTCCAGCTCCGCACAGGGCTCGAAGAGATCCGCGAGTTCGGAGTGATCGTTGGAAGCTCACCGCCGATCCATGAAGTCTATAAGACGATCGGCCGGATCGCCGGAACCGATGTGACCGTTCTGATCTGCGGCGAGTCGGGGACGGGGAAGGAGCTGGTCGCCCGCGCGATCCACCACCACAGCCGGCGGAGCGGGAAGCCTTTTGTCCCGGTCTCCTGCGCGGCCATTCCCGCGACGCTCCTCGAGTCAGAGCTGTTTGGCCACGAGCGGGGCGCCTTTACCGACGCGCGGGAGCGACGTCAGGGCAAGTTTGAGCTGGCCCACGGCGGCACGCTTTTTTTCGACGAGATCGGGGATATGGAGGCAGAGCTGCAGACGAAGCTCCTTCGCGTCCTCCAAGAGCGGAGCTTTGAACGGATCGGGGGGAGCGAGAGACTTCGCGTCGATGTTCGGGTTATCGCCGCCACGAACCGCGACCTCCAGGCGGCAATCCGTGAGGGGCGCTTCCGCGAGGACCTCTACTATCGCCTCAACGTCGTTACCCTCGGGATCCCGCCCCTCCGTGAGCGCCTGGGCGACATTCCGCTCCTGGCTGACCACTTCCTCGCGAAGTACGAGGCGGAGCTCGGAGAGCGGACGCTTTCGCGCGAAGCGCTCGCGTCCCTCATGGGCTACTCCTGGCCAGGAAACGTCCGGGAGCTGGAGAACGTCATTCAGCGGGCGATGGTCATGGTCACGGGGGGCGTCATCCTCCCCGAACACCTCCCGATCGAGCCGGTCTCAGCGCCGGTCCCCGCCGGGGACCCGACGCTCGAGGAGATCGTTCGGCGAAAGCTGATGGAGTGCGTCCAGGGCATCAGCCAACATCCCCAGGCCAATCTCTATTCTTTGATTGTCGGCCTGGTGGAGCGTCCGTTGCTCATTGAGGTCCTCAAGGAAACAGGGGGCAATCAGCTCCGCGCGGCCCAGCTCCTCGGCATCAATCGCAACACGCTCAGAAAGAAGCTTCGCGAACACGGGATCGACGCGCATCAACGGGGAGAAAGCTCTTGACACCTCAACGATGTCTGACTAGAGTGGGTTGATTTTTTGGCGATTGGGGGGGCCGGAACCCGGCCCCCCTTTTCTTGCGTCGCTCAAATGAACCTTTTCACAACCTCGACTCCCCGATGCTCCCACTGATCTGGTCCATCCCGGCCTTCCCTCTCGTCGGGACCCTCCTGAATCTCTTCTTCGGCCGGTGGACTGGGCGGCACGCTCACTGGGTTTCTGTTCCGGCGGTGGGCCTTTCGTTTATTTTCTCGGCTGTGACCTTCAGGAGGGTTTGGGGCGGCGAGACGTTCACCGGCCCCCTCTTCGAATGGATCGTCGTTGGAACCTTCCAAGCCGCCGCCACGGTGCAGGTGGATCCGCTCTCTGCCGTGATGCTCCTTGTGGTGACTGGCGTCGGTTTTCTGATTCACCTCTATTCGATCGGCTACATGGCGGGGGACCCGGGCTATGCTCGCTACTTCGCCTATCTGAATCTTTTTCTCTTCTCGATGGTCATGCTCGTCCTGTCCGGCAATTTCCTCCTGCTCTATGTCTTCTGGGAGGCGGTGGGGCTGTGCTCATATCTCCTCATCGGCTTCTGGTATGAGCGCCCCGCGGCGGCCGAGGCGGGGAAGAAGGCCTTCATCGTGAATCGGGTGGGTGACTTTGGTTTTGGTCTCGGCGTGATGCTGCTCTGGACGACCCTGGGCACGCTCGACTACGCGCAGGTGTTTGCCAGGGCCGAGAGTCTCGCGCCCGCCACGGCTACGGTCATCGCGCTGCTTCTCTTCCTGGGCGCCTGTGGGAAGTCCGCCCAGCTTCCCCTCCACACGTGGCTCCCGGACGCCATGGAAGGGCCGACGCCGGTCTCGGCCTTGATCCACGCGGCCACCATGGTCACCGCCGGTGTCTACATGGTCGCGAGAAGCCACGCCCTGTTCGAGCGCTCGGGGGTCGCGCTGGAGGTGGTCGCCTGGGTCGGGATCCTCACCGCCCTCTTCGCGGCGTCGATCGGTCTTGCCCAGACCGACATCAAGCGCGTTCTGGCCTACTCGACGATCAGCCAGCTCGGATACATGTTCGTGGGCGTCGGCGTGGGCGCGTACGCCGCCGGGATCTACCATCTCGTGACCCACGCCTTCTTCAAGGCGCTCCTGTTCCTCTGCGCGGGGAGCGTGATCCACGCCCTCGGGGGCGAACAGGACATCAGGAAGATGGGGGGGCTGGCTCCCAAGATGGCGGCGACCACCCTCACCTTTCTCGTCGCGGCCGTCGCGATCGCGGGGATCCCGCCCTTCGCCGGGTTCTTCTCCAAGGACGAGATCCTGGCGGCCGCCTGGCACTCCGGTCATCGGACCATCTGGCTCCTCGGTCTCGGCGGGGCCCTCATGACCGCGTTTTACATTTTTCGGCTTGTCTTCCTGACCTTCTTCGGGAGCCCGCGAATGTCCCGGGAGGCGGCGCGTCATCTCCACGAGTCGCCCCGGGTCATGACTTTTCCGCTCTGGGTTCTGGCGATCCTCGCGGCCACCGCGGGCATCATCGGGATTCCGAGCCGTCACGGGACGACCTTTGAACGCTTCCTCGCCCCGGTTTTCCTCCACGGGGGCGCGACGGGAGGACACGCGCCCAGCATGCGGCTCCTCGTGATTTCTGTCGCCTCGGGAATCGCCGGGATCCTCATCGCCTGGGCCGTGTACGTCAGGCGGCCGATGAATCCGGCGCGAATCGGTGTCCCGCGAAACCCGCTCCATCGCCTTCTTCTCGCGAAGTACTACGTGGACGAGCTGTACGGGGCCCTCATCGTCCAGCCGATCTATCGCCTCTCACTCGCGTGTGCCGGGGTGTTTGACCTTCGAGTGATTGACGGGGCGGTGAACGGGATTGCGGGGGCGATCGCGGCGTGGGCGGAGACGATGCGAAGAGTTCAGACGGGCTACGTCCGAAACTACGCCCTCGGGATGCTCGTGGGGGCGGTCGCCATCATCGCGTATTTCTTGGCACGAGGATGAGGGTAGGGCTCCTCACCCTCGTCACGTTCGTCCCCGCGCTGGGGGCCGTCTTGCTCGTGTGCCTCCCGCGCCGCCGGGACGGGCTGCTCCGGGCAGTGGCCTTCGGAGTTGCCACGCTCGACTTCCTCCTCTCCCTGGCGCTCTACTTCCGATTCAATCCGGGAAATCCCGGGATGCAATTCGTCGAGCGGGCGCGCTGGATGCCCGGCTTCGGCGTGAGCTACGTCTTGGGGATCGACGGCATCAGCCTCCTCCTCGTTCTCCTCGCCACCTTGCTCACGGCCCTCGCCCTTCTCTCGGCCTGGACCGCCATCCGAGACCGCCTCAAGGAATTCCTGGTGACCGTGCTCCTCCTCGAGACGGGGATGCTGGGGGTCTTCGTCGCCCTCGACCTCTTCTTGTTCTACATTTTCTGGGAGGCGATGCTGATTCCCATGTACTTCCTCATCGGGGTCTGGGGCGGGGAGCGGAAGATCTACGCCGCCATCAAGTTCGTCCTGTACACCATGACCGGCTCCGTCCTCATGCTCCTGGCCATCCTCGCCCTCTACTTCCACCACGGGGGCCAAACGGGCCAGTACACGTTTGATCTTCTCACCCTTCAGCAGACGACCCTCCCGCCACGGACTCAGGTCTGGCTCTTTTTGGCCTTTGCCCTCGCCTTTGCGATCAAGGTCCCGATGGTCCCGTTTCACACCTGGCTTCCCGACGCCCACGTCGAGGCCCCCACCGCGGGGAGCGTCCTCCTCGCTGGGGTGCTTCTGAAGATGGGGACCTACGGCTTTCTTCGTTTCTGCCTGCCGCTCTTCCCCCATGCCTCGATTCAATTCACGCCCGTGATCGCGTGGCTCGCCATCATCGGGATCATCTACGGGGCGTGGGTCGCCATGGTCCAGCCCGATCTGAAGAAACTGGTCGCCTACTCCTCTGTGAGCCACCTGGGGTTCGTCATGCTCGGCCTCTTCGCCCTGAACCTCCAGGGGATCGAGGGCGGGCTCCTTCAGATGGTGAACCACGGCCTCTCCACGGGGGCCCTCTTTCTTCTTGTCGGGATGATCTACGAGCGCCGCCACACGCGCCTGATCGAAGAGTTTGGCGGCCTCTGGAGAGTTCTCCCGGTGTTCTCCAGCCTGTTTCTGGTCGTGACCCTCTCCTCGATCGGGCTCCCCGGGCTCAACGGTTTCGTCGGCGAGTTTCTGATCCTGGTGGGGATCTTCCAGGTGAAAATCCTCTGGGCGGTCCTCGCCACGAGCGGGATCATCTTCGCGGCGGTCTACATGCTTTGGATGTACCAGCGGGCGATCTTCGGCCCGATCCGTCACGACGCGAATCGCTTCCTCACCGATCTGAGCTTTCGGGAAGTCGCGGTGCTCGCCCCCATCATTGTCCTGATCGTCTGGATCGGCGTCTATCCCAAGCCATTCCTCTCAGTGACCGAGGCCAGCGTCAGCGCCCTCGTTAACCAGGTCCAGGCCAAGATCGCCCAGGCGCGCTGACCATGCCCCCGAGCTTCCCCGTCGTCTCCTGGTCGGCCGTCGCGCCCCAGGTGATCGTGCTGGGGGTCGGCTGTCTCCTCCTCCTCTTTGACCTCGTCCCGCCCCGGGGGCGGAAGGCCCATCTCGGCGTCATCGGGCTCTTCGGCCTTTTGGCCGCCCTGGGAGGCTCGCTCCTCTTGTGGGGAGAAGACACGCGGGCGTTCCGGGAGATGATCGCCCTGGATCGCTTCGCCCTCTTCTTCAACGTGATCTTCTGCGTTGCGACGGCGCTCGTCCTCATGCTCTCGATGGATTCACTGCCCCGCCGGGGGGCCGAGCGGGGGGAATACTACGCCCTGGTCCTCTTCGCCGTCCTCGGCATGATGCTCATGGCCTCCGGGACGGACCTCATCGTGATCTTCCTGGGGCTTGAGCTGATGTCCCTCTGCCTCTACGTGCTCGCCGGGTTCCTCTACCGGCAGGCGCTCCGGTCGAGCGAGTCCGCCCTCAAGTATTTTCTGCTCGGGGCCTTCGCGACGGGCTTCTTCCTCTACGGGATCGCCCTGATCTACGGGGCGACGGGAAGCACCAATCTCGAGAAGGTGAGCCGACTGCTCGCCCAGGCCGGGCCGGGTCGCGATCCGATGCTCTTCATCGGCTTCGGGCTCCTCTTGGTCGGCTTCGGGTTCAAGACTGCCTCGGTGCCGTTCCACATGTGGGTGCCCGATGTCTACCAGGGGGCCCCGACGGCCGTGACCGCCCTCATCGCCACGGCCTCCAAAGCCGCCGCCTTCGCCGGGCTGCTTCGCGTCCTCCTCGGAGCCATCGGACCCGACTGGAGGGGACTTCTGTGGGGGTTGGCGTTCCTCACGATGACGGTCGGAAACGTCGTCGCCATCGCCCAGGGAAACCTGAAGCGGATGCTCGCCTACTCCTCCGTGGCCCACGCCGGATACATGCTGGTGGCGCTCGTGACCGCTTCGCCCGAGGGCGCCGCGGGCATCCTCTTCTACCTGCTCGTCTACACCTTCGCCAACGTCGGGGCCTTCGGCGCGATTCTCTTGCTGGAGCGAGGCGGTGAGGAGGCCGTCGAGATCGCCGACTACGCGGGCCTCGGCTCCCGCCACCCCGCGCTGGCACTCTGCCTGACCCTCTTCATGCTTTCGCTCATCGGGATCCCGCCTCTCGGCGGGTTCATGGGGAAGTTCTACATCTTCGCCGCAGCCATCCGCGGCGGGTATGTCTGGCTGGCCATCCTCGGCGTGCTGAACTCGGTGGTCGCGTCGTATTATTACCTTCGGCTGATCGTCTACATGTACATGCGCGAGCCTGAGGGGGCGACGGTGGAGCGCCTCCCCTCCTTTCCCGCCGCCACCGCCCTCGCCATCGCGCTCTGGGGGACCATCCAGCTCGGCCTCTACCCCGCACCCATTTTCGAGCTGGCTCGGAGCGCCGTCCTCCCGCTCTTCCGCTAGTGCGGGACCAACTCACTTCGCCATACTTCGTTGGACTCGAAGGGGGGCCCGCCCCCCTTATTCGTATCCCCGACGCGTCTCTCACGCGCCGCGCTCGGTCGGCCCCGCAACGCCCGATTAAGAGAATTTTTTCACTTGTCTTTTGGGCCGAATATGGTAGTGTTTTTCTTCACAAGGCTCGTGGGGCCCCCGTCGCGCGCTGGCGAGGGCGGATGAGAAGAAATGGGTGGTCAAGAGGGCGGCTCGCCGTGGCGGGCCCTGGGGGGCCTGGCGAACGTCGGCGTGACGTTCGTGGTCGCCACGGCTCTTGGGTTAGGGTTCGGCCTCTTCCTTGATCGAACGTTTCGTACCTCTCCTTGGCTGACCCTTATCTTTCTGTTCTTTGGGATCGCGGCGGGCTTCGTGAATCTCTTCCGGGAAGTGACGCGAGCGGAGCGGAACGAGAAGAATGGGGCGTGAACTGGGTCGAATTGAGGGGTGGACCTGGGGAGCCCTGGGCCTCGTGAGCTTGGCGGCCCTTCCGTTCGGGTGGGACTGGAGCCTCGGCCTCTTGGCAGGTGGGGGGATTGCCCTCGGAAACTTTCGCTGGCTTCGCCTCTCCGTGGGGCGCCTGGTGCGGAGCTTCAGGAGCCAGGCCGGGCGCCCTCTCTGGGCTCTTGGCTACGGCCTCCGTTACCTCGTGATCTTCGGACTTCTCGCGGCCGTCCTCAAGACAGGATGGATTCACCCGGCGGGCCTCTTGGTCGGCCTCGCCATTCTTCCTGTGAGCCTCCTTGTGGGGGGTCTTGCGTGGATCCAGGCCAGGGAGTAAGCATCCGTGGAGCAGATCCTTCACGCCCCGATCTTCCGCCTCCCTGGGATTCCGGACCACGTGACCTATACGTGGCTCGTCATGCTGATTCTTCTGGGGCTCTTCATTGCGGCGACCCGCTCGCTTCAGCTCGTTCCCCGCGGGCTTCAAAACTTCGCGGAGGTCTTGGTTGAGAGGTTTCTGGTCCTCCTCGACGACGTGATCGGGCATGAAGGGCGCCGCTACTTCCCACTCGTCGCGACGTTGGGCCTCTTCATCCTGACGGCAAACCTCCTGGGGCTGGTGCCGGGGATGGAGACCCCGACGGGAAACCTCAACACCACGGCCGCCTGCGCCCTGGTCGTTTTCTTCACCTACCACTGGATCGGGATCCGGAAGCAAGGCCTCGGCCGCTATCTCCGGCACTTCGGGGGCCCCGTCCCGTGGCTCGCCCCTCTGATGTTCCCGATCGAGTTGATCAGCCACCTGGCCCGCCCCCTCTCGCTCTCTCTCCGGCTTTTCGGCAACATGACCGGCGGCCACATCCTGCTGGGCGTGATCTTCTTCCTCGTGGGGTTCGACGGCCTCCTGGGGTGGGCCCTTTCGGGATCCCTCGGCGGGATCGTGCTGGGCGGCCTTGGAAGCATTGTGATGACGGCGTTCACCGTGGGCTTCCTCATCCCCCTCAAGATCCTGGTGGCCTTTCTTCAGGCGTTCATCTTTGTCATGCTGACGATGCTCTACATCGCGGGTGCACTTGAAGAAGCGGAGCATCATGCGGAGCACCACTAATCTTTTCATAGGAGGAGACAACGTGCGTCATCCGATCGTGCTGATCGTGGTTCTCATGGGACTGCTGGCCCTCACCGGGGTGGCCTGGGCCGCCGAGGCGCCGGCGGAGAAGGGCGGGCTCCTGGGACCGTTCTACGTCTTGGCCGCCGGCCTCGGCATGGCCATCGCCTCGGGCCTCTGCGCCCTGGGGCAGGGCAGGGCGATCGCGGGGGCGGTGGACGCCATGGCCCGTCAGCCTTCCCTGGCCGGAAGGATCCAGACCGCGATGATCATCGGGTTGGCTCTCATCGAATCGCTGGCCCTCTACATGTTCGTCATCGCGGCGATCCTGCTCTTCGTCAAGCCGATTTAAGGCAAACGCGCGGGGAGGGACCGCCCTCCCCGCCACGCTCCACTCATGGTCCCGCGCGCCGCCTTCAAGATTCCTCGGATTCCGGAGATGACCATCCGGCGGCTTTCCATCTACACCCGGTGTCTGACTCAGCTTGAAGAGGATGGGGTCAAGACCATCTCGTCTCAGGAGCTGGCGGACCGCTTCAGCCTCAACTCGGCGCAGGTGCGGAAAGACCTCGCCTACTTCGGCGAGTTCGGGATCCGCGGGATCGGCTATCAGGTCTCGGCCCTCAAGTCGGAGCTGCAGAGGATCCTTGGGCTCGATCGAGAGTGGCCGCTTGCCCTGGTGGGATTCGGAAACCTCGGCTCAGCCCTTTTCAACTACAAAGGCTTCAGCCGCCAGGGATTCCGCATTGCCGCCATCTTCGACGACGACCCGGTGAAGGTCGGGCGAGTGGTCGGGGGCGTCCCCGTCCTGACGATGAAGGAGCTCCCTCGGGAGATCAAGGCGCGCAACCTCACGATCGGGGTGGTGGCGGTCCCGGCCGAAGTGGCGCAGGGTGTGGTGGACCAGCTCGTGGCCGCCGGGATCAAATCCATCCTGAACTTTGCCCCGACCCGGCTCAAGGTCGCCAAGGATGTGCGCCTGAAGAATGTTGACCTCACGATTGAATTGGAGAATTTGAGTTTTTACCTCGCTCAAGGCATTCATTGAACTCAGCCTGGACGGGCTGCGCGGTTCGGCTCCCGCCAGGGAAGCGCGCAATCATGACCGCTATTCGAGAGGCTGAACTCTCCGCCGTCCCCCTCGAGGTCGCCTGGCCGACCCTCAAGGAGGCCCGCCTGGCGCGAGATGCGGGACTGCCGTGCCTCGTTTTCGAGGGGCTGTGGGGGGCCGGCAGGGCCCTGGCGGTCTCGGCGCTCCTCGGCGATGGACCGGCGCCGGCAATCTTCCTCGTCCCCGCCACCCGGGAGATCGAGCCTTTCACGCGGGACCTTCGAAGCTTTTCCGCCGCCTTGGGGGGTGACCCCTCCCGGCCCGTCGCGTTCATGCCCCCACACTCTGCCCTCTGGCGCGGCGGTCATCAGCGGGAAAGTGAGGCTGAGCGGGCCTCGGTCCTCTGGCGCCTCCTCCAAGGAGGTGGGGCGTGGGTGGTGACGACGCCTGAGGGCGCGACGGCGCCACTGCCCTCCCCTCGGGCGTTCCGAAGCGCCGTCATTGATCTGATCGTCGGGAAGTCGTTCCCGCGCGATGCGTTGGTGGAGCAGTTGGTGGCGGCGGGATACGAGCGGGCAGACACGGTCGTAGAGGTTGGCCAGGTGGGTGTCCGAGGTGGGCTGGTGGATGTCTTCTCCCCGGCGGGGGCGAGCCCGATCCGGATCGAGTACTTTGGCGACGAGGTCGAATCCCTGCGCGAGTTCGATCCGACCTCTCAGCGCTCGACGAGAGCGCTTACCGAGGCATCCCTGCTTCCCCTGGATCAGGGCGAAGAGGGCGTGAGCCTGTTCGACTATCTCCCCTCGGCCCCCGTGGTCGTGACCGACCCCGCCTTGCTTCAGGGGACGACGCAGAGCGGCGACGGACCGATAGACCTCGAGACCGCCCTCAGGGGTCGCCAGCAAGTCTGTCTGGGGCTCCTCGTCACGGCGGGTGAAGCCGAACCTCGGTTCCGGCTCGAGACCCGCTCTTTGGAGAACTTCCGCGGCCAATTCCGGAAGCTCGCGGCTCAGCTCCAGGCGTGGCTCGAGGAGGGATACCGTGTTCGCTTGTTGACCCCCGAGCCCGATCGGCTGCGCGAGATCCTCCGCGGGTACGATCTTTGGGCGGAGGTCACGGGGGAGCTCCTGGGGGCCGAGCGCCTGGCGATCCTCAGGGGGGACTGCTCGACCGGCTTCGAGTGTCCTGCCCTCGGGCTGATCGTCCTCGGAGACGGCGAGCTTTTTGGGGTCCGACGGCACGTCCTCCGCCGTCCCGCCTACAAGCGCGGCCGAGGCCTGGCCTCCTTCGCTGAGCTCCAGGTGGGAGACTTGGTGGTTCACGCCGACCACGGCATCGGTCGCTACCTGGGACTGGTGACGCTCAAGGTTGAAGGACGAGAGGGAGACTATCTGCTTCTGGAGTATGCCGAAGGAAACCGCCTCTATCTCCCGATCCAGCGACTCGCCGCCGTCTCCAAGTATGTGGGGGGGGACAGTTCGGCCCGGCTCGATCGCCTGGGAGGGAGCGCGTGGCAGCGCGTCAAGGAGTCGGTCCGCCGCTCCCTTAGAGAAATGGCCCAAGAGCTCCTCGATCTCTATGCGAATCGCACCGTTCTCGAGGGGCACGCCTTTGCCCCGGATCCGCCCTGGCAGGCCGAGTTTGAGGCGGCGTTCCCCTTTGAAGAGACTGAGGATCAGCGCGAGGCGATCGTGACGGTGAAGCACGAGATGGAACAGCCCCGCCCGATGGATCGCCTGGTCTGCGGCGACGTGGGGTACGGCAAGACCGAGGTGGCAATGCGGGCCGCCTTCAAGGCGGCGACCGACGGCAGGCAGGTGGCGGTCCTGGTTCCGACGACGATCTTGGCCCAGCAGCATTGGGCGACCTTCCAGGATCGCTTCGCGCCGTATCCGCTCAAGGTGGAGATGCTCTCTCGCTTCCGGACCGCGCGGGAGCAAAAGAAGATCCTGGCGGGGCTCAAGACAGGAGCCGTTGATGTGGTCATTGGTACCCATCGCCTCCTCGAGAAGGATGTGGTCTTCAAGGACCTGGGCCTCCTCGTGATCGACGAGGAGCATCGCTTCGGGGTGGCTCATAAGGAGAGGCTCAAGCAGCTTCGCAAGAGCGTGGATGTTCTCACCCTCACCGCGACCCCCATCCCTCGCACCCTTTCGATGGCGCTCTCGGGGATCCGGGACCTCTCCGTCATCGACACGCCTCCTCCCGATCGCCGGGCCATTGAAACCGTGGTAGCGCGCTTCGACCGGCGGCTGATCAAGGAAGCCATCGAGCAGGAGGTGAGCCGCGGGGGCCAGGTCTTCTTTGTCCACAACCGGGTCCAGTCTCTTCCCAGCATGGTCCGCTTCCTCGGCTCGCTCGTCCCCCACGCGCGCCTCGCCATGGCCCACGGCCAGATGCGGGAACGGGAGCTGGAGTCCATCATGCTCCGCTTCGTGGCGGGCGAGTATGATGTGCTGGTCTCGACGGCCATTGTCGAGTCGGGTCTCGACATCCCCGCGTGTAATACCATCATCATCAACCGGGCGGATCGCTTTGGTCTGGCCCAGCTCTACCAGTTACGGGGCCGGGTCGGACGAGACCGGTTCCAGGCGTATGCCTATCTCCTCATCCCGGCTGACGGCGGGTTGGACACCACGGCCCAAAAGCGACTCCGGGTGATCCAGGAGTTGACAGAGCTCGGCTCGGGGTTCAAGATCGCAATCCGGGACCTGGAGATCCGAGGGGCCGGGAACCTCCTGGGGGCCGAGCAGCATGGGCAGATCGCGGCGGTGGGGTTTGATCTCTACTGCCAGCTTCTGGAACAGGCCGTCCGGGAGCTCAAGGGCGAAGCGGTCAAGGACGAGGTTGACCCGATTGTGACGATTGAGGCCGAGGCTTTCATCCCCGAGGAGTACGTCGGCGACGTTCACGAGCGCCTCGCCCTGTATAAGCGGTTGGCGGCGCTTCACCAGGACGCGGAGGTTGAGGAAGTCCGCGCGGAGCTTTCCGACCGATTCGGGCCCCTCCCCAGCCCGGTCCGTCAGCTCCTGGAGGTGGTCGAGCTTCGGATCCTCGCCCGCCACCTCGGTATCGCGAAGGTGGAGGCGATTGGCCAAAAGGCTCTCATCACGTTCGCGCCGTCCACGCCGGTTCCCCCCGACCGTCTCCTCACCCTGATTCGGCAGGAGCGGGGGCGGACTCGCCTCGCCCGAGACTACCTCCTCGAAGCCCCACTTCCTGGCGGAGGATGGGGAGCCGTCCACGGAGCCCTGAGGGCACTCCTAGAGAGGCTTAGATGATCCGGGTCTTCACGATCGCGGCCTTGATCCTCGTCGTGGCAGGATGTGGGTGGTTTGGAGCGAAGGGTCCCGATGTCTCCCTCGTTGCACGAGGCAGCGCTCGGCTCCCCTCCCAGCCGCCGCCCCCGGTGACGGACGGCCAAGTGGTGGTGGACCGCGTCACGGCCGTTGTCAACCAGGAGGTCATCACGCTCTCCGAGCTTCAGGAGGCCGTGGCGTTCTACCTTCGGGAGTCAAAGCAAGGCCGACCCAAGGACGACGCTGAGGCGGACGCACTTGAGGCGCGCGTGCTCCAGCGACTCGTGGAGCACCGCCTTCAAGTTCAGGAGGCCAGGCGTGAGAAGCTCGAGGTGGTAGAGGAGGAGCTGCGGGAGGCTGTGGATGAGGCCGTCCGACGGAGCGGTCTGGAGCGTGTCCAGTTCGAGCGGGAGCTCCGGGGCCAGGGGCTCGGCTGGGAGGCCTTTCGGCGGGAGCTCAAGGACCAGCTTCTCGTCCAGCGGATCGTCCGGCGGAGGGTCGGGGCCCGGGTCTCAGCGACAGACGGCGAGGTGGAGGATTATCTCCGGGCCAATCGCGAGACGTTCGAGGCTCTCCTCACCTATCAGGCGCGCCACATTGCCGTCTTCGCCCACCCGCCGGACCGGGAAACGAGCTGGGAACAGGCACGCGTGAAGATTGACGAGATCCGTCATCGTCTGAAGAGCGGGGAGGCCTTCGCCGAGGTGGCGCGGAAATCTTCTGAGGACCCCTCGGCTGACCATGGGGGAGACCTTGGCACGCTCCGCCGCGGCGAGTTGGCCCCCCTCTTCGAGAAGGCCATCCTCGCCCTCTCGGTGGGCCAGATCAGTGAACCCGTCCGCTCCCCCCAGGGCCTTCACCTCTTTCAGCTCGAGGCAAAGGAAGAACTGACCGGCGACAAGCTCGGGCAGGCCCGGAGCCAGGCCCGGGAGCTGCTCTTTCGCCAGAAATTCCAGGAGCGCCTCGACTCGTGGCTTTCCGAGGTGAAGCGGCGGGCCATTATCACGATCAAAGCAGAACAAAAAAGTTGACAAGGTCCCTGGGGCGTGGTAAACAGAATCCGGAAGAGTATTAGGTATCATCCCTCTCCGGTGAAACGCTCTCGCTGAACTTCCTAACGGTCGACATCGTGTTGAGAGATTCAGACCCCGGCGCTTATATACCTGGGGATGCACGGTGAGGGCGCCCCGGATGATTCCCAACCCCATCACGAGGAGTTTCTTGTATGACGAAGCCTCGCACCGCTGAGAGCACCGGAGGAAGTGGACTGATTCTCTCCCAGCTCAAGGAGAAGACGATCTCAGATTTGAATACCATCGCGAAAGACCTTGGGGTCCAGGGGATCAGTGGGCTCAGGAAGCAGGAGCTGATCTTCAAGATCCTCCAGGGGCAGGCCGAGAAGGATGGCCTGATCTTCGCCGAGGGGGTCTTGGAGGTCCTCGCTGACGGCTTTGGCTTCCTTCGCGCTCCGGATTATAACTATCTCCCCGGCCCCGATGACATCTATGTCTCCCCGTCTCAGATCCGTCGCTTCGACCTCCGAACCGGGGACACGATCTCCGGGCAGGTGCGCCCCCCCAAAGACTCGGAGCGCTACTTTGCCCTCCTGAAGGTCGAGGCGATCAACTTCGAGCCCCCAGAGGCCGCCCGGGAGAAGATCCTCTTCGACAACCTGACGCCCCTCTACCCGATGGAGCAGATCAACCTGGAACACAACCCGGATGAGCTGACGACCCGGGTGATGGATCTCCTGACGCCTGTCGGCAAGGGGCAGCGCGGGCTCATCGTGGCCGCTCCCCGAACCGGCAAGACCATGCTCCTCCAGAATATTGCGAACGCCATCGCGATCAATCACCCCGAGGTCTATTTGATCGTCCTCCTGATTGACGAGCGGCCGGAGGAGGTCACGGATATGCAGCGCTCGGTTCGGGGAGAGGTGATCTCCTCCACGTTTGATGAGCCCCCGGCCCGCCACGTGCAGGTGGCGGATATGGTCATTGAGAAGGCCAAGCGGCTCGTGGAGCACAAGAAGGATGTGGTCATCCTCCTCGACTCGATCACGCGCTTTGCGCGGGCGCACAACGCCGTGATCCCTCCTTCAGGCAAGGTGCTCTCGGGCGGGCTGGATGCCAATGCCCTTCAGCGTCCTCGACGCTTCTTTGCCCAGGCCCGGAACATCGAAGAGGGCGGGTCCTTGACGATCATCGCCACGGCGATCATCGACACCGGCAGCCGGATGGACGACGTCATCTTCGAGGAGTTCAAAGGGACCGGCAACATGGAGATCCATCTCGACCGCAAACTGATGGACAAACGGATCTTTCCCACGATCAACATCGAGCAGTCCGGGACGAGGAAGGAAGAGTTGCTCTTGGAAAAGGACGAGCTGCAACGGGTCTGGCTTTTGAGGAAGGCGTTGAGCCAGCTCAATCCCGTCGAGGCCATGGAGCTCCTCCTGGACAAGCTCAAGCTGACCAAGACGAATAAGGACTTTCTGAACGCGATGAACGCCCTGAGCTAGAGCCGCGAAGTTTGCCTTAGTCGAACATCTTGTGATATCGTTAGCTATTCGGGAGGTCAAGTGTGAGGGCGGGGATTCATCCTGAATACGTGGAGACGACGATCACCTGCGCCTGCGGCGAGGCGATCCACACCCGGTCTACCCGGCCGAGCCTCCGGGTGGAGATCTGCTCCAAGTGCCATCCCTTCTTTACAGGGAAGCAGAAGCTCGTGGACACGGCCGGGCGGATCGAGCGGTTCCAGCGGAAGTACGGTCGGAAGAAGAAAGAGGTCTGACCCCTTCACCTCCCCCTGACCCCGCAACTCGACCCATGGTTGGGTCAAGGGGTGTCGTCAGGGCCGGCCCTCCGGAGGAACCTGAGGCGATCGGGCCGAGAAGCCAGAGACACCGTCGGATGACGAGGGCCTCACTTCCGGAGCGGGGGCCCTCATCCGTTTTCCCCTCCGCTGCTTTTCTTCCTTCGAGGGCGATCATCCCATGATGTTTGAGCGACTCCGCCAGCTTGAAGAGCGTTATCACGAGCTGGGCCGGTTCTTGGCCGATCCCGCCGTGATCGCGAAACAGGCGGAGTATGCCCGGTACGCCAAGGCGCGCTCGGAGGTCGAGGAGGTGGTCGAGAGCTTTCAGGCGTATAAGCGCATCCTGGCACAAATGGGGGAGGCCAAGCACATTCTGGCCGAAGAGTCGGACCGCGACCTTCGCGAGCTGGCCGAGTTGGAGCTGCGAGAGCTGAGCGCCAAGGAGACCCATCTCCAAGAGGAGCTTCGGCGGCTTCTCCTCCCACGGGATTCGAACGACGCGAAGAACGTCTTTGTTGAGATCCGTGCTGGGGCCGGCGGAGACGAGGCTGGGCTCTTCGCCAGTAATCTGGCGCGGATGTACACGAAATATGCAGAGCGCCACGGGTGGCGGGTTGAGGTCATGTCGAGTCACCCGACCGGTGTCGGTGGCTTCAAAGAGATCATTCTCTTCGTCCAAGGGAAAGGGGCCTGGAGCCGCTTGAAGTTCGAGCGAGGGGTCCATCGGGTCCAGCGAATCCCCGTCACCGAGTCATCGGGCCGGATCCACACCTCCACCGTCACCGTGGCGGTCCTCCCCGAGGCGGCGGAGGTTGACGTTCAGATTGACGAGACCAAGGATCTCAAGATTGATGTCTATCGCTCCTCAGGACCCGGGGGGCAGGGAGTCAACACGACCGACTCGGCCGTTCGGATCACCCATCTCCCGACCGGACTGGTGGTGACCTGCCAGGACGAACGCTCGCAGATCAAAAACCGCGCCAAGGCCCTTCGAGTCCTCCGGGCTAGGCTCCTCGAGCAGGCCCAGGAGACCCAACGGGCCCAGATCGCGGCCGATCGCCGGAGCCAGGTGGGGACGGGGGAGCGGAGCGAGCGGATCCGGACCTACAACTTCCCTCAAGGACGCGTCACGGATCACCGGATCGGCGTCACGCTTCACCGCCTCCCGGGCATTCTCGAAGGGGAGCTGGACGAGCTGATTGGGGCCCTTATCACCTCAGAGCAGGCCGAGCGGCTTCAGGAGTTGGCGAGTTGAAGCTCGATGGAACGACCGTGAACGTCCTGACGCTCCTTTGTGAAGGGGTGGACCGGCTCGAGGGATCGGGCCTGCCTTCGGCCCGCCATGATGCCGAGCGACTCCTGGCCTCGCTTCTCGAAACGACCAGGCTCGCTCTCTACCTGGAGCGGGACCGCCTGGTCGCTCCCGAGACGGCGGAGGCGTATCAGGCGCTCATTGAGCGCAGAGCCGGGCGCGAGCCACTTCAGTACCTTCTCACGGAAGATGAGTTTTGTGGTCTTTCCTTGATGGTGCGGCCTGGGGTGTTCATCCCCCGGCCCGAGACCGAGCTCCTGGTGGAACGGATCCTGGCTTCTCTCCCGCCAGTGACCAGCCGGGAGCGGTGGGGGGTTGACCTCGGGACCGGGACGGGGTGCATCGCGTTGGCGCTCTGCCATCATCGGTCCGACCTCCGGATCGTCGCTGTGGATCGCTCGCGTGATGCCGCCCTCCTGGCGCGAGAGAACACGGAACGCCTCAGTCTGACAGACCGGGTGGAGATTCGAGAGGGGGATCTCTGGGAGCCGGTCCAGGAGCTGCGGGGAAGACTCGAGTTGGTTGTCTCCAATCCCCCGTACATCGCCCGGGAGCTCTTGCAGGAGCTGCCAGGAGAGGTGCTGGATTACGAGCCCACCCTGGCCCTGGACGGCGGCCAGGGCGGGACTGAGTTCCACGCGCGGGTCATTCGAGAGGCTCCCTTCTTTCTCGCTCCGGGCGGTCTTCTAGCCATGGAGATTGGTGCCGGCCAGTCCGAGCGGCTCACGGCGGCACTGGCGGCCGCGGGGGCCTTCGTGGAGATCGCCAGCGTGCCTGACCTCCTGGGGATCCCGCGGGTCCTGACCGCGCGGAGAATCTGATGGCAGCCACGCTCGTCATCGAGGGCGGCGCCAAGCTCAAGGGAGAGGTCTGGATCTCGGCGGCCAAGAATGCCGCGCTCCCCCAAATGTGCGTCTCCCTCCTCACCGAGGCGCCCGTCATTCTCGAGAATGTTCCGGATCTGGCCGATGTCGCCACGATCGGAAAACTCCTCGCGGGTCTGGGAACGCGGATCACGGCGGACGGGAGCGGCCGGATGGCCCTGGAGACGCCAGGACTCGTGGGTCACGAGGCGCCCTACGATCTGGTTTCGACGATGCGGGCCTCGGTGATGGTGCTCGGTCCGCTCGTGGCCCGGAGCGGTCGGGCGCGGGTGGCCCTCCCGGGCGGATGTGCCATTGGGCTTCGCCCGATCGACCTGCATCTAAAAGGGCTGGCCACGCTCGGCGCTGAGATTACGCTCAACCAGGGGTATGTGGAGGCTCAGGCCCAGAGACTCCGCGGAGCCCGAATCGGCTTTGACCTGGTGACCGTCACGGGGACCGAGAACCTGATGATGGCTGCGGTCTTAGCCGAGGGGACGACCGTGCTGGAGAATGCGGCCCGTGAGCCCGAGGTCGTGGACCTCGCTCGTCTCCTGGTCAAGATGGGGGCCAAAATCGAGGGGGCCGGGAGCGACAGGATCGAGATCGAAGGGGTGAAGGAATTGGGTGGGGCCCAGCACCGGATCCTCCCTGACCGGATCGAGACCGGGACCTACTTGATGGCCGGCGCGATCACAGGCGGCACCGTCACCGTGCGCGGCGCCATCCCGGATCACATGCCCGCGGTCCTTGCCAAACTCGAAGAGGCGGGGGCCACACTAGAGATCGGCAGTGAGCTGATCCGGGTCGTCGGACCTGAGCGCCCCCGTCCAACCGATTTTGTGACCGCGCCGTTTCCCGGGTTTGCCACCGACATGCAGGCGCAAATGATGACCCTTCTGGGACTGGCCGATGGGGAGAGCGTCGTCACGGAGACCGTGTTCGAAAACCGCTTCATGCATGTCGCGGAGCTTCGGCGGATGGGAGCCCGGATTGAGACCGAGGGGAACCGAGCCGTGATCCGCGGAGTCGAGCGCTATCTGGGCGCCCCCGTGATGGCCACGGACCTTCGCGCGTCCGCCTCATTGGTTCTGGCCGGGCTGGCGGCCACCGGGACCACGGTCGTCTCCCGCGTCTACCACCTTGACCGAGGGTACGAGCGGCTGGAAGAAAAACTCGGGAAGCTCGGGGCCAGCATTCGGCGGGAGCCATGAGCGAGATCACGTTGGCCTTACCGAAAGGACGGCTCTTTCAGCCAGCCGCGGAACTGCTCAGAAAGATGGGGCTCGACGGTCTCCCCACGGAGGAGACCCGCCGCCTGGTGTTCGCCGATCACGCCCGGCGCTTGCGGTTCCTGGCCCTCAAACCCGTGGACATCCCCACTTACGTGAGCTACGGCGCCGCCGATCTCGGGATCGTGGGGAAGGATATTCTCCTGGAGCAGGAGCCTGACGTCTACGAGCCGTTGGACCTTCGCTTCGGCTTTTGCCGCCTTGTGGTGGCTGAGCCGAAGGAGCTTTGGGAGCGAGACGATCCGGCAAAGTGGTCGTGGGTTCGGGTCGCCACGAAGTACCCGCACGTCACCGAGGCCTACTTCGCCGAGAAGGGGATTCAGGTCGAGGTGATCCGACTCGATGGGTCGATCGAGCTGGCTCCGTTGGTGGGGCTCGCTGAACGGATCGTTGACTTGGTGGCCTCGGGGGAAACGCTCCGGGCCAACGGCCTCGTAGAGGTCGGCGAGATCGCTCAGTCCACGGCCCGGCTCATCGTCAACCGCGCCTCGCTCAAGACGGAGTACCAAGCGATCCAGGCGCTGATGGACCGGATGCAGGAGGCGCTTGGATGAACCTGAGAATCCTTCGGGTTGAAGAGCTGGGGGTGCAGAGCCTGCTTCGCCAGCTTGAGCGCGGAGCCGAAGGGGCTGATGAGACGGTTACCGCCCAGGTCCGCGCCATCATCGAGGATGTGAGACAGCGGGGAGACCGAGCCCTTCTTGAATACACTCGCCGGTTCGACGGGGTCACCCTTTCGCCTCAGGCGATCCGCGTAACCGACGAGGAACGGAGAGATGCTGAGCGTGCGGTGTCGTTGGAGATCACTGAGGCCCTCCGCTATGCGGCTCGCCGGATTGAGGCGTTCCACGAGAACCAGCGCTCCGTCTCATGGTTTGTCTACGATGAGCATGGCTCCCTTCTCGGCATGAAGGTGACGCCCATTGATCGGGCCGGTCTCTACATCCCCGGCGGGAGCGCCGCGTACCCCTCGACGGTCCTCATGAACGGCCTCCCCGCCAAGGTGGCGGGCGTCCCGGAGCGGATCCTGTGCTCGCCGCCCGGATTGGACGGTCGAATGAATCCCGTGGTCCTGACCGCCGCGCGCCTGGCCGGGGTGACCCAGTGCTTTAAAGTGGGGGGGGCCCAGGCCATTGCCGCGATGGCCTATGGGACCGAGACGATCCCCCGAGTGGATAAGGTCGTCGGTCCGGGGAATCGCTATGTCGCCTCGGCGAAGCGCCTGGTCTTCGGCCAAGTCGGGATCGACATGATCGCGGGGCCCAGCGAGGTCGTGGTGGTGGCCGACCACACCGGGGAGGCGTCCTGGATCGCCGCTGATCTCCTCGCCCAAGCCGAGCACGACGTTCTCGCTCGCGCGATTTGTCTTACGCCGTCGGCTGAGCTGGCCGAGGCGGTGCGAGGGGAAGTCAGCCGGCAGCTTAAGGAGCTTCCGCGCCAGGAGATTGCGACCAAGGCGTTGGAAGGACACGGGGCCGTGGTCGTAACCCGCGATCTCAGCGAGGCGATTGAACTGGTCAACGGCTTGGCCCCAGAACACCTGGAGCTGATGGTGGCTGACCCGTTCGCGCTTCTGCCCGACGTGCGTCACGCCGGGGCGATCTTCCTCGGTCGTCACACGCCGGAGGTGGTGGGAGACTATGTGGCGGGCCCAAACCACGTCCTCCCGACGGGCGGGACAGCCCGCTTCTCCTCTCCACTCGGTGTCGAGGACTTCGTCAAACGGTCAAACGTCATCCACTACTCGCGGGCCGGGCTTGACGCCGCTTGGATACGGCTCCGCCTCGTCGCGGGGGCGGAGCGCTTGGATGCCCATGCCCGAGCCGCCCAGGTCCGGCTGGAACAAGGTGACCATGGCAGTTCGCCGACGGCGCGCTAATCGTCCCCGGGAACGCGGCCGTTCGCTCTCCGTCAACGGCAGAGTAGCCCGCGTCGAGCGAAAAACCCGAGAGACCGAGGTCTCGCTCGTCCTGAACCTCGATGGAAGCGGCGTCTACCGGGTCGAGACCACGATCCCGTTCTTGAACCACATGCTCGAGGTCTGGGCCAAGCACGGCCTCCTCGACCTCACGGTGGACGCCCGGGGCGATACTGAGGTAGATCTCCATCACACGGTTGAGGATGTGGCCATCTGCCTTGGCCAGGCATTCCGCGCGGCGCTCGGGGAGGCGCGCGGGATTGTTCGCTACGGGACAGCGTTCGTCCCAATGGACGAGGCCCTGGCCTCGGTGGTGGTAGACTGCTCGAACCGTCCCTACCTGACCTTTAACGCCCCGCTCGGTCACGCCAAGATCGGGGACTTTGACGTGGGGATGGTTCCGCACTTTCTCCGCTCCTTTTCCCTCAACGCGGGGGTGACCCTCCATGTGAACCTCTACTACGGTGAAAACCTCCACCACATCACGGAGGCGATTTTCAAGGCGTTTGGCCGAGCGCTCAGCGAGGCCACGCGCCTGAATCCTCGCGCACGGGGTGTGCCCAGCACCAAAGGGAAACTGTAATGCCGCGGCCCGGGGGTACCCCAGGCTGTCTGACTTGAGAGCGGAGTTAGCGGAAACGGCCGATGATCGCCATCATTGATTACGGGCGGGGGAATCTGGGGAGCGTCGTGAATGGCCTCGCCAAGGTTGGGATGCGTGGCGAGATCACCCAGGACCCAGAGGTGATTCGTCACGCCCGCGCCCTCATCCTTCCGGGCGACGGCGCGTTTCGAGATGCCATCCAGAATCTTCAGTCCCTCGGGCTTCTCGGCCCGCTTCGCGAGAGTCTGGAGGCGGGGCGACCATTTCTTGGGATCTGTCTCGGCTACCAGCTCCTCTTTACCGAGAGCGAGGAGTTCGGTCACGCCAAAGGGCTTGACTTGATCCCGGGCTTGGTCCGACGGTTTCCTACCGGGCTGAAAGTCCCCCACATGGGGTGGAACCGCGTGTTCCATGATGGCGACCTTCCCATCCTCTCCGGGATCCCCTCGGGGGCCTACTTCTACTTCGTCCATTCCTACTATCCGGAGCCTCGGGACGGGACCCTGAAGATGGCGACTGCGACCTATGGAAGCCCCTTTCCTGCGGTCGTCGGCAAGGGGCGACTGTTTGGGACGCAGTTCCACCCTGAAAAGAGCCAGCGCTGGGGACTCAAACTTCTGGCCAACTTTGCCGAGTTGGTGGAGCGCAGGGCGTGATGGTGATCCCGGCCCTCGATCTGCGCGGGGGCAAGTGCGTGCGCCTCCGCCAGGGGCGTCCCGACGCTGAGACGGTCTTCTCGGATGACCCGATTGCCATGGCGCAGCACTGGGCGGCCTACCATCCCCCGCGCCTCCACGTGGTGGACCTGGACGCCGCCTTCGGCGAGAATTCACCGAATCGGTCGTTCATCGCCGAGCTGGCCCGGACCCTTCCCATTCCGCTCCAGGTCGGCGGGGGACTCAGGAGTCTCGAGGCGGTTGAGGAGCTGCTCACCGCCGGCGTCCAGTGGGTCATCCTTGGGACGCGGGCCGCTCAGGAACCGAGTTTTGTCGAGGAGGTCGTTCGTCGCTTTCCCCGGCGCGTTCTTGTCGGTCTGGACGCGGTCGGAGGGAGGGTCGCGATCGAGGGATGGACACGAACCCTTGATCTCGAGGCCGAGGACTTCGCCCGGGACCTCGCGACGAGCGGGGTCTCCGGTGTCATCTACACTGACATCCAGCGTGATGGGACCGGTGAGGGGCCGAACCTTGAAGCGACCCGCAAGGTCGCGCGGACCTCACGCATCCCGGTCTTTGCCTCGGGCGGGATCGGGAGCCTCGATGATCTCAAGCGTCTGGCCACACTCGCGAGCGACGGCGTGGTGGGGGCCATTGTCGGACGCGCCCTTTACACGGGTGCCGTGGACCTCAAAGAGGCCATGGCAGCGGTGGCGTGAGATGCTCGCCAAACGCATCATCCCCTGCCTTGACGTCGATCGAGGACGAGTCGTCAAGGGAGTAAGGTTCGTCAATCTCCAAGACGCGGGAGACCCCGTCGCGGCCGCTCAGGCCTACGACCGAGCCGGGGCCGATGAGTTGGTCTTCCTCGACATCACCGCCTCTCACGAAGGACGGGAGACGGTTCTGGAGGTCGTGCGCCGGACGGCCGAAGGGATCTACATGCCGCTCACCGTGGGCGGCGGGGTCCGCACAGTTGATGATGTCCGTCACCTCCTGCGGGCCGGTGCCGACAAGGTCTCCCTCAATACCGCGGCGGTGGAGCGACCCGATGTGATCCGGGAGGCGGCGGAGCGCTTCGGGAGCCAGTGCATTGTCTGCGCGATTGATGCCAAGAAGCGAAACGGAAGCTGGGAGGTCTATACCCACGGCGGCCGAACGCCGACAGGGCGTGACGCCATCCTCTGGGCCCGGGAAGTGGCGGAGTTGGGGGCCGGCGAGATTCTCCTCACCAGCATGGATGCTGACGGGACACAGACAGGGTACGATCTCGCCTTGACCCGGACCGTCGCCGAGGCGGTCTCCGTCCCGGTCATCGCCTCGGGAGGGGTGGGGAATCTCGAGCACCTCTACGAGGGACTGACCAAGGGAGGGGCTGACGCGGCGTTGGCGGCTTCGATCTTCCACTTCGGCCACTACACCATTGGCCAGGCCAAGCGCTATCTCCGAGAGCACGGCGTTCCCATTCGACTCGAGGAAGAGACGGCGTCGGAGTCCTCCGGATGAGCGAGGGACTCCGCTGGGACAAGGACGGCTTGATCCCTGTCGTCGTCCAGGAGGCCGAGACCGGTGAGCTTCTGATGATGGCGTGGATGGATCAGGAGGCGCTTGAGGCCACCAAGCGCACGGGTCTCGCCCACTACCATTCTCGTTCTCGAGGGGCCCTCTGGCAGAAGGGGGAGACCTCCGGCCACCGGCAACAGGTCGAGGCTATCTATGCCGACTGTGACCGCGATACGGTCTTGCTCCTCGTGCGCCAGGAAGGGGTGGCCTGCCACACTGGGGCCCGGAGCTGCTTCTTCGAGAAGCTGGACGGCGCTAAGAAGCCTGACACCTGGGAGATGCCCGGCGGGATTCTGGACGTGGTCAGCCGGATCATCGAGTCAAGGAAGGCCTCGCCCCGGCCAGGTTCTTACGTTTCCTCCCTTCTGGCCCAGGGGGAGCTTGCCGTTCTGAGAAAGATCGGGGAGGAGTCCACGGAGCTTCTTTTGGCCGCGCTCAGGGAGGGGGATGACCGCCTCGTCTCCGAACTCGCGGATCTCTGGTTCCACACGCTCGTTCTGCTTGGCCAGCGAGGGATCCCGGTTCACCGCCTCTTAACGGAGCTCGCCCATCGCCACGTTCAAAAGACGACCGACCTGGGTTGAGCTTGACCGGGCGGCCCTTCGCGAGAATCTCGCCCGGATCCGGGATCGGATCGGCCCAGGGGTCCGCATCGCCGCCGTGGTCAAGGCGAACGCCTACGGTCACGGTCTCCCCTTGATCGGCGCCTGGGCCGCCGCTGATGGTGCCGATTGCCTCGCGGTGGCCACGGTGTCAGAGGGGTTCGCCCTCCGCCGAGCTGGGGTGGAATCCCCGATCCTGCTTCTCGGTCCCTTCGCCCCGGATGAAGCCCGCGGGCTTGTCCGAGCGCGGCTGACTCCCCTCCTCTGGGATCGGACGCACGCCGAGCGGCTCGCTCGAGTAGCTGAGGCCGAGGGGATCCGGCTTTCAGTCCATCTCAAAGTCGACACGGGCATGGCCCGTTGGGGCGTGGCGGCTGAATCCGCTCCCACCCTGGCCCGGGCGGTTCAGACCCTCCCGTCCCTGAGCCTGGACGGGGTCGCCAGCCACTTTGCCACAGCCGACGAGAAAGAGAGCTTCGCCCGGGATCAGCTTGAACGCTTTCTTCAGGTCTGCCGCCGACTGCCATCAGGTCTGACACGTCACATCGCCAACAGCGCCGCCATTTTCGCCCTCCCCGGGGCGGCCCTCGATCTGGTCAGGGCAGGTCTGGCCCTCTATGGGGTGCCGCCCTTTGAGGACGGACAGCCCGGCGGCCTCCGGCCGGTCCTGACATGGAAGAGCTGGGTCGCCACACTCCGCGATCTGGCCGCCGGGGAAGGGGTCGGCTATGGCCATCACTTCAGAGCCCGCCGACCCAGCCGAATCGCAGTCGTTCCCGTAGGCTATGGCGACGGCCTCCCCTGGGGAGCGGAGGGGGCTTCCATGCTGGTCCGTGGCCGCCGAGCCCCGCTGGTCGGGCGGATCTCTATGGACTCATCCTTCCTCGACGTCACACATCTTCCCTCGGTGGCGGTTGGGGACGAGGTGGTGGTTCTGGGGTCTCAGGGTGAAGAGAATTTGACCGCCTGGGAGTGGGCTCGCTGGGGCCGGACGATCCCTTATGCCATCCTCACGGGCATCGGACACCGCGTGGCTCGGCTTCCTCGCCGGACACTGGCCCTCACGCGTCCGAGAGTTTCTGAATGAGGCCCTGGCCGGGGGCGGCCCCAGCGAGCGCCTCATGGCGAGCCGTGTCGCCGTGCGCAGCGCAGGGCGGGGCAGAGCGCGCCGGCCCGGAAGCGCTGACCTCCGGTCGGACCCCAAACATTACCCCCTTAGGGGGATGGGGGCTCGCGCGGAGCCACGCCCGAGCCAGCTACGGCGACCTAGGCGAGGCCATTGAAGCGAGCGGGGCGGCGCCGGCCAGGCCGAATAATCGCATGATGCGAAGCGGCTTAGGGAATGAACGCGTGACGTGTCTGGTATCATACGCATAATGCGAGAAACCAGCGCGTATCGCTGTCAGAGTTGCGGCTGGTCGTCCAGAAAATGGCTCGGCCGCTGCCCAGAGTGCGGGGAGTGGAATAGCTTCGCGGAGGAGCGTCTCTCTGCGAAACCGTCTGCCCGACGGGCACCGGAGACCCCTCCGATCCCTCTCGCCGAAATCCAGAAACACGAGGGAGACCGCTTCCCGACGGGGATCGGGGAGCTGGATCGGGTTCTCGGAGGCGGGGTGGTCCCTGGATCGCTGACGCTGATTGGGGGAGACCCCGGGATCGGCAAGTCGACCCTCCTCCTCCAAGTCTCGCGATCTCTGGCTGAGAGGGCCGGGCCAGTGCTCTATGTGTCGGGCGAGGAGTCCGCGGCACAGATCAAGCTACGGGCCGACCGGTTGGGGATCGCTTCGAAAGACGTGTGGTTCCTGGCCGAGACCGCCGTTGAGGCGATCGAGCACCATGTGGCGAAGCTCAAACCGCGCATCCTCGTCATTGACTCCATCCAGACCGTGCACCTGGCGGAGCTTGAGTCGGCGCCGGGGAGCGTGGGGCAGGTCCGAGAATGCGGCGCGCGCTTGATGCTTCTCGCCAAGGGGCAGTCGGTCTCGACGTTTCTTGTGGGGCACGTGACAAAGGAGGGGGCCATCGCCGGTCCGCGGGTGCTCGAGCATTTGGTGGATACCGTGCTCTATTTTGAGGGGGAAGCGCACCACGCGCACAGAATCCTCCGAGCCGTCAAGAATCGCTTTGGCTCGACCAACGAGATTGGCCTCTTCGAGATGACGGGCGAGGGGCTCCGAGAGGTGAAAAGCCCGTCGGAGTTCTTCCTGGCCGAGCGGCCGCGGGCCGCTTCGGGCTCGGTGATCATCCCGGGCCTGGAGGGGACTCGCCCGCTCCTCCGCGAGCTTCAGGCGCTGGTCACGCCGGCTAACTTCGGAACGCCTCGGCGAACGGTGATCGGCGCCGACTACAATCGCACCTGTCTCTTGCTCGCCATCTTGGAGAAACGGGCCGGTTTTCCGCTCCAGAGCCAGGATGTCTTTGTGAATGTAGCCGGCGGGGGTCGGCTTCAGGAGCCGGCGGCGGATCTAGGGATCTGTCTCGCCACCGCGTCCAGCTTCACCGAACGGCCGGTGGCGGCCGAGACCGTCATCCTGGGCGAGGTGGGGCTCACGGGCGAGGTGCGGGCGGTCTCCGGCTTTGTGGTGAGGCTCAGGGAGGCCGCGGCGCTCGGATTTAAGCACGCCGTGGTCCCGGCGAACAACGTCGCGACGGAGATCCACACGCCTCTTTCCGTGCATGGGGTCAGGAGCGTCGAAGAGGCTATCGGTATTCTTCTTGGATAGGGCCGCTGGGTGAAGGAAGGGAGAAGAATGGGATTGATGATTGCGCGTCTCCTTTTTTTAGGATTGACCGCGTCCGGAGGAATTGTCTTGGGGCACGCCCTTGGGCTGCCTGTCTCCCAGCCGGTCCTTGGCGGGGCCGGCCTCGCGATAGGGCTCCTGATCCTGCTGGTCGAAGAGGGGCTGCGGCGGGTCTCTCTCCAGCGGATTGTTCTTGTGGCGCTGGGGACAGGGGTGGGACTGATCGCTGCCCAGGTGTTGGGGGGGACGTTTCTGGCTTCTCTGCCGGGGTGGCCGCGGATCACGGGGACTGGCTTCCTCTCGGTTCTCCTCGGGTATCTGGGATTTGCCCTGGCCCTCCGAAAAGCGGGGGAGCTGGAGGCGTTGACGGCCCGTCTTTTCCCCCCCGATGCCGAAAGGCAGGGCCACGCCAAGATTCTGGACACCTCCGTCATCATCGATGGGCGCATCGCTGACATCTGTGAGACCGGCTTCGTCGATGGCGCCCTTCTTGTTCCTCAGTTCATCCTCCGCGAGCTTCAGCAGATCGCCGACTCCTCCGACGGCCTGAAGCGGAACCGCGGGCGCCGGGGGCTCGACATCCTGCAGCGGATCCAGCGGATGCCCAAGGTCAAGGTAGAGATCCAGGAGCTGGATTTCCCCCAGATCCGAGAGGTGGACCGAAAGCTCATCGAGTTCGCCAAGGCCGTAGGGGGGAAGATCCTGACCAACGATTACAACCTCAACAAGGTGGCGGAGCTTCACGGGGTCGGCGTGCTCAATATTAACGAGCTGGCCAACGCAGTGAAGCCGATGGTACTCCCGGGCGAGCAGATGCATGTTCATCTCCTCCGCGAGGGAAAGGAATTCGGACAGGGGGTGGCCTACCTCGACGATGGGACCATGGTGGTGGTGGATCACGGGAAACGGTATCTGGGTCAGAGCGTCGATGTCATTGTGACCTCGGTCCTTCAGACAACGGCCGGGCGAATGATCTTCAGCCGCCTCAGGGAGGAGAATGGTGGCCGGGGAGTCGACGAGCGCTGACCGTACCCGGGCCTGGGCGGTCGTCCCCGCGGGGGGCACCGGGGAGCGGGTCGGCGGGCGGATGCGAAAGCAGTTCCGTTCTATCGGCGGCCGGCCCGTCCTCGCCCACACCCTCGCCGTCTTTCAGACCTCACCCCGGATCGAAGGAGTGATCCTCGTGGTTCCGGTGGACTCGCTCGCCGTTGCCCGCCACCTCGTGAGCCGCTTCGCGTTCGATAAGGTTCGCTCGGTGGTCGCGGGGGGGGAGACTCGGCAGGCCTCCGTCGGCCAGGGCCTTCGCGCCTTCCCTCCGGACTCTCGCTACGTCATGGTTCACGACGGAGTCCGCCCTTTTCTCACCGAAGAGCTGGTCGAGACCGTGCTCGAAGCGGCGGTGAAGGATGGGGCCGCGGTCGCGGGACTTCCGGTACGGGAGACGATCAAGCGGGCCAGCGGCGGGTGGATTCAAGGAACCGTGGACCGCGAAGGACTCTGGTCCATCCAGACCCCCCAGGCGTTTCGCGCCGACCTCCTCCGAACCGCCCACGAGCGGGCTCGGAGAGAGGGGTTCGTGGGGACCGACGACGCGGTTCTTGTGGAGCGGTTAGGCCATCCGGTCAGGCTGGTTCCGGGGCTGCCGGAAAATCTCAAGCTCACCAGCCCGGCAGACTTCACGCTCGCGGCTGCGATCCTCCGTGCGCGGGCCCGGGCCGCCAAGGCCCGACCGTCCGGATGATCCGAGTCGGACTCGGGATCGACGTTCATCCCTGGGCCGCCGGCCGGCCCCTGATCTTGGGCGGCGTGGAGATTCCCTCGGAGCGTGGGCTTCTCGGTCATTCAGACGCCGATGTTCTCACGCACGCGGTCGCCGAAGCGCTCCTGGGAGCGCTCGGCCTGGGTGATTTGGGTCAGCACTTTCCCGACACCGACCCACGCTATCGCGGGATCCGAAGCCTCATCCTTCTTCGCGAGGTCTTGGGACTGGTCCGAGCCAGAGGGGGACGAGTCCAGAACGTGGACTCGACCCTGATTGCCCAAGCGCCTCGCCTCAGCGAGTGGCTCGACCCCATGAAGAAGGCGCTGGCTCAGGCCCTTGAACTGCCAGTGGACCGAGTCAGTGTCAAGGCCAAGAGCCCTGAAGGCCTGGGTCTCCTCGGCCGGGAGGAAGGGATGGCGGCGCTGGCCGTTGTCGGAGTGGAGGTGGGTGGTGATGGTTGAGCGGGGTAGGACCCGGTTATGGCGCTCCGACTCTATAACACCCTGACCCGCACCAAAGAAGTTTTTACTCCCCTCACGGGGGAGGTCAGGATGTACGTCTGCGGGGTCACCGTCTATGATCTCGCTCACGTCGGCCACGCGCGAAGCGCACTCGTCTTCGACGTGATCCGTCGCTGGCTCATGTACAGCGGTTACCGTGTCAAGTTCGTGAAAAACTTCACCGACGTCGACGACAAAATTATCAAGCGGGCGCAGGAGGAGGGGGTCTCCCCCGCGGAGCTGGCCGAGCGCCATATCGAGGAGTACCAGAGAGACACGAAGGCCCTTGGCGTTCTTCCCGCCGACGTCGAGCCCAAGGCGACGGACCACATCTCACAGATGATTGCGCTGATCAAACGACTCATCGCCGCAGGCTTCGCCTACGAGATTGACGGTGACGTCTACTTCGAGGTTCGGCGCTTTCCTCGCTACGGTCGCCTCTCGGGGAAGAACCTCGACGAGCTCTTAGCGGGCGCCCGAGTTGAGGTCGATGAGCGCAAGCGGGACCCTCGCGACTTCGCCCTGTGGAAATCGGCCAAGCCTGGCGAGCCCTCCTGGGAGAGTCCCTGGGGCCCGGGCAGACCGGGGTGGCACATCGAGTGCTCCGCCATGTCGATGGAATACCTCGGAGAGTCGTTTGACATTCATGGGGGTGGCGAGGACCTGATTTTCCCTCACCACGAGTGCGAAATCGCGCAGTCCGAGACCGCGACTGGGAAACCGTTCGTGCGCTACTGGATGCACAACGCGTTCGTCAACATGGGCGCGGAGAAGATGTCGAAGTCGTTAGGGAATATTCTCACGATCAAGAAGCTGGTGAACCGTCATCATCCGGAGGCGGTCCGGCTGTACCTCCTCGGGACGCACTACCGGCACCCTCTAGAGTTCTCCGAGGAGCGCCTACATGACGAGGCGCAGGCCCTTAAGGGCCTCCGAGCCCTCGTCGAGTGGGTAGTCGATCGTGACCGTGAATATGGACACAGCGACCTTCTGGAGTTACGCCCTGACGGTGGACTGAGTTCCACGTTCGACGTGTTGAGCGAAAACGACCCGCTCCGCCAAGAGAAGGCTGACCTCCAGACCCGCTTCGAGCAAGCGATGGACGACGACTTCAACACCCCCGCGGCGCTGGGGGTGCTGTTTGACCTGAAGCGGGAGCTTCAGCGTTACAACCACTCAGAGATGAGAAATGCAAGGCACTTCGCGTTGGGGGTGGCGAAACTTGTGCAGCTTTCACAGGTGCTGGGGCTGGAGCTGCGTCCCATGGCTTCGCTGGCGGTGCCTTCCCACCTCGGTAGACAGATTAGGATGCTCGTTGAGCAGCGTGACGCCGCCCGAAGCCGGAAAGATTGGAAGGAGGCAGACAGGCTTCGAGAAGAACTCAGAACGATGGGAGTGACCGTCGAGGATACCCCGGCCGGAAGCCGCTGGCGGTGGGAGCCGGCCCGTCAGTGAGCGAGGATCTCCTCTACGGCCGCCATCCGCTGCTTGAGGCGTTGAGGAGCGGCTCACGCCGATTCGAGGAGATTGCCGTCCTCGAAGGCGGGCGCGGGACGGGGTTCAGCGAGATTATCCAGCGCGCTCGCACACTGGGCATCAAGCTCACGTTTCGGTCCCGGGAGGCGCTGACCGCTCTGGCCGGAACCGCCCACCATCAGGGAGTGGTCGCGCGGGTGTCCTCCACGGAGTATGTCGAGGTGGAAGATGTCTTGGCCGTGGCTGAGGCCCGAGGCGAAACCCCATTTCTGCTTGCCTTGGATCAGCTTCAGGACCCGCAGAATCTTGGGAGCCTTCTTCGGAGCGCTGAAGGCGCGGGGGTCCACGGGGTGATCCTCCTACGCCGAGGGGGTGTGGGGCTCACGGGAGCCGTGGCCAAGGCTTCGGCCGGCGCGCTCGAACGCCTCCCGGTGGCCCGGGTAGCGAACCTCTCCGAGACGCTCCGGTGGCTTCAGCAGCGCGGCCTTTGGGCGGTTGGGGCCGTCCCGCAAGGGGGCACGTGTATCTGGGAAGCCGATCTGGCCGGACCCCTGGTTCTCGTCTTGGGGGGAGAGGGCCGCGGGCTTCGCCCGCTGGTGGCGCGACAGTGCGATCGGCTCGTTACGATCCCGATGCGGGGGACTCTTACCGCGTTGAACACCGCCGTGGCCGGGGCCGTCTGTCTTTTCGAGGTGTTGAGGCAGCAGGTTCGCCAGCCTCCCGTAATCCCGCACAGCGGGGCGAAAAAAACTCTTGACACGAGAAAGTTAGAAGAATAAGATGAAGTTTTGTCTGTCGCTGGCGTAGCTCAGGGGTAGAGCAGCTGATTTGTAATCAGCCGGTCGGGGGTTCAAATCCTCTCGCCAGCTCCATATTTTGCAATAGCTTATAGGCTCTTACCCCTGATGGAGGAGCGGCGTGGGGAGGTACCCAAGTGGCCAAAGGGGGCAGACTGTAAATCTGCTGGCGGATGCCTTCGGGGGTTCAAATCCTCCCCTCCCCACCATCCTCACATGTTGGGTCCTGGTGCGGGAATAGCTCAGTGGTAGAGCGCCAGCCTTCCAAGCTGGGGGTCGCGGGTTCGAATCCCGTTTCCCGCTCCAAAGATTGGGGTGGCCTCTCGACACTCGATTCAGTGTCACGGCCGGTGGGATCGCGATGACTTGGGCCCATGTAGCTCAGTCGGCAGAGCACGTCCTTGGTAAGGACGGGGTCACCGGTTCAAGTCCGGTCATGGGCTCCACGAACCAAGGAACGTCTCCGTCTTAGCAGGAGGGCTTCATGGCCAAGGCCAAGTACGAGCGGACGAAGCCGCACGTCAATGTGGGGACGATTGGGCACATCGATCACGGCAAGACGACGTTGACGTCGGCGATCACGAAGGTGTTGCACACGAAGTTTCCG
>Ga0184637_10000223_pt1 | contig 41333 bp, 30 predicted proteins | sample PLM3_127_b2_FD_133143 | JGI IMG/M metagenome (GOLD analysis project Ga0184637, IMG submission 133143) | Groundwater sediment microbial communities from an aquifer in East River, Colorado, USA - PLM3_127_b2 | ecosystem: Environmental > Terrestrial > Soil > Riparian zone | place: USA: East River... | reverse complement strand
GTCAGCTTCGGCACGATTTCCCCTGGAGCGGTAACGGAGCCGCTGATGCGTCGCTTCCGGGCCGGTTCAGTCCGGAAATCGATTTTCCACTGCTGTTCTTTAAGAAAGGTGATAAGCTGCTCGCCCGAAGCTTCGTCCGCTTCGGGCGGAATGGAATCGACAGACGGATAGACTGCAATCGATTCTACGTTCAGCGTATCTTTGATTTCGCCGCGCAGAATCATCGTAAGCCGATAAGTTCCCGGTTGTTCAAACTTTACGGCGGGCCGATAGATGCCGGGCGAACTAGGAGCCGGCAAATGGGCGGTGAGCTTTCCTCCCGATGTAGATTGGAAAAGGAGATCCAGCGAGCAACGGGTTATCGGCTTAAAATTGTCCATCCGCGACAGGTGGACGGCAAGCCGTTGCTCCATCCCCACAACCAGTCCCGGATACTCCATAAAAAGCTCGCTTTTGCCCGTCCAAAGCGTGACGGAACCGCCTCCCCCGGAAGCGGCGTCCGGCCCTTCAGCACTCTTGCCGCACCCGCCAAGTAATCCGGCGAAAAGAAAAACTAAAAGTTTCCAACTCCGTTTACGCACACACACTCCTTGAGAAAGGATAAAAATTACCCCGTTCTGAACGGGATAGCTACCAGTCGATTTTGAGAAAAAAGAGGGTTAAGCTACAGGAGGAGATCGCCCTGAGGAAACAGCAAAGAAAATCTTTTCTGGCAGTGATTCGGCACGTGATAAAAAAACAGCCAGCGGCTCGGACAAATACAGCTGCGGAAAAGATGTATCGACAAACGGTTCGGAACCGACGCCCTTTGACTCCAAAGACCTTTGTCTTTTGCTTAAGGTCTGGGAAATAGTAGCCGGTTGAATTTTTCCAACCGAATGGCGATGTTCTGTTTCCGATGATTCGATATCAGAACAAGCACCGATTGACGGAACTAAGCCCGAATGGGTGTGCAGAACGAGATGATGATGTTCAAAGTGGTCAACGTGGGCGTGGGATAATTCGACATGGAGGTGCAAACCGTTGCTTAGAAAAGAACCAAGAACGTAAAGGGAAACGACGCCTGGCATCAGCCAGGCCCGCCGAAAGATTTTTCTACACGTATACATACCCATCTCACAAAGAATATACACAACACCATCGGAATAAACAACTCCATTTTCTGGCAAGCCGGGTGGCCGAATTCTAATGCAAATTTACGGACGATTTTATTTCAAAGAGGGCTCGACGTGTAGCAAATCGTGTAGCGAAACGTGTAGCAGGCCCGCCCAGTTCAGACCAAGCACTCGGAACCGAGGTGACGGAATTACTTGCGCGTCAACAGGGTTTGAGATAAATTTGGTTAACTGTGGCGGCTTAGCCAAGTGGTAAGGCAGAGGTCTGCAAAACCTCTATTCTCCGGTTCGAATCCGGAAGCCGCCTCCAAGTTTATTGAATCATTTTGGGGTGGTTTTTGTACTTCAATGACTCAATGATTCAATCTTTCAATGAAACAATCAACTAAAGGTTGACTTGCTTTCTGCCGTGTATAACTTAAGGGAACCCTAAGATGCGCGTGGCTGAAAACATCCTGGAGCTGGTGGGGCAAACCCCGCTGGTAAAAATTGGTAAGCTCAATCCTTACCCGGCCGTCACCATATTGGCAAAATTGGAAATGTTTAACCCCGGCGGCTCGGTCAAAGACCGGATGGCATTTTATATTCTGCAAAAAGCCGAACGGGAAGGGATAATCAAACCGGGAGATACCATTGTTGACAATACTTCCGGCAACACCGGTATCGGCGTGGCTATTTTTGCGGCTGTTCGCGGATATAGGGCGCTTTTGACCATCCCCGACCGAATGAGCGAAGAGAAAATCGACCTGCTCAAGGCCTACGGAGCCGAAATTTTAATTTGCCCTTCGAATGTACCCATTAACCATCCGGAAAGCGCTTATAGCAAGGCGCGGGAAATCGCCGAAAGAACCGGCGCCTTCTATCTCAACCAATACCATAACCCCGGAAATGCGGAAACCCATTACCTTTTGACCGGCCCGGAGCTGTGGGCCCAAACCGGCGGAAAACTTGACATTTTAGTAACCGGTATCGGCACCGGCGGCACCTGCTCCGGCGTCGGCCGCTATTTGAAAGAAAAAAACCGGCAGATTAAAATCGTGGCGGTTGACCCCAAAGGTTCGGTTTTTAAAGACTATATAGAAAAAGGGGTTGCAATTTCTCCGTCAGCATATAAATTAGAAGGGATAGGAGCGGAAATGATAACGGGCGCTTTGGATAAACAGGTTATCGACCAGGTTGTGGAAGTGACCGATAGGGACGCTTTTTTAATGACGAGAGAGCTTGCCAAAAAGGAAGGCATTCTGGCCGGCGGTTCTTCGGGAGCGGCTCTCTGGGCCTGCCTGGAGGTGGCCAAAAAAATAAATCAGCCCAAAACCATAGTGACGCTTTTTCCGGATACCGGCCTGCGTTATCTTTCGCGCTATTTTGATACGGAATGGATGGAAACGTACGGCTATATGGAGAAAACTTCGATGAAACCGGCTCTAACGCATTAATGTATAAACAGAAGGTGAAAAGAAAGTGAGGAAAGATATGAAAAAATGGCTTTTTGGTATGGCGCTTTTGGTTGTGCCGCTTTTAATCACGGCGCAAGAGCAAAAAGACTCCACGCAGCAGGCCAAACAGAACGGCAAAGCGGCTCGGCTCGAAATTTCCGACAAAAACTGGGATTTCGGCTTTATTCCGCGCGGGGCAAAGGTAACCCACAACTTTTTGGTTAAAAACATCGGTAACGACACGCTGAAAATAACCAACGTCCGCAAGACCTGCGGCTGTACCACCGCTCCCATACACAGGGATGTTCTGTTGCCGGGCGACACAACTACTCTGGAGGTCACGTTTAACTCCGGCAGTTACCAGGGGCCGGTCTCCAAGGTGGTATACGTGGAATCAAACGACCCGATTCAGCCTTTTATGGACATCGGCTTTTCCGCCACCATAGCCGTTCCGGCCAACCAGCTAACTTTTGATCCTCTGATGGTTAACTTTGACACGGTGCGCGCCGTGCCGACCAAGGCGATACTAAAAGTTACCAATATGGATTCCAACTCCGTTTCTTTCTCGGTCTTGGAAGCTCCGGCCGGCTTTGCAGACTTAAAAGCAAAAAGAAAGAAACTCTCCGCCGGCAAAGAAACCGAATTGGAGGTCAATCTTAAAAATCCTCCCGCGGGTGAGTTCAACACCTCTTTCACGCTGGTGTGCAACGACGCCAAAAAAACCCGCTACACCATTCCCATACACGGCTTTTATACCCAGCCAAAGTGATGAAAAGTCCCGCTTCGGCGGGACTTTTTTGTAGGGGCGAGGTACCCTCGCCCGGATACAAAAGCAGGTGAAACGGCGCTTGACACATCTCGGTGATAAGGCCATATTGAAAATGATTTTAGAGGGTGAACCTCTGATAACAGGGTAGTTTCCTAGCCCCCTCTACCCTGCCAGAGCAACACCCTCTTTTTTTGGAGGAAAAAAAATAACCCCGGGTTAAACCGGTTCTTTCAAATCAACTTTTATGTCCCGCACCAAGGCGGCGAAGTGATACCCAAAAAGGTTCGGTTTAAATGCAATACCACGTCTGCAGCTGTGAAAAGTCCGTCGCAATTAACGTCGGCCGCCTCCTGAGGGGCGGGGAACGGTTGACCCAGGAAGACTTTGTTCAGTTCAAGTACTACGTCAGCTGCGGTAACCTCCTTATCCATATCTAAATCTCCAAGAATTAGTTCCACATATGCATAAAGCAATCCCTCTCCCCCCACCACCCAACCACGAGAATTGCTGAACATTTCAATTTCGCCAAAAATGTCAAACTTTCCGGTCAAGGTGGTATCCCAGCTGGCGCCGCCATTGAAGCTTGAAAGAAAACCGGCGCGGTTGTCACCTTGAAATAAGCTGCCAGCCATCCAGATATGCTGGGTATCCACAACGTCCATATCGCAAAGCGTCCAGTTGGAAAAAGCCGAGAGCTCCAAGATACGGGTCCAAGTCAAACCGCCGTTAGAGGTTCGATAAAAATAGTGCTCTCCACCATTGCCGTATTGCGACAGAATATAGCCATTCAATGTGTCAATAAAGTCAATCGCAATTGCCGTCGTGTGTTCGAATTTATCGTGCAGCGTCCGGGCCTGCCAGGTGGCTCCCCAATCCGAACTGAAGAAAACTACCGAAGTATCAATGGTTCCGAAGAAATTGTTTCCGCCCACCCAAACGTGATTAGTATCCAAAAGTTTAACCGAATGAATAGATACAGAGCTAAGTGGATAAAAACTCTTCCGCCAAGTTAACCCTCCGTCACTCGTAAAGAGAGCGAACGCGGGAACACCGCCCCTCGATCCAATGGCAACACCGTGAAGTGAATCAATGAATTCGATAGCACGCAAAGTCATTCCACCGGTATCATTCTGAACCATCCAGTTTTGACCTCCGTTTGAAGTATGAAAAATATATTCCCCAGTAGCACCCCAGCCCCGCAGGGAGTCGATAAAGTCAATCTGTTCGGGTGTCATAGGGGAAGAAGATTGCAGGGACCAGGAAATCCCACCGTCGGTTGAATGGGTCAAGCGGAAACCCGCTGCCCAAACGTGCAAAGAATCCCCGGCTGAAACACTATACAGCGGCTCGAACTGAATCTTGCTGTCGGCCTTCCACCAGACCATTTTAGCTTGGGCCAGCCCGGAAAGAAACAATACTACCCCTGCGGCAATGGCGGCAAGTTTTTTAAGCGGCAAAAATAACCTCTTGATGAGAATATCGGGTTTAAGCTTTAGGAAAGCAAGCGCTTTTTTCTCCTGAAACTACCCCTTGATATTCCCAATCGGCTTCAGCTGCGCCACCTTGCGCGAGATGCCGATTTGGTGTACGGCTTCGACTACGGTGGAAATGTCTTTATAGGCAAAGCCGGCCTCTTCTGCCAAGCCGGAATAAGAAACGGTCTTAACCAAAATTCCTCTGCGGCGCATATCCTCCTGCAACTGCCTCCCCTGAACTTTCTTTCTCGCCGCCGTGCGCGACATCGTCCGCCCGGCGCCGTGCAGGGTGGAGCCGAAGGTTTCCTCGTGCGCCTTTCTTGTGCCCGCCAAAAGATACGAGCCGGTCTCCATCGAGCCTCCCACTATTACCGGCTGGCCCACCTCGCGATAAGCCGGGCAAATCTCCGGCTCTCCCGGCCCAAAAGAACGCGTGGAGCCTTTGCGATGCACCAGTAACTTTTTCTTCTTGCCATCAATTTCGTACTCCTCGATTTTGGCGATGTTATGCGTCACGTCATAAACGATTTGCATACCTAACTCTTGTGCTGATTTCTTGAAAATTCTTTCAAATCCTTCCCGAATCCGATGGGTGATAACCTGCCGGTTGACGAAGGCGGCATTAGCGGCGCAGAGCATCGCTTGATAATAATCTTTCCCCTCGGGCGAATCGAAAGGCGCGCAGCCCAACTCCCGGTCAATGACGGTGATGCCATATTTTGGCATCGCCCTCTCAAAGACCCGCAGGTAATCGGTGGCCACCTGATGTCCAAATCCGCGCGAGCCGCAATGAATCATCACTACAATTTGATTCGGCTGGTCAATTCCATACGTTCTCGCCGTATCCCAATCATAAACATTTTCCTCTTTGACGACTTGCACTTCAAGGTAGTGATTGCCGGAGCCGAGCGTTCCCAACTGCTCCATCCCCCGCGAAAGCGCTTTTTCGCTGACCTTATCCGGATTGGCTCCCGGAAGGTTTCCTCCCTGCTCGATGAAATCGACATCGTCTTTCCAACCGTAACCTTCGCGGATGGCCCAGGGGACCCCTTCTTGCACAACTTTAGCGAACCCTTTTTTATCCAGCTTTATGAAACCCTTACAACCGACTCCGGCAGGAATCAGATAAAACAAAGTATCTATCAACTTTTCCAAAACCGGTTGCACTTGCTCCAAAACGAGATTCGTGCGGATTAAGCGCATCCCGCAGTTGATGTCGAATCCGATGCCGCCGGGGGAAATTACCCCCTCCTTCAAGTCAAAAGCCGCCACCCCGCCGATGGGAAAACCGTATCCCCAATGCCCGTCCGGCATACAGAGCGAATAGCGCTGGATCCCGGGCAAACAGGCAACGTTGGTTACTTGATTATAAACCCCCTCATCCATCGTATCAATCAACTCGCGGGTGGCCAGAATCCGGGCCGGCACCCGCATCCCCTTTTTTTCGGTTATCGGAATTTCCCAGATGTTAGGCGCTACTTCATACTTTTTCATATATCCAAAACCACCCGGGCAAAATACCCGCTCTCATTTTTTTCCAGCTTGAACATATGGTAGGTCACCGCCTTCACGTCGGTTCGCAGCTGCTGCCGCACCGGGTTGATTTTCTCCCCCCAAGCTTTTCCCTGCAAGGCAAAATTTCCGTTTTGAATGATGGAAACTTCAAATTTTGAAAAAAGTTGTGCGTCTTTATCCTTTAAATAAACCAATTCCGACAGCCAGTCAAAAAGCAGGTTGTCCAGTTTTTCCGATTCCAGTGAGATTTCCACTTTTTCGACCGGGTTGACGTCGCCGGATTCAACCATCGCCGAAAAAAGCGCCTGCGCCGCAAGCACAAAAAGCTCCTCCAAGCTTTCCGCCTGAACTTCAAAAGCCAAGTCGGCAATCGCCACGTCGGGAATGAATTCATACTTTCCCATATCTACTCAAAATATAGGTAAAATTTACCTTAAGGGAGAAATTCAGCGAAGCAGTGTTACTTTTTTGAAAAAGACTTCTTCCCCTGCTCGAAAACGCAAAAAATAAAGCCCGGAGGGAAGAATCTGCCCGCGTTCATCTTTGCCATTCCACAAAAACGAATGTTCCCCTGCTGAATAGTGGGATGTCGGCTTGGAATAAACTTTCTGCCCGAGTAAATTATAAATCGAAAACCCCACCTCCATCTGCCTGTCCGTTCTGGCTGTGAAAAGAACGTTGCTCGAAAACGGATTGGGAAACGGTTCGGAGAGAAGAAAAACGCTCTTTTCATTCTCGTGCAAATTTATGCCGGTTCCCGAAGCTGTTAACAAATGCGCATTAGAAGGTTGGCTTTCCACATCACTTTCCCACCTTGTAACCCGGTAGAAATAATCTCCTCCAGATTGCGGCACATCAAAGTAATCAAATTTCCCCGAGTTAATTGTGGCTATATGAGAAACTAAACTTGAATCGCTTCCTCGATAGACCCAAAAGCTGTCAGCATCTTCCATTGGCGGGTTGTTAGCTAAAACTTTAGCTCGAATCATTCGTTTTCCTCCAGACCAGGGCGAAAAACTACCACTAAAACCGACGTAGTTACGCCCAGAAGTATCAGAGCGGTCTTCACCTATCCGTGGATTGGTTGGATTTTCCACGAACCAATGTAGAGCTCCCCAGAACGAGGAATCTCCCACAAACAATACGTTATTTGCTTTTTTAGCCCAGACAGAATTCTGCCCACTCCATTGGACCACCATCGTGTCAAAAGAGAGAGGTGGACCCGGAGGGGAAGCACCAGTATCTTTCTTAACCGAAAGAGCAAATTGAGATGCTGTGTCGGACAGTTGGTCGGGCATAACCAAAGCAGAAAGTTCTTTCACGACATAAAAAGGAGCATTGCAGCTAAACCTTAACAAAATCTGATTATCCGCCCACTGCCCGGAAACGAAAACCGGCCACTCGGCGGTACCATCATCATAATACAGGCTCGACTCCGCCGCCCCCGCCCCAAACCAAAAAAGATGCGGCTGGCCGTTTTCCGACCTGCCGGTTAAGTATTTAACCGAAGCGGGCTGGGCAAAAGTAAGCTGCAAACTGAAAAGCACTGCCGCCAATATGAATACAATCCTCTTGTCCATACGACCTTTTAAGCAACGGCAAGTTAGAAAACTAAACCCAGCTGTCAAGCCCCAAAAACTATTTCCTTTTCAAGCTTTTCATATAATGAATCAGCTTAATCATCTCTTCCTCGGTCAAATAATCGAACTTGGTCATCTCGCTCCCCGGAACCAACGCTTCTGGGTCTTTAAAGTGTTGGATTAACCAATCTTGCGAATGCCTTCGAGTCGCGCCGATTAACGAAGGCCCGGTTGCCGCCTTCCGTCCTCCATCTTCGTGACAGCCGTCGCAGCCGTTCTCCACAAAAAGTTTTTCTCCCTCGTGGGCCAAAAACGGATCGAAACGAGCAGCCACAGCCTGCGCCGCCCGCAGCTTGCGGTCTTCTTTGACGGACAGAAACGTCAAAAAAGCGATTCCGAAAACCACACCGCCTCCGAACAGAAGGGCTAACGGCCTTCGATAAGGCGCTTTCCGTTCTCCCCTATCCAAAAAAGGTAAAAGCAAAAGAAGCAAGAAAAACAATCCGGGAATCACTAAAGCGCCAACCAATTCCCACCTACCCGGGAAGTATTTCAACATCTGAAACAAAAATAGAAAATACCAATCCGGACGAGGAATGTAAGTATCATCGACCGGGTCGGCTACCTCTTCAAGCGGTGCCCCAAACTTCCAGGCCAAAAACAAAAGGGCAGAAATCAGCAAAAAAGCGACGGTTAAATCCCGCGCCGCCTGTTTGGGATAGAAAGCAAAACCTTTTGAGAGGGCATTTTTGGCCGGGTTCCAGCTTCCCGCCGAATTATGTTTTGTGATTAAATAAAGATGCAACCCAACCAGGAAAACAAAAAGCGCGGGCAAAACCAGAACGTGAACGGCATAGAATCGGGTCAAAGCCAAGGCTCCTAATTCCACACCTCCCCGGACGATTTTCAGAACATATTCCCCGATGACCGGCACCAGCCCCATCATATTGGTGCCCACCACCGTCGCCCAATAAGCCCGCTGGTCCCAAGGCAACAAATAGCCGGTGAAAGCAAACGCCGCCGTTAAAAGCAAAAGAAAAACGCCGATTATCCAGGTCAGTTCGCGCGGCTTTTTATAGGCCGACCAAAAAAAGACGCGCAAAAGGTGCAGAGGCACGATGACCATCAAAAACGAAGCGGCCCAATGGTGGATGCCCCGAATTATTTTGCCAAAGAAAACTTTTTCCTGAATGTATCTTACCGAAGCGTGCGCCCCGTCCGGCGTGGGGGCATAATAGAGGGCCAGAAAAATGCCGGTAATTATTTGAACTACAAAAAGAAAAAGCGCCGCCCCGCCGAGGGTGAAAAACCAGTTAGTGGATGGCGGCAGTATCTTTCGCAGCCAAAAGTTGGCCGCTCCTTCCAGCCCCAGCCGCTCATCCAAAAAACGATAGATTTTTTTGAACATGCCGGATTGCTAAACGACGCGAATAAAGAGTTTTCCTTCTTCCACCTTGGTATCAAATTGAGTCAGCGCCTTGGGCGGCGGCCCGGAAATCACTTTTCCTTCCGGACTATAGACTCCCCCGTGACAGGGGCAATAAAACTTTTTCCTCCCGCCATCCCAGCTTACCGAACAACCCAAATGCGTGCAGATAGGGGAAAAAGCGACAAAACCATTTTGCCTGCGAGCCACAAATGCGTAACGGTCGACTTTGGCCTTCAGCCACCCATCTTCTTTTTCGTAGGAATAATCCACCCTCGTCGGGGTTTCGGAAGCGAATTTATCCGCGCTTCCAAGGCCAATCCAATCTCCGGCTCCCTCCTTGCGCAAAATCGGGCTTAAAAGATATCCCCCCAAAGGAATGGCCAACATCGCTCCCACCAAAGTTCCAAGCCCCTTGACGATTAGGCCGAAAAAGTCACGCCGTCCGATTGTATCCATCTTCCGACTTCAACTGTCCAAGTCAGCCTTAATGTTCCCAATCCAAAAAAAAGGCCTCAAAATAAGAGGCCCTCTTTGAAGTTAGTTGTATGCAAACCTAATTTCGCCCGGCCCAGTTTTCAACAAATTGAATCAATAATCGCGTCCCAAAACCGGTCGCGCCTTTGGGAATATAGGGCTGGCCTTTTTCCTCCAAATCCATAGCGGCGATGTCCAGGTGCGCCCAGGGGTAGTTGCCGATGAATTTTTTCAAAAAACGTGCGGCGCTTATCGTTCCCCCCCAGCGTCCGCCGGAGTTTTTCACATCCGCAATGTTGCTTTTTATCAAATCATCGTACTCGTCATAAAGCGGCAATTGCCAGATGCGCTCGGCAGTTTGGAGAGACGCTTTTTTGAGCCGGTCGATGACCCGCTGGTCTGTGCCCATAACCCCCGCGCAAACGTCTCCCAGCGCCACACGGCAAGCGCCTGTCAAAGTGGCGATGTCCACCACCGCTTTCGGCTTGAACCGCTCGGCATAGCTCAAGGCATCCGCCAGAATCAACCGCCCCTCGGCGTCGGTGTTGATGATTTCGATGGTTTTGCCATTCAGCGCCTTCAAAATATCCCCCGGTTTGAAGGCCGTGCCGGAAGGCAAATTCTCCGTTACCGCCATTAGCCCGACCAAATGCACCGGAAATTTCAAGCGAGCCGCCGCGCAAACCGCACCCAAAACGGCAGCGCTGCCGGCCATATCCCCTTTCATCTCATCCATCTTGTCGGCTGGCTTGATGGAAATCCCGCCGGAGTCAAAGGTTACTCCCTTGCCGACCAAAACGACCGTGTCCAGCCGGGGTTTATCGGCGTTGTGTTCCAAAATCATAAAGACTGGCGGCTCCGCCGAACCGCGCGCCACTCCCAAAAGCCCGCCCATTCCAAGCTTTTCAATTTCCGGCTTGGTCAGAACCTGTACCTTAAATCCCCATTTCTTTCCCTGCTCCTTCACGATTTCAGCATAACGAGTTGGATTTAGGTAATTCCCCGGATAATTGGTTAAATCCCGCGCCAGGATGGCGGCCTCAGCGTTAACCCGCCCTCGGAAAACTCCTTTTTCAGTTTTCTGCGCCACCGCCCGGTTGGCAACGAGGATGTTCAAGCGTTTCACCCGCGATTTCTGCCGTTCGTCCAAGGTGGTCATATACTCCGTCATTTTGTAATTGGCCAAAAGCGCCCCTTCCACCATTGCGATGGTCGGCACCTCGGCCCCGCTCACCGGCACCGACTTGGGATAAACCAGCGTAAGCTCCTTTACTCCTAACTCGTTGGCTTTGGCAACCACCCGGCCCAAGGCGCGGCGGACGGCGTCGGCTTCAAAACGGCGTTTGCCGTACCAGTCCAAAATAACCCGCTTGACCGAGCTCGAAGACCCTGAGCTTGTCGAAGGGCCCGGATAGGTAACCGCCGTCTGCCCCACTCTATCGGTGAAATCGCCCGATTTTAAAATCTGGGCGATGGCCCCGCCGGTCCTTTTATCAAACGCCGCAAAATCCGGCTCCAGCTTGTCTTTCTCAAAAACCGGGCAATAAACCGCCTCGGCTTTGAGTTCCTCTAATTTTCCAACCTGAACGTTTATCTCCATCTCTTCTCCTTGATTTGCCGAATAAACAAACCGCCGGCAGACCTGTCAATTACTACTTGGATAGCGGAAAAGAAACCATCAACCTCGTCTTTCCCCTGTCCCCCTGTATTTAAGGGGGACCGGCCAACGGCCGAGGGGGTAAACCGTAGGGGCAATCCCTCCGTGGTTGCCCGCTTTTGCATTCGCAGTCGTAGGGTCGAACCTCGTGTTCGCCCTCCCCCTTCCCGTTTCGGGAAGGGGGTCAGGGGGTTAGGTGTTTTCGCCCATTTCGCTCTTGACAAACCCTTTTCAGCTTTTTACCTTTCCCATTGACGAAATAGAAATAAACAAACTTTTAAAAAGGAGGAAATATGTCCAAACGCTTTTGTTTTTTAACCCAACTTGACTTACCAAGGATTGCCTTCTTTTTTCTTTCCTTTTTCATCTTTTTTCTTTCTTCTCCCGTTTTTGCCCAATTTAACCTGCTTTACCAGAAAAACGGCGCCACCGCCAGTGACAATCTGGGCTACTCCGTGGCTGGAGCCGGGGATGTCAATGGCGACGGCAAAGCCGACTTCATCATCGGCGCTTACAGTGCCGACCCGGCCGGGCTTCCTAATGCCGGCTCCGTCTATCTCTATTCCGGGGCCACCGGCGCCCTGCTTTATCGGAAAGATGGCTCCGATACCCTCTATAGCTTGGGCTTCTCCGTGGCCGGAGCCGGAGATGTAAATGGCGACGGCAAAGCCGATTTTATCATCGGCGCTGCTTTTGCTAACCCGGACAGTCTTGAAGATGCCGGCTCCGCATACATCTATTCTGGCTCCACTGGCGCCCTGCTTTACCAGAAAGACGGCGCCGCCGCCTTTGACTACCTGGGCATCTCCGTGGCCGGGGCAGGGGATGTGAACGGCGATGGCAAAGCCGATTTCATCATCGGCGCTGCTTTTGCCAGTCCGGGCGGTCTTGGCACTGCCGGCTCCGCCTATCTCTATTCCGGCGCCACCGGCGCCCTGCTTTACCAGAAAAACGGCGCCACCTCCGGTGCCAGCCTGGGCGTCTCCGTGGCCGGAGCCGGGGATGTAGATGGCGATGGCAAAGCCGATTTCATCATCGGCGCTTCCCAAGGTTTATCAGGGGGGCCTGGTTCAGCTTTTGTCTATTCCGGAGCCACCGGCGCCCTGCTTTTCCAGAAAAACGGCACCACCGCCGGTGACGGGCTTGGCGTCTCCGTGGCCGTGGCCGGGGATGTGAACGGCGATGGGAGAGCCGATTTCATAGTCGGGGCTCCCAGTGCCGACCCGGGCGGGCTTGCGGCTGCCGGCTCTGCGTATGCCTATTCCGGCGCCACCGGCGCCCTGCTTTACCAGAAAGATGGCGCCGCTGCCGGTGACAATCTGGGCCGCTCCGTGGCCGGAGTCGGAGATCTCAATGGCGATAGCAAAGCCGACTTCATCATCGGCGCTTGGCTTGCCGACCCGACCGGGCTTACTGATGCCGGCTCCGCCTATCTTTATTCCGGCGCCACCGGCGCCCTGCTTTACCAGAAAGACGGCGCCGCGGCCAATGACCTTCTGGGCATCTCCGTGGCCGGAGCCGGGGATGTAAGTGGCAACGGCAAAATCGATTTCATCGTCGGCGCTTACAGTGCCGACCCGGCCGGGCTTACTAATGCCGGCTCGGCTTTTGTCTTTGCGCGCGATACGGTGCCGCCTACCATCACCTGTACTCAGCCTCCTTCGTTCCCCACCCTGACTGGTGAGTGCGGCCGGGCGGTCGAATTCAGCGGCTTCGTCCAAGCAACCGATAACTTTCCGGGTGTTATCACGATTTGCAATCGGCCCTCCGGTTTTATTTTTCCTATCGGGATAACCGTAGTCACCTGCACGGCCATAGATTGGGTGGGTTTAATAGATGTTTGCCAGTTTATAATTGAAGTCAGGGATGTAGAGCCGCCACTCGCCCAGTGCCCAGCCGATACAACGCTAAAAATTTGCCCCGGTCAGGCCGACAGTGCCGTTGTTTTTTCCGCCACGGCCACCGACAACTGCGTCATTGCTTCACTGATTTGTACGCCCTCTTCCGGTTCCGCTTTCCCGGTTGGCTCAACCCCCGTCACTTGCATCGCCAGCGATGCTTCCGGCAATCAGGATACCTGTGGCTTTACGGTCACAGTTGTAAACTTGGCAAAAGGTGACATGAATGGCGACGGGCAGCCCACTTCCGCCGACGTAGTCTTGCACCTTAATTGCACCTTCCTGGGAACAGGAAGTTGCGACACCTGCTTTGCAGATATGAACTGCGACGGGATTTTAACCTCCGCCGACGTGGTCATCGAACTGAACTACGTCTTTTTGGGCATTCAGCCGCCCTGTTAACCTCACCCTCTGACCCCCTGGCCGTGGCCCGAAGCCACGTCTCGGGCAGGCCCTCTCCATAAAAATGGAGAGGGGGATTGTAAATTGAATTCTTGTAGGGGCACCCGCCATTGGCGGGCTGTGCCCATTCCCTCTCGGTATCGTAGGGGCAACCCTCCGTGGTTGCCCTTATTTTTTGCAAAAACGTAGGGGCGCACCTTTAGGTGCGCCCAAGGGTGAACCTCCCTCGGCTTCGCTCGGGACAAGTAAAGGTTCACCCCTACGTAAAAAGGCAACATGCAGAAATTGAGATGTTATTCAAGAACCAATTCCCCTTTTTGCACGTCCACTTTTACGGCGCCTTCCAGCTTGATTTCCCCGGCCAGAATTTTCCGTGCCAGAGCAAAGGCGACTTTTTCCTGCACCAAACGTTATAAAGGCCGCCCCGCCGTTTTAAATAGATTTGAAACTATCTGCTGACTTCTATTTTTCCGGCAATCAGCTCTTCCAAGGCCGTTTCCGCCACCCGGTGCATCCCGGCGCTTCCTTCCACACCCTGTTCCAATTCCCTCAGGCGCTTCTGATTTAAAATCCGGGCCCGCTTGGAAGCGATCAAAACCGCTTCATATTGATTTTGGGCAGATTTATATATTTTTTCAATATCCTTCAGCTCTCTCATAGCTCTCCCTATACCCCTGCCTACCAAGACTCATGCTTTTTGGCAGGGTTTGATTTTTCAAGCTCGGCTACTTCACCACTTCAAAATCGGCATCCACCGGCCCTTTGCCTTCTGGCGGCGCTTCGGTGGAAGTTGAACCGCTCGGTGTTCCGCCCTCGCCGCCCGGCTGCGAAGCGCCCGGCGTCTGCTTGTACATTTCCGCCGCCGCCTGTTGCCAGGCCTCGTTTAGCCGGTCATAAGTCGAACGTATGCGCGCAGCATCTCCCGACTTCACCGCTTCGCGCACTTCCACCGCGGCATCTTCAACCTTCTTGCGCAGCTCGGGCGAAATTTTTTCTCCATATTCTTTCATGTTCTTCTCGGTCTCAAACGCCAGTTGGTCGGCCCGGTTGCGCAGTTCCACCTCTTCCCGGCGCTTTTGGTCCTCGCTCTCGTTCGCTTTGGCGTCGTCCACCATCCGCTTGATTTCAGTCTCATTCAGGCCGCTGGAGGGCTGAATCTTAATCTGCTGCTGCCTGCCGGTGGCTTTATCTTTGGCGGAAACGTTCAAAATCCCGTTGGCGTCGATGTCGAACGCCACTTCAATCTGCGGCATCCCCCGCGGAGCGGGCGGGATGCCGTCCAAAATAAACCGTCCGATGGATTTGTTGCCCGCCGCCATCGGCCGCTCTCCCTGCAAAACGTGGACTTCGACCGAAGTCTGATTGTTATCTGCCGTCGAGAAAACCTCCGCTTTTTTGGTCGGGATGGTGGTGTTCCGCTCAATCAGCTTGGTGAACACCCCGCCCAAGGTTTCAATTCCCAGCGAAAGTGGGGTGACGTCCAAAAGCAGAATGTCTTTCACCTCGCCGGTCAAAACGGCGGCTTGAATCGCTGCACCCACTGCCACCACTTCGTCTGGATTAACGCCCCGATGCGGCTCCTTGCCAAAAACTCTTTGTACCGTTTCAATAACCTTCGGCATCCGGGTCATCCCGCCCACCAGCACCACTTCATTAATCTGGTCAACGCCGAGCTTGGCATCTGCCAAAGCCTTTTTGCACGGCTCAATCGAGCGCTGAATCAAATCGTCCACCAGCTGCTCTAATTTGGCGCGCGTCAAAGTAAAGTTTAAATGCTTCGGCCCGGAAGCATCGGCGGTGATAAAAGGCAGGTTGATGGAGGTTTCCATCGTGGAAGAAAGCTCGATTTTCGCTTTCTCCGCCGCTTCCTTCAAGCGCTGCAAAGCCATTGGGTCTTTGGCGAGGTCGATGCCTTGATCTTTTTTGAATTCGGCAATCAGCCAGTCCATAACCCTCTTGTCGAAATCGTCCCCGCCCAAATGCGTATCCCCGTTGGTGGAACGGACGTCAAAAACGCCATCGCCAAGTTCTAAGATGGAAATATCAAATGTGCCGCCACCCAAATCGTAAACGGCGATTTTCTCATCCTTCTTTTTGTCCAAGCCGTAGGCCAGCGAAGCGGCCGTCGGCTCGTTGACGATGCGCTTGACGTCCAGGCCCGCAATGCGGCCGGCATCCTTGGTGGCTTGCCGCTGACTGTCGTTGAAGTAAGCCGGAACGGTGATAACTGCCTCTGTCACCGGCTCACCCAGATAATCTTCCGCCGTCTTTTTCATCTTGCCCAAAATCATAGCCGAAATCTCCGGCGGGGAATACTGCTTCCCTTCAATCTCCACCCGCGCATCGCCGTTCGGCCCTTCTACAACTTTGTATGGAAAGTTTTTGGACTCTTCGATAACTTCCGAGTATTTACGCCCCATAAACCGCTTAATCGAAAAAATCGTATTAAACGGGTTGGTAATCGCCTGCCGTTTGGCTAATTGACCAACCAATTTTTCTCCGCCTTTGACGAAAGCCACAACCGAAGGGGTGGTTCTCCCTCCTTCCGAATTGGCGATAACGGTCGGCTTGCCCCCTTCCATCACCGCCACGCAGGAATTGGTCGTCCCCAAATCTATGCCTATGACTTTACCCATTTTCAATCATCTCCTTTTCAGTTCTTTTTCGAAATAAAATGTTTCGTGCTCTTCGAGTTTCAACGCTGATTTCAAAGCTTCTTTTTCATCTGAGCTCAAGTGCTCTAAGGGTGCAGATTCAAATAGAGTATTGAGTGTTCGAACATACAGATTGTAAACGGCGGTTCGCCCACCAAGCTGTTTTTCATAACTCACATCCAATGCACCCTCTGGCAAAATCATGTCCTGGTACAACAAAATGAATTTTCCCCTAAATTCCGACAAAGCCTTCACGCTTGGGCCGTCGAGCCAAAGAGCGGTATTGTTTAAAAACTCCTTAAATTCGTCCAATTGTGTTTTTAGCTCATATCCACTTCCTTTGGGAAAGTACGCACTCCAAACTTTGTTTACTGCAGCAATTGCTCGTTGATAGTTTCCCAAGCGCTCTTTTAGGGCATCAGCTCGCGGCCTCTCAACAAACTGCATTTTCAAAAGCCGTTTGTTGGAGAAATAGTTCATCAACCCCGCGACAAAAGCAGCCAAAACCGATGACCCCGCCATTAAACTGATTATCTGCCACCAATTAATTTCATCCATAGGATCTCCTCTTCTTATTAAATTTCCAGTATTCTCACATTTTCTGGCATTGAACCTGAAATATTCGCCAGCCCGTGATTATAACTTCCGCTTGACCGTGCAGGCAACATACTACCGGATTGATACCAATAAACGTCTTGTGGTGGTTGAACAAAATTAACGTGTGGCACTTCCGGCTGATGCCAATATCCACCGTGCGCCCCAAAGGCATAAAAAGTAACCAGAACCCAAATTACCTCACCGCCAGCGATAACTCTTATCAACGTTTTTTTCATCCGTTTCTCCTTCTTTGCGTTGATAACGAAATTCCTCAAATTTTCACCTTGGAAACCTAAAGATTTCCGCGACCCGCCGACAACCAATATACCGTTTTTTTGTCATCTTCATAAAGGAATTCCCTGCCCCCGACCGAAAGCGGCCGGAGGCAGGGGAATTGCTTTGTTGTGAGGGAGATCCGCTCCCGACGCATTTCACTTTAATTGACCGAAATCGAAATCTCTTTCGGCTTGACCTCTTCCGCTTTGGGCAGGGTTATCTGTAATACCCCGTCCTTGTAAGCCGCCTTAACCTTATCCGCCTGAACCAAGGTCGGCAGGGTGAAGGAACGGACAAAGGAACCATAGCTCCGCTCCACCCGATGGAAGGTTTTCTCCTTCTCCTCTTTCTCCTGCTTCTTCTCGCCGCGCAGGGTCAGAACGTTATCCTGCAGGAAAACAGAGATGTCTTCCTTGGTCATTCCCGGGACTTCGGCTTTAACAATCACCTCGTCCCCAGTCTCGGAAATATCGACCGTCGGCGACCACTCGTCCGTAAACCGGACCAATCCGCGCGAAAAGAGGCCATCCATCAAGCGATCCATTTCGTGCGAAAACTCGCCGCCTACGTTAAAAAACGGGCTTGTCCGCACCATCAATCTCGTCATCTTAAATCTCCTTTAATTTTTTTTTATCCTATCTTCCACATCAAAGTTATCTATCAACCCTTGTGCCAAATATTGCAAAACCGGATACTTTGTTGCATGTCAATCTGTTAAATCGATTGATTAAAGCTTCCGGTCAACAGTCTCTGCCAGCCAAAACGGCAGTCAAGTGTAGAACTTGCAGGAAAAACAGCTAATCTGACAGCTATCTTTTTATTCCTAAGTCCTGTAGTTATGAGGGAGATCTGCTCCCGAACAGATACCGTAATTAATACCTAAAAGCGAAAATCCGCCCACCGGCAGTCGCCAGATAAAGCGTATTTCCCGCCAAAACAGGTTTTCCAACCAAAGCCCCCGCCAACTTTCGTTCCCAGAGGATTTCCCCTTTGTCGGTCGAAAGTGCAAACAACCGCCCATCCGCCGAACCAACGATCACCACTAAAGAATTGGCAATAAGGGGCTGGTTAACCAGAACGTCCAGCTTCCGCTCCCAGAGTTTCTGGCCGCTTTCCAGTCGGCAGGCTCCAACCGTGCCGATTGCGGAGGCATAATAGACCACAGAATCGTAAACGCCAAGCGAGCGGACCTTTCCATCTGCTGCAATTTTCCATTTTGTTTTTCCATCCAATGTGGAAATAACTGTAACGGATGAATCTCCCCCGCCAATGACCAAAGCCTCTCCAACCGACTCGAACGTCAAGGCAGTCTGCGCAAGCTTGAAAGTTTTAACGACTTTCCCATCCGACACTGCGTTTAAATCCCCCTCAAAATCGGCCAGCCACAATATCGAATCGGTCCAAACCGGCGGGCAGGAAAAAGGAGCCAGCCCCAGTCTCCAAAGCTGCTTCCCATCATCCGCCCGCAAGGCATACACCCACCCCCTTAGGTCGCTGGCCAAAACGGTTCCGGCCTGGTCATCTCCCCTTCTTTTGAAGGTTAGCGCTTCCCCTCCCTCGTTTAAATCAAACCGCCAGTTGACCGCCCCATCCACGAGGGAATAGGAAAAGACCTGGCCATTCCCGGATTTCTCGGCAACGATAAGGTTTTCCCGCCCGTCGAAAATTACTCCCGCAGGCACTCCCGAAATATCATAAACCCCTAACTTTTTGCCGCTTTGCTTATCCAAAAACCATACCGAACGATTTTTAGTGGGCATTGCGACTACTTCTCCAAAAACGACCGGCCCGCCCGCCGCTTCCCCGGGAGCGTCAAAACTCCATAAAAACCTCGGCTCTTTGGTTAAATCGGCGGTTATTTTATTTTCCAACGGCTTGGAAAGTAAAAATGGCTCCAATATCACTCGATTAGAGCAGCCCAAAAGAAAACCGGCGACCATCAAAAATGAAAACAGCCGCCGGCTACGATTGCTATAAAACACGCTTCAGTTCTTTATCGCCAATCTATCCAAAACAAAAGCATATTCAAACGCAATTTCTTTGAGAAAATCATACCGGCCGGAAGCGCCTCCATGCCCCGCCCCCATATTCATTTTCAACAGCAAGCCGTTGCTGCCCTTTTTTAAAGCCCGGAGCTTCGCCGTCCACTTGGCCGGCTCCCAAAAGGCCACGCGGGGATCGTTTAAACCTCCCGTGATGAGAAGGTCGGGATACTCCCTGGCGGAAACGTTATCATACGGCGAATAGGTCATCATATAATCGTAAAACTCTTTCTTGTTCGGATTGCCCCATTCTTCGTATTCGGTGACCGTCAGCGGAATGGTCGGATCCAGCATCGTGTTCATCACGTCCACAAAGGGAACTTTCGCCACCACTGCCTCAAACAAATCCGGCCGCAAATTGGTAACCGCTCCCATCAAAAGCCCGCCGGCGCTGCCGCCGTTAATCGCTAAATTTTCTTTGGAAGTATACTTTTCTTTGATTAAATGCTCCGCGCAGGCGATAAAGTCCGTGAAAGTGTTTCGCTTGTGAAGCAGTTTGCCGTTCTCATACCACGGTCTGCCCATTTCTCCCCCGCCACGGATATGGGCGATGGCGAAAATGAACCCCCGCTCCAAAAGGCTCAGGCGGTTGGAGTTAAAGTTCGGGTCGGAGCTTATGCCGTAAGACCCGTAGCCGTATAGATACAAAGGATTTTTTCCGTTACTGACCATCCCCTTTTTATAGACCAACGAAATCGGAATTTTGACTCCGTCGGAAGCGCTGGCAAAAATCCGTTCCGACTGATACTGCTTGGGGTCATACCCGCCCAAAACTTCCGTTTGCTTTTTCAGCTCCCGCGCTTTGGTATCCATATTGTAGTCAAAAACCGAATTGGGAGTAACCAGCGAGGTGTAATTGAAGCGCAAAATATTAGTGTTAAAATCCGGATTGGCCGCCCGATTGACGTTGTAAACCGGTTCCGGGAATTCGACGTAATGAGTCAGGCCGGTCGTCTGAATCATAACCCGTATCCTTTTCAGCCCCGCCTCGCGTTCGTAAACAACCAAGTGATTTTTGAAAGCGTCCACTCCGTCAACTTTTACTTCAAGGCGATGCGGAAGAACATCCTTCCAATTCGCCTTGGACGGATTGGCGAGCGGCGCTTCCACCAGCTTAAAATTTTTGGCGTTGTCGTTGGCGACGATGTAAAACTTATTTCCCCAGTGCTCCACCGAATATTCCATTTCATGCTGGCGGGGATGAATGACTTCAAACTCGCCGGCCGGGCCGTCCGCTTTCAAATACCATACCTCGGAGGTCGTGTTGCTGCCCAAGTTCATCAGCAAATACTCTTTGCTGCGGGTCTTGGAGAGCTCCAAAAAAAACGCTTCATCTTTTTCGTGATAAATCAAAGGGTCGTTCTGTGGATTATCCCCCAGAGTATGCCGGAAAAGCTTAAAAGGCCTTTTGGCTTCATCCAAAGTCGTGTAGAAAATCGTCTGGTTGTCGTTGATCCATTCCAAAGAGGTCGCCGTATTCGGGACCTCGTCTTTCAAGAGCTGTCCCGTGGCCAAATCCTTGACCTGAATGGTGTAGGTCTCCGAGCCCAACGTATCCGTGGAGTAAGCTACAAGCTGGTGATTTGGGCTTGGCTTGTATGCTCCAATCCGAAAGTATGGCTTTCCGGCTCCAAGGACGTTGGCGTCCAAAAGAATCTCTTCGGAAGCATCCATACTCCCTTTTTTCCGGCAGTAGATGGAATACTGTTTCCCCTCTTCCGTGCGCGTGTAATAGTAATAATCGTCGATTTTCTCCGGCACCGATAAATCGGTCTCCTTAATCCGGCCCAGCATTTCTTTATAAAGCTTCGCCTGCAAAGGTTCGGTGTGCTTCATCACCGCCGCAGTGTATTTATTCTCCCCCTCGAGGTAGGAAATGACCTCCGGATTATCCCGGTTTCTTAACCAGAAATAATTATCCGTGCGGACGTAACCGTTCACGGTATCAATTTTCGGAATAACCTTCGCCACCGGCGGCATTATGGTTTCTGCATTCATCTTTTGAAAACTCCCAAAAACTCCGAGAATAACCAGAACCCCCAAACTTATCAAGCCGCAGAATCTATCTTTCAAACCCATTTAATTCTCCTTTCTTCCTTTTGACAAAACTCGAATATAAGAGTTTTTTGTCTGAACCGCCACTGATCTGAAATTTTCCTTCCGACTTCGACACGGTCGGGGAGGAATCTGGCTTGCCCCGAAGCCGGTCGAGGGGGCGGGGTATTGGGCGGCCTAAACCCTGTAGTTTTAAGTGGCGCAGGTTAGGCTTTATTTAACCTGCGTATGGCCGGAAGTTACTCCCACCATAACGGAAAAGCGACGAGATGATAATGGCTCAATCGACAATGACCCAATGAAGCAATCGTCAATTTTCTAAAAATTCCACCCAAAGAAGAAATCAAAGCGGGTTTTCGGCTCGATTTTTTTGAAATCAGTGCGCCGTGCCCAGTCGAAACGCAATACGGCTAAATAACCCAAACTAATGCGGGCGCCGATGCCAAGCGCTCCCTTTAGCCGGCCAAAATCTTCGTTCCAGGCGTTCCCCGCATCAAAGAAAAGCGCTCCCCGAATTCCTTCCATCCCGATATTCCCAAAAGGAAAGCCCACCACCAACCGGTTGATTAAAGGAAAACGGAGTTCGTTGGAGGCTATTACCATATGCCGCCCGTAAAAAGCGCGCCGCGAGTATCCGCGCAAAGACCAGCTTCCTCCCAAATAAACCCGCTGCGGCTCTTCTCCGGACGAAGAAAACCCGGCCAGCCGCACGGCAAAGGCCGAAGCGCGGCCCAATCGGAAATATTTTCTTAAATCTCCCGATGCCGAGCGGTAAAAGAGATTCAAATTCTTGATGTCCGACGACAGACTCACGGTGAAATTATAGCGCTGCCCGTCTATCGGCCCGGAAAGCTCCCAGATGGAATTGTCCTTTATCCAGGAAAGCGAACCGGTGAAAAGCGTGGCGTCCCGTCGGCTGCCAAGCAGGGTGTAATTTCGTCTCGAAAAGCGCAAAAACCCGGTCGCCTCCACCCGCTGAAATTTCGACAAAGGGTAGCTGGCAAAAACCGCTCCCCCCGCCTGCCGCTCGTCAAAAAGCCCGTAAATATCATCCAAATACTCGTCGTAGAAATGATATGCTCCCACCCCGTAATTTATTCGATGGGTTTTGTTGATGTAGGTAACTCCCACGTTAAAACTGGATAAAATCGAATTCCGGCTGCGCGCTGTATTGCTCAAAAAAAAGTAATACTGCTTGTTTCCCAGAACGTCGGTCAATGCGGTCTGCATGCCGCCGATGGGGCCATACACGGCGTCGTAGGCCACCGCCGACTGGGCCAAATCAAACGAAAAATCATTTTTGTATTTGACCTTCCCTTTGGATTTCTCCCCTTCCAACTTTTCGGGCGACCAGGCCAGAAGCGCGGGTGTTGAAACCGGTTCCGCCGGAAAAGAATCCAATCCCGGATAATTCAAAGCATAAATTTGGAAATTGAAATTCTTAAAGCCGGAAAAAATAATTTTTTTTCCATCCGCCGAAAATTTTGGATGGGTCACGCCGGTTAAAAGTTTGCTTATCCGATGCGGCCGCAAGCCCCCGTCCAAAACGTAAATATCCGTTCCTTCCCCCCGGTTGGAGGCGTAAAGAATCGACTTCCCATCCGGCGCAACCGATGGATACACATCTTTCTGCGGCCCCTGCGTAAGCGGTGTAACCTGCCGGTCAGCCAAAGTCATTCTATACAAATTGGTGTATCCCTCCGACCCAAACTGCCCCCGGTCGGAAGCGAAAAGAATGGAACTTCCATCCGCCGCAAAAGCCGGGTCGCGGTCTTCGTAAATGTCCGCCGTCAAACGCACCAGATTCCGGGTCGTCCGCTCAACCGTATAGAGATCGGAAAACCCCGATTTTTCAATCCCCTCAAAACAAAGTTTGGACCCGTCCGGCGACCAGGCCGGCGAGGAAATGCCGATAAGATTCGGAAAATCGTATTCTTCAATCACCTTGCGTTTCGGCACGCTGTAGACATACAGACGGTCTTTTTCGTTGTTCTTTGAAACAAAGGCGACCTCGCCCTTTGAATTGGCCGAAATCCCGGAGCGGAAAAGATGCAAGGACTCAAACGTGCGCGAACGTTCCCCCTTGACCAGGGTAACCGGTTTTTTATTTCTTTCACCGTTCATCGGAACCATATACAGCCCCGAATATCCCAGCCGGTTCGCTTTATAAACCACCCAATCCCCCCGGTTTTCCCCTTCGGTCAAATGCACCGGCGTCGGCTCCACCGAAAGCCCCCCGGAAGAAAGCAAAACCGAGCTTCGGTCCGGAAATTCCCGCTCTTTGACTTGCGGATAAAACCGCTGCTTCAAACTAAATTCCCATTCTTCTCCCAGCTTTTTTAAGTCTTTTTGATAAACCAAATACACCAGTTCTTCAAAACTTTCTCCCCGCCACCAGTTTTCAAAAATTTCCAAAAGCCGGTCGTATCCATATTTTTCCGACAGGAAGCGAAGAAAGGATTCCCCCTCCTTGTACATCATAAAACTTCCCGAAATCTGGTACAGATTGGGAACCGAAACCAAAATGTTGTTCACCGCCAAATCCACCATCACCATCCGCGCCTGGTCATCTTCCGCCCGGCTCCAAGCCTCGGCGATTCCTTCCGTGAACCACAAAGGGGCAAAAGGTCCCCGCGTTTTTTTATGCGCCCGCATCACCGCGCTGATTTTTTCCAGGGTGAAAACGTGAATCAGCTCGTGCCGCAAGACTTTTTTAAACTCGGTGTAGGACCCGGTATAGGGCATCACCACCCGCCCCTTGAAAAACTCGGTGAATCCGCCGGTTCCCTCGTCAATCATATCCGGGATTACGTTGGTCTGTTCGAAGTAATTGGGCGAGCTGTATAAAATCAGCGGAATCGAATGGCCGATGGCCAGATTAAAGGAATTGGAAAATTCCCGGTACGCCTCCTCGGCTAACCGGGCACCGATTTCGGCGACCTCTACCTCTTCGTCGTAGTAGTAAATTTTGAAATGCTCGGTCGTTAAAACCTGCCAGGCAAACCGGGTGTATTGCACCTTGTTCTGGCCGAAGTAAAATTGCGCCCTTGCGCTCGAAAACAAAAGCAGGATGACAAGAACGATTCTGAAAGTCGGTTTCATCTTTTTACAGTGTCGGCTCTCTCCCTTTGTATCTCCACTCCTTAATAAAATACGCAACCAGCCGCCAAAACTAAAGCCCCTTTTCACAGTTTTTCAAGGTAGGGGCAGGTCCCTGCCTGCGGTGAGCGAAGTCGAACCGTGCCCCTTTCAAATCGCACCCGCCGGTAGCCGGCACTTTAGTGCCGGAAACCCCTCGACTAAAGTCGAGGCTACCAAAAGAGGATTATCTTAATGTTGACTATTTTCTCTTTCCTTTTAAGTTTGCCCTCCAATGACGGAAAAAAAGGCCCAAGAGAGGGTTTGTGTCCTGCTTTTGGAAAAAATCCATCCGTACGCCAAAGAACAGTTCCAGCAGCAGAACTACACCTTATCCGAAGAGCCAAAGTCCATCTCCGAAGCCGAGCTGGCCAAAGCGGTTGAACCTTTGCACCTCCTGGGCATTCGCTCCAAAACGCGCCTGACCGGAAAAGTGCTAAAAAAAGCCCCCAACCTCTTGGCCGTCGGCTGTTTTTGCATCGGCACCGACCAGGTGGACCTGGCCGAGTGCACCCGAAGGGGAATCGCCGTCTTTAACGCGCCCTATTCCAACACCAGAAGCGTTACCGAACTGGTGATAGGCGAAATCATTATGCTTTTGCGCCGGACTTTTGAGAAGAGCAACGCCGCCCATCAAGGGGTCTGGAGCAAAAGCGAAGACGCCAGCTTTGAGGTGCGCGGCAAAACTTTGGGCATCGTCGGCTACGGCCATATCGGCTCGCAGGTTTCGGTGATTGCCGAGGCTTTGGGAATGAACGTCATTTTTTACGACATCGCCGATAAGCTGGCACTGGGCAACGCCCGCCCGGTGCATTCGCTGGCCGAACTTTTGCGGCGGGCCGACATTGTCACCCTACACGTTCCCGATACAAAGGCCACCCGCAATATGCTTGGCGCCAAAGAGCTGGCGCAGATGAAAAAAGGAAGCTGTTTGATTAACACCAGCCGCGGCACGGTGGTCGTTCTCGAAGACCTTTGCCAAGCGCTAACCGACAGCCATCTGCAAGGCGCGGCGATAGACGTTTATCCCAACGAGCCCTCCAGCTCCAGCGAGCGCTTTAAATGTCTTTTGCAGGGTTTGCCCAACGTGATTTTGACCCCGCACATCGCCGGCAGCACCGAGGAGGCGCAGGCCGACATCGCCCAGAAGACGTCGGCTCGTTTGATTCGCTTTTTGGAATTCGGCACCACCACCGGAAGCGTCAACTTTCCGGAAGTCGAACTGCCCGTGCTGAACAAAAACCATCGCATCATTCACATTCACAAAAACGTCCCCGGCGTAATCCGGCAGGTCAGCGAAATTCTGGCGCGGCACAAATACAACATCGAAGGGGAATATCTGCGCACCACCCACGAGTTGGGATATCTGGTGACCGACGTCAACCGCAAAGTCACGCCGGAAACTTTTTCCGAGCTGCAAAAAGTCCGCGCCACCCTCAAAGTCCGTGTTTTATTCTAAGTGAGCGCCGCCAACAAATTTCTCTCCTTTAATCCCGGCCCTTCCCAGCTTTACCCGGAAATCGAAGAAGATATCCAACAGGCTTTGAGCGAACATATTCTCTCTTTATCGCACCGCTCCGAAAAATTTGGAGAAATAGTCAAGAAGGCCAAAGACAACCTGCGCGCCTATTTTTCCATCCCGGAGGGCTATCATATTTACTTTGTTTCTTCCGCAACCGAAGCCATGGAGATAGCGTTGCGCAATTGCTGCGGGAATCGCAGTTTTCACTTTATCAACGGCGCCTTTGCCCAAAAATTTTTTGTCTCCGCCCAGCTCGTAAAGAAAAACCCGCTGCATTTGACGGCCGAAGAGGGCGGTGGTTTCGCATCCGACCAGACCTACATTCCCGCCGAGTGCACGCTCGTTTGTTTAACCCAGAACGAAACCTCCACCGGCATCCGCCTGCCGTATGATTTCATCCAAAAAATTCAGCACACTTATCCCGAAAAACTTGTCGTTGTTGATATTGTTTCTTCGGCGGCGACCGAACGCGTCCCTTTCGATGCCGCCGATTTTTGGTTTTTTTCCGTCCAAAAAGCCTGCGGCCTTCCCGCAGGCTTGGGAGTTTTGATTGTTTCCAAAAGGGCTCTGGCCAAGGCGCGCGCGCTGGCGGCGCAGGGAAAGGATATCGGTTCGCATCATTCCCTTTTGTTGCTGGAGGAATTTGGCCGGAAAAACCAGACTCCGGCCACTCCCAATATGCTGGCTATCTATTTGTTAAGCAAAAGGTTTGAACGGTTAGTTAAAGTGGGGACTGAAACCGTGGAAAAGGAAACCTATGAAAAAACCAAAATGCTTTTCGGCTGGCTCGGCAATCACCCGCTTTTGAAATTCTTTGTCAAAAACCTTGCCGACCGTTCCTTTACCGTCATCCCCATCCTCCTGCCGGAAAACCGCAAGCCAAAGCAGGTGCAGGAAGCGTTAAAGCCGCATAATATCGCCATCGGCGCGGGCTACGGCGCTTACACAGAAACCCAAATCCGCCTCGCCAATTTCCCGCAGCATTCAAAAGAGGACGTAAGGCGAGTTATTGAAGCAATTGACGAAATTCTAAAATCGTAGGGGCGAATCCCTGGCCGAACTCGAGCTCGGCTCGGGCAGGCTTGTGTTCGCCCCCCTTCCCGATACGGGCAGGGATAAAGATGAAAACCGGGATTATTGGGAGGCAAAAACGGTGGGAAAATAAGACAGAGATCGGAGATTGGAGATTAGCAAAAACAGTGGAGATTTGGTTGCGATTTTGCGAAAAAAAGCAAAAAAATCCCCCCCTATTTTTTGAGGGATGCAAAATCGAGGCGATTTAGCAGGGGAAATTGGGGAATCACCCCCTGCTCCGTCCGGACGGACGGAGCGTCCCCCTTGGTAAGGGGGACAGGGATAATTTAGGAGAGGGAGGGGCGGGTTGCCCCAGGCTTTCGCGTGGGGTTAAACCGGCCCCTACAACCTTTCCTTTTTGACCCTTCGACTACGCTCAGGGTCTTCGCTTCGCTTCGAGTTCAGTGTGTGCGGGATAAAGCGGCACGGAAAATAAGATGGGAAGTGTTCACCATCCCGCCTCCCGCATTCTGAGGAGCTTTCGTCCTCCGGCTTAATTGGCGCATAGCCGGGGGAGGCGTTTGTTGCGCCTGACCCGTCCATACGGACGGGCTCTTTGACCGCGCGCTTACCCCTTCCCAAACTCAGGGATAAGGGCGGTCGTTTGTTTGGGGAACGTGCCGCTTTTTTGAGCCGTGGAAGACGGACGAGCCAGCTACCGTGGCCAGTGGTTCGGCTGCGCTCACCATCTTCGAGGCCCATCCCACACACACATCCCTGGCCGAACCCGAGCTTCGGCTCGGGCAGGCCCTCTACTAATAGCAGATTTTCGGTTTTGCCTCAACTTTTCTCCGGATTTTGAAAGCGGGTATAAGAGATTAAAGTTCAAAGAATTGGGAGAGCGGATAAGAGTTATCCGGTTAAATTTTTGAGAAAAAAAGCAAAAATAAAAGAGAAAGTCTTTTTTTCTGAAAAGTTCGGATGTTGGGGGGCAATAAGTTGCGTCGGGAGTAATTCCTGATGCAAAAGGGCACGGCACGCCGTGCCCCTACGGGTGGCAACGGAATTTATTGTAGGGGCAGGTCTTGTGCCTGCCCGGTTTTTCGGAACGGCGGAATTTTCGCCCACACCGACCCCACCACCCAGGGCACCCACTAGAGGTGCCCCTACAAAAACACCCCCTCGGCCTTTTCCCTCGACTGCCCCTCGACGCTGCTTCCTCGGCTACGCTCGGGACAAGTCGGGGTAAACGCTCGGGATAAAGGCCGGTCCCCCTTAAAAAAAAGGGGACAAAAAGGAGGGCAGGCGGGAGAGGCGACCTCGCCTTTACGAAAAAACAAAGGGAAACGGGTTCAAAATATTGAACCCCTACGAAAAATGCCGGAGATTGGAGACTGAAGATTTGAGATTAGTCCACCCGTCTTCCCTACCCAGATGCTTCACTTCCCTCGACTGCACTCGGGACAAGTCGTTCAGCATGACAATTCAGTGGGAAATTTTGGATTTAGGGGGAGCAGGTGATGGACGTATGAAGAAAAACAACATTCAGCTCAAGAACTACATCAGCAGATGTGAGAATCGTGTCACAATTAAGATCTGAAAAGCATAAGTCACAAGCTCCTTCACCTAAAAATACACAATTAAGCATCAAAACCACATCGGATGAGCTCAAAGAGTTATCAGCATTCATATCCCCCTTGGTGGAAATACAGTTATTTTGAGCCAATAAATTTTTTAAAATTGAAATATTATCACCACCCTCATTTGCTATAGCCAAATCAATATCTCCGTCACCATCTAAGTCGGATGCAAAAACTGCACGTGGGTTTAAACCCGTTCCAAAGTCGATTTTTGGAGCAAAAGTTCCGTCTCCATTGTTGGTTAGAATGGAAACAGTACTGACTCCCGAATTCGCTACCGATAAGTCGGGATCACCATCTCCATCAAAATCGGAAGCAAAAACAGAACGAAGGCCTATTCCAGTTGTTGGATAGTCTACCTTGGGTGCAAAAGTAGCGTTCCCATTGTTCTTTAAAATAACGACTCCATTACCGTTGGCCACTACTACGTCATTGTCTCCATCATTGTCTAAATCCGAAACAAAAACTGAAGATGGGCCAGAACCTGTATAAATATAATCGAGATTGTTTGAAAAAGTACCGTTTCCATTATTTTTAAAGATATTAATAAAGGGAGTACCATTATCTGCCACGGCTAAATCAAAATCTGAATCACCATCCAAATCGGAAGCAAAAACCGAAACAAAATCTATCCCGGTCCCATAATCAACCTTTCCAGCAAAAGTTCCATCTCCATTGTTCATCAAAATGGAAATACTGCTTGGGCCGGTACCGTTCGCTACGGCCAAATCTAAGTCCGCATCACCATCTAAATCGGAAACAAAAATAGAGAAGGAAGCTGCGCCCGTTCCATAGTCAACTTTGCTTGCAAAAGTTCCATCTCCATTATTTTTAAACACTGAGATACTTTGGCTAAAATTGTTAGCAGAAGTCAAATCAAAATCACCGTCTCCATCCAAATCGGATGCAAAAACTGAGGCTGGATTGAAGGCGGTAGAGTAATCAACCTTTACTGGAAAAGTCCCCTCTCCACTGTTCTTAAGAATAGAAACCGTATGACTGTAATAATTGGCTACCGCCAAATCTAAGTCCGCATCACCATCTAAATCCGACGAAAAAACAGAAAAGGGACGGTCTCCGGTCGGGTAATCAACCTTGGGAGCAAAAACAGGGCCGACGGCAAAAAGTGCGCTGGGCAGCGCAAACAAAAGCAGTGTACAAAAGGCATACCTCTCGGTCATACAGATTTCCTTTCTTAACCAACTAAAAAATACGACCTGAACATTTTAAAGTCAACCCCTATTCTCACTCCCCCGCCTTCGTCCACTGGGCAACGTTTTTCAAAGACAGTTTGATGGACTGGATGGGGGAAATAAAGTCCTCTAACTTGTTGGTGTAAAAGGTGCAGCCGACCAGGTCGGAGGGGAGAATTTCGGTGTCTTCCTTGTTGTCCAGAGCGACATCCCCTTTGGCGGTTTTCAGGACGATGGATTTGACCTGGTCCTTATCGCCCAAGTTTGGAGTCGTTTCCAGAGAGGCAAAGACGCGCAGTTCGGTTTTTTCGCCCGTGGTGCCGCTGGCTTTTTTGCGGTAGGCGGTAAAAGCCTGCATCTCGAAAGTGAGGGTGGCAACCAAATCGCCATTCTTGCTCATACCGTAAAAAACGGTGTTTTGTATGGGAGCGACCTCCACGTTCTGGGCTTTGTCCAGCCGGGCGGCGATATCCGGATGAGTGCGAAAAAGGGCCAACCCTTGTTCTTCAGGAATGTCTTCCACGTCGGTGTAGTAGCGCAACTTGCGCAGGGTAGCCATATAGGGCTGACCAGACTTGCCGGGGGAACGGGTGGCTAAATAGGCCAGAGCGTAGCTATCCGCTTCTTCCTCGTAGCCGCGGGAATAGCCGGAAAGGGCGATGGCGGATGAAACATTGCCCAAAAGCGTAACGACATTGGCGACGGCCGCGCCCTTCGATAGTTTGTCATCCTTGCTTTTGGCGGCGGTGATTACCCCGGCCAGGATACCGGCGGCGGTGGAGATGGTTTGGGCTTTTTGGGCGCTTCTAAATTGACGGTAGCCGTGGCGCATTTCGACGTGGGTGATTTCGTGCGCCAAAACGCCTTCCAGCTCTTCCTCCGATTCGACGGCATCGAGCAGGCCAGTCGTCACAAAAATCTGGCCGGCAGGACAGGCGACGGCGTTGGGGACGTCATTTTCCACGACGTAAAATTTGTAGTTGTAGCCCTTCAAGGGCGCGGGCCAATTATCCAGAACTTTATTGCCGACCGTGCGCACGCGATCATTCAGGCGGTCATCGGTTACCACCGGGTTGTAGTTGCGGAACATTGAGGCAACCTGCTGGCCCAAATAGCGCTCTTTTTCGAAGCCCGAGACGGTTGGATAGGCGCGGAAACAGACCAGGCATTTGCGGTAACCGGCCGCTTGAGCATCGCCCAGGGTGGCGAAGCGTTCGCTTTCTTTTTGGCCGGGCATATGGTTGCAGCCATCGACGTGCAGAACCTGGCTGGGCTTGGAGCCGACGTAAAGTTTGGCGGAGTTATCCCCCAATTCGGAGGCGAAGCTGCGGTTGACCGTCGCTTCCACCGCCTCTTTGGTGATGGGGCTGCCGTCATCCGATTTCAGCTCGATTTCGGTTTTTCCCAGCTGTTTGCTGGAGATGGAAAACTTGACGTTGTCTTTGGCTTCGACTTTGTCGATATGAATCGGCACCGCTTCGCGCAGGGGGAATAAACGCCCTTTTTTGTATTCATAATGGAATTCGCCTAAGGGAACGTCCAAATAGACCTTGCGGGATTGGTTGAGCGTTTTGCGCAGGTACAAGGTTTTCCCCTCGTAGCTTTTGGCCGCCTGGGCGGCTTCCGGCAGGACCGAGGCGGAAAGCGGGGAAGCAATGAACGCAAACGCCAGTACGCTTAAAACAAAACTGATTTTCATAGACCCTCCTATTGGTTTTTTGAGCCTCACGGCGGAAAATAGCGGACATAAAAAGAGAATGTCAACACGAAATAGGGCAGGCAAGGGGAGGTACCCGTACAAAAAATTTTGTCTTCGTAGGGGTACCTCTTGCGGGTACCCGGCAAACGGGCGAACAGGAGGTCCGCCCCTACGGCCTCACCCTGTAGTCCCTGGCCGTGGCACGAGGCCTCGGCTCGGGCAGGCCCTCTCCACTCGTGGAGAGGGACGGGCGATGGATTCGACTTCGCTCACAACAGGTTCATGAATCGCCCCTACAAAAAACAAAGATTGGAAAGAACCTTACCCAAAATGCTCTTTGTCTTCGAGGTATTCGGCGTAGCGGAAGAGTTTTTCGGAGGATTTTAGGGAAAGGCCGCGCTCGGATTTTCTTAAAATTTCGAGGCGTTCCAGTTCGGTTAAAAAACCAGAAACCGCGCCGTCTGATAGGCCCGTTGCGCTGGAAAGGATTTCTTTGGTTTCTTCCGCGGAGAGCAAAACGTCGGAATTGCCCCGTTCGGTGAAGGCCAGCCACAAAGCAGCGGCCAGACGGGCGCCTTCGGTTTTTTTGGATAAGAAGGCCGCTTTTTCCAAACTGCGGCTGCGACGGGCCAAATACTCCACCAGCTCCAAAAGAAATTTGGGATTGGCGAAAAGATAGGATTCGGCCAAATGGCGGGGGAGCTGAAGAACGACGGATTCTTCGGCGGTTTCGGCCTGCCAATCGTAGGGGGCGCCTAAAAGAAACTCTTCGAGGCCAAGAAAGCTGCCGTCGGTCAAAACTTTCTGCAGGGCGCGTTTTTCTCCCTTGGTTTTAAAAAGAGAAACCTTTCCTTTCTGCAGCAAAGAGAGCGCATCCGAGCTTGCTCCTTCGCGGAAAATTATAGTCGAAGCAGGGAAAACTTTTTCGTAGTCGGAGAGCTTCACACCGCGAACGCCTGCCCGGCCAGGGAAAAATCAGGCTCTGCGTTGGAGGGAACCGGCTGTTTTTTCTTCAGGTGGGCGGCCTGCTCTCCGGCGTGGAACGAGCTGCGCACCAGCGGGCCGGAATAAACGTACTGGAAGCCCATTTTCTCCCCTGCTATGCGCAGCTCCTCGAATTCATCGGGATGGTAATAACGCTCTACCGGTAGATGCCAGCCGCCGGGAGAAAGATACTGGCCGATGGTTAATATGTCGGTGCCGCAACTGCGGATGTCCTGCATGGTTTGAAGGAGTTCGTCGGTGGTCTCGCCGCAGCCGACCATTATGCCGGATTTGGTGGGGATATCGGGATACTGTTCCTTGGAACGGCGCAAAAGCTCCAGCGTCCGCTCGTAGATTGCGCCGAGGCGGACTTTGCGGTATAAACGCGGCACGGTTTCGGTGTTGTGGTTCAAAACGTCCGGGCGGGCATCTAAAACTGTCCGGAGAGCTTCGAGGCTGCCCCGGAAATCGGGAATAAGCACTTCAACCTGACAGCCGGCAATCGCCCGGCGCATCTCGTGGATGGTTTCAGCAAAAATGAAGGCGCCGCCGTCTTTCAAATCGTCGCGTGTCACCGAGGTGACTACGATATACTGCAATCCAAGACGACGAGCAGCTTCCGCCGTGCGGCGCGGTTCTTCCAGATCGACGATGCCGTTCGGCTTGCCCCGCTTGATGTCGCAAAAGGTGCAGCCGCGGGTGCAGAGTTGCCCCAACAAAAGGAAGGTGGCGGTATGGCGTTCGTAGCAATCGCCGATATTTGGACAACCCGCCTCCTGACAAACGGTGTTCAGCCCCAAGTCGGATAAAAGCGCTTTGGTTTCGCGATAGTTGCCGCCCAGGGGCAGCCTGACTTTCAGCCAGTCCGGCTTCCGCAGAGGGACTTGGGTTTGAACCGTTGCTTCGCTCATCCGCAGGCCAATTTAATCTATAGAACCTGCCAAATCAAACTTTGGCCGCCGTTAGTTCGTCCTTCAAATTCTCAATATATTTTCCGGCTGCCACGGCGGCGGTGGTGCCGTCGCCGACGGCGTTCGTGACCTGCTTGCAAAGCTGGGCGCGCACGTCGCCGATGGCGTAGATGCCGGGAAGGTTGGTTTCCATCCGGTCGTTGGTGAGAATGTATCCCAGCTTGTCCTTGTTCACCGGCTCGCGGAAAAGGTTGGAGTTGGGAACGAAACCGATGAAGATGAAAACCGCGCCGACCGGCAACGTTTTCGTTTCGCCGGTTTGGACGTTCTTCAACTTCACGCCGGAAACCTTATTGCCGTTCCCCATGATTTCTTCCGCCGCCGTGTTCCAGATGACTTCGATTTTGTCATTGGCAAAGGCCCGCTGCTGGATGATTTTTTGGGCCCGGAAGCTGTCCCGCCGGTGGATGAGATAAACCTTGCTGCCGAATTTGGTCAAGAAAGTCCCTTCTTCGACCGCCGAGTCTCCCCCGCCGATGACGGCGATGACTTCCCCCTTGAAGAAAGCCCCGTCGCAGAGCGCGCAGTAGCTGACCCCCTTGCCGGCGTATTCCAGTTCTCCGGGAATGCCCAATTTTGTGGGCGTGCCGCCGGTGGCGATGATGACCGCTTTGGCCCGATAAGTATTCTCTTCGGTTTTGACGACCTTCTCATTCCCTTCGGAATAAATTTCCGTCACGTTCTCGGTGCGGATTTCCAGCCCGAATTTGCGGGCGTGGTCTTCCATTTTTTTGGCCAGCTCCGGCCCGCCGATGAGTTCAAAGCCAGGATAATCTTCCACCCAGGCGGTGTTGACGATTTCACCGCCGGGAATTAATTTTTCGAGCAAAACGGTTTTCAGATTGGCGCGCGCGCTGTAAAGCCCGGCGCACAATCCACCCGGCCCGCCGCCTACGATTACCACGTCATAGATAAATTCCATATACCTCTTTCTTCTGTCGTTTCATTGCTTTTTATACAACCAAACTTGGTTCCTTTACGTTCCTCGCGCTTCGCTCGAAAAACGCAGGTTGGCCTGCCCGGCTGGGCATCGGGCCCGGCCAGGGATGAAACTCAACCTGCGCCACAATCGAACGTTATGAATATTCTTTGATTGCTTCTTCCCATTTTTTAAATTTAACTCCGAAAACTTGGGAGGCAACGGAAGAATCGCACACCCGTTCGGCAGTCAGCATCTTCAATTGGTCGGGCGTTACCGGCGGGTTGGGCAGAATTTTTTCCATAATGGCCGCCATTGGGCGCATAATCGATAAAGGAATATGAATTTTCATCCGTTTGATATTCTTCCAGCGCCCCAGAAAATCCAGAATCTCGTTCATTGTCATAACATCCGGCCCGCCGAGGCAGTAGGTTTGACCGTAGGTGCGGGGATTTTCAACGGCGCAGAGGATGCATTCGGCCACGTCTTCAATGTAAACCATCTGCAGCTTGTATTTCCCATCTCCCGCGACCGGCATAAAAGGCGCTTTTTTCATCATCGCCAGCATCTGGGTGGAAAAACCGTCGCCGGAGCCGAAAATCATCGCCGGGCGGAAAATAGTCCAATCCAGGCCGGATGCGGCCAGCGCCTTCTCCCCGGCCTCTTTGGTTCGGAAGTAAGCGGTGTCGATGCCGGTGCCGGCTCCCAAAGCGGAAATTTGGATGAACCGCTGAATTCCGTTTTCACGGGCGGCGGCAATCAGGTTTTCCACCCCCTGCCGGTGAATGCCGTCAAAGGTTTTGTCTTTCACCTCTTTGATTATGCCCACGGCGTTGACGAGGACATTGGCGCCCCTAACCGAGCGCCGCAGGGATTCCAAATCGAGCAGGCTCCCTTCCCGTTGCTCGATGGACAGCCCTTTTACGTTCTCGGTCGAGCGTTTGTGCACCAACCCGATGACTTTGTGTCCGCCGGCGATTAACTTTTTGGCGATGTGGCTGCCGACAAAACCGCTGGCGCCGGCGATGAAGATGGTTTTCAAAAGTCGATACCTCTTTGAGCCAAAATTCCCTGGCGGTAGGGGTGTTTGATTTCTTTCATTTCCGTCACCAAATCGGCCGCTTCGACAAGCTCCGGCGGAGCGTTGCGGCCGGTCAAAACCAGATGCATTTCCGGCGGCTTCGATTTAATCAAATCTAACACCTCTTCGACTTTGATAAGCCGTAGGCCAAGGGCGACGTTGATTTCGTCTAAAATGACGATGCGGTGCTCGTTTTTCAAAATCCACTTTTTGGCCTCCGCCAGTGCCTCCTCTGCTTTCTTGACGTGCTCCTCAAACGGCAGCTTGTCATCGATGATGCCGACGAACCCCTTCCCCAACTGCTTCATTTCCACATACGGCGCCAGCATTTTGACCCCGTTGATTTCGCCGTATTTCCAGCTTCCCTTGACGAACTGCAGAATCAAAACCTTCATCTTGTACCCGGCGGCGCGGATGGCAATCCCCAGAGCCGCCGTGGTCTTCCCCTTCCCGTCGCCGGTGTGGATGACGACCAAGCCGTGCTTTTTTTCTTTTTCTTCTGGCATCGAAAGGAAAGTAATGCCAAAGCGGAGTGAAAAAAAGAGAATTTTCATTTGCACCAAAGGGGGCTTGATTGCGGAGGGAGGGTGATGTATAATTGCGGACGTGCAAGTTGTCGAAAGGACTGGACTGCACCCTTTGAACTGGTAAGCCATGTCACGAAAAGAAATTCCCGACAGCGCCATCGAAGCGGTTGCTCGACACATCAATAATCGAAGCACTAAGAACTACAGCATCAATCCCATCGGGAATGATGACAATATCGAAACGCCACAGATTTTTGAAATTCTTCCTTTTGGTGAAATCGACGAAACTGAAAGACGTTTTTACGCGATTGATGGAAGTTACAACAGCGAGGAGTTCTACAACGGTTTAGCCATTGCGATATACGCTGCTGGCTACATTTGCTTCCAACATGGAAAGCAGGTGCGGATGAACTCGCTCGATGATCCTGTTAATCTAGGCCAAGCATACCATCCCGAAAATATCCTTGTCACCAATCAAGACCACCTTGAAGCAATCTACGATGAACTGCTCACCTTGAAGCCCGTAAAGCGGCTTGTAGAATTTTGGGGCGGAAAGCCAGAGGAGGTTTTTGCATTTAACAAGGAAGCGATCTGCACGAATCTCTCAAAACTCTTGTCTTTCTGCCAAGCAGTCTTGGAAATCGCTCTAATTCTTGAAATTGCAGAACTTCCTGACACAAAAGCCGAAGATTTCATTCTCCGAGACGGAACGCTCCGTCCAGTTGAAATGAAACAGCCTTACTTGGTTAAACTAGGAAAATATTTGCATGGGAAAGGCATCAAGATAGTCGCCATCACTAAACAATCGCCGGTAAAAATGGAGTTGTCATACACGTTCAAACAAATCGATAGCTACCTTCAAGATGAGCTAAAGCGCAAATATCCATTCACCGCAACAGACCCAAAGAGAAAAAAGCTTTGCTGTTGGTTTGAAGTGCCCAGCGCAGTCTTGAAGTCCGCTTATCAAGGCGACATGTTTGCTAAGAAGGCAATCAGTGGCGGTCGTGGCTTCGGTCTCTTCATAGCAGCCAGACTAGACTACGTTGAAAAATTGCAAAATTACGACTGGGTGATTGTGGACGTGAACATTTTCGATGCGATACCCAAAATTGAAACGGACGCATCCGAGCGCGCCAGAAACACGCTTGCTCTAATATTCAAAGAATTAACACGGCTGACACAGGAGCACTATATTTTGGGCTATCCCTATCCTCTAGCAGAAGCCCACAATTTTATTTCGCTCAAGAGGAACTTCAAAGAAGAAATCGTTAATCGGTTAAAATACTCGCTGTATAAAGACCAGCGAATGGATCATGTGGACATTGAGAATTTATTCTTGGACACGCACGACAGGTTTTAGGGAGGACATACGATGATGACCAAGCAAGCTGATTTCGGTGTTCTGTACGGTCAGAAAACTACGGAAGATGCCTTACTGATTTACTCGTCCTACGAAGACGCTAAAGCTAGTCCTCAAACGGGCGACTTCATTGTTCTAACACCAAAAGATGAAGGAAGCACAAAGTATCTCGCTCGTGTTGAAGCAGAGATTTATGACGAAGACCCTATATTCAAATCGCAGGACAAGACGCTTATCGCCGTTCACTATGCCAGAATTGCCGAAAGGGAGCTTTCGGAACGCGATAAGCAGAAAATGTTCAGCTACACATACAAGGTGAGAATCCTCGGAACCTACACAGATAATGGCACTTCCATATCCTTTACAACCGCCGTCAGAAAGTTACCTATAGTTTCGTATATCGCGCGGCATCTGAATAAACGCGAAATCGAGGCAATATTAAACAAGGCCAATGAAGATGGTGTACCAATTGGTTCTCTATGCATCGGGGAAACCGTTTTTGAAGACAAAGGTCAAATCCTTTTCAAGATCGATAGACTGAGAAACAAGAGAACGATGGTTTTCGCTCAATCCGGTTTCGGGAAGACTAATCTTGTCAAAGTATTGCTCCTTAATATGGCCAAGGACGAAAAATATGGAAAGCTGATTTTTGACCTTAACGGCGAGTACTTCTTGCGTAGCCTTGAAGCCAAGACTTATGGCTTGGGCGACATTGACGATAAAAAGCTACGATCAAATCTTATAGTTTTCACTGACAAGAAGATGCCTCAGGAATACATCGACCAAGAGCGTTTCATCCTTGGTGGCAAGGTACTTTTGAATATGCACAAACATCTCACCGTGGGAGACATCCTGAATTTCGGTGCTGGTTTCTCAGACGTGATGAAGGGTTTCTTACTCTATCTCGATGAAGAACAAGTTCAAGACTTCATTTTGAAAATAAACTTATATGCCGCCGACACTCAGAAACTACACGTCGACTATCCTGATTTTTGGACTTTGACCAAAAAAGGGGATCCGGATGCAAGTGCCACCAGAACAATTGCTGCCATTAAGAAAAGGATAAAGCATCTGATTGAAGAAGGTAAAGGCTTACATCAAGCCAAATCCAATTTGGTGGAAGATGTTTTCAAATATCTCGCTCAGGGTAAGACAATCATTATCGACTTATCCTTGAAGGACAACATGGATGCAAGTATTATTTCTACAATTCTTGTTCGTAAATTGTTTGACAATAATAAGGAAAATTTCACGTCTGATAATCTTGAAAAAGTCATAAACGCTGTGATTTTCGTGGAAGAAGCACAGAACGTTTTGTCGGAAGAGTTTGTAAAGTCGAACCTAAATCCTTTTGTCAGGGTGGCGAAAGAAGGTCGAAAGTTCGGATTGGGACTGGTAGCAATCACTCAGCGTCCATCAGCCATTTCAGAAGAAATACGAACTCAAGCGGAGAACTTCTTCGCTTTTCACATGGGCAACTCAGACGATATCAAGGCGTTAATCAAGTCGAACATCAATTACGATGGTGTGATTGCGAACTTTATCCAGCAAGAAACGATTCCAGGGAATCTTTATATGGTCTCAACTGATCAAGCCTTTGCTTTGCCAGTACGGGTAAGTGAATTTGAAAGACTCGTGGAAGGCAAAGTTTACAAAGAGTCCAGGTTTCCAAAATAGGCCATGCTAGACATCCAGTTCAAGCGAAACAGCCCTTTACAAAAACTCCTTTCTGAACAAAGGACTGATTCCCCTATCCAGACCAAATCTCCAGAAGAGAAGGTCAGGCTTTTGGTAGTACGCGATTTATTGCGGCTGGGCTGGGAGATGAACTTCAAAGCCAATAGAGTCCTTATTAGACCACCAGAGTCTTACAACAAGCAAGTTATCAAAGACTCAATGCAAATCAAAAGGCAAGAGTCGCTCACAAGAAATGCGGCTTGGATTAGAGAACATCTTGAACTTACAAGGCAAAACCTTGCGGATGGAGCTTTGGTTTGGAAATCGGGTATAGAACCCGTTGTTGAAGTCTGCGAAACGCAAACGCAACTTGATATTTTCCGAATCTTCCGTTTTTACTGGTCGTCCCCTTACAGCGAGTATGTTGGGCGGAGGATTAAGCTTCTAATTCGTGATAATGCCTTGCCAAGTAGGCCACTAATAGGTATTGCTGCGCTTGGTAGTTCAATTGTGCATGTTCCTGACCGAGACAAGTGGGTAGGATGGGATAAAGAAACACGCACAAAGAACCTGATATATGCGATGGATGCCTATGTCTTAGGAGCATTACCCCCCTACAATTATCTTTTGGGCGGCAAACTTATCTCCTACATCATCGCATCCAACGAAGTCAGAGATATTTATCAGCGCAAGTACAAGGGCAAAGTCACCATCATTTCTAAACGCATAGCGAATAGACTTGCGTGCATTTTCACTACAAGCTTATACGGCAAAAGCTCCCAGTACAACCGCGTCAAGTACAACGATAATTTGCTATACATCCCCATCGGCCAGACAAAAGGTTATGGTACTTTGCATTTGACCAATGAAACCTTCGACGCGATGCGTGATTTACTGGAGTCTCGCAATATCTCGGTGACAAACAGGTTTGGTGATGGGCCGATATGGAGAATGAGAGTAATACGGACTGCGGCAGATGTTTTAGGTTTTGATGCGGACTTTTTGCTCAAGCACTCATTTCAAAGAAAAATATATGCTGTGCCACTAGCTCATAACTTCAGAGAATTCCTCAAGGGCGAACACGGAAAACTAAGGCGATGTGATTACCCATTAAGTGATTTGGTTAGCTATTGGAAAGATAGATGGTTAAGTGGCCGAAGAACGAATATTGAAGTAAGGAAGAGTGTGTACAGTTTTCACGCAGAAGGGTTTGGCATTGTGTAGCCCCAAACCTAAGGCAAGGGACGCACCTAACAACCGCTTGCACCCTCCGCTCCTCCGTCTCTCCGGCTTCCAGCCGTGCCTGAAGCCTAGCGTTAGGCTTCAAAGAAAAATTAACCTGATTGTCCGATTTAATTTTTAGATGATTAGGTTAAGCCAATAAGATTACTTGGGCGACCAGGCCGTGCTTTTTTTCTTTTTCTTCGGGCATCGAAAGGAAAGTAATGAGAAAGGAAGGTGAAAAAAAGAGGAATTTCTACTAAGAAAAAGAGGAGCTAAAAAAAGAGGCGGCTTTGCAGAATTAGGTCAAAAATCTTGACCTTTGGAGGATGGTGATGTATTCTGCGGAAAGTGAGGGAACTTAACAACCAACACCCACCGGCGTCTTATGCCGCTAGAAAGTGCCATAAGGGTGATATGGGGAAACCATATAATCAATAGTTGGGCGGACAAGGCACTCATGAATCGGAAGGAACTCTGAGATGAGAGGGCGCTTTCAGTGGAGAACGTCGTTGAGGATCAGGGCCTCGCGAGACCGGCTATGGGCGATCGTTGACGACATATCCCTGATTCCCAAGTACCATGCGGAAGTCGGGAAGGTTGATCTCCTATCAGGGCAGAGCAGGAGGGCGACTGGCGTGAAGTACCGATGCACGATACTGGAGGGTAGGAAGGGCAGTTGTGTTGAAGAGGTAGTCGACTACGTCCCAGGCGAACGATTCGCCACGGCTTTTCCTGAAGACACCTGGGGAATCAGCAAGATGTTGCGGAACTTTGTCGTGGACAGCGTCCTCGTGCCGCATGGGGATTTCGAGACGGATGTGGTCCTTGAAGCTTACTACGAACCAATTGGGTGGAAGATGCGAGTGTTGAACGCCCTCCTTCTGCGGCGTCTCATGGCACGCAGGGCATTGCGCACCATTGAGGGCGTGAAGCGCTTGGCAGAAGCGACGTAGGCGATGCGCCTCTGTAACCACAGGCCGCCCAACAACGGCATGCAGCGGACGGCGCTC